>Ga0315281_10004947_pt1 | contig 19186 bp, 14 predicted proteins | sample YL17G07_0_MG_FD_204540 | JGI IMG/M metagenome (GOLD analysis project Ga0315281, IMG submission 204540) | Sediment microbial communities from Yellowstone Lake, YNP, Wyoming, USA - YL17G07_0 | ecosystem: Environmental > Aquatic > Freshwater > Lake > Sediment | place: USA: Wyoming | collected... | reverse complement strand
TTACGAGCAACTACGTTGAATGTTTTATTGTAGTGCATCCGGGGTGAGAGAGGGAGCTACAACGCTGAAGTTTGCACCCCGCAAGGGGGTGCCACTTCAACGTCGCGCTCCGCGCTGTTCAGCAAAAATTGGGGCAATCTGCCGTTCTACTTGATGCCCTTGGCCAGCGATAGCGGAATATTGGGGCTTAATGGGTTGACGCTCACGCGCAATCTTGAGGGCTCGATAATCAAGTCCATGTCTTCCATCGGTATGGCGCCAAGTAGCACCTGGTTGCCAAGCACAAGTGCGCCTGTCACGCATTCGCGCCCCAGCATGGATATTCTCACTGGTGATACATAATCAACCATGTGTGATTTACCGTCCGCAGTCTGTACTTCGCGTTGCGATCTTGTCTTGAGTTGAAGTTGTATCGCTATGTGCTCAGGGATACACAAATGCATTGCACCTGTATCAACGACTGCATTTGCGCTTATTTCTTCCAGGTCTTCGCGCGCATCATTTGCGAGTCTTAAATCCGTAAAAGTTATTCCCATTTATAAGCCTCCTGTGTGTGCGACGAGTCTATGCCGATTCAATTCACAAGTAAATCTCTAGTTGATAACCGGCAATTATTGAGCTTTTCATAATTCATGACGCCTATGAATTTTTAGCAATAAGCGAAAATGACAACTGTTTTGGAATTATAAATTTGCAAATCCCCCCTATCCCCCCTTTGAAAAGTGGGGAACCTGCATGGCTGTGATCGGAGAAAGTTCCTCCCTTTAAACAGAGGCAGGGTCGTTGCGCAGCAACGGGGACACAACGGCGTACTCCTTGCGGGTGAAAGGGAGGGTAGGAGGGATTTTGAACGTCATGAATTACGTAAAGATCAATAATTCGCCTTTTCAGCCTTCGCCAGCCAGTGCAACAGCTTCGCGTATAACTTATCCGCTTCAATTGGCTTGCTGATAAAGTCATTCATTCCTGCGTCTCTGCAGCGCTGCCTGTCTTCCTCAAACGCATTGGCGGTAATGGCCAGAACAGGCAGTTTGGCCTTACCTGCCTGTCTGATACGGCGTGTGGCCGTCAGGCCGTCCATAACCGGCATCTGCACATCCATCAACACCAGATCAAAATGATCCTCAGCCACCCGCGCTATGGCTTGCGCACCATTTGCAACCACTTCTGTTATCAGTCCGGCCCGGTTTAACAATTCAGTAATGACTTCCTGGTTAAATTCGTCATCCTCGGCAACAAGAACGCGCCTGTCCGCGTAATCCCTTGCCAAAATTAGCATGGGTTCAAAATCTGTTCCCAGTTTGTTAGCGTCAACTGAAAAATGATCGCCTCTTATTTTTTCCAGACGTGCAGTCATCCAGAAAGTGCTGCCAGTTCCATACTCGCTGCTCACCCCAACCTCGCCCCCCATCAACCCTGCCAAATGCTTGCATATCACGAGCCCCAGGCCTGTGCCGCCATATTTACGGGTGATAGAAGCATCGGCCTGGCTAAAGGGTTTGAACAAGTTTGCCTCCTGCTCAAGAGACAGGCCTATGCCCTTATCTTCAACTTCTATACGCAACATGACCGCATCGTCAACTTCATCAACCACGCTGGCACGAGTCATTATGCTTCCCTTGCTGGTAAACTTGATTGCGTTGGCAAGAAAATTCAGCAGTACCTGTTCAAGCCGCATTGAATCGCCATAAAGCTGTGCAGGAACATCGGGGGCGACCTCTGTTAACAATTGCAAACCTTTATTTTGCGCAGAGTCTCCCAGCAGATCAACTGAATATGCAAGCAGTGATGCCGGGGAAAAAACGGCTTTATCAAGGGTGATTTTCCCTTCATCAATTTTGGACAAATCGAGTATGTCATTGATGATTCGCATTAAATGATGTGCCGCCTTGCCTATCTTGACGAGCTGACCATTGAATTTTGGATCGGTTATTTCATTTTGCAGTAGTTGATTCAATCCGATAATGGCATTCATGGGCGTGCGAATTTCGTGGCTCATATTGGCAAGGAAGACGCTTTTTGAACGGTTGGCAACCTCTGCCAATTCCTTGGCCTGTGCAAGCTCTTCAGTCCTGACCTTCACCAGCTCCTCAAGATTTTCACGGTACTCTCTCAGCTCCTGCAAGTTCCTGTTACGCTCGGAAATATCCTTCAAAAATACAACAAATGCCTGTCCCGCGACAGGCATATATTGCGCACTAACTTCAACGCTGAAGATCACTCCATCCCTGCGCAGGTGTCTGGATTCAAATCTGTCGCTGCCTGTGGCGATAATTTTTTCAATGTGGCTACGTGTTTCAGCAGCCGATTCTTCAACTTCAAGATCGCTGATGTGCATCGTCAGCAGTTCATTGCGGCTATAGCCGGACATGCTGCAATAAGTATCATTGACATCCAGCAGCAGGCCCTCGGCATCAACAATCCAAAACCCGTCAAGGGAGGTTTTGAGTATGGTGTGATATCTCTCCTGCGTTGATTTGCGCTCGGTAACATCAATAAACGCTTCGATTATCATTGTCTCAGAGCTGGTGTTTTGCAAAACCGCAACACTTCTTAGCAATGAAAGCGAACAATCTCCTGAAACCGTGATTTCCATTTCCTGATACTTGATATCATGCCCGGAATCCAGCGCTGGACAATTTCCACACTGAGGGAAACAGGGCAAAACAGCATCGCAATTTTTGCCGCGCAGGTCTGTTATATTCAGGTTGAATAATTTTTCTGCTGCCCGATTAATCTGAATAATCTCGCGCTGGCTATTAAACAGCAGCATCGCTATGGGCGCGTCCCGGAGCAGCAGATTCATCAAATCCTGATTGTCAATTTTCTGCTTGTCCAGAATCCTGATGCGATTCGCAAGGGCGCGGCAGGATTCCTGCAAACGCGCCAGATGGCGCTTGTTAAATGAGACCGATTCTTCGCCCAGTGTGAGCAACCCGCCCACCACCTTGCCATCCTGTGCCAGCAACTTTCTCAGACACACGGTCAAATCCAGCTGTATTTGCGGCGAGTAATAAAAGGTTTGATGAAGTGCTTCTGTCCGCTCTGTATCGAGGCATTCCCCTGTCCATGCTATCAATGCGGGGCAGTCAAGCAGCGTGGCGTAGCGCGTTAAATTTGGTACCGAGTCACGTATGGATTGATTGAGCGTCAAAAATGCCTGGTTTGCGTAACGCAGCGCGCCTTGTGTATCCACCACTGCAATTGCAGACTCCAGCATGTCATAGGCAGCGCACTGGATCAGATACGATTCGAAACTCGTATCCAGCCTGACCGGCATCGGGGAATGATCGAAAATACCGCTCATAGTCAGAAGGTAAGAACTTTATCCGCCTCTGCCACCCGTGCATACATTTGCTGCATGGAACCCATTTCACACTTCAACTGAACTTGCAGAAAAGGCATTTCATCCTTCCTGGTTTCACAGCATACGCCGCACCCTGTCATTCTGCCCCCGCTTTCCCGGTAGAGTTTCATCTGCTCCTGCACATCGAACTGAAGTGTGCTGATACCGGCTGCTTCGACCCCCTTGCCCAGCAGAAAAATATCTACCTGATTGTCATAACCCAGAGCACTATTGGCGAAACGAAAGGCATTCCAGACTGTTTCTGGATCATTCGAATAGATGACACATAAAATTTTCATTTTCACTCTCCAGATTCACATAAAGAAGCGAACAAGACCCGACAAGCTCAGGACGATTGTCCGAATAACTTCTGCCACCAGCGACGGTGACTGCCGGTCAGGAGAATTTCATTTGCCAACCTTTCAGGCCTGACGCGGCTCAACACCCATTGCGGCGGAATGGGTGCACCGCCTACCCGGCAGCCGGTACCCATATTGTGCGGGTCAAATATTTTAATCAATTGCGGATTGGCAGGGTCATCCACATACACCACTCCGCAGTAGTCGTGCTCATGTTCACGGCGTAGAAGGGCATCAATCTCGCTGACAAATTTTACTAATTCATCAACGCTCATCGCTGCTTCAGGTGGGGCATGCCCTGTCAGTGCCGCATACCAGCCCTGGGGAGCTGCACGCACCTTGTCCCACAAAACATCAAGGTCGACCCATTGCAATACGCCGTAAAATTTTCCGTTCATCAGACTCGAAAAATTTGTATCTGTCTCACTCATATTTCTTCCTTGTCTGTTGTAGCTGTTCTTGTCTTACTGCCAGCCTGGAAGCCAGGCGACAACTTTTTAATAGTTTAGCACTCACGTTCCAGATCTGGCTCTGAAAAATCGTCAACTTTCCGGCAACTTTGTTGAAAACATGACAAAAAATTGCTCTCTATGCAAGCACGGCATTTAACGAACTACGGCACTTTCCGGTAAAATCAAGCCTTATTCAACTGGCATTTTTCCCGGCTTTCCTACCTATGCTCAAATCAGACGTGATACCGGAATATCTACCTTCCAATGTCTAAACTTTTTTTTTCTGCTTTACTAATTTTCTGCATTCAGCTTAACACCAGCAATGAGGCTCATGCATTTAATGCTGCGTTTTTTTACGGCTCGCCGTTTCCGCAGGAATTGCGCATTTATGATGCAGTGGTCGTTGAAGCCGATCACGCTGACTTCCCCATTGTTCCAGACAACCTGCAAAACAAGCTGTATGCCTATACCAGCCTGGGTGAAGTTGGCCCGGACAAACCTTACACCACTCAGGTTCCTGCCGCTGCAAAAGTTGCTCGCAACCCTGCATGGACCAGCGAGGTGATGGATCAGGCCAGCCCGGCCTGGCGTGAGTTTTATATTGAAAAAATTATTGCCCCGTTGTGGCAACGCGGCTTCCGCGGCATTTTTATCGACACGATGGATTCCTACCACCTTGCCGCCACTACCCCGCAAGCACGAGCGCAGCAGGAAGCCGGAATGGTGGAGACGTTGAGACAGGTGCGCAGCCGTTTCCCCGGCATACGCATCTTCCTCAACCGGGGTTTTGAAATTATGCCGCAGGTACACGAATGGGTAACCGCAGTGGCAGCCGAATCACTGTTTCAGGGCTGGGATAATGCCGCCCACAGCTTTGTGCCGGTCACCGCGCCGGATCGGCAAGGGCTGCTGAGTCAACTGGAAAAAATTAAAACCAGTTACCATCTGCCCGTTATTGTCATTGACTACACCGCTCCGCAAGATCGCAAGCTGGCGCGTGAGATTTCGCAAAAAATCCGCGCCGCCGGATTTACGCCCTGGATCACCAACCCCGGTATTGATATGCTCGGCGTGGGTTACCCCGAGGTTCAGCCCAGACGCATGCTGATGCTGTACAACAGCAAATCCACGCAGGATATTATCTCCAGCGAATTGCACCGCTTTGCCGCCATGCCCATACAGTATATGGGCTTCGTACCCGAATACAGGGATATCAGCCAGCCACTGCCGGACTATGAGCTGGCGGGAAGATACGCAGGAATTCTAATCTGGACGAATAGCACGCAAGGCAGCGCACCCGGATACAAGGCCTGGCTTAACAAGCAGGTCAGTCACGGCTTGCGCCTGGCTGTGATCAATGAATTCGGTTTTGAGCGCAGCAACGACAATCTGCAATTTCTTGGTTTGCGCAGCGACGGCTTTGTCCCTGCGGAAAATATTGAAATATCCGCCCGTGATTCCATGGTCGGATTTGAACATCCGCCACAGGCGCATCAGGGCACCCTCGACATTATTAATGCAACGACAGAATACTCACCCGTACTCCGCCTGAAAGCCTCCGGTAAAAACAGCGATGTGGCCGCCTATATGCCTTGGGGCGGTTATGTACTGTCACCCTACGCAATCTACGAGATTCCCTACCAGCAGGGCACCCGCTGGATTATCAATCCTTTCTTGTTTTTCAAGCGCGCCCTGGCTTTGCCTGACATGCCGGTACCTGATGTCACCACCTCTACCGGTCGCAGGCTGCTGATGGCACATATGGATGGAGACGGTTTTGCCAGCAATGCGGAGTTTCCGGGTTCACCCCTCGCTTCGCGCGTGATGCTGGAAAAAATCTTCAAAAAATATCCCATACCAACCGCTGTTTCGGTCATCGAGGCAGAGACTGCACCCTGGGGTTTGTACCCGGACAAGTCTGCTGAAATGGAAAACATTGCGCGCGAAATGTTTCGCTTGCCGCATGTGGAAATTGCCAGCCACTCTTATTCCCACCCGTTCAATTGGCAACAATTAAGCAGGGACCAACACAGCAAAGGCTACAACTTGCAGCTACCGGATTATGTTTTCGACCTGAACCGGGAAATTTCCGGCAGTGTCAAATACATCAACGAAAGACTTGCACCGACAGGCAAGCATTGCCGGATTTTTCTGTGGACAGGTGACTGCGAGCCGGGGCCGGATGCGCTTGCAACCACATACCAGCAAGGCCTGCTAAACATGAACGGGGGCGACACCGTGATTACCACCAGCCAGCCCAGCCTGACCTATGTTGCGCCACTGGGAGCAGAGCTGGGCGGGCACTATCAGGTTTACGCACCCAACCAGAACGAGAATGTTTATACCAACAACTGGACAGGGCCTTTTTATGGTTTCCGCCGTGTCCTGGAGTCTTACAGAATGACGGACAAACCGCGCCGTCTGAAACCGGTGGATATATATTTCCATACCTACGCCGCTTCCAAGCCCTCTTCATTAAAAACACTGGATGAAGTCTACACCTGGGCACTCAAACAGCCGAACCATCCCATTTACCCTTCAGCCTATATCCGCCGCGTGCTGGATTTTAACCAGAGTGTCATTGCGCGTGAAGACAAGGACTGGCTGTTTTATGGCGATGGCATGATAGACACATTGCGTATCGACAAGCGATGGGGTTACCCCAAGCTGAATGACAGTGTCGCCGGTCACAACAGCGCCAATGACGACCGTTATCTGCACCTGACAAAATCTGCCGTCAATCGCATCTCCATTATTGCGACCTCCTCTGTTACCCCCTATCTGGTTGATGCAAACGGCACCTTGTTGGAATGGCAGCAACAGAACAAACAGACCCGGGTGATATTTGATGCGCATGTTTCTCTCGACTTTACCCTTAGCCACGACCGCAGTTGCGTATTATCCGACGACAAGGAAAGAGCTGTTAAAGCTGACCGGCAGAACGGGGAACTACATCACTATCAGACACAGGTTTCGGGGCGCGCCGCGTTCCGCCTAAGCTGCGGGATGGAGCGTTAAGGTGCTGGCTCCACGCTTATCCTCGTCGTCTAAGCAGGCAGGTTTGCGCGCTAGTCGGGTGCAGCGTCCGCGCCTGATTTCAACCCTCAGCCTGGCGGGGTTTGCACTGGCGGTGAGCATCGTGCTGGTGCTGCTTTATCCCCAGCAGCGTTTATCCGAGCAGACCCGCAACAATATCAAAATAGATGAAGCATCATTGCAATACATCAAGAACCTGCTTGCCACAGAACCGGACAACCACGAGCTCAGATTGCAACTGGCGAAATCCTACGCAGCTGCCAGCCAATATGAAAATGCACTGGCAACCCTGCAACCGCTCTACACAAACTTACAAGCCAATTGGCGTGAAGAGGCCTGGCTGCTCAAGCTCAACATCCTGCTGAAAATTGCCTATTCCGCCACACCGGGCAGCGCTGACCGCAAACAAAAAATGGCGCAATTTTTAAGCGTGATCCGCGCCAGCGAATCACAGTTTGCCAGTGCAAAAATCCTGCGCCAGTTTATTACGCTTGCAGAAAAAGGCACCGACTCGCAACTGGCGGAAAGTGTTGCAACACGACTGATGCTGACCAGCGACGATCCCGAAGATCTGGACAAAGCCGCGCAGCTCGCCCTGGCAAACGGCCGCTATCTTGAAAGCGCACAATTTACCTGGCGTGCACGCCAACTTGCCAGCGACAGCACCCGGAAAATCACTTACTTGAAGCGGGCCTTATCCACACTGCAAGCGGGAGGTATAGGTCACATCGGTCTATCCTGGGTAAAAGCGCTTCCCGAAGAAGAGTGGCAAAGTGAAGAATTACTGCATGACCTGACCAAACTGGCACTGGCTTTAAACCAGCCTGCTGCCGCTGCCGATTTTGCAGCCAGGCTGGTTGGCTTTAACAAACCCACCTCTGCGAATCATCGTATCAAACCAGCCTATTACGAGCTGGCCTACACAGCCTTTATGGCAAATCAGGATTTACAACAGGGTTTAAAACTGGCGCAACTTGCCGTTGCTGCAGAACCGGACAATATTATCTGGCAGGAAAGACTGGCGCACATAGCCGAATGGTCTGGACAGCCCCAGCTTGCGATTGTGCACTGGCGCTGGCTGGTTAAGCACCGGGGCGCAGAAACTGACTGGCAGGCCTGGATGCGCCTGGCACAAGACTTGTTTGATTATGATGCTCAACTTGCCGGGCTTGAACGCGAGTGGCAGCGAAGCGGAAAGAAGCAGAAATATGCGCTTAAAATCGTCCAGCTACACGAGTATCTGGGGCAACCGGAAACCGCCCTGGCCTGGCTGGACAGGTATAGTGAAAACGCGAGCAAGCCTGAACTTGTACTGCTGTCCGCCGAGCTGCTGGAACGCATGGGACATGAAGCAGAGTCGCTTGATCGTTATCGCCGCTACTTGAAGAGCAATGTCGCCAGCCCGGAAGTTGCTGCGACGATAGCCGGCATGATGCAGCGTGCCGGACTTTACGAGGAAGCCTTTGGTGTACTAAAACGCAGCCAATCCAGGGCCAAGCCAGAGCATGAAATATTCTGGAGTAATTTTGGCGAGCTCGCCTGGACACTTAAGAAATACGGAGACGCTGAAATTGCCTATCAAATATTAAGCGATATTCCCGAGGCAGAAGTCAATCACCATGTCCGACTGGTACAACTTCAGAAAAAATATAATTCTCCTCTGGCCGCCAGAACAGCAGAAAAATACTGGAAAAAAACCGGCCATATCGATCTGTTCATGCATGCCGCCGACGCCTATGCCACGCTGAAAGACTGGCGGTCATTACAAAATCTGTACAAACAAACTGCCTCACCCAAATGGCGAGAATATGACAACCATTTGCCCTTCGTTTCGCTGCGTGCAGAGATGCACAAGCAGACAAGAAATCTGACTGCAGCCGAACATGATTATCAACTCATGGCCGCACAATACCCGGACGACCTGTCGATCAAGGAAGCCTATCTATGGCTGCTGATTGAGACACACAAACATGAGCAACTGGATGTCCTGATGCAGCGATGGGCCGGGCTGCTGCCCAAATCCCCAAGCCTGTGGGATGTGTTTGCTGCCGGTCATCAGGTATTAAGCCGCCCCGGCCAGGCGCTTATATTGTATGAGCGTATAGCCAAATCTCATGCTCGGGATGAACTTTGGCTGCTCAATTATGCAGGGGCGCTGGAAGCGGGCGGACAGGTAAAAAAAGCCGGCGTAATTCGCGGACAAATCTGGCAGCAATACCGCAACAAACAAACAAGTCTCGCCTGGCTCAACACCAGCACCAAAGAAAAGGATATTGAAGCGCTGCGCCTGCTGTTGCTGAACGACCCTGCGCTGGGGCAAAGTGTTTTATGGAAGTTGCTGCGCGAGGGCTCTGCCGAGCTTAAACAGAATAGCCAGTTTGCGGAGCTGGCAGCGGTGTGGCTCAATGAGCACGACCAGAATGATGCCGCACGGGCTTGGCTCATCAGGCAATATGCCAACACGGTCGTAGCTAACCAATGAACACCTCTATTTTTCTGGCAGGTTTTAAACGCACGCTTAATAAATCCCTGCTGGTGCTTGCTGTGACCGTCCCGTATGCCCATGCCGAAGATACCGCAGAAGATGGTCAAGGCGAAAAAGAACAAGCACAAATTTGCGTCTCTGCCGATTGTAAATCTCGCCAACTAACACTTCGGCAAAAGATGCCCCTGGGAGCGCGGATTTCGGATGCTTTGACCCGGCAGGATCGTGAAGCCGCGGTCGACATACTTGAACATGAGCAGTTGTTGCTAAATGACAGAATGAACCTGCTGGTTTTGGCCGGGCGAAAAAATGAAGCGGCCGATGTTGCTTTTACTCTGCTTGAACGCAACGGACTCGATGAATCCCTCTATGAACAGGCCGCGCCAATATTGCTGGCCAATGCGCGCGCTTCCGGCCTGATGACAACTTTTTATGCATTTGAAAGCTATAACGCGCTAAACACGGAAATCTCCACTGCGGGACATCCGGCTGGCAGCCTTAAGCTTGACCTCAGCGCCTATCGGGAAACGCGCAATAATGTAAACACGGGATTACTGACTTCTGCTCCCGATGAGACCGGGGGCGAACTCACCCTGCATCAGGGCGGGGACAGCTACGACAACTTCTTTAAATTTCAATTCAGCCAGGCCTTGAATACGCAATCAGGTATGCAGTTCCAGCACCAGCATCAAATCGGCTCTCGCCTTAAACTTGCCACCCTACTGGGAATCAACCAGGCGCCCACCGAAAATCCGGCCCTGCGCATCATTGGGCGCAGCAATCATATTTCACTTGAAAGTACGTATAGTCTGGACAGATCCACTCAATGGATTTTGGGTGGAGGGTATAATCAGTATCACAGTATTGACGGACAGGAATTGGGTAGTGGAAACTTGTTAAGTAACACACTGAGTCATGACTTAAGCGGAGTGCACCCGGCCCTGCGTACACGTATTGTTTCAACGCTGAGCACGTATAGTGCTTCAGCACAGACTCTGAGCGGGTTAGCAGCTGGCCTGATTCCTGCCGGGGAGACTAATTCTGCCGCATATTACATGCCACAGGATGTGAATGAAATTGCGGCATATATCAGCCTTGGCGACGCAACTGACAGCAAGCTGCCGTCGCGTAGTCTGGAGTATATGGGGGAATTCGGCGTATTCGACAATCCCTCTACCGGCCCCGGCTGGCGCGCCAGTGCCGGACTAGCCGGACGTGTGGCGGGAGCTGACCGCCTGCAAATGTATATTCGTTATGACCAGTCACCCAGCGGGCAGGGCTTTTCCAGCCTGTCTGCGGGTATTGGCTATATGTTATTTTATTGATGGAAAGGATAATAATGAAACGCTTAATGCTTGCTTGTATGGGGCTGCTGATATTGGCGGGCTGCGCTACCGCCAGCCGCACGCACTCGCCCGTGCTGGAAAAGAATGTCAAATGGGCCTTGCTGCCCATGGAAAATAACACGGAAACACCCCAGGCTGGATTTCGCCTGGAATCCCTTACCGAAACCATACTGCGAATCAAAGGTGCGCTTCCACTGGAAAAATATCCCGCAAACCTGACACAAGGCGGCCTGTTTGAACCAGCAGATGCAAAAACGGTTGAAGCCGCGATGGCTTGGGCGAAGCAATCGGGGGCACGCTATGCAATCACGGGCACGGTCAACGAGTGGCGCTACAAGACCGGTGTGGACGGCGAACCGGCAGTGGGTGTCACCCTCAAAATAATAGACCTGCAAAACCGCCAGGTCATCTGGGATGCGGCAGGCGCGCGCACTGGCTGGGGACGTGAAGCTGTCAGCGCTGTCGCACAAAAACTGGTGGAAGATCTTGCGGGTGGAATCAATCTTAAATGAATTTAATCCGAAGGCTGTTGCCGCATGGCACCAGGCAGTACTGGCAATGGGGAGAAACACTGGGCATTAGTCTGGCTGCTTTTTATTTGTCCTATATCATTTTCCCGCATGATCCAATCAATTCACAGGGCTACCCGTGGATCTGGATTGCAACCGTTCTCCTCGCCTTGCGTTATGGCGTACTGATGGGCGTGGTAGCTGTGCTGGTTTTTCTGGGGGGCTGGCTGTTATGGGCTTCTGGCCAGTCTATCGGTGATGCCTCTTTTCCGCGCCTCACCTTTCTCGGTGGCACCCTGACAGTAATGATCTGCGGCCAGTTCAGCGGCGTGTGGATTTCCCGCACCCGCCGGGTGGAAGAATTGCAGCACTATACCGAACAGCGTCTGGAAATGCTGACCAGACGTTTGTATTTATTGAGCCTCTCGCACGACCGTATGGAACAGGATTTGATCGGCCGACCGGCCAGCCTGCGCGAAGGGTTAAAAGTGCTCAACCGCATACTCCCCGCAGAGAGTGGCTTGGCTGGTGCCGAGCTTTACCTCGCGCTGGTGGTACGCCAGTGCAATTTGAGTGTAGCTGCCTTGCATGCCGTCAATGACGGGAAAATCAGTCCTGATCCTGCGGCGAGCATAGGAACCTATACGCCCTATGATGGTCATGATCCTCTCATCGACAACTGCTTGAAAAGTGGTGAACTTGTACATATCAATACAGCAGAAAATCTGACCGAGCTTTCGAGTCGGTATCTGGTCGCTGTTCCCGCCAAAACGGCCGATGGCCGTATAGTCGCCATACTGGCCGTTGAGAAAATGCCCTTCTTTGCCTTGCAGGCAGAAAACATGCAGACGCTGGCCGTGCTGAGCAGTTACTACGCCGACACCATTGCTGCCAGCGAATTCACACCTTACCTCACCGACAGACTGAAAGACTGTCCGATCGATTTCTTCAAGGCGATGCATACCCTGAGGCGTTTGCAGCGCGATATGCAAATCAGCAGCATGCTGGTTGGCTTTGCTGCACCCGACAATCATGAAAGTAGCGAGCAAATGAAGTCCATCGCCAGTGCTGTCCGCGGCCTGGATGAAACCTGGACGCTGGTCAGAGATGACGGGCGCATTTGTCTGGTGCTACTGCCTTTGTCAGGAGACAGATCACTGGGCGGCTATCTGGACCGCATCGAGCGCAATTTCGTTGAGCGTTTCGGCATGAAGCCGGGACAAAGCGGCATAATCATCCGCTCTATCACCCTGGATCAGGATCCGGTCAGTACCCGGCTGGATGAATTTATTTCCGACCTGAGCAAAATCCATGGCCGACAATAAATACATCCTCAATAACAAGCTTATTCTGGTCGGCTTTCTGCTTGAAATCGCCGCATTCTCGATACTCCTGCAAAATATCAGCGTGGAAAAACAGCTGGCCGGCTTTTTTATATTGCATGCAGCCGCTTCGGTGGATGCCGCGCAAATGGGCGTGATGTTTTTGCCCCTGCAATATCGCCATCCCAAATGGGCGGTATACGGATTATTTTTTCTGGGTTCCTTTTTTGTTCCCTTGCTTTCCTATATCGCAATTTCCGCCATCGTAATTACTGCGCGATTTTTTTCCAAGCCTGTTGTATACCATCCCTTCCTCAAAGTGGAGCTGCCTGAATTCACGCTGGGTAGTGCAGGTGTGAGAAATTCGCTGGGCGAAGGCGCGATACGCTCACGCCTAAATACGGCAAGCCTGCCCACCGAAGTCCGCATGAAAGCCTTGCTCTCGGTGCACGCCATGTCGCCGCGCTTTTCCGTGCCCATGTTGAAGGAGTTGCTGGGTGACGAGGCGGACGACTTGCGCCTGCTCGCTTACGGCATGCTGGATAACCGTGAGAAAACCCTGAATGCGTTGATAGATGATTTACTGAAGAAACTAGACAGTTGCCGCGAGCCAAACTTGTGCCAGCTTTACCAGAAACAAATTGCCGAAATCTACTGGGCGTTTGCCTATGAGCACCTGGCCGAGGGCGACATGCTGTCTTATATGCTGGCACAGGCAGAACGTTACGTGCGTGCCGCCATCACAACCAAACCGGACGGAGACCTGTGGGTACTGCTTGCGCAGATTCTGATCAGGCAACAGAAGCTTGAAGAAGTTGATGACGCCTTCAACAATGCAATCAAACTGGGTATGCCCGCAATGCGGATCCAGCCTTACCTCGCGGAGCTTGCCTACCAGCGCCATGACTATCAGGCGGTGCGCGAACATTTAAAATTAATACCGTTCAATAACCAGTCACCACAAATTGCCAACCTGCAACGATTTTGGCTAGGGTTCGAGTCATGAAATTCCCGATAGCCAAAGAGGCCGATATCGCCTTATTGCTTGAAGGCACCTTTCCCTATGTGAGTGGTGGCGTATCCAGTTGGGTTAACCAGATTATCCGCGCTTATCCGGAATATCGTTTTGCCGTGGTATTTCTCGGCAGCCGCCCGCAAGACTATGGCGAGGTTAAATATACGCTGCCAGATAATGTCGTCCATGTCGAAGTTCACTACCTGCACGGCTCTCACACCCCGCCACTGGTACAGGCTAAAGCAGGCGACCCCGCGATTATTGCCCAGGTGGAAAGCCTGCATCAGGCTTTCCGTCACGGCCATGGCAATATCGAATGCGCTTTTGCACAAATGGCCGATCTGCTGAAGAAGGGTGAAATCAATGAGGAATTTTTTCTGTATAGCAAAATGGCCTGGGAATTCATCACGCAAAATTATCAGGAGCATTGCAGCGACCCCTCCTTCGTCGATTATTTTTGGACTGTGCGCGCCATGCATGAGCCTATCTGGGTGATGTCAAAAATCGCCGCCAACCTGATTCCCGTGCGTGCGTTTCACACCATCTCAACCGGTTATGCAGGCTTCCTCGGCAGCATATTAAAAATGCATACCGGCAAACCGCTGATTTTGTCCGAACATGGCATTTACACCAAGGAGCGAAAAATTGACCTGTATCAAAGCTCGTGGATACGCGACAACCGCAACATCTTTGAGAAAGACCCAACCGAGGTCAGCTATTTTCGCGAGCTGTGGATGCGTTTTTATACCACGCTGGGCAGGCTGTGTTATCACCATGCCGATATTATTACCTCCCTGTACGAAGCCAACCGCCAGCGCCAGATTACCGATGGGGCCCCGGCCGAACGCACCCGTGTGATTCCCAATGGCATAGACCTGGCGCGTTTTCAACCGGTGCGTGCCAAACGCCCGGAGATGCCACCGCCCATCCTGTGCCTGATTGGCCGCGTGGTGTCGATCAAGGATGTTAAAACCTTTATTCGCATGATGCGCAGTGTCGTCAATCGCATTCCCGAAGCAGAGGGCTGGATTGCCGGCCCCGAGGATGAAGACCCGGGCTATGCCGATGAATGCCACAAACTGACGGCCAGCCTGGGATTAACCGACAAGGTTAAATTTCTGGGTTTTCAAAAGGTTGAAGTAGTCCTGGAAAAGGTTGGACTGGTGGTGCTCTCGTCCATTAGCGAAGCGCTACCGCTGGTGATGCTGGAAGGCTACGCCGCAGGCGTTCCCGCACTGTCCACCGACGTGGGCTCATGCCGCCAGTTGATCTATGGCCTGACTCCCGAAGATCAGGCCTTGGGTGCCTCCGGTGCGGTGGTGCGCATAGCCGACCCGCAAGCCATGGCCGCCGCGGCGATTGAGCTGCTGCAGCCGGAAAACTGGTTTCCGGCACGTGATGCTGCCATTGCAAGAGTGGAAAAATACTACACGCAGACACTGATGTTTAATGAGTTCAAGCAGGTTTATGAAGAGGCATTAACTTGAAAGCAACGTTTCAATCCACAGATTTCACAGATTCGCACAGATTTTCATGCTGTACCGATAATGTGATTTTCACGCAAAAGGTGGGTACGCTAATTATGGAAATTCCTTGTTTATTGAGCTTTACGTAATTTATGACTTTTTAAATCCCCCCTAGCCCCCCTTTTTTAAAGTGGGGAATTTGCTCAGTTTGGGACTCAATCGTTACCCCACTTTAGCAAAGGGGGGCTAGGGGGGATTTGTAAATTATCGAATTTAAGGAAAAATAATGGCAGGCATTGGTTTTGAAATTAAAAAAATTCTGCGCAGGGAAAGTTACCTGTCGATTTTTACCGCCTATGCTTATGCCGGAATAATTGGCTCAGGTCCCTGGATACTATCCATTTTGGGCGTGCTGATTATCGGCATCATGAGCGTTAACCTGGTGGTGCCCCACGTTCTGGTCAACCAGTTTCAGGTAACCATTACGCACCTGATGGCTGCGAGCCTGATACTCACCGGCTTTCTCCAGCTTGGCTTCACGCGCTATATTGCCGACCGCCTGTTTGAAAAGGACATCAATGCAATTCTGCCAAATTTTATCGGATCATTATTTGTAACTACCCTGATTTCCGGCCTGATCAGCATGGCAACCGCAATGCTTGCCTTTCCCAAAACGGATGCAATTTTCCGGCTGCTGCTGATTGCCAATTTTGTCGTGTTATGCAACATCTGGATTGCCACAATATTTCTGTCCGGCATGAAAAACTACAAATCGATCCTGGTGTTATTTGCACTGGGTTATGGCATCGCGGTTGTCTCTGCAATTGTGTTGCACGAATCCGAATTGAACGGCCTGTTACTGGGATTTTTAATGGGACATTTCGTGCTGCTGCTCGGCATGATGGTGCTGATTATCCGCTCCTACCCTTCAGACCGTTTTATAGAATTTGACTTTCTGCGCAGGAAACGCATGTTTGTTTCGCTGATCTGGACAGGATTCTTTTTCAATCTCGGTGTCTGGATAGACAAGTACATTTTCTGGTACACGCCCTCAACCGGGCTTCCCGTTATCGGCCCGTTTAACGCCTCGCTAATCTACGACCTGCCCATCTTCCTGGCTTACCTGTCTATCATTCCCGGCATGGCGGTCTTTCTGGTGCGCATGGAAACGGATTTCGTCGAGTACTACCAGAAATTTTACGACGCGGTGCGCGAGGGTGGAACGCTGGATTACATCCATGAAATGCGCGATGAGATGGTCAGCGTTGCGCGCCAGGGAATATTTGAAATTATCAAAATTCAGGCAATCGCAATACTTGTCATCTTCGTTGCAGCGCCAAAATTACTGGACGTCTTTGGCATGTCCCAGTACTACCTTTCCCTGCTGTATATCGACGTGGTAGGCGCAGGTTTACAGGTGGTATTCCTGGGAATAATGAATGTGCTTTTTTATCTAGACAAACGAATGACAGCCCTGATCCTGACCATCATCTTTGCCGTGCTAAACCTGCTTTTCAGTTTGCTCAGCATCCACCTCGGAGCGACCTGGTATGGCTACGGCTTCACTGTATCACTGCTTTTTACGGTCATTATCGGCTTTCGTATGCTGGACAAAAAACTGGATATTCTTGAGTATGAAACTTTTATGCTGCAAAAATAACGATGGATGATCTTTCAGCTTCAGAAAAACTTGAAATCGCCACCCTGGTCCAAAACCAGGAAAAACAGCTCGGCAAAAAGCTAAGCGCCAACCGGAACAAGATTTTTGCCATCAATGCAATCCGGACGCTACACGAGCAAGTTGACGCGCTCACTGCGCAAATATACAAGAAACCCGGCATTCATTTCGACTGCAAACCGGGTTGCAGTTATTGCTGCTCACTGCGGGTAGCGGCCATGCCGGCAGAAGTGTTTGTGATTGCCAGACACATGAAGCAATTGCCGGATGAAGCGCTAGCCTCAATCATTCAAAAGCTGACTATACACGCTGAGGCCGCCCGTGGCCTTGGCACGGAAGAATATTTCCTCCCCTGCGCTTTGCTGGTAAATGGCAAGTGTTCCATCTATGCGCTGCGACCGGCAATGTGTCGCAAGTATCTCTCCATGGATGTAGAGGAATGCAAAAAGCCGGATGCCTGCGCGCCTGAAAACCGCGAGATGGTGATGAAATCTTCCGCTTTAATATTCGGCACTACCCAGGCTTATACGAAGGCAAAGCTTGAAACCAAAAACCATGAACTCGGCCAGGCCCTGCTAGTCGCTCTTACCGAGCCAAGCGCCGAGGAAAAATGGTATCGAGGCCAGCAGGTATTCGTTTAATCCATCACATTCATTCATGCTAGCATTACGGCTGTCAGCTTACTTCCGAATTCTCTATCATGCATATACAGCCATTTTCCTGGATCGGCATTGCCGTTTTAATTATTTTCAGCATAGGAATGCTGCTCATTATTTTTGAAGCCAGGCTGCATCTGGATAAATTCAAACCTGCCATGCTGATGCTGTCATCCTTTCTTTTGATCGGTCTGTACTATTATTTTTCCAGTGACGACCCGCATCGCTTTGAGGCATTTATCGATATGCAGAAAGAAAACAAAGTTGAACTTTTTTCCTTGATCGCGTTTATGGCTTTCATGTGGATGATAGTGGAGATACTGAGCGAGCGCGGCGTGTTCAACGCGCTCAACAGTTATCTTATCAGCCGTGGCATGAAGGCAAACGGCATGTTCTGGTCTACCGGACTGCTGGCGGCCTTGCTCAGCCCGTTTATCAACAACATCACCAGCGCGATGATCTTTGGCAAGTCGATCAAGGAAATTTCCCGCAACCAGCATTACCAGCACATTGCGCTGTGCAACCTGATTATCGCCTCAAATTCCGGCGTATGGTTTCTGGGCACTGCTACCAGTTTGATGGTGGTGCTGGCGGGTAAAATTAGCATCATCGGCCTGCTTACTCTCTTCCCGGCTAGTATTATCGGCTGGATAGCCAGCGCGGCTGTGCTGCATTTTTTCTATCTTAATCGGCTGAGTGGCGAGCTGATCGACAGCACACCCGATGAGGTGCATATCAAACGCGGCGGCACAGGCATGATCTTCTTCAGCATCATTGCCATATCTTTTGCCGTCGTGATGAATATTGTGCTGCACATCGATATTGAGTATGCCATCGGCATAGGACTTGCCATCATCGGACTCTATGCATGGCACCTCAAGCGTGAAGGTACCAATGTCATGCTGCTGGTACAAATGCAAAAGGTGGAATGGAATACCCTGTTATTTTTCATCGGTATTATTAGCGGCGTGGCGGCTTTAAACCATACCGGATGGTTATCCTATATCTCGCGCCTGTTTGAAACATATTCGCCTACCACGGTCAATATTGCGCTGGGCGTTATTTCCGGAATTTTGGACAATGTCCCGGTTGAAGCTGCAGCGTTGATGTCCAGTCCTCAATTAAGCGCCTCGCAGTGGGCGCTCAACGCTTTAATGGTCGGGATAGGCGGCAGCCTTACCGTGATAGGATCGGCTGCGGGGGTGATGGTGATGTCGATCGACAAGAGCTACAGCTTTGGCACACACCTGAAATTTATACCCGCAATTCTCACCAACTTTTTCGTCTCGCTGGGTGTGTGGTATGTGCAGTTTGAAATGCTAGGCTGGCATGCATGATCAATCTCCAGATCAACAGAAAGATATCGTAGGGCGGGTCACACCCGCCAATACAATTAATGGCGGGTGTGACCCGCCCTACGGATTATTTTGCGAGTGCCACTCTTCTTGCTCGCAGCAACAAAATTAACTACGCGAATGTATCAATTCGCTTGACTGGCGTACCGCCGCTTTCAGTC
>Ga0315281_10004946_pt1 | contig 19187 bp, 17 predicted proteins | sample YL17G07_0_MG_FD_204540 | JGI IMG/M metagenome (GOLD analysis project Ga0315281, IMG submission 204540) | Sediment microbial communities from Yellowstone Lake, YNP, Wyoming, USA - YL17G07_0 | ecosystem: Environmental > Aquatic > Freshwater > Lake > Sediment | place: USA: Wyoming | collected... | reverse complement strand
TTTCCAAAACCCGGTTGTACTGTCTTATGGCGTCCTCGCATTTGCTGGCTACAAAGAAGCAATTGCCTATCTGGTATTCCGCCTCCGCCGCGAACCTGCTGTTCGGGTATTTTTCGACTATCTTATGGAATTCGGCGATGGCCTGTTTATAGTCCTCCTTAAGGTAATAGCACCTGCCGACGGCGAGCATGTATTTCTCCGGGTCTTGCACGGAACTCATGTCTAGCAATAGGCGGTATTGCTCTATGGCCTTGTCGTAATCGCGCATGTTTTTTTCATAAATTGTCGCCATGGATTCCCGCGCCTGGGCGACCCTTTCCCCGTTGGGGTATTCGGTCACGAGCCTTGTGAAATATTCAAGGGCGTTCTGGGGGTTTGAAAGGTTGAGCATGAACGTCTGGCCAACCCTTAATAGTGCCACCTCCGCGTCCTTGGTTCCCGGGTAGCGGTCGACGATTTGCAGGAAAACCTTTACGGACTCCCTGTACTGGTTTTTTAGATAAAGATTTTCCGCCTCCTGCATGAGGTTGGCGGGCCGGATTTGGCAGGCGGATATAAAGGCCAGACAGAAAACAAGGATGTTGCGAAATCGACGCATCCCGGGCTATTCCTTTTCTTCCTCGACGACCGCCATGGAAATTACCTTGTTCGCGCCCTCGGTGTTTAAGACCGTGACACCCTGAGTGTTCCTGCCAATTATTGATATTTCGTTGACGCCGGTTCGTATCACCTGCCCGTCGCGGGTTATTAGGATTACTTGGTCGGTGTCGCGCACGGACTTTAGGCTCACCACGTTGCCGTTCCGTTCGGAGGTGATGATGTTTATCACGCCCTTGCCGCCCCTTGATTGCAACCTGTATTCGGAAACAGGGGTGCGCTTTCCGTATCCGTTTTCTGTGATGGTGAGCATTATCGACTCGGGCGTGACCGTGTCGATTCCCACGACCCAATCCCCCTCGTCCAGCTCTATCCCGCGCACGCCGGAGGTGGCCCTGCCCATCGGGCGGGCGTCTTTCTCGTGGAACCTTATCGCCTGTCCCTTCGCCGTCCCGATGAAAATGCAGTCGTCGCCGCCGGTGATGCCGACGCCGCTAAGCTCGTCCCCTTCCTGAAGGACGATGGCGATTATTCCTTTTTGGTGGATGTTGCCATACAGGGAGAGGGCGGTTTTTTTGACCTGTCCGTTTTTGGTAGCCAGCACAAGGTGTCGGTTTGCCTCGTTGAAATCCCTGATTGAGAACACTCCGGCGACCTTTTCTTCCTGCGATATGCCGAGGAAATTCACCAGCGACTTGCCCCTGGCGATTCTACTGGCCTGCGGTATCTCCCACACTTTAACGCGGTAAACTTTTCCGGCGGAGGTGAAGATAAGCAGATGGGAGTGGGTGGAGGCCACGAAAACCCTCACCACGACGTCCTCTTCCTTCACGTCCATGGATTTCACCCCTTTGCCCCCCCTTCGCTGGGCGCGGTAGACGTCCAAGGGGAGCCGTTTTATGTACCCCTCCTGCGTGAGTATGACGACCACGTCCTCGTCCGCTATAAGATCCTCGTCCTGAAGCTCCTCGCCGGAATCCTCTATCATCGTCCTTCGCTTGTCGCCGAATTTTTTTGATATCTCGTCCATCTCTTCGAGGATAATCCGGTATTTTTCCGACTCGTTGTCGCGGATGTGGATGAGCCTTTTTATCTCCGCGCGAACCGCGTCAAGCTCGTCCATTATTTTTTTCCGCTCAAGCCCCGTGAGCCTTTGTAGCCTCATCTCCAGTATCGCCTTTGACTGCAACTCGGAGAGGCCGAATTTCTCCATCAGCCCCTTTTGCGCCTCGTCCGGGTTTGCGGAGGCACGGATGAGGGTGACCACGGCGTCGATGGCGTCGACGGCGGTTTTAAGCCCCTCTAGGATGTGTTCCCGCGCCCTTGCCTTGTCCAGCTCGAAGAACGTCCTGCGGGTGATGACGACCCTGCGGTGTTCCACAAACTGCACGAGAACCTCCTTGAGGTTCAGCAGTTTCGGCTGTCTGTTCACCAGCGCTATCATGATGACCCCGAACGTCTCCTGCAACTGGGTGTGCTTGTAAAGCTGGTTGAGTAGGATGTTGGGAACCGCGTCCCGCTTAAGCTCGATAACGACCCTTATGCCGTTGCGGTCAGACTCGTCCCTGAGGTCGGATATTCCCAAAATCTTTTTGTCGCGCACCAGGTCGGCGATTCTTTCGAGTGTGCGCGCCTTGTTAACCTGGTACGGGAACTCGGTGATGATTATGTTCTGCTGGTCGCCGCGCTTGTTGGTCTCGAACTCCGCCTTGGCGCGCATGACGATGTGTCCTCTACCGGTGCGGTAGGCCGAAAGAATCCCGGCCCTGCCCAAAATTATGCCGGCGGTCGGGAAATCCGGCCCCTTTATGATGTTTATGAGGTCGTCCACGGTGCATTCCGGGTTGTTTATAAGGTGTTTAACCGCCGTGCAGGCGTCGCCGATATTGTGCGGGGGGATGTTGGTGGTCATGCCGACCGCTATGCCGGAGGAGCCGTTTACGAGCAGGTTGGGGAATTTGCACGGAAGGACGTTCGGCTCCTTCAACGACGCGTCGTAGTTCGGCGAGAAATCAACGGTGTCCATGTCCAGGTCGGCGGTCATTTCGTCCGTGATTTTGCTCATGCGCACCTCGGTGTACCTCATGGCCGCCGCCGCGTCCCCGTCTATGGAGCCGAAGTTTCCCTGGCCGTCCACCAGCGGGTAGCGCATTGAGAATTCCTGGGCAAGCCTGACGATGGTGTCGTACACGGCGGTGTCGCCGTGCGGGTGGTATTTACCTATAACGTCGCCGACGACGCGCGCCGATTTTTTGTAGGCCTTCGCATATGTGTTGCCCATCTCGTGCATGGCGAAAAGCGCCCTCCGATGCACCGGCTTCAGCCCGTCGCGCGCGTCCGGCAGGGCGCGGCCCACGATTACGCTCATCGCGTAGTCGAGGTATGAGGACCGCATTTCGTCCTCAATGTTTATCGGGATTTGCCTTAGATTTTCTTGATCCATAATCGTGTAAGTCTATCAGACCGGGAGCCATTTTTACAGGGGTATTGTTAGAGATAGGGATAGACGCGGATGAACACGGATAAAGGGGGTTCACCCGGTTTCATAGAGTTGGTTTGTTGATAACTATTTTGCATGGGATATAATGCGCAAATTGGTTGCCATGAAGAAAAACAAACGGCTTATTCGAGAACTTTTCGGCCCTGCGGCCGCGCTTTCGTTAATGCTCGTCTTTTCCCTCGCGGCGTGCGAGGACAGGGAGAAAAAAATGGAGGCGATACAACGTACATACCAAGTCGAATATTTTAAGCAAAAATATCGCGTTGGAAAAGTGGACCTAAAGTCCGAGTTGGTTTACATAATAGAACCCGACGGGGTTCAAATTCCCGTTCCGCTCGACGACGTAAAGCCGGTCGAATAGCCGGATATAGGGTTACAAGAAAGAGGGGGGTGTTTATGTTTGCCGTTGCTAAAAAATTATTAGTGGTTGCCACCCTGTTCACAGCTTTGGCCGCATGCGTGTCGGCGCCGGTGTCTGGGCCGGTGAAGTTGTCCGAAGAGCCAATGAAGTTTGAGCCGGCCGTCCGCGCGCTTGCGGCGAGCCTGATGAGACAATTGAAGGCCAACCAGTCGTCAAGCCAGGCGGAGCTCAAAGAGGTCAATATCGCGGTTGAACCGATTGTAAACGCCGATACCGCCGAGGTGACGGAGGCGAGCCGCCGGATTCAAGACATCATCTCCGATGAAACCCAAAAGCAAAACCCTAAAATCAGGCTGGCGCCCACCAGCCCCGATATTCTTTTGAAATCTCAATTCATATTAGTAGGCATAATCAAGGTGGACGCAAAGACCGGCGCCAAAGGATCGGTGCCCTATAAGGTTGGGGTGGCAATCATCGACTTGAAAACAAATAAGGTTTTGGCCAGCGCCACGGCGCAGGTTTCTGACAATAAGCTGGACGTGACACCGACCAAGTCATTTCAGGACAATCCGATGTACACCAAGGATAGACGGACCGACGGCCTGGTCAAGACCGTTGAAACCGGCGCGGGCGGAACGGCGGACACGGAGTATATGAACGGTTTGGTAACTTCCTCGATACTGGCTCAGGGAGACCGCGAGTACGACAAGAACAACTACGAAAATGCGCTGAATTATTATAAAGAGGCATCCTTGCGCTCCGACGGCCAGACAATGCGAACTTACGCCGCGTTGTATCAGGCCTACCGACAGCTTAACAAGCTCGACAAAGCCGAAGCCGCCTTTGGCCGCCTGTTAGCCTTTTGTTATGTTGAAAACAACATAAATGTAAAACTCATGTTCAGCGTGGGGAGAACGGAGTTTGTAACGGATTCGGAAATGCGAAGCCATTACTACATCTGGCTCCGGCAGATAGCCAAGCTTTTTGCCAAGGAGAAGGGTTGCCTGGAAATCGTCGGCCACACCAGTCGGACGGGAAGCGAATCCTACAACGAATCGCTGTCGCTTCAGCGTGCGCGATATGTCCAAGGCCTGATGCTAAAGGATTTTCCCGGCATCATGAAGCGCTCGACCGCGATTGGACGCGGCTTTAAGGAAAACATTATCGGTACGGGCAGTGACAACATGCGAGACGCAATCGACCGTCGCGTCGAATTCAAAATCACCAGTTGCCGGTGATTGTGCGTTCCGTGTAAAGCTAATGCCCCTCCCGTTCCCCTCGACGACGTAAAGGCCGTCGAATAAATCTTCTTTCAGGGGCTACTACCTAACATTAGGGAGGTTAGTTTGGCGGACTTATGTGGTATACTTAGCAACGGTTCTTTGTCTAGTGAATTCAATAATTTAACAAGGGGGGGATAGAATGAAAAAAGCATCTAAAAACGGCATGAACATTGCGTGGGGTGGGCGCCTCGCGGTTTCTCTAATTTTCTTGTTACTATTTTCCGCTTTTCTTTTCTCCGCCTGCGGCGGAGGAGGGAGTTCAAGCGCCCCTTCTGCCGGCACAAGTCCCGTTGCGGACACAGGTGGCGCGGGCATTGCCACGGGCACGGCAACCATTCCCGCATACTTGCTGGGCGGATCAATCCAGAAACCAACACCGCTCAGTTTGGGAGGCGTCGTCACCACGTTTGCCGGAACCGCAACGGTAGAAGGCGGAACCGACGGCACGGGGTCAGCGGCTCGGTTTTTTGAGCCTCAATCACTCACGACGGACGGCACTTACCTTTATGCGGGTGACTACACAGTAATCCGGAAGATTTCGATTGCCTCCGGCTCGGTAACGACGCTGGCGGGCACCAACGGGATGTCTGATTATGCTGATGGCACGGGAACTTCGGCGAGGTTTAAATATCCTAATGGTATTACGACGGACGGCACCTACCTCTATGTGACGGAATTTGGCGACCACACCATTCGGAAAGTGGTTATAGCCACCGGCGTGGTAACGACAATCGCGGGGGGCCAGGGGGTGTCCGGCTTATCGGACGGCACCGGGACTTCGGCTAGGTTTAACGGCCCTGCGGGCATCACCACGGACGGTACGAATCTCTATGTGGCGGAACATTACGGCCAAACTATCCGAAAGATAACAGGGGTTAGGGGGCGTGGTTGCACCCTGACTTTCACCCCGGCCGCCTTGGCGGGAAGCACCACCGTATGGACGCTTCCGGTGGTGGGAAGCATTACGATAGCGGCTCCCGGCTACGGGTATGCGGTCGGCGATGTGCTCAACGTGCCCACGGCTCAGAACGGAACGGGAACGGTTACCGTAGGCGGCGTAGACTCCTTGGACGGGGTGACTTCGTTGTCCGCCGTCACCTTGGGAACCGGATATAACAACACCCCTTACACCGCACAGGCTACGACCAGCAATGCGCTCGCCCTGGTCAGGACGTTTAGGGTGACGACGCTTGCCGGTGCCAAGGATGTGGTAACTTCCTGGCTCGACGCCACGGGAACGGCGGCGCGGTTTAATACGCCAAGCGGCATCACGATGGACGCCACGAACCTATATGTGACGGACATGGACTTAATACGGAAGATTGTGATTGCCACCGGGGCGGTAACGACGCTGGCGGGGGACACGTCGTTTTCGTCGTTGGTGTTTTCCGGACTTAAGGGCGGCATTACGTCGGACGGCGCGAACCTATACGTATCGGATGACAGCGGAATCCGGAAGGTTGTGATCGCCTCCGGCGCGGTCACGGATGTTGCCGGAAAATTTGATGGTACATCCGGTACGACTGATGCCACGGGAACTGCGGCGCGGTTCCGTTGGCCCACCGGCCTCACATCGGACGGCACTTCCCTGTACGTGGAGGATTCCCTCAACAACACCATCCGAAAAATCCAGTAATATTAAAGCAACGGCTGAACTGACGATTGAAGGGGGGATGGTCGCCCATCCCCCCTTTTTTTTCAGATAAAGGGGGTAGTCGCCTCCGATTCATAAGGAGATTGGGCGGCGATTACCGCTTTATTCAAAGGGTAAAGCGGGTTAGACTTACCCAAATGAGATTTAATGAAGTTAGTGTGTCCGTCGCCCGTGGTTTGGCGGAATGACAAACATACTTGTCGTCGACGACGACCAGAACATGCGGGGCTCGCTTTGCGAGGCGCTTACCCGCCACGGATACAACGCGGAATCCGCCGGCGACGCCGAGACCGCGCTTAGGATGGCGGAAACCGGGAATTTTCAAGCTGTTATAACCGACATTAAGATGCCGGGAAAAAGCGGCCTTGAGCTTCTTGAGGAACTCAAACGCCTCAAGCCGGAGACCCCGGTGATCCTTATAACCGCCTATGGGACGATGGACACAGCGGTGGATGCCATACGCAAGGGGGCGGACGACTATCTTTTGAAGCCGTTTGGCGCCGACGCGCTCGCCAAGTCCCTAAGGCGCGTGCTGGGCAACGGCGACCTGCCGGCAAGCCCGTCAAAGCAGGTCGCGCACGGCTTCTCCGCGCCGCCCCAGAATACGTCCGGTTCGGAGCGGGAGATAGTCACCCTAAACCCGCGCATGAAACAGTTGCTCGCTATGGCGGAAAAGACTGCTGACTCCAACGCGCCGGTTTTTGTGCAGGGGGAGAGCGGCACCGGTAAGGAGCTGATAGCCAGATTCATTCATCGGCGAAGCAACCGATCAGCCGGGCCGTTTGTCGCCGTAAACTGCGCCGCGCTTCCGGAGAACCTTTTGGAAAGCGAGCTGTTCGGCTACGAGAAAGGGGCGTTCACCGGGGCGATAAACAGGAAGATAGGCAAATTCGAGCAGGCAAGCGGCGGCACATTGTTGCTCGACGAGGTTACCGAGATGGACATAAACCTTCAGGCCAAGCTCCTGCGCGTTTTGCAGGAGAAGGAGATCGACCGCGTGGGCGGCTCCGCGCCGGTGAAGGTGGACACGCGGGTGATAGCAACCACCAACCGGGTTGCCGAAGACGCGATAAAAGAGGGGATATTTCGGCGGGATTTATTTTTCCGCCTTAACGTCATACCTCTTGTGATAATTCCGCTAAGGGAAAGGCCGGAGGACATCCCGGCGCTGGCGAACCACTTTTTGGCGAAGTTCTCCGCCAATTCTGGCAGGAACGTGAATTCCATATCCCCTGAAACCATGGACATCCTAAAAAAATGCAGGTGGTCCGGGAACGTTAGGGAGCTTGAGAACGTGTTGGAGCGCTCCGTGCTTCTTTGCCACGGGGATGTGATAATGCCGGAGGATCTTTTTCTCTCGTACTCGCCGGAAGGGGATACGTCGTCGTCGGCTCCGGCCGAGACGTATTCCGCCGGCATGACCATGGAGGAGATGGAGCGACGGCTGATTCTGGGCACGCTGGAAAAAACCGGGAACAACCGCACGCGTGCGGCGGACATGCTTGGCATTTCCATACGCACATTGCGAAACAAACTTAACGCCTATAAAATCGGGGAAAAGGGGCCATAGACTATGCTTGAAGAACGTTTTTACTCGCTCGGACGATATTTTAAAAAAATGTTTGACGAGCGCGTGCACCGGATAAACATACAGATTCCACCGGGGAACGCGCCCGGCACATACTCGCTTTGCGCGGGCGGCTCGCTCGACATCCATCACGACGACGGCGGCGTGTCGATAAAGGAGCAGTTGGCCAACGTTAAGGTGAGGGTGCGCCAGAGGTTCAAATTAGGCAAGTTCATGGCCAGCCTGCACACCGCGCCCGCGTCCCCTATTTCCATGGACACGATAGGGGCGGCGGTGGACGAGCTGTTGAGGGACAATGAAATAATTGGCGTTTCAATCGCCATAAGGCCCGACTCCATCACGGAGGAAATGCGGAAGTTCCTAAAAAACACCTCCAAGCACGTCTGCACGTGGCTGGAGCCGGGATTGCACACAATGCACGACTCGACGCTCGCCCGGATGGGCCTTTCGCACACTTACGCAAGCGCCAAGGAATCGTTAATCCAGCTGATCGGCACGAAGGTGCACATAGCGCCGCACGTTGTTTTCGGCCTTCCCGGCGAGACGCGGGAGATGATGGCGAAAACCATGTGGGAGATATCCCGTCTTTACTGCGGCGGAATTTACATCCACAATTTCTACGTCGCCAAGGACACCACGATGGAGCGAGAATATGCCGACGGACAACTCAAGCTTCTGGAGCGCGAGGAATACGTCGGATTGGTGTGCGACTTCATAGAGGTTCTATCGACCGACACCGTTTTGCACGGCATAGTGGACTCCGTGTCGGAAGACCGCCTCGTGGCTCCGGCATGGATGTCGCTCAGGAAGGAAAATATGGACCTCATCATCGCGGAGCTTGAAAAACGCGGTTCCGTTCAGGGATGCAAACTGGAGCCGCCGCGCGGTTCTGGAATCCCGCAGACAATGGCCGAATTTGAGGTTGGCAGATGAGACTGCGCCTGATATTTGCGCTCTTGTTCGTGTCGATCATTCCCGCGGGGATTGCGGTCGGAGAAACAGACCCGGCGATGGACGGGCTTTTTGACGTCGAGATGCGCGTGGCTCTGGAAATGGCGGCCGTCAAGGCGGAGGTTGACGGAAACGGCGCGAACTTGGTCGTAACATCCGCCGAGAACGGGGCGCGGTTGAACATAGGCGAACAGGGCAAGATATTGGCCGAGTGGTCGGCAAGCGGATTAAAGATAAACCACCAGATATTCCCTGTTCACTCCGCGCGGGTCGAGTCTCGCACTGGAATAATTCTCTTGAACGGAAAGAAATACCGGGGTTACCTTCTTTTGTGGAACGGTCAGAACGGGACGTTGGACGTCGTCAACCATGTGCCGCTGGAGTCGTACGTCAGGAGCGTGGTGGCGATGGAGATTCCCAAGAGCTGGCATATGGAGGCGCAAAAGGCCCAGGCCGTGGCCGCGCGAACCTACGCGCTTTACAAAAGACAGGAGAACTCCGGTAACCTTTTCGACGTTGCCCAGGACGTTTCGGACCAGGTATACGGCGGGGTGGAGGTCGAAAACGACGCGGCGGACAAGGCCGTAAAAGACACGGTAGGGTTGACCTTGGTTTACGAAAACCGTCTGGCGTTGACATATTTCCACTCGAACTCCGGGGGGAGCACGGAGGACGCGGCGGAGGCTTTTCACGGCGCAAAAATTCCGTACCTAAAGGGCGTCACGTGCAGATACTCGTCGGCCTCGCCTTATTACGTCTGGCAGTTGAACCTAAAATTGCCGGAGATTGAGTCCGCGCTTTCCCGCAACTCCGTTTTTTCTGGAAAAATAAACGACGTCTCCGTCCAGTCTCGCACCCAAACCGGGCGGGTGAGGCAGGTCAAGATATCAGGCAGGAACAAGACCGAGCTTTTGGACGCGGCAGTATTGAGGCGCGTGTTGGGGGGAACCCGTTTTAAAAGCACCAGGTTCTCCGTGCGGAAATCCGGACAGACACTCACGTTTTTCGGAAACGGATACGGTCATGGCGTGGGTCTGTGCCAGTGGGGGGCGAAGGGGATGGCGGATCACAAGAGCAATTTCAAGGAGATTCTGTCCCACTATTACCCGGGGACGCAGATATCAAGCAATTTTTTAATCTCCAGCATGGAGTGACCATTTCCACCTCGGCCGGCGACCTTGATTACGTTTTGCCAAAGGAGCGCATAGCCGCCCGTCCGTTGCCCAATCGCGACGAATCCCGCCTTATGGTTTTGCGAAGGGACGGGGGCGCGATAGAGCACGCCAAGTTCAACCGCCTGGGAGATTACCTTAAAAGCGGAGACGCGCTGGTGTTGAACGAAACGCGCGTTGTTCCGGCGCGAATCTTCGGTCGGCTTGAAAACGGCTGGGAAACGGAGTTTCTCCTGATAAGGCACGACGGAAAAAGGACGCTCGCGCTTGTGGGCGGATTGAAGAAATTAAAACCTGGTTCGACGGTGGATTTTTCCAATAATCTTTCTGCGGTTTTTGTCGGACGCGAGGGGGATTCCGGGATATTGGAGTTAAGCCTTGGCGGGGAGGATCTGGCCCGGTGGCTTGAAAAACACGGACACGTTCCCTTGCCCCCGTATATGGAGAGGCCGGACGAGGAGGCGGACAAGGAACGGTACCAAACGGTGTTCGCCCAAAAAAACGGCTCCTGCGCGGCGCCCACGGCGGGACTACATTTCACAAAAAATCTTCTGGACGGTTTGGCGGCCCAAGGGATAAGAACTTTCAAGATATGCCTCCACGTCGGCCCCGGCACGTTCAGGCCGATTGACGACGCTCAACTCTCCGGCGGCTCCCTGTCGCCGGAATACGCGGAGGTGTCCGACGACATTTACCGGGAGCTACTGGAGGTAAAGAAACAAGGTGGGCGCGTTGTCGCCGTGGGCACCACCGCGACTAGGGCGTTGGAGACCGCCGCTTTGAAAGGTGGTGGATTCGTGGGGTTTACGGACATATTCATCCGACCGGGTTACAAATTCTCGATGGTGGACGCGCTCGTCACGAACTTTCACCTGCCGCGCTCGTCGCTCTTGGCGCTTGTCTGCGCGTTCGCGGGGCGTGAGCGCGTTCTCTCCGCCTACGAGCTGGCGATAGCGGAGGGGTACCGGTTTTACTCCTACGGCGACGCAATGCTGATAGTCTAGGAAATTCGCATAGAGAGAAGGTAGAGGAAAAAGGCTTTGATTCTAAATTAGTTTTAATGTAATGTTTTCTTTGTTGATGAGGAAGCGGTTGGGAGCCTATATAAAACACTCTTTTATTGAATATCTTTTTAAGGGGGAGTATGTATTTTATGCACGCAGATTTTGATAATCTAGGAAGAGCGCATTCAAATTTAGATCATGCATGCCTTGATGCATGCGTTGATTGCTCCGGATCAAAATGTTGCGGTTCTATTAGTCATGGAGGCATAATTGAGCCTCCATTCTTGACCGCGTTCGATATTGCTCAAATTGAAAAAGGCTTAGGCGTTAATCTAGATGAATTTTCTGATTTAAGGTTCAATCCTAATACTGGAAATAAGGTTCGATTCCTAAAAACTAATCCAGCCGGAGGATGCGGTTATCTTGATTCTGGAAGATGTACCATTCATAGTTTTAGGCCTGTAGATTGCCGGTTATTTCCAATGGATATAAGAAAACTCGATGGCGAAAACAAATGGGTTTTATACAACTTCCAACATTGCGAGTTGTCCGAAAGCGACCTGTCTCTTTTAAAATCACAGATGCCGCCGGCCTTAACCATCCTTGGAAATGAGGTTGAAGATTATGCTTCTGTGCCTGTCCCTGGGATGTTGAAATTGCGTTACATGATTATTTCTTCTTTACGAGGGGATGCGGTGGTTCCTTGATTGACGAGTCTCCCTACTTATTGTGGCAAAGAAATAAATCAGGCGGTAAAAGCACGTTTTTTGGTCTTCCAGCGGGGATGCTTTTTAAACATTCGTTTTTTTAAGGTAGGTGCAATATGTCCATTCTATCGACTAAAATAGTCGGTATTATTCCCCTCAACTGCATTCCGGGGCAAATTCCGACATCTTGGACTATGCAGAATATTTACTACTTTGTTGCCAGCATAGCCGCAATTACCGCAACATCATTTTATGCTTACAACGTATTAAAGGATAGAAAACTTGAGATTGAGAAACAAGAAAAGCGTCAAAATGATATTTACGATTCCATCGACAATAAATATATGGAATATTTGCAATTATGCCTTGAAAATATCGAGCTTGATGTGTACGACATCCCAGATGAAAAAATTGAGGGAATTAACAAGAAAGAGATTGTGGCTTATACGATGTTGATAACGATATTTGAAAGGGCGTTTCTTGAATATAAAGCTTACATGCCAACAGTTGAAGTGCCGAAAAATCTAAGAGAACTAAGAGATAATCAATGGCCAGGTTGGGAAGAATACATATTACGATTTACAGGAAGGCCGAACTTTCAAAAATCCTATAAGATTTGGATTAAGGAAGGCGTTTTAACATATGATTTCAGGTTTGATGCATATATGAAGAAGAAAATGAAAGAAAATGGCGTTGATTAATGTTTTGTCATGACGCTGATATTTAGGAGTAGGCCGTAAAACCATAAACGCGGAAATTCGAGCGTTTTGAGTCAAAAACCCATTGCTATTCCAACGCGGTATTGTCGGTTTAACAGGCGAAATTCCCGAAGTGGTGTGTATAATGGGTTCTGGCTGGTATTAGGTTTTATTTTTTTATAAGGAATAAACGAAGTGGATTTCATGATGCAGAAGCTGGAATGGGACGATTCCTACGCCACCGGATTTGCCGCCCTAGACGAAGAGCATAAAATGCTTTTTGGTTTTATAAACGACTTGCGCGAAACCCTTCTTGGCCGGAAGGGGAAAGAGGTCATCGAAAAGGTGCTTGAGGGGCTTCTTGACTACACCAACGGGCACTTTTTTAACGAGGAAATTCTCTTGTACAAGCTCCACTATCCCGAATATTACGCGCATAAGGCCGCGCACGAAAAGTTTCTTAGCGAGGTCAGGGGGTATTACGTAACTTTCAAGGCCGGCGACGCCGACAGCAAGCTCATAAGCGCGGAGATAACGGCGGTTGTCACCGAATGGCTACAGGAGCACATTATGAAAGTCGACAAGGCTTACGTCCCGTTTCTAAAATCCAAAGGCGTTAGATAGTCTTCCGACCATCATGGCCAACCCCGGGGATAAAAAAGACAAGAAAAAAGAGGTTTCCAAGGCGGAGTCGGCGTTCAAACTCAAGTATATCTCGCACGAGCATCGGGGGGCGGTCGGCAAGCTGGCGCGCGAATCGGACTCGGCGACGATGGACATCTACGAAAACAAGGGTTTTATTTTCGTGGAGATGGAGCTGGCCGGAGTGAACCCGGATGATTTCAAGGTAATCGTGGACAGGCACAAGCTGAGCATAGAAGGGGTCAAGGCGGAATCGGCGCTGAACGGTTTGAACATCGTTTTTCATTGCGCCGAAAGGAGCTTCGGAAAATTCAAACGTGTTTTCGACCTTGGGTCGGCGATAGACGCTGAAAAAATAGAGGCAACGTTTAAAAACGGCGTTTTGCGGCTTAAACTGCCAAAACTGCAGGATAGAAGAAAAACTTCACATCAAATAAAGGTTCAAGTGGATGATTGACAATCAGGACGGCGGCGACAAAAAGAAGGACAACGAATCTCACGAAAAATCCGAGCTGAAGATACCGGAGTTCCTTCCGCTTCTGCCCGTCAGGGACATAGTGGTGTTTCCGTACATGATACTGCCCCTTTACGTCGGGCGGGATTTGTCCATAAACGCCGTAAACGAGGCGCTCGCCTCCGGCAGGGTGATGCTTCTCGTGGCGCAAAGAGACCAAAGCGTGGAGGAGCCGACCCCGGACGACCTTTACCGGGTCGGCACCGTTGTGACGATAATCAGGATGGTGAAAATGCCCGACCAGCGGGTGAAGATACTCGTCCAGGGGCTGATAAAGGGGCGCATCAAGGAATTCGCCGCACAGAAACCGTTCTATAAGGTCAGGGTCGAGCGGTTTGAAGACGAGGCGCCCGATCCGAGCATTTCCGATGTCGAGGCCGAGGCGCTTTCGAGGACGGTGAAAGAGCAGATGTCGAGTCTGCTTGAAAAGGGAAAGATAATATCGCCGGACATTCTGGCGGTGGTTGAAAGCCTTGACGAACCCGGAAAGCTGGCCGACCTTGTCGCGAGCAACCTCGGGCTAAAGGTGGAGGAGGCCCAGAACGTGTTGGAGACCGCCTCGCCGGTTAAGCGGCTCAAAAAAGTCGGAGAAATCCTGGGGCGCGAATTGGAACTGCTCTCCATTCAGGAGAAAATCCAAACCCAGGCGCATGACGAACTTTCAAAGACACAAAGGGATTACTTCCTGCGCGAGCAAATGAAGCAAATACAAAAGGAGCTTGGCGACACCGACGACCGCTCGGCGGAGGTGAACGAGCTTAACGAGAAAATAAAGAAGGCCAAACTGCCGGAAGCGGTGCTTAAAGAGGTGGAAAAGCAGGTCAGCCGGTTTGCCAAGATGCACCCGGATTCGGCGGAGGCCACGACTGTGCGCACCTATCTCGATTGGATTTTGGACGTGCCGTGGTCGCTCAGCACAAAGGACAACATAGACATAAAGAAGGCGAAGAAGGTGCTCGACGAGGATCATTACGACCTTGAAAAGATAAAGGAAAGAATCCTCGAATATCTCGGCGTGGCAAAACTAAAAAAAGACATGAAGGGGCCGATATTGTGTTTTCTCGGCCCGCCAGGAACGGGAAAAACATCGCTGGGGAAATCGATAGCTCGCGCGCTGGGGCGCAAGTTTGTCAGGATGTCGCTCGGGGGGGTTCGGGACGAGTCCGAAATACGCGGCCACAGGCGAACGTACATCGGGGCGTTGCCGGGCAGGATAATACAGGGTTTCAAGCAGGCTGGCTTCAACAATCCAGTCTTCATGCTTGACGAGATAGACAAACTCGGGTCCGATTTTCGCGGCGACCCGTCCTCGGCGCTTTTGGAGGTGCTTGACCCGGAGCAAAACCACTCGTTCCAAGACCATTATCTGGGGCTTCCGTTCGACCTTTCAAAAACGCTTTTCCTCACCACCGCGAACATGTCCGACACCATCCCGCCCGCGTTGCGCGACAGGATGGAGATAATCACGCTGTCGGGATACACCGCCGAAGAAAAACTGGAGATATCCAAAAAATATATCGTGCCGCGCCAGATAGAGGCGCACGGCCTGACCAAAACGAACATAACGATAACGGATTCGGCCTTAAAAGAAATAATCAATATGTATACCAGAGAGGCGGGGCTTCGCAATCTAGAGCGCGAAGTGGCGACGATATGCCGGAAACAAGCGCTGAAGGTGGCGAAAGGAAAGGCCGCCCGCGGATTCAAGGTCACCGACAAAAACGTCAAGGAGTTTCTTGGCGCGGTTAAATTCATCAAGGAAGACGAGAAGGAGAAGGCCCAGGTCGGCGTCGCAACCGGCCTCGCCTGGACCCAGTACGGCGGCGAAATAATGCACATCGAGGTCACGACGATGAAGGGGAAGGGGGGGCTGACCCTCACCGGAAAATTGGGGGAGGTGATGCGCGAATCGGCCCAGGCGGCATTTTCGTATTGCCGCGCCAACGCCGCGAAGCTTGGCATAAAACCGGAGTTCGCCGGGGAGCTTGACGTCCACATCCACGTTCCCGCCGGGGCCATACCGAAGGACGGGCCGAGCGCCGGCATAACCATCGCCGTTGCATTGGCGAGCGCGCTAAGCGGAAAACCGGTGCGCAACGACGTTGCTATGACGGGGGAGATAACCCTCCGTGGCCGCGTTCTTCCGATAGGCGGGTTGAAAGAGAAAACTCTGGCGGCGATGCAGGCGGGAATAACCTCCGTGATAATCCCGTACAACAACATAAGCGACCTGCAGGAGATTCCGGACTACGTAAAAAAGAACGTGAAGTTCATACCGGTGAAAACCGTCGAGAACGTCCTCCAGCACGCGTTTACCGGCGGCTTTAAAACTGCTAAAACCGCCAAACCTGCCACAGCCGTCAAAACGGCCCGCAAAAAAGCAAAATAAATGGGGGAGGGAGACATTTTCCCCTCCGCCCCGCGCGTCAACGTGGACGTTGCGGGATGGTTGAGAGAGGGGTGGCGAATTTTCTGGACGGCCCCTGCGGTGTTCCTCCTTTCTATGGCGATAATCGGGGTCGTCCTTCTAACCGCATCCAAAATCCCGATATTTTTCACTTTAGCCTTTTTTCCGCTTGTCGTCGGTTTTTATCTTGTGGCGGCGGATGTCGCGGCGGGGCGGTCGTTTACCCCCTCCCGGCTTTTTAAGGGGTTCGCATGGTTTATCCCGTGCATTTTGGCCGGTTTTCTCATCACACTTTTCTCGACGATCGGAGCGCTTTTTTTGATTATTCCCGGCCTGATAATCTATTCTTGGTATCTGTTCACCTGGCTTTTCATGGCTGACAGGGGGTTGGGTTTCTGGGATGCCATGGAGGCGAGCCGCAAGCTGACAGGCGGCGACACGGCCGGTTTTTTTCTTTTTTTTGTCGCGCTTATCATCGTCAACATGCTTGGAGCGCTCTGTCTTTTCGCGGGGCTTTTTATCAGCCTTCCCGTCACGGCCACAAGCATTTTCGCGGCCTACAAGGAAACGGCTGGATTGAAAACGCTCGGGGTAGATTCTTAGGCCCGATGATATAATTCAAAAATGGGTTCACAAGTTTCGTTGCGAAGTTGCGGCGATTACAACCAAGACGCCGTTAAAAAGGTTGTTCGGTCCGCCGTTGACGCGCTCGGAGGCATGGGCGCGTTCGTAAAACCGGGCGAGACCGTGCTTCTAAAACCGAACATGCTGGCTTCCGCCGCCCCCGAAAGGGCCGTGACCACGCATCCGTCTGTCATAAGGGCCGTTGCGGAATTGGTGATGGAGGCCGGCGGCAAACCGTTCATAGGCGACAGCCCAGCCGTGCCGGGTTTCAACAACGTCGGACGGGCGACCGGCATAGGCGCCGTCGCAGCGGAGCTTGGCATTCCGCTAGTCGAGTTGAAAGAGTCGGCGGAATACAAGCAGGGTGAGAAAAAACTTTTCAGGATATTGGAGATTTCCAGCAAGGTCATGGAGGCGGACAGGATAATAAACCTGCCAAAGCTCAAGACGCACTCGCAGATGTTCCTCACGCTCGGGGTGAAAAACATATTCGGTTGCGTGGTCGGCGCCAGAAAGGCCCAGTGGCACTTTAAGGCCGGGGTGGACAGGCTGTTTTTCGCCCGGATGCTCGTGGAGCTTTACCACGCCGTTTCGCCCGACCTTACGATATTGGACGGGGTCGTGGGGATGGAAGGGGACGGCCCCGGAATGTCCGGCACCCCCCGCGTGTGCGGGATAATCGCCGCCTCGACCGACGCCATCGCGCTCGACTCCGTCGTCCTTGAGATAACGGGGGGAAAGCAGGGGCAGTTTTTCGTTTTGCAGGCCGCCAAGGAAATGGGGGTGGGGGAGACGAATCTTTCGGCCATCACCATCTTTGGTGAGCCGATAGACTTTTTCAGGCTTGAAAATTTCGAGTTCCCGAAGATTGGGAAGGTCACTTTCGGCCCGCCGATTGTCCGGAGGTTCATCCTAAACCATCTCACCGCCAAGCCGAAGGAGACGAGGGAAAAATGCACCCTCTGCAACCAGTGCGTTAATATTTGCCCCACCGAAGTCATATCGGTCAAAAAAGAAAGGCTGAGTTATAATTATGACGCCTGTATAAGATGTTATTGTTGCGTCGAGGTCTGTCCCGAGGGGGCGATGAAGCCCACGGCGCCTTTTTTGATGAGAATAACCGGTTAGAAAAGGAGTTTACATTATGAGAAAGATCGCAGTTTTAGCCTTATTGGTAGGGGCCGTGTTTTTGTTTTCGGCGCAGTCCGCCCAGGCCCACGAGGACGGAAAGCCGCACGCGAAGAAAGACCACGCGATGAAGGACAAGATTAAATGCGAGGAAAAGAAAAAACACGAGGGGATGAAGCACGACGCGATGCACCAGATGATGCTTGAGACTCACGCCATAATGCTGGAGACCATCAAGCTCGTGGGGAAGACCGCGATGGACGAGGAGACGGCGCAAAAGGCCGAGGCGCTAGGGCATCGGCTGGAGGATTTGATACAAAAGCACAAGGAGATGCACGCGCAAATGATGGGCGGCGCGGGGGAGATGCCGATGCACGACCATGATATGAAAATGAAGCCGATGGAGCACAAGGAAATGAAAGAGCACAAGGATGAGAGCGAAAAGAGGCAGAACGGCGAGGAATTCTGATTCCCATGACAACCGCCGTGGTTATGAAGAAAAAAGAGCGTTCGGAGAAAACGTCCGCGTCCATATTGGACGCGGCGTTTTTGATAATCGCCGAACATTCCATAGCCGACACCACGACCTCGCTCATTTCCGCGCGCGCAGGGGTCTCGAAACCGCTTCTTCACTACCACTTCAAGACCAAGGAGGTTCTGATGGAGCGGGTGTTGGACAGGCTCCTTGAGCGGTTGTTGGAGATACCGATGGAGAACTTCAACAAGAACATCTCCCCGTTGGACGAGATAAAGGCGATTTTCCAAAAATACAAACAGACGATAGTTTCCGAACCGGCGCTCTTGGTGGTGTTCTACGATTTCTGGGTCTACGGAATCCGACGAAAGCAATACCGCGATAAAATAACACAGCGCTTTCTGGGCTTCCGAAGCTACATATCCGAAATCGTAAAGGTCGGCGTGGAAAAGGGGGAGTTCGCCCCCGAAAAGTCCCACATGGTGCCGCCGTTGATGCTGAGCCTTTTGGAGGGCGCGTCGCTACAGCTCATTGCCGACCCGGAGGCGTTCAACATGGATTTATACCAATACATGGCGCTAGACGCGCTCTACGCCGTCGCCGGAAAAAAATCCGCATAACAATCATTCCGTTTTTGTCCGGGCTTGACCAGGAATACTTTTCCTTTAAAATTTCAAGGAACTGGATCCCCGCCTTCGCGGGGATGATTATATGAAAGCGCGCCCCCTTATAGTGGATTGTGATAGCAATTCACTATTTCGCCTCGTATTCTGGAACTGTCCCGCGCGTGAAATCCAGTGGCGGAAAGACCTCCTTAGCCCTTGAGGCTCGGGGAATGATTGCGACTTGCCACCGAAACAAAACCATGCCGCATTGACGGCG
>Ga0315281_10004945_pt1 | contig 19191 bp, 16 predicted proteins | sample YL17G07_0_MG_FD_204540 | JGI IMG/M metagenome (GOLD analysis project Ga0315281, IMG submission 204540) | Sediment microbial communities from Yellowstone Lake, YNP, Wyoming, USA - YL17G07_0 | ecosystem: Environmental > Aquatic > Freshwater > Lake > Sediment | place: USA: Wyoming | collected... | reverse complement strand
TAAAGACGCGTCTCAGCGGGCAGAAGCCCCTGGGTCTTGAGGAACGATAGGGCGTATATGTCCATCTGGAGGCTGTCGGCCGTCCTGCGGTCAGCCTCTTTCTCGGAGGCGGCTTCGGACGACTTGAAATCGATGATCACCGGCCCCGCTTCCTCGAAGTCGACCCGGTCGAAGCGGCCCGAAAAACGGATGCCGCCTTCCTGCCAGCGGAACGTTTTTTCGAGAAAAGCCGGGACCTTGCCCGACTCCTCCTCACGCCGGAAAAACTGGCGGAGCGCGCGCTCACCGGCGGCCTTGCGCAACTCCTCGTGTTCCCGGCTGAGAAACCCTTCGTTGACCCAGTTCTTGGCATACTCGGCCAGGAATTCCTCCTCGGTCATCGCCTTTCCCCTCATCCGGCTCTTGAGGTAGACATGGATCGTCGCGTGCAGGACGCGGCCGAAAACGAGGGTATGGTGAGGAAGGACCGGGACGCGCATCACGTGCCGGAACCGGTACTTGAGCGGGCAGACGAGGTAGTCTTCGACCTGGACATGGCTCAGCGGGAGAATGGCTGGGGCCCGGAGTCTCGAGGTTGCCCTGGGCCTCTCTTCGGCCATGGCGTGGCGGCGGATTTCCTCGATGGCCGAGGCCTTGAGGACCTCGTCGGGCATTTTGGGGATATCAAGGGCCTCCAGAACAAAAGGGCTGACCTTCTTCAGCCGCTTGAGGCCGTAATCGCGGGCCCAGGTCAAATACAGGGCATGGCGCGCCCGCGTCATCGCCACGTAGAAGAGCCTTCGCTCCTCCTGCATGTAGTTCTCTTTGCCGGGCAGGCTCTCCATGAGAATTTCGTCCGGGACGGGGATCTTCTCCCGCTGCTCGCGCCCGGGGAACCTCTCTTCGATCAGGCTGACCAGGAAGACGGTCCCGAATTCGAGCCCCTTGGCCTTGTGCACGGTCAGGACGCTGACGGCGTCCTCGTCGAGGTCGGCTTCCGAAGTGGCCGGATTGTCGCCGACCTCCCGGAGGAGGTCGAGGTAGCGGGCGAATGAATGGATGGAGTCGTTTTCGGCCAGATCGGAGAAGCCCTTGATCTTGTCGAAGAACAGCCGGATGTTCTTGATGCGGACCTCGGACTCGACGGACATCTTCTCGACCAGGGATTTCAAATAGCCGCTTTTCTCGAGGAAGGCGTAGACGACCGCCCCGGCGTTTTTCGAGCTCCCGAGCTCGACGAAAAACTGGAGGTCGGAGAAGATCCGCTTGACCGTGTCCTCCGTTCCGGGCGAGACGTCGACGGGCTTGGACCCCTCCGCGATCAGCTTGAACACGCGGTGCAGGGAGAGATTCGTCTTTTGGGCGTAGCCGGCGATCCTCGTCATATCGTAGGAGTCCGCCCGGTAGACGTCCGAAAGGGCCAGATAAAAAAGGTCGCGGCTGTTCTCGAAGTCCGTCAGGGACTTGATGAACGCCGTGAGGACCTTGATCTCCTCCTGCTGGTAGAGCCCGCGGCTTCCTGAAAACCGGAAGGGAACCTGCTTCATGTTGAAGCTCCGCAGGTAGGGGTCGGCGTCGGCGTTGCGCCGGACGAGGACGGCCATGTCGCTCCATGAACGTCCCTCGGCGCGCTTTTCGAGGATGAGGTCGGCGACCTTGTCGGCCTCGTGGGAGAGCGTGTCGAACTGCAGCATGAAGATGCTCTTACCCTGGCCGGGGGAGGCGGCCTTGAGCCGCTTGTCGACACGGTCCTTCGCCTCGAGCCGGCTGGGGTTGTTGTGCTGGATCAGCTGGTAGGATGCGTCCAGGATGGCCTGGGTCGAACGGTAATTCCTGGTCAGGACGACCCTCTTGGCCTCGGGATAAATCTCCTCGAAGCTGAGGATGTTGCTGAGGGAAGCCCCCCGGAAGCGGAAGATGCTCTGGTCGTCGTCGCCGACTACGGTCAGGTTCCGGTGTCCGGCGGCCAGCATCTTGAGCAGCTCGAATTGGACGTAGTTTGTGTCCTGGAACTCGTCGACGAGGATGTACTTGTATTTCCGCCGGAACTCTTCGAGGACGGACGGCCGCGAGCGGAGGAGGTCCACGACGAGCAACACCTGGTCTTCGAAATCGATGAAGCCCTCTTTCCGGAGAAGCGCCTGGTATTCTCCGTAAACACGGGCAACTTCCCGGTGCTTGCGGGCCGTCTCCTTCTCCCCTTCCCCCGACGCCCGCCCGGCCAGCGCCTCGGCGTGCCGGACGTAATCCTCAGGGTGGACGTCTTCCTGCTTCAGGCGCCGGATGGCGTCCAAAAGCTCCTGGATATGGCGCGTGGGAAAACTCAGGGGCCGGTAGTACTCGAGCGAAAAACGGAACAGGTTTTCCCGGAAGAAGATGGCCTGCTCGACGTCGTCGAGGAGCTTGAAGTCCGGCGGGCAGCCGACGTCGAGGGCGTAGTCCCGGAGGACTTTCTCCCCGAAGGAATTGAAGGTGCTGATCTCCACGAAGGAGTAGGTATAGGGGACGAGGACGTCCACGCGGGCTTCCATCTCGCTCGCGGCCTTCTCCGTGAAGGTCACGGCCAGGATTTCCTCCGGCCGGGCCCGCTTCGAGGAGATCAGGTGAGCGATCCGGTGCGTGATGACCTTGGTCTTGCCCGTTCCCGCGCCGGCGATGATGAGGAGAGGCCCCTGACCGTGGAGAACGGCCCGGCGCTGGGCGGGATTCAGGGCGGACAGGAGGTCTTTTTCTTCCGGGAGAGCGCCCGTTTCTGCGGGAGGGGGCGTGCGGCGCGGCGGCTCGTCCGCCTTATTTTTTCGGGGCTTTGGGGACAACGATGACCTTCTCGCCCGGCTTGATCAGCCACAACCGCTCGCGGGCCTCCTTCTCGACGGCCCGGGGATTTGTCTTGAGCTCGTGGATTTCGGCCTCGAGCCGGGCCTTCCGCTGCTGAAGCTTCAAGGTCTCGGCCTGGAGCTCCGCGAGTTTTTGCCGGGCCCTGTGGATGTCCATGACGCCCTTTTTCCCGAACACCGATGTCACGACCATGATCAGGAAAAGGCAGGCGATGCCGAGGATGAAAATCCTCTTCCGGAAGGCCGGTGTGTTCCGCGGAACCTCGGCGCTCACAGCACGGCCTCCAGGCCCTTCCGGAGCAAGTCGTCGACCCGCCTTTTGGTGGGGGCCTCCGCGTAACATCGAATCAGGGGTTCCGTGCCCGACATCCGGAGGAGGAACCAGTCGCCGCCCTCGAAGTCCAGCTTGATTCCGTCGATCGTCTCGACCCCGACGACCTTGCGACGCCCGACGGCCGACGGCGGATCCTGGATGAGGGCCTTCAGCTTCTTGGCGCGCTCCGGAGTCAGCGGCACGGTGCGCTGGCCGCCGGCCATGGTCCCATACCGTTCGAACAGGTCCTCGCGGAGCGAGCGCAGGCCCTTGCCTTCGACCGCGAGCATCTCCGCCACGAGAAGCCCGGCGAAGATGCCGTCCTTTTCGGGGAGATGGTCCTTGACGGCGATACAGGCGCTCTCCTCCCCGCCGAAGATGATGTGTCCCTTGAGGAAGAGGTCGGCCATGTACTTGAAACCGACCTTCGTTTTGTAGAGGGGCAGGCCGTATCCCTCGGCGATGCGGTCCAGGAGGTGGGTCGTGGTGATGGACCTGGCCACTCCGCCCCGCCATCCTTTGACGCGGACGAGGTAGTCGAGGAGCATGGCCAGGATGAAATTCTGGTGGATGAAGGTCCCCTCACCGTCGATGATCCCGAACCGGTCTCCGTCGGCGTCCGTGGCGACGCCGAGATGACATTTCTTCTCGATGACCAGGGCCTTGAGCTCGGCCAGGTTCTCTTCCGTGCAGGACGGGATCACGCCCCCGAAATAGGGGTCGATGTAGCCGTGGATCCCTTCGACGAGGATCTCGTTTTCCTCCAGGACCTCGTCGAGGTACTCGCGGCTCGTGCCGTAGAGGAGGTCGACGCCGACGCGCAGCCCGGCCTTGCGGATGGCCGCGAAGTCGATCTTGTCCTGGATAAACCCGAGGTAGTCGCGCTGGAGGTCGATCCGGGTGATATTGTCCTTGGGAGAATAGTAGGGGACGTGGGAAAAACGCGGCATCAGCGTCCGGATTTCCTCTTCAATTCTGTCGGTCACCTCGGGGAGCGCCGGGGCCCCGGTCTCGACGTTAAACTTGAGGCCGTTGTACCAGGGCGGGTTGAAGGACGCCGTGAAGTTGACGGCGCCCTGGCATTTCCGCTTGATGACCTGCAGGGCCAGGGCTTGGGAGGGCGCGTCCCGGTCGGCCAGAAAGACGGAGATGTCGTTCTTGGAGAGGAGCTTGGCGGCCTCGAGGGCGAACCGCTCCGATAGGAAACGCGTGTCATAGCCGACCACCAGGGAAATGGGCTGTCCGGGGAATTTCTGCTTGAGGTGGTTGGCCACGGCCTGGACGACGACCCGGACGTTGTGGAAGGTGAATTCCTCCCCCATGAGGCCACGCCAGCCCGACGTCCCGAAACGGATCATCATTTGAAAGAAAATTACCATAGGCCCGTTTCAAAATCAACTCTGATCGGACGGGTGGCACGGTGCGGGAAGCCGGGGCTGAGGGGAATGGCCGGAACGTCATGCGCGGTTTAGCCCGAGAATTGTGGCCTTCGAGGGAAGTTCCTGGGGGAACCGACAAAACGTGTTTGAGCTTGGCGTAGCGCACGCCAAGCGAGTTGTTTAGCACCGCTGGGGGGAGGAATCCCGGCCCCAGCGGTGGAAGAACCGTGCTCTGGAGTGGAGGCCATCCCCTTAGCCCCGGATTCTACCCCACAGCCGAGCTTCCCGTCCGAATATTCTAGTTAGCGCGTTTCTTCTTGATGGCCTCGCCGGTCATGGGGACAAAGCGGACCTCGAAAATCCTCCGGACGACGGGCTTCCCATTTTTTTTGGTGATAAGAGTCAGAGTCTGGTACGACTGGGAGTCGCCGAGCGGAAGGACGAGGCGGCCGCCCTCCGCCAGCTGCTCCAGGAGCCGCGGCGGGACGCGGCCGACGGCGCAGGTGACGATGATCGCCTGGAAGGGCGCTTCCTCCCTCCAGCCGAAAAAGCCGTCGCCGCTCCTGACATGGACGTTTGTGTAACCGAGGCTTTTCAGCGTATCCGCGGCCCGACGGGCCAGATTTGCGTTGATTTCAATGGAATAGACAGTAGCCGCGAGGCGCGAGAGGACCGCGGCCTGGTAACCCGAGCCGGTCCCGACCTCGAGGACCTTGTCTTTTTTCCCGAGCGCCACGCTCTCGGTCATGACGGCCACTACGTAGGGTTGGGAGATCGTCTGCCCCTCGCCGATCGGCAGCGGAAAATCCGAGTACGCCTCGCCGCGGAGTTCCGGGGGGACAAACAGATGCCTCGGGACCGCCCGCAGGGCGTCGAGAACGACGGGGTCGCGGACGCCCCGGGCGGCCACTTGTTGCTCGACCATGGCCGCGCGTTTCGAGGCGAAGGGGTCCTCGTCCCGGCCCGCGGCTAGTCCCGGGTCGCCCAGGCAGATGCGAAATACCGCGCCGGCGGCGAACAGGACCCCGACGATCGCAGGCACCGGCAAGAACCGGATGCCCGCGGGCCGCGCGTCACATCCGTGCCTCATGTTTTCACCCCCACGCCTCCGCCTCTCCCATTATCCCACACGGCGCGGCCCCGTCCAATGTCCCATGTTCCGTCCGGTAAGGGCCGCCCCCGGCACGCGGGATTACCTCCCCTTGGGGGGGGAGAATATCATCCACGAAATCACCCGCGGGGATGATTGACCCCCGGCGGGGGTGATTAAGAATAGAAGGCGCAAGGAGAACGCCGGAGCCGGAAGGGTATATTGGAATGAGCCGGAGAAGGGTTTGCAACGTTCCTATTTATAGGCGCTCTCGTCTTAGCCAATTTTTGTCAACGGGAGCGGGCCGAATGGGCTTTATCCCTGATCGTCATAGAGAATATTCGTTGACAAGGTGATTAATTTTTGATAATTGGATGATAAGTCTTCATGAGGAATCCAGCGCGAGTTTGATGATGGAAAGTCGAGCCATATACCCCGGATCCTTCGATCCGATCACCAACGGGCACGTGGACATCATCGAGCGCGGCTTGAAGGTTTTCGATGAAATTGTGTTGGCGGTGCTGGAAAATCCCAAGAAGGCCCCCCTCTTTTCGACTAAAGAGAGGGTCGCCATGATCCGAGAACTCTTCGGCCGCCAAACGAACATCCGCGTCCGGTCCTTCCGCGGGCTGATGGTCGAGTTCGCCCGGGCGCAGAAGACCTGCGTCGTGATCCGCGGGTTGAGGGCCATATCGGATTTCGAATACGAGCTCCAGATGGCCCTCATGAACCGCAACCTGGCGCCGGACATCGAGACGTTTTTCATGATGCCGAACGTGAAATACTCTTTCCTCAGCTCGAACCTGGTCCGCGAGGTCGCCATGCTGGGCGGCTCCGTCGAGGACCTCGTGCCCGGGCTGGTGGCGCGAAGGCTTCACGATAAACTCAAAAAATCAAGACATCTCAAAATCTCATAAAGGCGGGCAAACATGTTCGGACTCTCTCGCGAAAAAGGATTGGTCGGGTTGGACATCGGCTCTTACTCCGTCAAGGCCGTCGAGCTCCGGGCCAAAGGCCGCGGGGATCACGCGACGTACGAAGTCCTGAAGATCGGGTACGAGGCCCTCCCGCACGACGCGATCGTCGAGGGGACGATCATCGATTCCGCGGCCGTCGTGGAGACGATCCGCCTGGTCTTCGACGAGAACAAATTCGCGAACAAGGACGTCGGCATTTCCATTTCGGGAAATTCCGTCATCATCAAGAAGATCTCCCTCCCCATCATGGAGAAGCAGGAGCTGGCGGAATCCATCATCTGGGAAGCCAAGCACAACATCCCCTACCCCTACGAGGAGACGAACGTCGACTACGCGATCCTCAAGCCCGCCCGGGCCACGGACGATAAGAACCTGGACATCCTCCTGGTGGCCGCCAAGAAGGACAAGATCGCCAACTACAGCAACGTCGTCAACCAGGCCCGGAAAAACCTCGAGAGCATCGAGGTCGATGTCTTCGCCCTCCAGAACGTCCTCGAAATCAACTACCCCGAGACCTTCGCCGAAAAGACCGTGGCCCTGATCAACATCGGCGCCAACATCACCAACGTCGTCATCGTCGAGCGGGGAACGCCCCAGCTCTTCCGCGACCTGTCCCTCGGCGGGTTCTTCTTCACCGAGAACATGCGCAAGGAGCTCAATATCAGCTTCGAGGAAGCCGAGAAGCTCCTCAAGGGCATCCCCGGGAAGACGGTCACGGCCGACCAGTTCGCGACCGTCCTCTCCATGAACGTCCGGGACCTCCTCGATGAAATCGAGAAGACCTTCTCCTTCTACGAGGCCTCCGAGAAGCGGGAGCGCAAGATCGAGCAGATCTTCCTCAGCGGCGGCCTGGCCAACGTCCCGAACATGATCGGGGCCTTCGAACAGAAGTTCCGGATCAAAACCGAGATCCTCAACCCCTTCCGCGGTCTCCACGTCGACGAAAACAAGTTCGATTCGATGTATTTCAACGAAATGGCACCCATCTTTGGCGTCGCCGTCGGACTGGCGACCCGAAAGGCAGAGAAGTAACCATGATACGGATCAACCTCTTAAAGCCTGAAACCAAGGACATCAAGGAAGCGGCGGTCACGCCGGGGGCGCCGGAAGTCACGATCAAGAAATCGCCGAATCTCGGAAGCCTGATCTTCCTCCTGCTCGTCGTCGGGCTCGGGGCGTTTCTCTACCTCCAGCAGCGGGCCTTCGACCGCGAGAACGAGCTCCTGGCGACGGCCAAGCTCGAGAAGCAGAAGCTCCAGTACGTGACGGCCAAGCTCGAGGAGCAGAAGAAGCTCAAGGCCTCCCTGGAACGGAAGATCAACCTCATCAATGACCTCCGGTCCCAGCAGGACCTGGCCGCCCGGATCATGGACCAGCTCAGCCGGAGCCTTCCGGATTGGGTCTGGCTCTCGGAAGTGTCGTACGACAGCAAGGGGCTCCAGATCAAGGGCAAGGCCCTGTCGAACAACCTCATCGCGGACTATATGACGAGTCTGGAGAACAGCCCCGTCTTCATGAACGTCAGCCTGATCTCCTCGACCCAGAAAAAAACCCAGAGGAACGAATACCTCGACTTCTCGCTCAGCGCGTTGATCAAGAAGAAACCGGAGCCGGCGCCGGCGGTGGCCAGCCCCGAACCCAAAGACAAGCCCGCCGCGAAGAAAAGGGGGAACTGATGAAAAACATGCCCTGGTACGGATCGGTCATCGTCGCCGTCATCATCTTCGCCCTGGCCTACTTCTTCTACTTCGCCCCCCAGAACACGAAACTCCAGGCCCTCAAGGCGGACCGGATCAAGATCGAGGCCGAAGTCAAGGACCTCAAGCAGAAGAAGAAAGAGCTGGATAAGATCGAGGCCGAACTGGTCGTCATGACCGCTCAGCTCAAGGGCCTCGAGGCCATCATCCCCCAGCGCAAGGAGCAGGCTGACATCCTGCGGCAGATCCAGCAGCTGGCCTACGACGCCCGGCTGGACGTGACGAATTTCACCCAGCAGAAAGAGGTCAACCGCGAGTTCTACGCGGAATGGCCCATCAACATCCAGGTCAGCGGGACGTACCATAACCTGGGGACGTACTTCGACCGCCTCAGCCAGTATTCCCGCCTGTTCACGATCGAAAAGTTCGCGATCAAGGCCCTGACCCGCCAGACGGACCTGTCGACGGTCTCGGCCAACTGGACGGCAAAGACGTATCTCTTCCTCGAGGAGCCCGCGGCTCCCGCACCCAAACCCAAAGCCAAGAGGCCCGGACGATGAAAAAAACCGCATCCCTGATTCTGGTCGTGAGTTTGATCGGCCTCCTTCCTCTCCTCGCCCAGGAGAACCCGGCCAACCCGAAACCCGAGGAGAAGCCGGTCCTCCGGGCGACGGGCCCGGTCGTGTACAACGCCGAAGGCCGGAGAGACCCCTTCAAGGACCTCCTCGGAGGGGGTCCCGGTCCGGCGGCGGGCGAAGCCCAGGGCGCCATCGATGACCTGGTCCTGATCGGGATCATCAAGGCCAAGAAGGGCTATACCGCGATCGTCGGAGCAACCCAGGGCTTTCCCCGGTTCCTGAGCGTCGGCGACAGGGTCGCCGACGGCTTTGTCCTGAGCATCAGCGCCGGCCAGGTTGTTTTCCGGAAGACCCATGAGCGGGGCGTTCCGCTCATGAGGCCGCGGGACGTTACGAAAGAAATCAATCCGGAGGAGCGTTAACATGAAAAAGAAAATCCTGCCACCCCTTTTCGCCTGTTTGTGTGTTCTGTCCCTCGTCGTCCTGCACGCGGAAAGCACGGGCGCCGCTGTCAATATCAGCAAGATCCAGGTCCAGCCGGGCGCCCTGTCCACCAAGCTCGTCCTGGAAACGGAAGGCCAGCTCTCCGCCCCGAAAGCCTACTACCTGCCCGATTCCCCGCAGACCCTTGTCCTCGACCTGAGCCGGGCGAAGACGTCGGAAGCTCCTCTCGTGCCCTCCTCCGAATCCCAGTTCATCCGTGATATCCAGGTCCAGAAATCGGGATCCCAGGACCTCCGATTCCTGGTCCGTCTGAACGAGAGGGTCCCGATCCGCATCCGGACCGACGCCAGCCGGACGGTCGTCGAGCTCGCCAAGATCCAGCGGGGTCAGGGGAGTTACCTCATCGACTCCGAAACCCAGGCCCAGCTCGACCGGAGACCCAAGGGCGAGATTTTCCTGGACAAGATCGACTACTCCCAGGCCGCCGACCGGGTCTCTTTCCGGGCCCAGCTGAGCGACCAGGCCGTGGTCCAGGTCTTCGCCCTGGAGAACCCCTCGCGCCTCGTCGTCGACCTTTACGACACCGTCCTGACCGCCAAGGCCGACGTCTGGTCGGTCGAGGGTCCCCAGAACACTGTCCAGAGGGCCCGCGTCGGGCAGTTCCAGCAGTCCAATCCCCGGCCGATCACCCGGCTCGTCTTCGACCTCAAGGAGCCCGGCGTGTATTCGCTGGATTCGGACAAGAGCGGGCTCGTCGTCTCCTTTTATAAGAACCTCCCCGCGACCGCCGCGGAGGTGAAAGCGGCCCCGGTCCAGGAGCCCCCCGCCCAATCGCCGACTCCCCGGAAGGACGAGGCGCCGAAGACGGTGCCGGCCCCCGCCGCGGTCGTCCCGCAGGACATCCAGAAGCCCGCCTCCGCCGCCAAGTTCGAGCCGCCGCCGGCCGCCGATCCCAAGAGCGAGGCGAAATCCGTCGCCAAGCCGGTCGCGACGCAGCCCCCTCCCCCGCTCCAGGGCAATTCCTCGGCGCTCCAGGAGAAGAAAACCGCCGCCGCCCAGCAGGATAAATTCAAGCCCAAGACCATCGCCGCCGAAGAAACCAGTTACACCGGAGAGGTCATCAGCCTCAAGTTCAAAGACGCGGACCTCCGGGACGTCGTCCTCTATTTGGCCGAGTTCGCCAGCCTGAACGTCGTCTTCGATTCGGACGTCCGCGGCGTCGTCACCTGCAACCTCCAGGATGTTCCCTGGGACCAGGCCCTCGACATCGTCCTCAAGCAGAATAAGATGGGCCGGACCATCGAGGGGAACGTCCTCCGCATCGCCCCGATCACCGTGCTCACCCGCGAGCAGGACGAGGACCGGAAGATCCGGGAGAGCAAGGAGCTCTCCGGGCCCGTCCAGGTCAAGACCTATCCCCTCTCCTATTCCAAGGCCAAGGACGTCGCCGCCCTGCTCAAATCCAAGATCTCCACGCGCGGCGAAATGATCATCGACGAGCGGACCAACACCCTCTTGATCACCGACGTCAAGGAGAAGCTCGACCTCATCGAGAAGCTCATCACCGTCGTCGACACGCCCACGCCCCAGGTCTCCATCGAGGCCCGGATCGTCGAGGCTTCGACGACCTTCACCCGCAACCTGGGCATCCAGTGGGGGTTCAGAGCGGTCGCCGACCCGTTCTACGGCAACCAGACCTCCCTCCAGTTCCCCAACCGGATCGACGTCAACGGCGCCGTGATCCCCCAGGGGATCCAGACCAAGGGCCTCGGCGGACCGCTCGGCGGCTATGCCATCAACCTCCCGGCGCCGTCCTTCAGCAGCGCCCTGGCGCTCTCATTCGCCAACGTCCTCGACACGTTCCGCCTGGACGTCGCCCTGACGGCGCTGGAATCGAAGGGCGAAGGCCGGATCATCTCGCACCCGCAGATCACGACCCAGAACAATATGGAAGCCGACATCATCCAGGGCCGGCAGATCCCGGTCCAGACGGTGGCCAACTTCACCGTGACAACCCGGTACCAGAACGCGGCCCTGGAACTCAAGGCCACGCCGCAGATCACGGCCGAAGGCACGATCATCATGATCGTCGAAATCACGAACAACGCGGCCGATTTCGCCAACCTGGTCAACGGCATCCCGCCCATCACGACCCAGAGCGCCAAGACGACCATCATGGTCCCGGACGGCGGGACGGCGGTCATCGGCGGCATCTACAGGACTGAGGACTCGGTGACCCGGGAGAAAGTGCCCTTCCTGAATCAGATCCCGATTATCGGGGGCCTCTTCAGGAACTTCGCCCGGACCAAGACCAACCGCGAGCTCCTCATCTTCATCACCCCCAGGATTATCAAGTAAGCAGGGACAGGAGAGGAGAACAACGATGAAAAACACTGTTTCAGCCCTCAAGATACTGGCCGTCGTGATGGGGCTTCTGCTATTGAACGCCTGCAACCCCATCGAGAAGAGCTCTCAATCGAACAGCATGCTGATCGTGGAGAGCATCACCGGGACGACGATTGACGGCTCGACCGCCATGATCCTCGAATCGGACGTCTCGACGACAACGTCGGACACGGCTTCGATCACGCTCCAGGCCGCCCTTCTCGCGCCGGGGCAGGGCGTCACGGGCCCGTCGCAGTACAACGACGTCACCTTGACGGGATACACGATCGACTACTTCCTGCCGGACGGCACGGGCGAGGTCGGCGTCACGGTCCCGGCCTCCATGGAAGGCACGAGCTCGTCGCTCCTCATCAAGATCGGCGAAAGCAAGACCGTCTCCTTCGTCGCCGTCCTGAGCGGCGCCAAGCTGGTGGCGCCCTTGCTCGGCCTGGTCGGCTCAACCACGCGGCTCCAGGTCGTGGCCCGCATCACCTTCGAGGGCCACGACGGGACGAACCATCCGGTCAAGGCCACCGGGCAGCTGACCATATTCTTCGGCGATTACCTGTAACGCGTTCCAAACGACTTTTGAAGGACCTTCCCCAAGGGAAGGTCCTTTTTTTTGGAAGGGGAATCCGCCTTTTCTATCCCAGCGGCGAATACGAGAAAACCACGCTTTTCTTCAGCCGGATGCGCGGCAGGGATTCATCGAGCGCCCGGTCGATCGTCTCCCGCCGCGACGCTTTCAGGATGAGCTGGACCCTGGAGACATCCCGGACCCGGACGATGGAGGCCAGCGCCGGGCCGAGGACCTCGAGCTCCGGCTCGAACGTCCGGAGGATGGCCCGCAGGTCCCTCGACTTCCCGGCCAGCGCCCTCATATCGCGGCCCTCGAGCGTCAGCTCGGCCAGGGCCGCGAGCGGAGGATAGTTCATCACCCGCCGGAACTCGATTTCCCGGTCATAGAATGACCGGTAATCCCGTGACGCGGCCGCCCGGATGCTGAAATGAATCGGGGCCGGCGTCTGGACGACGACCTCGGAGCCGGCCGCGGACTCGCAAAACTCGGTCATCCGGGAGACGGCCTGGAAGGTCCGCTGGCTCCCCCGGTAGTCGGAAAAGGCCAAGAGCGTTTCCGGAGCCAGGACGCCCACCAACCGGACCCTGGGGACTCCTGGCTGGTAGGCCAGGAGCTGGGTGCCGATAAGGACGGGAATCCGGCCCTTGGAAAACCCGCGGATGATCTTCTCCCGCTCCTCGCGGCCCGGGGCCGTATCGCTGTCGAATCGGCCGACCGGAACGCCTGGCAAAAGCTTCTTGAGCTCTTCCTCCAGGGCCTGGGTTCCGGCTCCCCTTCTCAGGGTCAAGCGCCCGCCGCATGCGGGACAGCCGGCTTGAGCCTCGAGGGAGGCGTTGCAGTAATGGCAGACGAGCGCCTCGTCATTCTTGTGATAGACGAGCGGGATGTCGCAGCGCCGGCACCGGGGAATTCGGCCGCAGCCGGCGCAGATCAGGGACGACGCGTAGCCGCGCCGGTTGAGGAAGAGGATCACCGGTTCGTCCCTTTTCAGGCTGTCCCGGACCCTGCGCTCGAGGTCCCGGGACAGGACCGGCGCGTCCGACCGATGATCGATCCAGGCGACCCGGACGCTCTCCGGCCGGCCTCCGAGGTCGATGAGCGCCCCCTCGCGCCCGGCCTGGTAAAATCCCTCGACGGAGGGCCGCGGCGAGCCGAAGACAACAGCCGCGTTCTCCGACCTGGCCCTCAGCCAGGCCCCGCGCCGGGCGTCGTACGCGGGGCTCTCGGACTGGACGTAGGATTCCTCGTGCTCGTCGTCGACGACGATCAGGCGAAGCGGCTTGAGGTCCAGGAAGAGCGACGAACGCGTCCCCACGGCCAAAGCCGTCCGGCCGCTCGCGAGGCCCCGCCAGGCCGTTTCCTTTTGTTTTTCGGTCATCCTGCCGTGGAAAACGGCGGCCGTGCGGCCCGTCCGGGCCTCGAAGCCGGCCACGAACTCCCGCGTCAGGGCCACTTCGGGGAGGAGGACCAGGATCTTTCCGGAGGCCGCGGCCGCCCGGCCCAGCAAGTCCCGATAGGCGGCTTCGAGGGCCGGCCTGTCGCCAAAAAGGTAATACGCGCCGAAGCGGGCTTCATCTATGGCCCTTTCCACGGCGGCCAGTGGGCCGGCTGGCCTATGCGCGTCGTCAAAATCCAGGCGGAGCTGGGAGGGGGCGCCGGCGCGGTCCTCCTTTGCGGCCCGGGGCGGCCGGACCGGCGTTGTCCGGACTGAAACGATACCCTTTCGATCCATCCGCGTGATAAGGGAGGCGACATTTCGCAGCCCGGATCTTCTCTGAAGGAATAGCGGGCTGCGCCCGGCCGGCTGGTTTTCGAGGAGGGCGGCCAGGGTCCGTTCCCTCGGCCCGAGTTTCTTCCCTCCGAGCGCCGTCCGGCCGGCCTCCGTCAACTCGACCGTCACCTTCGCTTTTTGGGCCAGGGACGGCGGGAGCGAGGCCTGGAGGAGCTCGCCCCAGGAGGAGCGGAATTCGGCGCTGAGGGCGCCCGTGAAGGACAGGAAGCGTTCGTCCCAGAGGGGACGCTCCTCGAGGACATCGAGAATCTCCTTGACGCGGATCCCCGGGGCGGGAGGGTCGACGCCGGCGGACACGACAAATCCGCTCTGGTTTTTTTTCCCGAGCGGGGCGAGAACCCGGCAACCCGGCCGGACTCGCTCCTGGAGGTTTCCGGGAACCCCGTAGACGAAAGGCTGGTCGAGGGGCAAGGGAAAAACGACGCGGACGTACACGCTCATTTCTTGCCGAGGAGGGCCATCACCTTCTGCATGTCGTCCCAGACCATGCGGCGGATCTTCCGGTTGCCCTCGTTCCGGATCAAGTAGGACGGATGGAACGTGGGCATGATGGGGATCCCTTTATAATCCCCGAACTTCCCCCGGAGGTCGCCCATCGCGGCGCGGCCGGGGACGAAATACTCCGTCGGGGTCTTGCCCAGGGTGACGATGACCTTGGGCCGGATGAGCTCGATCTGCCGGGCCAGGTAAGGCCAGCAGGCCTCGACTTCGTCGCGGCAGGGCACCCGGTTTTCGGGCGGGCGGCATTTCACGACGTTCGTGATGTAGACCTCGTCCTCCCGGAACTTCATGGCGGCGATGATTTTCCGGAGGAGCTGGCCGGCGCGGCCGACGAAGGGCCGGCCCTGGAGGTCTTCGTCGCGGCCGGGGCCTTCGCCGATGAACATGAGCTCCGCCGACCAGTCGCCTTCGCCGGGGACGGCGTTCGTCCGGAGCTTGTGGAGCCGGCACAGGCGGCAGGCGCGGACCTGGCTTTCGATCTCCGTCGGCGTCCGGTTATCCGGCTCCTGAGGCAAGTTCCCTGCCGCGGCGCCGGAGGACGGAGCGGCGGCGCGCGGCGGCGAGGGCGCTTTCGAAGTTTTCGGCCCCGACTGTGTGCCCGCATCGGCGGGGACGTCTTTCCGGGCCTTGGCCAGGACAAAGCCCGCGCCGGCCTCCTCCAGGAAATCGACGTGGTCCCGGAGGCCGGCCAGGATCTCAGCGGCGCTCTTTTTCAAGGACGGCCTCGATCTCGTCGAAGATGATCCGGCTGATCTCGCGCTTGCTCAGGCGGGGTGTCGCCCGGACGCGGCCGGACGGCTGGATGATCCGGACCTGGTTTTCGTCCGACCCGAATCCCCGGCCCTCGCCCACCGTGTTGGCCACCATGAGGTCCGCGTTCTTGGCGGACATCTTTTCCCGCGCGTTACGGAGAAGGTCTCCCGTCTCCGCGGCGAACCCGACGAGGACCTGGCGCTTCTTCTTTTTCCCGAGCAGGGCGAGTATGTCCTCGGTCTGCTCGATCTCCACGGCGCCCGGGACGTCGTTCTTCTTCGTTTTCGCGGGCCGGACCTCTTTGAAGCGGAAGTCGGACACGGCGGCGGCCATGAGGGCGACGTCCGCCTTCGGGAAGGCCCCGAGGACGGCCCGTTTCATTTCGGCCGCGGTCGTCACGCTATGGAATTCCGCGCCCGCGGGGGGGAGAAGCGCCGACGGCCCCGAGACGAGGACCACTCGCGCCCCGCGTCCGAGGGCTTCCGCGGCCAGCTCGTAACCCATCTTCCCCGACGACGGGTTGGAGAGGAAACGGACCGGGTCCATGAATTCCCGGGTCGGCCCGGCGGTGACGAGAACGGTCTTTCCCTTTAGGCTCTCGGTCCGGCCGACGAGGGTCAGCCCCTCGCGGACGATTTTCTCCGGTTCGGCCAGCCGTCCCCATCCCTCATCGCCGCAGGCCAGATAGCCCTGATCGGGCTCAACGAATTCGACCCCCAAGGCCCTGAGGCCGGCAATGTTGGCCTGGGTGCGCGGGTGGAGGTACATCGCCTCGTTCATGGCCGGGGCGACGAGCACGGGGCAGCGGACCGCCAGGAAAAGGGTTGACAGGAAATCGTCGGCGACGCCGTTCCCGAACTTGCCGAGGATATTGGCCGTGGCCGGGGCGACGCAGAGGAGCGAGATCTCCTTGGCCAGGGACACGTGCCCGATCGTCCGGGCCGCCGGCTCGTCGAACAGGTCGACGATCGTGTCGAACCCGGAAAGGCCGCTGAAGAGCAAGGGGGAGATGAGGCGGGTCGCGTTCCTGGTCATGACGACCTGGACCTGGAGCCCGCTTTTCTGGAATCCCCGAAGCACCTCGCAGGCCTTATAGATGCCGATGGACGACGAGACTCCCAGAGCGATTTTTTTCATGGTTTCCCTTCCTTCCCCCCGGACCGGGAGCGGGACCGGAAGCTCCGCAGAACGGGGGCCACCGTCCCGGCCATGGCGGAGGCCCGGAGCCGAGCGGCCAGGATGACCGACATGAGCCCGTCGGCGGCTTTCTCGAGGTCATCGTTGACGATGACGTAGTCAAACCGGGTGTAAGCCCGGACTTCGGCCGCGGCGTTCCGGAGCCGCCGCTCGATGTCGGCGGGGCTGTCCTCTTTCCTCCGGCGGAGCCGCCGGCGGAGCTCCTCGAAGACCGGCGGCATGACGAAGACCAGGATGGCCCGGGGGATTTTCTTTCGGACCTGCCGGGCCCCCTGGACGTCGATGTCCAGGATGACATCGCCGCGCTTGGCCTTCCGCTCGAGCTCGGCCTTGGACGTGCCGTAAAGATGGCCGTGCACGCGCGCCCATTCCACGAAGCGCCGGTCGCGGACCATCCGTTCGAAGGCCCCCGGCGTGATGAAGTGATAATCGACCCCGTCGGTCTCGGACGGCCGCGCCGCGCGCGTCGTATGGGAGACCGAGAATTCGAGGTCCGGCAGGTCCCGCCGGACCCTGCCGATGAGGGTCGATTTGCCGCAACCCGAAGGGCCGCTCACGACAAAAAACATGTGGACCACCTTTCCCCTATCATACTCGGGCCGGTGCCTGGCGCAAGGCCGGGAATTCGGGACATGAACCAAATCTCTCGATTTGGTATCGTGTCCCGTGAATTCCCGGCTTCATTCGATATTCTGAATGTGCTGCCGGATGGTCTCGAGCTCGTTCTTGATGGCCAGGCACTCCTTGGTGATCAGGATGTCCTGCGATTTCGAGCTCAGGGTGTTTGCCTCCCGATAAAGCTCCTGGGCCAGGAAGTCCAGCTTCTTCCCCGCGGGCTCCGTCCCGCGCGGGGACACCAGGCCCCGGAGGGTGTCGAGATGGGTCTTCAGCCGGAGGATCTCCTCGCCCAGGTCGTATCGCTGGGCCATGAACGAGGCCTCCTCGGCCAGCCGCCCCTCGGAAACGACCGCGTTGTGGTTGAGGTCGCGGAGCCGCCGTTTCAGCTTGGACTGGAGGCGGCCCGGCTGTTTGCGGAAGCGGCCCTCGATCCGGGCTATCGCCGCCCGGATGTTCCTGATGTGGGCCTGAATCTGGCGGGAGGTTTCCCGTCCCTCTCTCGCCCTCAGCCGGACGACTTCCTCGACCGTCCGCACGAAACTGCGCTCGAGGAAGCGCGCCTCGGCGGCATCGAGTCCTTTGCGGCTGAGCTCGACGAGCTGGGGAACGCGGAAAATACTGTCCAGGGAAATCTCCAGCCGGCGCCCGGTCCTCCGGGAGACGCGGTCGAGGGAGGCCAGGATCTTCTCGAGCAGCCCCTCGTTGATCGTGAAATTCCAGCTCCGGGGGCTGAGGGAAACCATGTCCAGAAAGACTTCGACGCGGCCCCGGCGGATTTTCTTCTGGCAGACCGCGCGGAGCCGGTTTTCCCATTCGCCGATGGGCGCGCCCTTGTAGGACCAATCGAAAAAGCGGTGGTTCAGCGTTTTGACGCTGATCTTAAGCCGCAGGGACGGCGATACGAAACTCTTCTCGGCGAAACCCGTCATGCCTTGAATCATAGGCTGAGCTCCTCGGTGTCAGGATATCTTGAAGAGAAACCGGGCGATGCCGTAGGCGTTGAGGGCCGACCCCACGGTCAGGTTGTCGGCCACCGCCCAGATCCAGAACCCGCCCGGGACGGAATCCGCCTTCTTGATCCGGCCGACAAAGACCTTGTCCTTCCCGGCCACGTTGACGGCCGAGATGAGGCCCGGGCCGGCGGCGGCCGTGAGCTGGATCGTGTCCGTCCCGCGGAACGCGGCCTCGAGGTCGGCGATCGCAGCGTCCTTTCCGAGATCGACGTAGGTCATGATCGAATACGTATGGAACACGGGGGCGAGGACGATGGACAGGGACAGGGGGAAGTTCGCGGGGGCGAGGACCCTGCGGACCTCGGCCAGGACCCTTGCCTCCCGTGGCGAGGACCCGTCGCGGCCCGGCTTTTCCGTCCGGGAAAGGAGGTTGAAGGCCACCTGTTCGTGGAAGACCTTCTTGGGCACGGCCGCGCCGCTGAGCAGGGCGAAGCTCTGATCTGCGAGCTCCTGGATGCCCGCCTCTTCGAAGACCGAAACCGGCTCGAGGACGAAGGCCACGGCCCTGGCGATCCCAAAAGCCGGGTCGAGGGCATGGAAGAGGTGGGACAGGATGATCGTCACGGGGTTCGGGTTGGCGATCAGCGGAACCTTTTGGCCGCGAATGCTGGCGTCGTTGACGCCCGCCACGATGAGCGGGACGTCCTCCCGGCCGTTGAAGGTCTCGGCCAGGTCGAGGGCCCGGTAGCCCTGGGCCGCCGCGCATTCGCCGTACTCCGTGTTCGTCCGGTGGTCGGAGGCCAGGAAGACCAGGTCCAGCCCTGTCAGGGCCTTGCGGTCCAGGTGGTGCACGACCTTGGGCTCGTCCCGGAACCGGGTCAGTTTGCTGTATTCCTCATCGACGTCGGGGTCATAGAATTCAAGGGACTTGAAAGGAAACTTCTTGACGCTGAGGACGCTCCGGATCTCCCGGCCGCGCAGGGTCTCCGAACCGACCAGGGCGAAACAGAGTTTCCTCTTCAGCGGGGCGGCCACGGGACTTCCCTACCGGGTTTTCTCATGATCCCGCATGAGCTGGTACATCCGGTCCTTGAGGACCAGTTTGCGTTTCTTGATCT
>Ga0315281_10004944_pt1 | contig 19192 bp, 17 predicted proteins | sample YL17G07_0_MG_FD_204540 | JGI IMG/M metagenome (GOLD analysis project Ga0315281, IMG submission 204540) | Sediment microbial communities from Yellowstone Lake, YNP, Wyoming, USA - YL17G07_0 | ecosystem: Environmental > Aquatic > Freshwater > Lake > Sediment | place: USA: Wyoming | collected... | reverse complement strand
ATGACCACCTCTCCTGTCTCTCCATCGATGATCAAGAGGTCTCCCCCATTGATGAGGGAAGTCGCCACCTCAAGCCCTACCACGGCCGGGATGCCCAGAGATCGGGAGAGGATGGCCGTATGGGAAACCTTCCCGCCAATATCCGTGATGAAACCTGCCACATGGTTCAAGTTTATCTGGAGGGTATCCGCTGGAGAGAGGTCATGGGCGACGACAACCACTTTCCCTTTAATCTTAGTAATGTCGTCTTCCTTCTTTCCCAAGAGGTTTCGAAAGATCCTCGACGCCACATAGTGAAGGTCGCTGCGCCGTTCCCTCAAATATTCGTCTTCGATGGCGTTAAAGGCCGTGTCCAGCTTCTCTAAGGTAAGATCCAGGGCCCATTCTGCATTCACTTTTTTCTTTCGAATCGTCTCCACCGTATCCTGAAGCAACATCTCATCATTCAGGATCATCACGTGGACATCCAGGATAAAAGAATGTTTACGCACTTCTGCGTCCAAAATCTTTTCTTTAATCTCCGTTAACTGATCCCGTGATTCTTCAATGGCTTTGAAGAACCGCTTGACTTCTCCCTCGACCTGTCCCGAATCGATCCGCTTCTGAGGAAGACGAACTTTGAACCGTTCAACCAAATAGGCTTTTCCAATGATAATCCCGGGAGAAGCCCCGATTCCTTGGATGAACTTATTGATCTGTTGCTGAACAGCCATTCCTATTCCTCACCGAATTTATTCTCAATCAATTCGCCCAGGGCCTTGATCGCCTGAACCGAGTCTTTCCCTTCCGCCTTCAGCGTGATCTTCGCCCCTTTCGAAGCGGCCAGCATCAGGATGCCCATGATCGATTTCCCGTTGACCTCCAGTCCATCCCTCTCGAGGGTAATCTCTGAGGCAAAGCGATTGGCCGTTTTGACCAAGAGGGCAGCTGCCCGCGCGTGAAGCCCTAACCGATTTCGAATGGTGAAGGTCTGAACTTCCATCCCGCCTTTTATGATTACTTCGCAAAGAGCCTAGCGCATAGCGCATAGACATTTTTGCTTTTGGTTCTTAACTCTAAACTCATCACTCCCAACTTTTAACTCTTCTTTTTATCCACCCGTTTTTTAAGCACCTCACTGGCCAGGTTGATATTTCTCTGACCATAATCGGTGATAAAAACGGCCAAGGTTTCAAGATCCATATCGTTCTGATAGGTCGCCAATTTCAGCAACATGGGAAGGTTGACTCCTGTGATCACTTCGATCCTCCTCTCCTCTAAGAAGGAGAGGCTGATATTGGAAGGAGTCCCTCCATACATATCCGTCAGGATGAGCACCCCTTGTCCAACATCCACTTTTCGGATGGCAGCGATGATCTTTTCCCGGATCTCCTCGGATCCTTCCTTCGGATCGATCGAAACAGGTTGAAGCTGTTTTAACTCCTCCCCCACTACCAACTGGGCAGCGCAGATCATCTCCTCAGCCAAGTGGCAATGTGTCACCACAACCACCCCCACCATCTCTCTCCTCATCCCTTCTCCGCATCGCGGTGTTGCACAGACAGAAACACTCCCCTCTTCGTCAATTCGTCCCGGAGCATCTCTGCCAATCGGTTGACAATGACGATGGACCGATGTCTCCCCCCGGTACATCCTACAGCAATGGTCAAATGGGTCTTCCTCTCCCTTTCATAGAGGGGGAGAAGAAACCGAATGAACTTTTGAACATGTCGTAAAAATTCTTTCGTCTCTTCCCACTGGAGGACATATTCCGATACCTTTGGATGATCCCCCTTCAATTGTTTCAGCTCTTCCACAAAATAAGGATTGGGTAAAAAACGAACATCCATCAAGAGGTCTGCTTCAAAAGGAATCCCGAAACTATACCCAAAGGAAAGGAGGACGACCGTCATCTGATTTGAATTCCGTCCCTCCTGGGCATACTGTTGGATTTTCTCTTTCAGTTGATGGACATTTAATTGTGACGTATCAATCACCTCATTCGCCATATCCCTGATGCCTTGAAGTCGTTTTCGTTCTAAACGGAGCCCTTCCCGGATAGATCCGCCCACGGCCAAAGGATGCTGACGACGGGTCTCGCTGAATCGCCTCATCAGAATGGTATCGGAAGACTCCAAGAAGAGGATTTCGATAGGGTACCCTTCCCTTTTCAAGTCTTGGATGATCCTTCTCGAATCCTCTAAAAAATCCTTCTCCCCCTCTTCAACCCCCGAACCAGCATGGTTCGCGTTCTGGCGGGAGAGAGGATAGGATGCTTCTCCCCGGATATCCTCCACCACTGCCACCTTGGAGATCTTTCCCTCTGATTGCTCAAAGAGTTCTATGAATTTAGGTAGAAGGAGGATGGGAAGGTTATCGACACAGTAAAAACCAATATCTTCTAAAGCTTTGATGGCTGTTGTCTTGCCTGACCCGGAAAGACCACTGATGAGAATCACCCGTATATTCTTCACTCCACTTCACCCTCAACCTCAAATCTGTCCCCCTCTCTTTCTTCCATCCTGCGAAGGAGTTTTTTCTCAAACTCCAATGCCGAATCGTATCCCATTACTTTCAGAAGGTGATTGCGGACAGCCACTTCGATGATGGTCGTCAAATTCCGAGCGGGTGTAACGGGGATTCTCAACATCGGAAGTTCAACGTCCAGGATGGAATATTTTTCCTCCTCAAACCCCAAGCGGTCGTACTCCCGGTGGGTATCCCACTCCATCAGTTCCAGGACGAGCTCGATCTTCTTCTTCTCACGGATGGCCTCCACACCAAAAAGGCTTCGAATGTTGATGATCCCCAATCCCCTGATCTCCATGTGGTGTTGGATGACTTCAAAACCACTTCCGATTACAGAAGAGGGAGATCGCTTCTGAATATGAACCATATCGTCTGCCACCAGTCGGTGCCCCCGAAGAATCAGATCCAGCGCACACTCACTCTTCCCGATCCCGCTTTTGCCCAGGATGAGGAGGCCCACCCCAAAGACATCCATGAGCACACCGTGTAGGCTGATGGTGGAGGAGAGTTTCTCTTCTAAGAATTTGGTGACCCGCTCAATGAAATCGAAAGAACGGAGATTGGTCCGAAAGACTGGGATTCCCTTCTCATCAGCCTCCCGGAGAAGAAGTTCAGGAATCTCCAGGCCCCGGGTGATGACCAAACAGGACAACGGCAGGCTACAGATCTGATGGATCACCTTCTCCTGCATCTCGGGAGTCAGTGTTTTAAAATACGCCATTTCTGTATTTCCGATGATCTGGAGACGTTCTGGATTGATGAATTGGATAAAACCCGTCAAGGCCAATCCCATCTTTTGGACTTGCGAATGGGTCACCTTCTTTTTGAGCCCCTTTCGCCCGGCCATCAGGGTCAACTCCAAATGGTGTTCTTTATTCTGCTCCAGCTCTTGCACGGTGAGGCTGTTCATCGATTAATACTTCTCATCCTCTTCGGAGATGATCTGGAAAAGCTCCTTCCGGGATTGAGCCTCCGTCAATCTCTTTTTGAAGGAAGGCTCTTTGAGCAGGGTGACAATATGACTCAGAAGCTTTAGATTATCCACCGCCGAGTTCTCTGGGGCCATGACCAAAAAGAAAAGCTGGCTGGGTTTTCGATCGATGGAATCAAAATCCGCACCCTTGAGGGAACGGCCAAAAGAAATGAAAAATTTTTTTAACTTTTTCAATCGACCATGGGGGATGGCAATCCCCTCTCCAATGCCCGTCGATCCAAGTTTTTCCCGATCAAGGAGCACCTGAAGCAGCTCTTCGACAGAGCTGACCTGGCAGGGCTTCACCAAGACGCTGGATAACTCCTTCAGAATGGATGGCTTGTCCGTTCCCTGAAGGTCCGGGATCACCCACTCTTCATTCAGATAATCCATGATCTTCATCATTCCCTCTTGAGCGCCTCCCTATTTGGGATGAGGTTCCACCCATTCGTAACCTCCGTCTTTAGACCGATAGACGACGTTCATCTGCCCAGAATCCGAATTGACAAATACTAAAAAATCCTTTTTCGAAAGAGTCAATTGAGAGAGCGCCTCCTCAAGAGACATAGGTTTGGCAATGATACGCCTCCTCTGGATGAGGGAAGGGATGTCTTCTTCTTCACTCCCTTCTCCGGCCTTTCCACTCAGTTGGAGGAGGGTTTTTGAAGAAGAGAGGGTAGCCCTCTTTCGCCTTACCTTTTCCCTCCGTTCACGAATCTGTCGCTCCATCTTATCCACCATTTGATCGATGGCGGCATAGAGATCGTTGTCCCTCCCCTGGCTATTGAAAGTCCCTCCATTCCCGACAATAGTGATTTCGGCAATATGCCGGAATTTTTCTACCGCCAGGACGACATGAACTTCCCTTGAGTTTTCAATATATTTTTGAAGCTTCTCCACCTTCTCTTTCACATAGGCCTTGACTCCTTCGTCGGTCTCCATATGTCGAAATGTCACTGCAACCTGCATTGGTCAGCTCCTTATCTTTGTTAAAGTTCATTGGATGGATGGCAAATGGCAACATACAAAATATTCTACGAGTGTTAAACGATCTTCCTCCGTTCGTTGGAGGAAAGGATCTTCATCATCTCCCGATATTTCGAAACGGTCCTCCGGGCAATAGGGATGTTCATCCCCTGGAGAATCTGGACCAATTTCTCATCGCTGTAAGGTTTCTTCGGATCTTCTTTAGCGATGATCTCCCGAACCAGATTCTTGACGCTTTGCGAAGCCATCGTCTCCCCTTGTGTGGAAGTGATCCCCGCATTGAAGAAGAATTTTAATTCATAAATGCCTTGAGGGGTATGAACATATTTGTTATGGGTCACCCGGCTGATGGTGGATTCGTGCATCTGGATATCTTCTGCCACATCCCGCAGCACAAGGGGTTTAAGATACTGAATCCCCTTATCTAAAAATTCCCTTTGAAATTTCACGATGCTCTTCGTCACCTTGTAAATCGTCCTTTGTCGTTGGTGGATGCTGCGGATCAGCCAGATGGCGGATCGGAGTTTGTCCTGAATATATTTTCGGTCCCCTTCCGGACCGATACGACTGCCGTCGAGGATATTCCGGTAAAGGGAATTGACTTTTAGCCTCGGGATCCCTTCATCGTTCTGATAGATGACATAATCCCCCTCGACCTTGTAAACATAGACGTCAGGAATGATCTCTTGGATCACCTCTCCTCCAAAGGCCTTTCCAGGTTTAGGGTCCAATTTGGAAATGAGGGAAGCGGCGCGATTCGCTCGATCCAGAGAAACCCCTAACCGTTTGGCAATCGCTGGATAATTTCGATTTTTCAATAGAGAGAGATGTTCGGAAACGATTTTTTCCGCAAGGGGATCTCGAGGACACACCTGCTCCAGTTGGATAAGAAGACATTCTTTCAAATCTCTCGCCGCCACTCCTATCGGATCGAATTGTTGAATTTTTCGAAGAACTCTCTCCACCACCTCCATCGGAAGATTGGTTTCTGAACAGATATCTTCCGGGGAGATCTTCAGATATCCGTCTTCATCCAGATTTCCGATGATCCATGTCCCGGCTTCATGCTCTTCCTCTGTGAAACGTGAGAGTTGGAGTTGCCAATGAAGATGATCAGTAAGGGTTGTTCTCTTCGTGAGGAAATTTTCAAACGAGGGTCTTTCTTCCCCATCCGGAGAACTCGGAGAACTCTTCTGGAATGGGGTGAGGTTGGAATTTTCTAAATAGTTCTCCCAATCGAACTCATCTGCCCCCTCCCCATTTCCTTTTACTTCTGGGGTATGATCGGGTTCTGGAGAAGTTTCTCCTTCCTCCTGCTCAGTCACAGGGGCTTCGCCTTCTGCAAGCTCCCTCCCCTCCTCCTCCTCTTCCAGGAGTGGGTTCTCCTTCATCTCCTGGCTGATCATGTCGACCAGTTCCAGGCGAGTTAATTGGAGAAGCCGGATCGCCTGCTGAAGCTGCGGAGTGATCACCAACTGTTGGACGAGCCTGGGTGCCAGTTTGAGCTCTAAGACCATCTTACTCCCATAATCTCCCTTGCGCAGGGGAACTTACATCCTTTTTCTCATCCTCTTTTCTGCGGGGTCTTCCCCCTAACTCGAACCCATCTCCCAAATAGATCTCTCTCGCCTTCTGGCTTTGAGCAATCTTTTCGGGGGTCCCTTCTTCCAAGATTCGTCCCTCATTGAGGATATATGCCCGGTCACAAACCCCCAATGTTTCTCGAACATTATGATCTGTTATTATAATTCCAATCCCCTTTGATTTCAATTGACGGATAATGTCCTGGATGTCTATGACAGCAATGGGGTCAATCCCTGAAAAAGGTTCATCCAAAAGGATGAAAGAAGGTGAGAGCACCAAGGCTCGGGTAATCTCCACCCGCCTGCGCTCTCCTCCTGAGAGGAGATAGGCCTTCTGCTTTCGTAGCGAGGTGAGTCCCAACTCGTTCAAGAGTTTCTCCAATCGGTCTTTCCTCTCCTCTTTGGAGAGAGGGAGGGTCTCCAAAATCGCCATCAGATTCTCTTCGGTCGTCAGCTTTCTAAAAACCGAGGGCTCCTGTGGAAGGTACCCGACCCCCTTTCTCGCCCGCAAATACATGGGGAGGGAAGTGATCTCTTCGTCGTTGAGATAGATTTTCCCACCGTTGGGTTGATACAGACCGACGATCATATAAAAGATGGTGGTCTTTCCTGCTCCATTGGGTCCCAGCAATCCCAGTACTTCTCCCCCTTGGATCTCAATACTCGCCGAATCCACCACTTTCTTATGACGAAACGACTTGGTTAAACTCTCGCATAAAATGTGCGACATGTTTTTTCTCGGCTAATAGCTGATGGCAGATGGCTTATGGCTAAAATCCAAACCCTTAGCTATTTTATTATTGGCTATAAGCTATCCGCTATAGGCTATCCACTATTTCTTTTTTCCTTCTTTCGGCTTTTCCTCTTCTCCTTCTTCTTTCGGCGGGGGAGTAATGCTGGTGCTGACCCGACTTCCCTTTCTCCCTTCTACAACGCTTCTCTCTTCTTCAACGTAGTAGGTGATCCGCTCCCCCCGGATCACATTGGTTCCTTCCCGAACCACTGCCTCTCCATCCAAAATCACTTTATTCTTATCCTGATCGAAAGTAGCCTTCTGGCCAGTGGCCCTGCGATCCAATTGCACGACCTTCACATTTCCGATCGCTACAATCTCCTTTAGCTTTTTCGTATTTTGATCGTAAGTGATGATCAGTGTATTGGCATAAAGAGTTGTGTCTTCTTGTTTGGCAACCACATTCCCTTTAAAAGTGACCGTATTCGTTTTCTGGTCTCCCTCGACGGTTTCTGAGGTGATATCGATAGGGGCACGGCTCGCAGCAAATCCAAAACTCCTATCGGTCTTGAGGGCTTTCTCCCCGCCTTTTCCAACTCCCTTCTTTTCCTGGGCTTCCCCAGAAATGAAAAAGAGAAAAAGGGAGAGTAGAATGGCGAGAAGGCCAATTCCCTTACTTGGGTTCATACCTTTTTTCTCCCTTTCAATTGAGTCTTAACTTGGCCGAGAATCTTAAAGGTCTTAGCCTCCATATTGACTAACATCCCTTTGCCTGTCAGTCGAAGCTGTTCCCCTTCAATCTCCACGGGATCAGGGGTACTTACGATCTTCTCCAAATGGCGATACGAAACAGAGTGGGTCTTCAGTTGATATCCATCGCTCGAGGTGAGCACCACATCGCCCATCAGGTCCACATTTTTCGAATCCTGATAGACCTTTCCCTGTTTCCCAGTGAGAAAGAAGGTTCGTCCCTCTTTGGCATAAAAAGTTACCCTCACGTCCTCTAAAACCGTAATGTTCTGATCCTGGTATTGATGGACGGTTTTTGCTTCCAACTCCCAAGTTTTTTGACCGTGTTTATCTTCCACAAATCGAATCTTTTCCAGTCGCATGTCAGCGCCTTCAGTGGAAATCTTCGGAAGTTTCTCCAAAGCTTCCGAAGCCTTTCTCTCCCGGAGGTTCGCCCAGAGGGTGGCAAGCGCGATCCCACCGATCAACATAATCGATAATAAAATGAAGATCTTTGCTTTTCTCATAAAATGAATTCCAATTGGAATACTGGAATATTGGGTTTAGTTTTCGGCCTCTTTACAGAAGTTTTATTTCGATCATCATTCCCCTGTTCCAACATTCCATTCCCCCATGGGTTCACACGACCCCTGCTTTCAGGAGATCATGAAGATGAATAATCCCCACGGGTACTTTGTCTCCCGCTTGGTTGAAAACAAAAAGGGAAGTAATCGAATACTCCTCCATCCTCTGTACGGCTTTGGCCGCCAATGCATCCTTTTCAATCCATTTTGGATTTTTCGTCATCACCTCAGAGGCTTCCCGATTGAAAAGATCGCTGAATATTTCTAAAGCTCGCCTCAGATCCCCATCGGTGATTACGCCGACCAGATGCCCCTCTGTGTTGCAGACTCCAGTCACACCCAACCGTTTTGAGGTGATCTCAAAAATGGCATCCTTCATCAATGTCTTTTCCGATACCATCGGAAAGGCCTTTCCCACATGCATCAGGTCTTCCACCCTCAGGAGAAGTTTCCTCCCTAATGCCCCACCCGGGTGAAGCATGGCAAAATCCTCTTTTTTGAAATTTCTTTTCCCCATGAGAGCAATGGCTAACGCATCTCCCAGAGCAAGCGTAGCGGTCGTGCTGGCAGTGGGAGCCAAACCTAATGGACAGGCTTCCTCTTTCACACGGATATCGAGGTTGATATCCCCCGCCTTGGCCAGAGTAGAGTTCAAATTTCCAGTGAAGGTGATCAACCGATTTCCATATCGCTTGATGAGAGGCAGGACTTCTAAAAGTTCGCGAGTCTCTCCGCTATTGGAGATGGCGATGATCACATCCTCCTTCGCCAACATCCCAAAATCTCCATTCAATCCTTCTGCGGGGTGAAGGAAAAAAGATGGGGTTCCTGTACTAGCGAAGGTAGAGGAGATCTTTCGGCCTACCAGCCCCGATTTTCCCATACCCATGAGGACCACTCTCCCTTTACAGTGATAGAGTAACTCGACTGCTTGTGAGAAATTCTTATCAATTCGTTCTGCCAAATCGAGAATGGATTGGGCCTCTACTCTCAATACCCGCTTTCCTTCTTTCATGATATCCAATGACTCCGGTCTCCTTTCACATTTCCACCTCCACCCTCTCCCTCCCCTTCGAGGGGGAAGGGTTGGGAGGGGGTGAACGCTCTGTTCTATGCGCTGTGCCTGTCTGCCGTCAGGCAGGTGCTTTGCGATCTGCTTTCAGCTTTGAACCTCTATCTCTCCGTTTACCCTTTGAGCTTTTCACTCGCCGAAGGGAGGCCTTGATGAACTCCCTAAAAAGGGGCTGGGGATCCATAGGTTTCGACTTAAATTCTGGATGGAACTGACATCCCAGAAACCAGGGATGGCCTTTCAGTTCGACGATCTCAACCAACTCCTTATCAGGAGAAACGCCACTGAGTACCATTCCTGCTTTTCCTAAAATGTCTATATAGGCATTATTAAATTCATAACGATGCCGGTGTCGCTCATAGATCAACTTCTTACTATAGGCCTCGAGAGCCAAACTTCCCTCTTCGAGCCGGCAGGGATAAGCGCCCAGTCTCATCGAGCCACCCTTTTCTGAATCACAACTTCGTTTTTGGACGACCTGATCACGATCCACCCACTCCTCGATGAGATAGATCACAGGGTGTGGAGTATGGGCATCAAATTCCTGGCTATTCGCCCCTTTTAAACCTGCGCAGTGTCTGGCGATTTCAATCACAGCACACTGCATTCCCAGACAAATCCCAAAGTAGGGAATTCGTTTCTCCCTGGCATATTGAATCGCTTTAATCTTCCCCTCAATCCCTCTGGTCCCAAACCCTCCCGGGACGAGAATGCCGTTGGCCTCCTTGAGAAAACGTTCCGGCCCCTCCTTCTCGACCTGTTCCGAATCAATATATTTCAGATTCACCCTGGCATCATTCGCAATGCCTCCATGAATCAACGCCTCGGTTAAACTTTTATAGGATTCAACCAAGCCGACATATTTTCCCACCACAGCGATCGTCGTTTCGAAACGGGGATGTTTGATCTTTTTGACGACCCGCTCCCAACCCTTTAGATTCGGTCGCCCTGTCCAGATATTGAGTTTCTCAACAATCTTTTCATCCAGTCCCTCCTGATGAAAGACGATGGGGACTTCATAAACCGTCTCCACATTTTTGGCTGTGATCACTGCATCTTTATCCACATTGCAAAAAAGGGCGATTTTCGCCTTCACATCGGGGGAGAGCATTCGGTCGGTCCGGCAGAGAAGAATATCGGGCTGAATCCCTATCTCTCGAAGTTCCTTCACGCTATGCTGAGTCGGTTTGGTCTTCAACTCCCCAGCCGTTTGGATGTAAGGCACCAGAGTGAGGTGAATGTAGAGCGTATTCTCCCTGCCCACATCTCCTCGAATTTGTCGGATCGCTTCTAAAAAAGGGAGGCTTTCGATGTCGCCGACAGTCCCACCCACCTCGACGATCACGATATCTATCTCCTGGGCCAGATCGAAGACCTTGGACTTGATCTCATCGGTGATATGGGGAATCACCTGAACGGTGCTGCCCAGATAGTCTCCCTTTCTCTCTTTGGAGATGACGGAATCGTAGATCTGCCCGGTAGTGAAATTATTTTTCTTCGATGTCCTGACATTGGTGTAACGCTCGTAGTGTCCTAAATCGAGATCCGCTTCTGCTCCGTCATCGGTCACATAGACTTCTCCATGTTGAAATGGATTCATGGTGCCCGGGTCTACGTTAATATAAGGATCAAACTTGAGAAAATTGACTTTTAACCCTCTGAGTTCCAGGAGGGATCCAATCGATGATGACGCCAATCCCTTTCCCAGAGAGGAGACCACGCCTCCTGTCACAAATATATATTTTGTCCTTGTATTCGCCAAAAAAAATTCCTCCTTCTCCCTCAACACGATCAACGGGTTTTAAAAAATCTTTCAATCAGCTCAAATCCTTTGTCAATGGAGATTCCGGACTGACCTGCAGAAACTTCATCAAATGTTTTTCCATGGGCGGATGCGGCCCCGTCCTCATTGGAATAAATAACATAAGGAACTGGATCGGCGGTATGCGTTCTAACAGAAAGAGGAGTGGGATGATCGGGAAGGACCAAAACCTTATACCGTTTGAATTCCTTCATCCCTTTCAAGATGGCCCCTACGATCTTTTCATCAAACGCCTCGATGGCTCCGATCTTCAATCGAAGATCTCCCATATGGCCTGCTTCATCAGGGGCTTCTACATGGACATAGACAAAATCCTTTTCCCTCAAACCCTTCAGTGCGTACCGAGCCTTTCCATCATAATTCGTATCAAAGTATCCTGTGATCCCAGGAACCTCCAGCACTTCCAATCCTGCTAAGATTCCAATCCCCTTGATCAGGTGGACGGCTGAAATGACATAGCCATCCATCCCGAATCGTTCTTTCAGCGTGATCATCTTGGGTGCACGCCCTTGCCCCCAGAGCCAGATGGAGTTGGCAGGGGGGAGCCCTTTTGCCTCACGTGCATGATTGACAGGATGATTCTTGAGAAGCCGCTGAGATTCCTTCATCAGGGTGAGGACAGGTTCATCCATTTGAGGAAGGAAAGGGGATATTTCCTTGCCAATGAGATCATGAGGAGGGGTGACTTCCAGTTTCTCCAGTTTTGAAAATTTAGCCGCTCCATTCTTCAAGACCATCAAATGCCGGTAGCTAACTCCTGCATAGAATCGAATTTCATTCGTTGCCATCTCTTTGTTTAAATCGATGATGACCTGCCTGGCTTCCTCATCCGTGATGTGACCGGCAGAGAAATCTTCCATTACGATTTTATTTCTCTGGAATTTTAGGGTAACAAGATTACATCGGAAGGCAATATCATCAGCCCCAAGTTTGACACCCAGACTGGCGGCCTCCAAAGGACCTCTCCCGGTATAATAACGTATAGGATTATACCCAAAAATGGAGAGGTTAGCGATTTCACTTCCCGGGTTAAAACCATCGGGAACTGTCCTGACCAAACCGATCTCGCCCTGTTTGGCCAACCAATCCATGTGGGGGGTTCTGGCTACCATCAATGGGGTCTTCCTTCCAAGACTCTCAACCGGGTAGTCTGCCATCCCATCTCCAACCATAATAACATATTTCATCTTTTCAGGCATTTCCCATCATCCCCAAAAGCTAAATATACCAAAAACTTACAAATGTCAAATGAAAAGCGAAAATTGGAAGCAAAAGGCATGCCAATTTTTTGGGAGGGGTTGGAAGATTAACCTTTAACCTTTGGAAGGACCGTCTCTTTTATATAATGGACTACCCTTTCCATCTCCACTCTGTTCTCCTTATTCTGGCTATGCAGAGAAGTTCTCGGGGGCCCCCTTAACTCTCTCTCCTCCATTCCCATTTTCACCGCCTCTTTCAAAAAAGATTCAGGAAGTTCTTCTTTCAACTCGATCCCGTTCATCACTGCCCATGCCAATGTCCAGGCCCGCGCTACATTAGAAATATCGTACCCTCCTCCCCCTAATGCTACCCACCTTGGAGTCAGGTCTTTGATCCTCTTCAGAATTCTTTCATATCCCAGAATGGATAAGTGAAGGTTTGTCAACGGGTCATTATAAAACGTATCGACTCCTAACTGAGTCACCACGACATCGGGTTTAAAGGCGTGGACAAGTTCTGGAACAACTTCTTCAAAGGCCCAAACGTAGACTTCATCCTCCGTATAAGAAGGGAAAGGAAGATTGACAGAATACCCTTCTCCTTCCCCCTCTCCAATTTCATACTCAAAACCAGTTCCCGGGAAGAGCGTGTATCCAGTCTCGTGGAGTGAAATCGTCAGAACCTGGTCCGTCCCATAGAATGCCTTCTGGACTCCATCTCCATGATGGGCATCGATATCAATATAAGCTACTCGCATTCCCCGGCTTAAGAGTCTCATGATTCCAATCACAGGATCATTGATATAACAGAATCCGGAAGCCCGTGCCTTCATCGCATGGTGAAGGCCTCCTGCGATGTTAAAGGATATCTCACCTTTTCCCTCAGCCACAAAATCAACGGCCTGAAGTGTGGCTCCAGTCACGAGAAGTGACAAATTAAAAAGACCTGGAAAAATGGGATTATCTCCTGGCCCCAGTCCATAGAAATAAGCATCCCCCAGGAGATACCCCTCATTCGCCTGCCTCAACATATTCATGTATTCCTGGCTATGGAAAACGGCCAACTCTTTTTCTTCAGCTTTGATGGTGGGAATGAATTGAACGGATGGGAGATCAAGGAGTCCGTAGGCTTTGATGAGTTCATAGGTTAATTTAAGTCGGATGATCCGAAGGGGATGGGTGGGTCCGTAATCATAATCGAGATAGGCATCCGTGTAGATGAAGGCTGTTTTCATGATGGGGGATGATTAAAGATTGAGGTATTTCAATACCGCTTCCTTCTTGGGTGGAAGTGAAACAGGTTTCTGGGAGACTCGAATGGCAATGTCCGGATCTTTCAGACCATGGCCAGTGATGGTTAATACCAGGACATCCCCTTCCTTGAAGAAACCTTTTCGATCAAGCTTGATCACCCCTGCCAAAGAGGCTGCAGAGGCGGGTTCGCAGAAGATTCCTTCCAAATTTGCCATCATCCGATAAGCCTCCAGGATCTCATCATCGCTCACTATATCTATCAAGCCTCCGGAGTCATCCCGGGCCGCCACCGCGTGTTTCCAACTGGCGGGGTTCCCAATTCGGATAGCTGTGGCAATGGTTTCAGGCCGCTCGATCACTATTCCTCTAACAATAGGTGCAGCCCCCTCTGCCTGAAACCCCAACATCTTTGGAAGCCCCTCAGTTCTCCCTTTCTCCCAATATTCTTTGTATCCTTTCCAATAAGCGGTGATATTCCCCGCATTACCCACAGGAAGACAATGGTAAGTAGGAACAAATCCTAAGTGGTCAATGATCTCAAAGGAAGCTGTCTTCTGGCCTTCAATCCGATAGGGATTAAGGGAGTTGACCAAGGTGATGGGCTCTGTCTCGGAAATCTCTCTGACGATGTGAAGAGCTTCATCAAAGTTTCCTTCGATCTGAATGACCTGGGCACCGTGAGCCATCGCCTGAGATAACTTGCCAAGGGCGATTTTCCCTTCCGGGATAAGAACATAGGCTTTCATTCCTGCCTTGCCAGCATAAGCTGCCGCTGAGGCAGAGGTGTTCCCTGTGGAGGCACAGATGACCGCTTTAGAACCCATTTCCTTTGCCATCGAAACAGCTACGGTCATCCCTCGATCCTTAAAAGAACCCGTTGGGTTGAGACCTTCATATTTAAAATAGAGGTCAATTCCAGAAGTCACTTCTTTCTTGATCCGAGAAGAAGGAATGAGCGGAGTATTCCCTTCGAGTAAAGTGATAATACACTCCTCTTTCCTAACAGGTAAAAAATCCCAGTACTCTCGAATCACCCCACGCCACATCTTCTACACCGTCAGGTCGGAGTGATGAGTTCGGAGTTCGGAGAAATTTTAAAAACTCCCAACTCAAAACTCTGAACTCCGAACTAAATCATTCCAATTCATTTTCGACGCGAATGAACATTGTTTTTCCCAGGATCACACCAAGACGGTCAATCTCTTTCAAGGCCCGATGGACATTTTTTTCTTTGGCCTCATGGGTCATCATGACAATGGGCACCGCACCATTGACCTGTCTTCCCTTTTGAATCACCGCAGAAATGCTGATATCATTCTTCCCCAAGATCCCTGAAATTTTTGAAAGCACTCTTGGTCGATCCCATGCTGAAAACCTCATATAGAAAGGCATCACGACATCGTCCATTTTCTTGAGAGGAATTTTTTCAATGGCTGATTCCTGAAAAGAGAGCAGTGGCACCCGGCGCCCGGAGGCTCGGATCAGAACATTCCTTCCCAGTTCCACCAGATCGCTCACCACCGCACTGCCAGTGGGCATCTGTCCTGCCCCCTGACCATAAAAGAGAGTGGGTCCAACGGCATCCCCTTTAATATAAATGGCATTGAAAACCCCTTCTACCGTTGAAAGGAGATGTCCCTCTGGAATCATGGTGGGATGAACACGAGCCTCTACCTTCCCCTTTTCCATTTTGGCAATTGCCAAGAGTTTTATGCGATACCCAAATTCTCGACTGAATTGAATATCCAGAGGCGTGATCTCAGAGATTCCTCCAATGAAGATCTCTTTAAACTGGAGAGGGGTTCCAAAGGCGAGGCGGATCAGAATAGCAAGCTTGTGAGCTGCATCGATCCCCTCAATATCATAGGTTGGATCAGCCTCCGCATATCCTTTCTCTTGGGCTTCCTTTAGGACTTCTTTGAAGTTTCTCCCTTCGTCAGTCATCTTGGAAAGGATGTAGTTAGAAGTCCCGTTTAGAATTCCAAAGATGGAATGGATTCGGTTGGCAACCAATCCCTCTTTGATGGAGCGAATGAGTGGAATGCCTCCACCGACAGAGGCTTCAAAATTGACATCCACACCAAACCGATGGGCTTCCTTGAAGATTTCATCTCCATGAAGGGCAAGGAGGGCTTTGTTCGCCGTGACGATATGCTTTTTATTCCGAATGGCTTTCAGAATAAAAGTTTTTGCAGGCTCAATGCCCCCCATTAGCTCCATGACAATATCGATTTCAGGATCCTTGATCACCTCCTCGGCTCTGCGAGTGAGGACCCCTGGCTTTAACTTTATTCCGCGGTCAGTCACTAAATCGATGTCAGCAATTCGCTTCAAGATGAGCTTTGCGCCCATGCGCTTTTCAATCAGCTTGGAATTTCTCTGGAGGATTCTTCCTACACCAGAGCCCACTGTCCCGAAACCGATCAGACCGACTTTAATTTCTCTCATATCAGCCTTCCCTTAATGTCCCAAAAATTAATTAATTACCCTTATCCGTATGAAGCCAAAATGGCATTGCACCTAGAACATATGGCATGGTTTTAAAAATCTTTTACGCTATGCGCTTTGCGCTCTGCTCTTTGCGGTCCAGATCATTTGTCATTAGCCCTTATCAACCTTCTTCCAGAACTTTCTGAATCCCCTTGACCGCCTGTTTGATACGAGCCTCATTCTCTACCAATGCAAACCTCACAAACCCCTCTCCATACTCACCAAAACCGATTCCTGGGGAAACAGCCACTTTCCCTTCTCTTAATAGGAGTTTGGAAAAGTCAATCGACCCCATCTTCTTGAAAGGTTTTGGAATCTCCGCCCAAACGAACATCGTCCCTTTGGGTTTCTCAATCTCCCAACCTACTCGTTTCAATCCATGGATGAGAACATCCCTCCTTTTCCGGTATTCCTCTACGGTTTGATGAACGCAATCCTGATCTTCGTTAAGGGCGATGATGCTTGCAATCTGAATGGGTTGAAAGACTCCGTAATCGAAATAGCTCTTCAGTCTTGCCAGGGCAGCCAGCATCTCGGCATTCCCCACTGCGAAACCTACTCGCCAGCCGGGCATATTGTAACTTTTAGAAAGAGAATAGAACTCCACCCCCACGTCCTTCGCCCCTTTGACCTGAAGGAGGCTGGGGGCCTTATATCCATCGAAAACAATATCCCCATAGGCTAAATCATGGACGATCATCAGATGATGTTCTTTTGCAAAAGCTACCAGATCTTCGAAGAAATTGAGATCCACCACCATGGTAGTTGGATTGTGAGGAAAACTCACGATGATCATCTTGGGGTGAGGCCAAGTCTGTTTCGTTGCTGTCAATAACCGTTGAAAGAAATCACCCCCTCCCATCAAAGGGACTGAACGGAGATCTCCTCCTGCAATCACGACCGAATAGGCATGGATGGGATAGGTCGGATCAGGAACGAGAACCACATCTCCAGGACCAAGGGTCGCTAAAACCAAATGGCCGAGTCCTTCCTTGGCACCAATGGTCACCACACTCTCTGTTTCTGGATCGAGCTCAACATCGTAATGTCTCTGGTACCAGTCGGTGATCGCACACCTCAATTTATAAATTCCTTTTGAGGCAGAGTACCGATGATTCCTTGGATTTTTTACGGCTTCAATTAATTTATTAACGATATGTTTGGGCGTGGCCAGATCAGGGTTTCCCATGCCCAAATCAATGATATCCTCTCCCCTTCGCCTTGCCTCCATCTTCAATTGATTGACAATACCGAAGATATAAGGAGGAAGCCTCTCCATTCGATGAAACCCAGAACCTTCAGGACGAAACAATTCCATGAAGCAATTTCCTTTCAATCAAATGGGATAAAAGAATTTAATCCCCTACCCCCCTTTATAAAAGGGGGACGAGGAGGGATTTTCTTAAAGGGTTAACATACTTTGACACCCTTTTCAATTCTTTATTCAAAGAGTCATCCCCTTTATTCCATCTACCCGATGGTCGCCAGCTCCATTCTTCCTTTCCACCGCTTGATCAATATCTCCTTCAATCCTGAATGAGAAGGATGAACCAGTTCCGGGTCCTCTTGAATGAGCCGAAAGGCTTCCTTCCTCGCCTCAATCAAAATTGGAGTATCCCGGATGATATGGGCCACCCTGAAATCGGGCAATCCTGATTGTCGGATGCCAAGGAATTCTCCGGGTCCCCTGAGGGCCAAATCCTCCTCGGCAATCTTAAATCCATCGGTTGTTCTCTCCATGGCTCGAAGCCGAACCTTTGCCTCCTCAGAAGATCGGTATTGGGCCAGCAAAATACACTTTGAAGGGTAACGTCCTCGGCCAATCCTCCCCCTCAACTGATGGAGTTGAGAGAGGCCAAATCGCTCAGCATGCTCTACCACCATGACAGAAGCGTTGGGAATATCGATTCCCACTTCAATAACGGTCGTGGCAACCAGGATTTGAATCTTTCCATCCTTAAACTCCATCATGATTCCCTCTTTTTCGTCACTTTTCATCCTGCCATGGAGCAGGCCAATTCGAAAATCTGGAAAGACATCTTTCTGGAGGTGATTCGCCATTCGTGTAGCGTCCTTGAGATCCAATTTATCAGACTCCTCTACCAAGGGATAGACAATGAACGTTTGGCGACCTTTCCTTACCTCTTCTTCAACGATTCGATAAACTTTGGCCCTTGCGGATTCAGGAAAGACCTTGGTCTCCACTGGCATTCTGCCCGGTGGCATCTCATCAATGAGTGAAACATCAAGGTCTCCATAAATGGTCATGGCAAGGGTCCTCGGGATGGGAGTTGCGGTCATGACCAGGACATCGGGATTCTCACCTTTCTTCTTTAAAAGCCCTCTTTGGACCACACCGAATTTGTGCTGTTCATCAATGATGGCAAGGCCCAAACGATTGAATTCAACCGCTTCCTGAATCACCGCATGGGTTCCGATCACCAGTTGGACATCTCCATTCCGAATTCTCTGGTAAAGGTCTTCCCTCTCCGAACCTTTGACGCTGCTGGTGAGCAGGGCCACTTTTACCCCTAACGGATCCAGCCACCGATGGAGATTGAGAAAGTGTTGTTCTGTTAAAACTTCTGTGGGCGCCATGATGGCAGCCTGATAACCGCATTCCACAACATATAGGCAGGTTAATAGGGCGACGATAGTCTTTCCGCTTCCTACATCTCCCTGAATCAATCGGTTCATGGGATGGGGTTTTTCCAAATCCTCCCTGATCTCGGCCAAAACCCTTTCCTGGGCGCGTGTTAATTTGAAGGAAAGTTGATTTAGTAGTTTTTGTGAAAGGTAACCCGCTGTCCTGAAAGAAATCCCTGTCTCCAGCGCCACTCCTTTTTTCTTTAACGCCATCCCAAGTCCTAAGAAAAAGAATTCATCGAAGATGATCCGTCGGTGGCCGTCCGACCGCTGAAGGTTAAGGCCATCGATGGACTCTCCCTCGGGAGGGAAATGGACTCTCCGGAAGGCCTCTGAAAAATCAATCAGGTCCTGTCGCTCAACAATCTCCTGTGGAATGGGGCTTGACAGTTCATCGGCATATCCATCTAAGATGGTCTTGATCAACCTTCTCAAAGTCTTCTGATAAAGTCCCTCTGTTTCGGAATAGATGGGAACGATCCGTTTGAAGTTGAGGTAATCCTTCTCGATATCTCCCTCCACCAACTCCACATCAGGATGATGAATCTCTCTCTGATAGTTAAACCACCTCACCTCACCGGAGAAGATCAATTTGCGCCCCTTTTTAAATCG
>Ga0315281_10004943_pt1 | contig 19196 bp, 14 predicted proteins | sample YL17G07_0_MG_FD_204540 | JGI IMG/M metagenome (GOLD analysis project Ga0315281, IMG submission 204540) | Sediment microbial communities from Yellowstone Lake, YNP, Wyoming, USA - YL17G07_0 | ecosystem: Environmental > Aquatic > Freshwater > Lake > Sediment | place: USA: Wyoming | collected... | reverse complement strand
GAACCCCTGGCCAACAGCTCCTGGTCCGATCGGCGGACGCGCCTGCCGTGGGAGGTCTTTGCCGACCTGATGCGCCGGGCCCTGCGTCCCGTGGCGACGCGCCGCCGTCAGCGCGACGCGTTCTGGCGCGGCTGGCGCCTCACCGCGCTCGACGGCACGCAATACAGCGTGACCAACACGCCGCAGATCACCGCGACGACCACGAAAGCGCACGCGCGGCGCGGACGCGCCGCCTTCGCCAAGATCTCGGTGAACGTGCTGCTGGAACTCGGCCTGCACAATCCGCTGGCCGCGGGCATCGGGCGCCAGGGCGAGTCGGAATGGGCACTGGCGCGGCCGCTGCTGGCGCACCTGCCCCGACGGGCCTTGTTGCTCGGCGATCGCTTGTATGGCGTGCCGGCGTTCATCGTCCACGCGTGGGCCGCGTGCCAGCGCGTCGGCAGTCATTTCCTGTTTCGCATCCCGCGCCATCTCACGGCCCAGGTGATCAAACGGTTGCCGGACGGGAGTCGCCGGATCCGCGTCGCCGTCCGGGAGAAGGGCCGGCCCGCACACATCCTGCGATGGTTGGAGCTCCGCGAGATTCGGGCTCGTGTCGGCCGGCCGGGCTTTCGCGCGCAGGAGCTGCGCTTGTGGACCAGTCTGCTGAGTCCTCGTACGGCGCCCGCGAAGGAGCTCGCGCAGCTGTACGCCGCCCGCTGGGAACACGAGCTGTACTTCCGCGACGCGAAACGCGTGTTGCGCCAGACCGACGTCTTGCAGAGCCATACCGTCGTCACCGCCGCGCAGGAGATTGCGGCCATCGTCTTGGCCACGGCGCTCCTCGCGCGCGAACGCGCCCGGGCCGCGGCGGGGCACGTGCCGGTGTTGCGGGTGAAGTTTGGCGTCGTCCTCGCCATCGTGCGATCCCAGTGGTTCTTCCTCGGCCCGTGCGAGGACCTGCTGACCGACCGGCAGAAAGATCAGATCGTGCAGCGCGGCCAGGCGCTCATGCGCCGCTGCGTCACGGCCAAACGGCGCTCGCGCACCAATCCGCGGGCCGTGCGCCAGCCGGTACGAAAGTGGCCTCGGCTGATGGAGCCGCATTCGGTCGAGGGACCGCTGCAATTCAAGATCGTGTAACGATATGAACATCGAATTTCCGAAAGGCATTAGGATTAGCCTCTCTTCTCTGTTGTTCGTCTCCGTTCCTCTGTTCCTCCGTGTGATCCCGTTCCCTCCGTTCCCTCCGTCCCCTCCGTTCCCGCTATCTCAACCGGCGATCGGCGACCACGAAATAAGGGAGCGCGATGATGGAAAGCGCGGCGGCCACGCCGAACGCGGTCGAGAAGCCGACGTGCTCGATCAACCAGCCGACCCCCGTCGATCCGGTGCCGATCCCGGTGTCGAAGGCGGCGAGGATCGCGCCGAAGGCCGCGCCGCGTCGGGCGGCGCTCACGTCGCGCATGATGTAGGCGACAAACACGGGGTACGCCGTACCGAAACCGACGCCGAAGACGATCGCCGAGGCGATGAGCCAGGCGAGGCTCGAGGCGGCCGACAGGAGCGCAAGGCCGGCGGCGATCAGTACCAGGCACGGCATGAACACGCGGCGGTACCCGATGCGATCCGCCAGCGCGCCCGAGAGCGGCCGCGTCAGCAGAATCACGATCGCCAGCATCGTCAAGTAGATGCTCTTGGGCGAGATGCCGAGGGCGTCCGCATACATGGCGCTGAAGCTGGTGATCGCGCCGTAGCCGAACGAGTAGAGGAAGAGTGTGACGGAGAGCACGAGCACGCGCCATTCGACGAGTGACGGCTGGGCGCGAGGCAGCGGCAGATCGAGCTGGGTCTCCACTCGATCGTCCGGCAGCGCACATGCAATCACGCCCATCAGCAGGTTGAGCGCGCCGCAGGAGATGCAGATCCACCACCAGCCGCCGTGCTGCATGATCCAGAAGGCGATGGGCGGCGCGACCGCGATCGCCGCCACGCTCGAGAGGCCCCAGTAGCTGATGCCTTCCGCGCGGCGACGTTCGGGCAGCACGTGCGTCAGGTAGGCGGCCGACGCCGCCAGGAGGCCTGACCAGAACACGCCGTGGACCAGGACCAGCGCCAGCATCACGGGATAGCTCGTTGTCACGCCGTAGCCGATCGCGCAGAGCAGGATGACGCCGCTCGCGATGACGAGCGTGCGGCGGCGGCCGATGCGATCGGCGATGGCGCCGGTCAGCGGCGCGGACGCGGCCGACGCGTAGGTGAGGAACCCGAGGAAGAGGCCCGAGGCAAACGTCGAGCCGCCCAGTTCCTGGATGCGAAACGGCGCCGTCGGCAGCAGTTGAAACGCCGAGAGGAACACCGTGAAGGTGAAGCCGCACATGATGAAAAAGCGCGGCGTGAACAGCCGATCGGACATGAATCGAGAAGTATACGTGGTCTGATCGATGTCGAGATTATTTCGGCGGCGTGAACTCGATCAGGATTTCTGGATCGAGGTTGATCTTCAGCCCCTTGGCGCTCATGAGGATCGCCTTCGCCTCGTTCGGCGTCGCGGCGACCGCCTGAATCCTTGCAAGCAGCGTGGTGTCGGCGAGCACCGTATCCAGATCGATGTCCAGCAGCGTGACGCGCCGGCCTTCGACAAACGGGCTGCCGGTGCGGACCAGCGTGCCGGCCGGCTCCGCCGCCAGTTGCACGCGCGCCCCTGCGAGCATCGTCTTGATCATCCCGATTTGTCCGGCGGCCTGCGGCGAACCGAAGAAGTCGAGGTAGTTCGGTGCCGGCACGTGGATGTGCAGCAGCGCGTTGCCGTTCGCTTCGTGCGTCATCGTGAAGGTGATCGACTCGGACTGCGTGCTGAAGCCCTGGGTGCGTACCGTCAGTCCGCCCGGCGCGGCTGGCTGCGTCGAGATGCGGAGCGTGCTGACGTCGGTGAACGCGTACACCGCGTCGCGCCCCTGGCCGAACGGCGTTGTGATCAGCTCCGACGACACGTACGTCACGCCAGGGCCGATGCTGGCCGTCATGTCGCGCGCCTGCTGTTCCGACGTCGGATCGGCGCCGCCGCCGTTGCGGCCGCCGCCGAGCGCGGCAAACTGCTTGAGCTGTGCCAGCGCCGCCTTCGTGTACACCATCTGGTGTGTGATGGTGCCGCTGCCGTCGCCGTTCACGTTCAGGACCGTCGTCATCTGAAAGCAGGCACCCGACAGCAACGCGCCGGTCAGGAGGAGCGACACCCGGAACGCCAGGCGGACACATCGCATGCGAACACGATGACACAGATCCGCGCGGGGAGCGGCTAGAATCGGGGCATGGTGCCGCAGCGATGCTCTGGCCGCCGACATCATGCGCGTGCTGTATCGCGCGTCGCAGGGTGCCACGACGGAGCGGCAGGGACCCGCCCGGTAGACGGTCGGGCGTTGCGAACGCCGCGGGCGCGTCGAAAGACTCGGAGGTACGCCGGTTGACGCGATATGATCGGCGGATGGACTTGCTCTCGACCGCCGAAGCTGTTGCCCCCGCGTCCGAGCTTCGGAACCGCGCCGACATCCCCGATCGCTTCAAGTGGGACCTCGCCGACATCTTCCCCGGCTGGAACGAGTGGCAACAGGCCCTCGACGAACTGGAGGCCAAGATTGGCGCCTACGCCGCGCGGCAGGGCACGCTCGCGCACGGGCCCGACCGGCTGCTGGCGGCGATGCAGCTGGCCGACGACATCGGCCAGCTGACGTACAAGGTCTGGTATTTCGCCGGGCTGAAGCACGACGAGGATCAGCGCGACAACACGATCAACGCCAAACGCCAGCAGGTCCAGATCCTGTTCGCGAAAGCGAGCCAGGCCAGCGCCTGGTTCAATCCCGAGTTGCTCGCCATCCCGCTGCCGACAGTCCAGGCGTGGATGACAGGGCAGCCCGGACTCGCGATGTACCGATTCGCGCTCGAGGATTTATATCGTCAGCAGGAACACGTCCTCGACGAGAAAGGCGAGCACCTGCTGTCGCTCGCGAGCCGTTTCTCATCCGCGCCGAACGACGCCTACGCGGCGCTCTCGACGGCCGACGTCAAGCACCCGGCGATCAAGCTGTCCACCGGTCCGGAGGTGACGCTGACCTACGGGCAGTACCGCGCGATTCTGGCGACCAACCGCCATCAGGGCGATCGCGCGACCGCGTTCGAGGCGTACCACAAGATGTTCGCCGCCAACCTGAACACGTACGCGTCGCTCTACCACGGCGTCCTGCAGCGTGACTGGTTCCACTCGCAGGCGCGCGGCTACCGGAGCACGCTCGACGCGGCGCTGCACGGCAACAACATCCCGCCGGCGGTCGTCGAGAACCTCATCGAGACGACCAAGGCCGGGACCGGGCCGCTGCGCCGCTACCATCGCTTGCGGAAGCGCGTCCTCGGCCTCGACACGTACCATAATTACGATGCGGCGATCCCGCTCGTCGATTTCGATCACAAGTACCCGTACGAGCACGTGCAGGAATGGCTGCCCGCATCGGTCGCGCCGCTGGGCGCTGACTACCAGGGCCACATGCGCGACGGCCTCGCAAGCCGCTGGATCGACGTCTACGAAAATCCAGGCAAGCGCAGCGGTGCCTACTCGGCGCCGGTGTACGGCGTGCACCCGTACATGCTGTTGAACTACAACGACACGCTCGACGCGGTGTTCACGCTGGCCCACGAGATGGGACACTCGATGCACACCATCCTGTCGAGTGCCCACCAGCCGTTCGTCTATTCGGCCTACACGATTTTCATCGCCGAGGTGCCGTCCACGCTCAGCGAAGCGCTGTTCCTCGAGTACATGCTCGCGCACGCCACCGACGACCGCGAGCGCATCGTCCTCCTGCAGCACGCGATCGACGGCATCGTCGGAACCTTCTACACGCAGGTGCTGTTCGCCGACTACGAGCTGCAGGCGCACCGGCTGGTGGAGGAGGGGCGGCCGGTCACGTCGGACGGGCTGAGCGAGATCTACTTCAACCTGCTCAAGACGTATTACGGGGACGCGATGGACTACGACGAGCTGTTGCGGATCACGTGGTCGCGGATCCCGCACTTCTACAGCACGCCCTACTACGTGTATCAGTACGCGACCTGCTTCGCGTCCAGTGCGCAGTTGATGAAGCAGCTGACGACGGGCTCTGACGCCGATCGCGCCGACGCGGTCGGCCGCTATCTGACGCTGCTCAAATCGGGCGGCAGCGATCATCCGATGCCACTGCTCCAGCGCGCCGGCGTCGATCTGAGTAAGCCGGAAACCGTCAGGGCGGTCGTCGATCAGCTCGATACGCTGGTGACGCAGCTCGAGCACGCGATCGCGAAACTGTCGTAGGCGCCGCCCCACGTGTCGGTCCGGCCGGACACACGGGTCCGCCCCTACGTGCTGGTCTGCTTCCTCGGCACGCGCAACAGACTGTGCATCGTGCCGATGCACGTGTCCATCACGGCGACAAGCCCGCCGGATGTTGCCCGCGCGGCCGCATCCTCGTTCACGATTCCGGTCTGCAACCAGAGCGCCTTCGCGCCGACCGTGACCGCCTCATCCGCGATCGCCGGCGTGTCCTCCGCGCGCCTGAACACGTCGACGATGTCGATGCGCGAGGGGACGTCGATGAGCGACGGATAGGCGCGCTCGCCGAGAACCTCCGTCTCGCGCGGGTTGACGGGAATCACGCGATAACCAGCCTGCTGCAGCTTCTGCATCATGCCGTAGGACGCCTTGTCCGGGTTCGATGAGGCGCCGACGATGGCGATGGTGGTGGCGTCGATGAGGAGCTGCTTCAATGCCGGATCGGATGGGTTCGCGTGGGCCATCCTGCGAGCTTACAACGGTTCAGCGCGCGATCGCCCGCAGCATGACCGCCAGCAGCGTCGCCGTGGCCGCCACCTGTCCGATCCAGAACAGAAACGACCAGCGGATGACGTCCACCCGCATCTCGGTCATCTCGGCCCGGATCTTCGACAGTCCCTCGATGAGTGCGACGCGCAGTCCGGCATCCATCCGTGCCATGTCCTGCCGCAGGTCGGACTGCGTCTGGTAGATTTCAGAGCGCAGCTCAGACCCGACGGCGAGCAGTCGTCCATCGAAGCGTTCGGTGGTCATCGTCAGCATGTCGTTCTGAACCTCCTCGAACGCGTTGCTCAGATCCTGGCTGGGTTCCGGCCCCAGCCGATCGCGGAGACGAAGCCCAAGATTGGGTGTAACCATGACTCTTTTGCCCTCTCTATTTGTGCCACTGGGCTCGACCTCCCAGACGACGATGCCATCGTCCCGCCGCGTTGTCAAACGTGTTGCGCAAGGTGTTGCGCAAGGGTTGTACAAGGGCCGCACGCTATAATTCGCGTCGCTGATGTTGTCCTCGCCGACGCGCGCAGCGCTCGTGATGTTGATGCTGGCGAGCGCGAGCGCGTGCTCGCGCCCGCCCCGGCTTGCCGCCGATCTCGTCATCACGCACGCCAATATCTGGACCGGCGATGCCGCGCAACCCTCGGCGATGGCTGTCGCGATCATCGGCGAACGCATCGTGGACGTCGGCGGCGCTGACGAGATCGAACGCTGGCGCGGGGCGAATACGACGGTGTTGAACGCCGAAGGCCGGCGGCTGATCCCGGGTATCAACGACGCGCACGTGCACCTCGTGGACGGCGGTCTTCAGCTCGAGAACGTGGATCTGAAGGACGCCGGCACGCCGGCGGAGTTCGCGCGGCGCCTCAGCGAGCGCGCGAAGGTGAAGCCTGGCGAGTGGATCCAGGGTGGTCAGTGGGACGATCGCCGCTGGACGCCTGCGACGTTGCCGACCCGCGCGCTGATCGACGATCCCACCAATGGCACGCCGGTGTTTGTGGCGCGCGCCGACGGGCGCATGGCGCTCGCCAACTCCGCGGCACTCGGGCGCGCCGGGATCACCGAACGCACCGCGGACCCGCCGGGCGGCGCGATCGCGCGCGACGCGAACGGGTTTCCGACCGGCGTGTTGACAGGCGCCGCCATGGATCTCGTCGCACGCGTCATCCCGAAAACGACGCCGGAACAGCGGCTGCGCGCGGTGAAGCGGGCGCTCGAGCACGCCGCCTCGCTCGGGGTCACCAGCGTGCACGACATGAACGCGACGTACGACGACGTCGCGGTCTATGCGGATCTCGCGAACCGCGGAGCATTGACCGTCCGCGTGTACGCCGCATCGGCGGAAACGGGCTGGTACGATCAGGCCAAACTCGGCGCGCATCGCTCGTTCGGGTCGCCGTGGCTGCGAATCGGCGCGATTCAGGGGGAAGGCGACGGGATTCACGACGTCCGCGAGATGCGCACCAGGCTGATGGCCGCCGATCATGCCGGGCTTCAGCTGTGCGTCGACGCGATCGGCGACGCCGGCACGTCGCAGGTACTCGATCTGTTCGACGACATCGTCCGCGCCAACGGCGGACGCGATCGACGGTTCCGGATCGAGCGCGCGCCGCGCTTCGCGTCGAAGGACGTCGGCCGCGTCGCGTCGCTGCACGCGATCGTCTCGTTGCAGCCCTACGGCATCGAGACGACCGAGGGGTTCCGGGCGGTGGCGGACAACGGCGTGCGCCTGGCGCTCGGCTCCGATTGGCCGGCCGCGCCGCTCAACCCCATGCTCACGCTCCATGCCGCGACCAGCAAGGGGATCACCGCCACGGAGGCGTTGTCCGCGTACACCAGCGGATCGGCGTTCGCCGAGTTTCAGGAGTCCGAGAAGGGCGCGATTGCCCGCGGCAAGCTCGCGGACATGGTGATCCTGAGCGACGACATCCTGTCGATCCGGCCCACGCAGATCCGGGACGTGCGCGTGCTCACCACGATCGTCGGCGGCAAGATTGTGCATCAACGCAGGCCCGATGACCGCTGACGCTTAGGGCCCGCGAAAGAACAACGTTGACATTGTGGGCGCCGATGCATCCCGCCGGGCCGCGTTGCTCGTCGCTTTCATACGCCCGGCATGCGCGCTCCTCGCGCCTTGCCGGGCGGGCGCCTCAACGCCCACATCTGCCAACGTTGTTCTTTCGCGGGCCCTTAGCGATTCGCGCGTCCGCGGTCGCATCGGGGGATGCCGGCGCTGTGCGGCGACGCGCCTCAGCGCTGGCCACCGGTCCTGCGGATCACGTAGAACATCGCGGCGACCGCGAGCACGACCGCTTCCACACCGAACTCGCGGCGCGTGGCGCTCGACAGCAGCCACACAATCACGGCGGCCGCCAGGATCGGCACCGCGGGTCCGCCAGGCACCGCGAACGGGATCCCCCCGTCGGCACGCACATCGCGCCGCTGCAGTTCGAACGATGCCGCCACGCACATCAGATACAACGTCAGCGCCGCGACGTTCGCCAGCACCGCCAGCTGCGTGAAACTGCTGCTGATCGACACGGTGGCGACGATGCACGCGTAGACGATGATGGCGACGTGCGGCGTGTGGAACCGCGGATGGACCCGCGCCACCGCCGACGGGAGCACGCCGTCGCGCGCGAAGGCGAACAGCGATCGCGGGCTGCCGAGCATGTCCCCCGACGCGTAGCCGAACATCGACACCGTTGCGCCGAGCAGCACGAGCAGGCGCCCGCCCTGTCCCAACACGCGGCCGGCGGCTTCCGCCAGCGGCGCCGTGGAATAGGTGGCCATCGACGGCCCGAGCAGCCCCTGCGCCACCGTCTGAATCAGCAGATACAGTGTGGTCGTGACCGCCAGCGCCGAGAAGAGCGCGCGCGGGACGGTGCGCGCCGGATCGCGGACTTCGCCGCTCGGCACCAGCGCAACCTCCAGGCCGACGAAGGCGAAGATGAGCACGATGGCCGTCTGGCCGATCGCCGGGACGGTCGGCATCCCCGGCCAGCGCAGATACACGGGATTGACGAACCAGATCCCGCTGACCACGAGGAGCAGCAGCGGAAGCAGCTTCGCGACAGTCATGACTTCAACCAGCCGGACGCCGGGCGTGACGCCCAGCACGTTCACAGCCGAGAGGATCCCGAAGAGCGCGGCAATCAGTATCGCGCGAACCGCCGGCGCTGCCGCCGGGGACCATAGCGCGCCGACCGAGCCGGCAAATGCGCTCGACACGGAGGCGACGGCGAACGTGGCCATCAGCACATACAGGACGCCGGCGAGAAATCCGATGAACGGGCCGAACGCGACCTCGACGTAGGCGTAGACGCCGCCCGTCAGCGAGACGCGGCTGCCGGCGGCGGCGAAGCAGCAGACGATGAGCGCCATCAGCACGGCGCAGACGATGTAGGCCATCGGGGCCGCGGCGCCGAGCCCCGCGGCGGCGACCGCCGGCAGCACGAAGATGCCGGCACCGATGGTGACGTTGATGATGCTCGCGGTCAGTTGACGCGCGCCGATCGCGCGTACGAGGCCGGCGTCGGACAAGGGAAGCATGGGTCGCGACTGTACCTCAAAGTACAATCGGCGTCTTGTGATTCACCTGCTGGCGCTGCTTGGAGTGCTGAGCATCTCCTTTTCGGCGGTCTTCGTCCGGCTCGCCGCCGTCTCGCCTGTCACCGCGACGTTCTACCGCGGCGCGTACGCGGCGCCGATCCTCGGTCTCGTGTGGCTCGTACAACGATCGCAGGATCGCCGCGGTGCGCGCGAGCGCTGGCTGGCGATCCTCAGCGGGCTCATTCTCGCGGTCGACCTGAACCTGTGGCACGAATCAATTGCGCTCATCGGCGCCGGACTGGGGACGGTGATCGCGAACGTGCAGGTGGTGTTCGTCGCGGCGGCGGTGTGGCTGCTGGACGGCGAACGCCCGACGGGTCGCCGCATGCTGACGATTGGTGTCGTGCTCGGCGGCGTCGTGCTGACCTCGGGCCTCGCGCGGCACGACGCGTACGGCGCGCGGCCGGTCGCCGGCGCGATCATCGGCGTGCTGGCGGGCGGCACCTACGCGGCGTTCCTGCTCGTGTACCGTCACGCAAATCGCACGCAGGGCCCGCGTTCGGGTCCGCTGCTCGACTCGACGATCGGCATGATCGCGGGCGCGCTGGCGTGCGCGCTCGTCGATCCGCACTTCACGTTCACGACCAGCGGGTCGGCGGCGCTCTGGCTGGTGCTGCTCGCCGTGGGATCGCAGGTCATCGGCTGGCTGTTGATCGGCACCGCGCTGCCGAAGTTGCCAGTCGTCGAGACGTCCGTCCTGCTGCTCGGCCAGCCGGTGTTCGCGGTGATCTGGGGCGTGCTGGTGTTTGGCGAGCACCTGTCTGCGCCGCAATGGGCCGGCTCGGCGATCGTGCTCGCCGGCGTTGGGTTGCTGTCGTTCCAGCGAGCGTAACCACCAGAAGAAACCGCAGAGTTTCTTCTGGATTCGCTACGGCACGGCTGGCGCCGTGTGGACCGCGGCGACCTCCGCTGCCGCGCGACGTCCGCTCTCGACGGCGCCGTTCATGTAGCCCTGCCACCTGATGCTGGTGTGTTCGCCCGCGAAGAACAGCCGCCCCGCCGGCCTCGACAGCCACGCGCGCAGCGCCGGCTCGAACGCCGGATCGAAGTAGGCGTACCCGCCGCGCGCGTAGGGATCCTGTTCCCACACGACCTGCCGTGACGCGAGAAGCTCGCTGTCTTTCGAGCCCATCCAGTCGAGCGCATCGGTCAGCCCGCGCGCGCCGTGTTTGGCGACGATGGCCTGTGTCGCGTCGCTGGCGCCGCCGCCGGCCAGGAGGCTCAGGATGCCGGCGCGCCCGCGCTGTTCTTCGTTGCCGTCCCAGACCGCACCGAACGGGAGCGGCGAGCCGAACCCGCGCGCGCGGCCGGGCGCGCGCCAGAACCGTTTCGAGAACTGCAGCAGCGTTCTCGTCGCGCGGCCGTATTTCAGCCGGACGATGGCTTCGTGCTGCTGCGCGGGCAGCGTCGGCGTGATCGGCATGCGGCGCAGGAGTGTGGCCGGCAGCGCGAGGATCGCGTAGTCGCAGTTGATCTGCGCCAGCGCGCGATTGTTCTTCACGCTGACGCGGACGACTTTGCCCCGGTGCGACAGCGCGACGACGTCGGTGCTGAGGTGGAGGCGATCGCCGAGCGGGGCCGCGAGCGCCGCGGCGAGCCGGTCGTTGCCCCCCTCGATGCGATACATGGCGCCGGCCTTCGGCGAGTCGCGTTCGGAAATAGACTGATCGACGAGCGCGATGAGCGACAGCTCGTCGGGGTCGGCCAGAAAGAAGCCGCGAAGCCCCGCCGCGGTCGCACGCAGCTCCGCGTCGGCCTTCACGCGGTCGAGCCACGTCGCCACCGATCCCCGCGCGAGATCGGCGCTGATTGGCGAATCCCATCGCCGCTCGGCCAGCGTGTACGGCCTGGAGAGGCCGCTCAATTCGGCGGCCAGACGCTCCCAGCCGCGCGCGGCATTGCGCGCCAGGATCTTTCCGCGTCCCGCTTGATCCGGGCGGACGTAGCCGAACCCGCCCTTCAGGATCCGCGTCAGCTTGAGCCCGAGTTCCGTGGCCAGCCGGCGGATCTCGTGCTGATCCTCGTCGATCATGTCGCCGCCCGCCTCGGCGTGCTGGCTTTCGGTAAAGCCGTCCCGGATCGTCCAGACGCGTCCGCCCACGCGGTCGCGGACGTCGATGACGGTGACGGTGGCGCCCAGCGCGATGAGATCGCGCGCCGCGGCGAGCCCCGCGAGGCCCGCGCCGGCGACCAGCACGGAGACGCCGCCCAAAGTCGTATCGTTCACGCTTCCACTCTAAGGGGAAACGCGTGTCGCATGCGCTAAACTTTACAGATGCTTCCTCTGCTGGCGTTGACGGCCGTGGCCCACGCGCGTCCGACGCAGCCCGTCTCGGCATAGGGGAGACGAAACCGTTCTCATGCCCCACATGCGGGAACACAGGCGCCTGTTCTGGGCGGCCGTCTGGCTCGCCGTCGCGTTCGTCGCCGTCAAGGCGTATTACCTCGGCGTGCCGGCCGGGCGCACGCTGATCGGCGCCCGGGACTACGTGAGCGACCTGGCGGCCGTCTCGTACGTCGACGTGCTGTTCGCGGCCGGCGTGTGGACGTGCGGGCGCGCGGCGATCCGGATCGCCGGCGACCGCCGCGGCGTCACGCGGGCCGTCGTCGTCGCGGCGCTGGCGTTGTCGGCGGTCTCCTGCCTCTACGCGCTCGCCAGCGTGTTCTTCTTCGGTGTGTTCGGCGGATTCCTGACGTACCCGCTGCTTGCGCTGGTCGGCGACGTGCGCATGCTGCGCTCGTCGGTCGCGGCCCAGGTGACGCCGTACACGTTCATCGGCCTCGCGTGCCTCCCGCTCGTCTATCTCGCGTTGGTGTCCGGCACCGTCCGCGTGACCACGGCGGCGACCGGCCCACGGCGGCGGCGTCGCGGCATCACGCTGGCGCTGCTCATCGTGTGGGTGATCGTCGGCCAGCGATCGTTCGCGCGGGACTGGACGACGCGCCGCGATCACCGGGTCGCCGGGAATGCGCAGTGGGCGTTCGTGGCGTCGTGGTGGCAGGCGATTGCAGGAGACGGCGCGGTCCGCATGGCCGGCTCGTTCAATGCCGCCGACCTGTCCGATTTCGAACCGCTGCGGCGCGCGCCGCTGCGCCCCCCGGTGGTCCAGCTTCGCGGGACCCGGCTGCTCGCGGCGAGGCGTCCGCCGAACGTGATCCTGCTCGTGCTCGAATCGGTCGCGGCTCGATGGGCAGGCCTGAACCATGGTCCCTACGACTCGACGCCGAACCTCAAAGCCGAGTCGGCGCGTGGCCTGGTGTTCGACAACTTCTACGCGCACATCGGACGCAGCTCGAACTCGCTCGGATCGATTCTGCTGTCGACGTTTCCCAAACTCGACTTCCGCGATCTCACCGAAGAGTTTCCCCGGTTGCCGGGTACGTCGCTCGCCTCGGTGTTCCAAAATGGCGGCTACCGCACGGCGTTCATCACGCCGAGCGATTTGAACTGGGCCGACTGGCGGACGTTCCTCGATCGCCGCGGCTTCGGCGAGGTGATCGATCATCACGGCCTGTCGTGTCCGACGATGCTCTCGTCCTGGGGCGTGGAGGATCGCTGCGCGGTGGACGGGATGATCCGGTTTATCGAGCACGATCCGGCGCGGCCGTTCTTCCTGATGGCGTGGAGCCAGCAGACGCATCATCCGTACGAGCCGACACCAGGCGTACCGCTGCTGGAGTTCGTCCACGAACGGATCGCCGACGCCTGGGACATGGATCGCTACCTGAACGTCCTGCACGAAACCGATCACCATCTCGAGCGGTTGTTCGAGACGATCCGCCGTGCCGGCCTCGACCAGGACACGCTCCTCGTCGTCACCGGCGATCATGGGCAGGCGTTCGGCGATCCGCACGACAACTATACGCAGGGGCGGTCGGTGTACGAGGAAGACGTCAACGTGCCGCTGCTGCTCTGGTATCCGCGCACGTACCCGTCGGCGACGCGATCGGCGACGATCGGCAGCCATGTGGATCTGGCCCCGACGATTGCGGACATCGCGGGGTTTCCGGCGGCGCCCGACTGGGAAGGGCGCAGCCTGTTCGACGCCAACCGCGCGCCGCGCGCGTACTTCTACGTGGCCGAGGATTCGTTCACGCTCGGTGTGCGCGAGGACAACTGGAAGTACATCTTCGACCTGCGCGAAGGCACCGAGGAGCTCTACGACCTCAGCCGTGATCCCACCGAGCAGCACAATCTGGCGGCGGTACAACCGGAGCGCTGCGCTCGCCTGCGGCAGCGGCTGGCGGCGTGGACGGACGCCAACCGGCGGCAGTACGACAAGGCGGGCACGCCGTAGCCGGCGCGCCAGGCGGTCCGGCGCCGCCATCGAGGTGAGATGTGAATGTCCTGACCGCAATGCTCTCGACGCTGGCCGTGCTGGGCGCCGTGTACGCGGGCGTCCGGAATCCGAACGCGCAGAGCCTTGACGCGATCGCTCATCGGTACTCCACCGCGGACGGGAAGCTGCGAGTGGCCCTCGCGCAGCAGCCGTTCTCGCCGAACGGCACGGTGGTGGGTCCGCGCACGATGGCGGAAGGAGGCATTCAACCGCTGCTCGCCCGCTTGGACGCGACCATCCGGGTCGAGGAAGCCGCGCTCACCGCGGATGAGAACACGGAGTATGGCGGCTGGAAGCGCCTCGGCATGGCGCTCGGCCATTTCGCCGACATCGTCGCGAAGAACGAACGCGACGGCTACTTCACCATCGGTCTCTACGCGACCTGCCCGTCGATGCCCGGGATGGTCGCCGGGCTGCAGCACTCGGGGCCGACGCGCGAACCGATCCGGGTCGGCATGCTGTGGCTCGACGCGCATCCGGACTTCAACACGCCGGAGACGACGCGCAGCGGGTCGCTCGGCGGGATGCCGGTCGCCGTGGCCACGGGCCGTGCGTTGCAGGGGATGCGGCTCGATGCGCACCTCGACCCGCCGCTGCCGGACACGCACGTCGTGATGGGCGGCGTGCGCCTCGTCGATCCGATCGAGCAGCAGTTGCTGGACAGCTCACGCATCGAGCAGGTGAGCGTCGACGATCTGCGTCACGCGACGCCGGCGGTCTTCGCGCAGCTCGATCGCCTGAGCCGCATCACGGACAAGATCTACGTGCACATCGACATGGACGTGCTCGATCCGCGCGAGGTGATGGCGCACCAGAACAAGGTGCCCGGCGGGCCGTCGAGCGAGGAGCTGGCCGCCTTGTTCGAGAAGATCTTCAGCCGCTACCCGAAAGCATCCGCGATCGGCTTCGCGACGATTCCGGCGACCGATGAAGGCGGGCTGTCCATCGCCGCGGTGAACCGGATGATCGCCGGCGCCGTGCGAGGGGTCAAGGCGCGCGAGACGCGTCGCTAGCGACAGCCCCAGACGAGGAGCGCTGGTTCGCAGGGTCGCTTCGGCTGTGAGGCACGTCGCGGTACGTCCCTGACGTTCTTTGCGCATTGCTGTGGCAGACTCGTGATCGCCAGGGCGAGTGGCCCGCGAGGCGTCTGTTCAGAGGGCTACTACAAGTTATGCCTACGGCAGGAGCGTTGTGAATGACGGAGCTTCCAGACGATATCCTCAAGGCACTTCGGCTTCGTGCTGCCCGATCTGCTCTCGGGCCTTCAAGCATGCGAGGTGCGGGAAGCCGCGGGGTTGTGGACGCCGGCCGGCCTTTCCTGGGCAATCTCGATTTGCGGCGTTTCGCCACTTCAATTGAGCCACAGTTTGGTGCCGAACTAGATCGCGCAACTGATGGTCTCATGCGTGCGTTTCCTCAATCGGCGCAGCACTGGGGTCTCGCTCGCAAGGGTCTGAACATTTTCTTGCGCGATTGCCTTTACACAGTCTACCTTCGCGATGCATTCAACCTCGGCGTCGCGGAATCGTTTTTCGAGGTGCCTCTCGACTCGCTCACGGGGCGAGCCCTCCACGAGGCGTCTCCGCAGACGCTTCCACGTTGGCAGACAGTCCGAGGATTGGAAAGATCGGTGAGCGACGAGTTCCAAGACGTTGCCTCTCGTCTTGCTCGCGAGCGCGGCATCGCGAGAGTCCATCTTGACGCGGTGTGGTGGGGCCAGCGAACCAGCGCCGAGGCATAACCCCGGCCTGGAGCCAGCGGCGCGGAACTGACGCTGGCGCGCCGCGGCTCAGGCCGAACGTTGACCGCAGAACGGATTTGTGTGATCACATGAACGAGCGGACACCTGAGCTTCGGGACATTGAGGTCCAGAGAATCGGCGCGCTTCGCCGAAACGCTGGCGGTCATCCATACCTCGAGGCTGAAACCAGTGAGGGCGTGGCGGCGTTTTGGGGTAACGGCGAAGAAGTTTCCAATATCACTGCCGTGCAGCGGGCCCAGTTGCCCGCCACCGCCCGTTGTCAGGTGCGGATTCCGAAGCACGCGGGGCGCCACGCCATCTGGATCCCCTGGTCACCACCGTTGTTTCTGTCGCCGGTTTCAAGCGGAGCCAAGCCCGTCGGGCAGGTGTTCGATGCGGACGCCCGGGATGAACTCAGTCGGCTTGGCCGCGTTCTCGGGTCAATCCTCGACCGAATCGAGTCACAAGCCAGCACCGATGGACTCGTGCCGAGGATTCTGCGGCTCTCCAAGGCCGGGCTGATTCCCCGACGGATCTCGGCGCTCATGATCTTCGTTGCAGAACTCCGGAACTCGGCGGAACATGATCGGGAGCCATTCACTGATCTTCAAGCGTCAGCCGGTCGAACAGCTTGGAGCGCCATCACGGCGTGGCTTGAATCAACGAAACCAGACGCATGAGCGCGCAGATTGAGGGAGGGCGGACGTGAACGAACGCCTGCTCGCCGAGCTGTCGTACGAATGGTTACCCTTCACTTTCGCCGCGGTTCATCTCACATTCGCGCAACATTGCGGCACCCGCCTTGAATCGTCGAGGTGCAGCCATTGGGGGCCGGCCGTCTACAAGTGGGAGGGTGCGGTTTCATCAGGCCCCAATTCCGGCAAGGTCGGGGTCCTCATCGGCGAGACCGATGACCTTCGTCAGAGGATCAAGGCCTACATTTCCGGCACCCAGGAGCGCGGCAATCGACTTTGGCGCGAGACGTTTCTGCAGATGGGCGACATCCGCTTGTGGGTGCTCCGGCTACGCGGCTTCTCCGTGCAGGTCGGCGAGCAGGTGCTGCCGGTCCCGGCGAGCGAGTTACTCGGAAGTAACAATCGGCGGTTGGTCGTCGAGCAGTTGCTCGTCATGCGCGCTGTTCATGAGGCACAGGGCAATGTCTGGGTGGTGAATGCGCGGCAGTGAATCTTTGCGAAGGCGGTCTAGCAAAGATTTGCAGCCGTCGGCGGCTGGGATCATGCACCGCCGCGGCTGAAATCTGATCGTTAGACCGCTGAACAAACGTCGAGGACCATCGAGTCCGCATAGCCACGAAGCAAGAGGACAGATGATGCGACACACCGGATGGCTGTCGATCGTGTCGATGTTGGTCGCAGCGACGGTCGCGGCCCAGGACAAGCCCGATTTGTCTGGACGGTGGGTTCTGGCGGGTTCCACAGCCGCCGGTCCGGACGTGGCGCGATCACTGACTGTCCGCCAGTCGATCGTACGAACAACCTTCGACGGTGCGCCGATGGACTCGGTGTTCGGGAAACTCACGGTTGAACGGCAGTTCGTCAGCGACGTGCGTACTGACATCTATCAGATTGGCATCAGTGGAGGCACGGTGGGCGGAGTGGTTCCAACCGGGCGTGGGACTGACCTGAACCTGAATATTCCCGAATGGCGTTTCTCTGTGGGCTGGGAGGGCAATCGCCTCGTGATTGAACGCCGCAACTACTCAGGACCCACACGGGAGGTGGGACCATACACGGAACACGTTGAGGTATGGCAACTGGATGCCCGAGGTATGCTCATCCTGTCCGTCACGGATCGCGGCTCAGGTATCGAATCGACGACGAATGTCCTGAGGTACATGAAAACTAGGGAGCGGAGACATGATCCTCCAAGGTCTCCACTGTGCGCTGCGACGATCGAATACCGCTGAGCCAACGACTATGCGGGGTCGCTCCAACGAATTGCTTCATGTATATTGCAGGCGTATACTCCCGTAGTGGGCTCCCTTCTCGAGTTCTTACCGGATATCGAAGGGTTTCAATGGGACGAGGGCAATGCGTCCAAGAACTGGACGCGTCACCAGGTCAGCCAGACGGAAGCCGAGCAAGTCTTTCTGAATCGACCGCTCGTCGTGGTTGGAGCGTCGTTCAAGAATGAATCCCGGCAGTTCGCGTTCGGGCGAACAGACGCGGGGCGGTTGCTCACGGTGGTCTTCACCGTTCGGGGCTCACTGTTACGCGTGATTTCGGTGAGGCCCATGAGTCGGCGAGAGCGGAGGGGTTATGGCCAAGCGAGCGACAGCTAAAGCGGTTCCGACGTTCGTCTCAGAGCGTACGGAGCGGGAATACTGGGAAACCCACGATGCGGGCGACGTCGTGGACTGGTCCAAGGCCCGCCAAGTCGTGTTTCCCAATCTCAAGGCATCAACCGAAACGATCTCGCTCCGACTGCCAACGGCGCTGTTGTCCGACCTGAAAGTCTTGGCGAACAAGCGCGACGTTCCGTACCAGTCCTTGCTCAAAGTGTATTTAGCAGAACGTGTGACCCGCGAGACTGTTGGCAACACGCGGTCTAACAAGGCACAGCCGACGAGCCGCGGTCGACGACGGACGGCTCGCGGCTGAGCGCCGGTTTATGCTGCGCGAGTTCGAGGCTTCTGGCTCTAGAGACGGGCAACATCAGCGGACTCCATCTTGGCCACGCGCGATTGGCTAGAACCGAAGCGGTGCGCGACCTCCATCTGCGTCAGGCCCAACCGTTCCCGCCATTGGCGCAGGCCAGTGAGAAGGAGAGATGAAACGTGCTGAAAGCCTTCGGGACATCCGCGGTCCTCGCCACGCTCCTCTGCGTCACGATCGGCGCCCAGGAAAAGAAACCGGACGCCGGTCCGCCACCGGGACGCGGTGGCCTGTCGGTGGTGAACGACGACCCGTTCCCGAGCACGTACACGCCGTTCCCGTCGCGGCCGGTCGTCATCCGCAACGTCAATATCCTCACCGCGGCCGGACCGCTCATTCGTAACGGCGCCATTCTCCTGCGCGACGGGAAAGTGGTGCAGATCGGCGCCACCGTCAACGCGCCCGCCGACGCGCAGGTGATCAACGCCGCCGGCAAGTACGTCACGCCGGGGATCATCGACGACCACTCGCATCTCGGGGTCTACGCAGCGCCGGGCGGCGACGCGCTCAGCGACGGGAACGAAGCCACGAGCCCGTCGACACCGCAGGTGTGGGCCGAACATTCCGTGTGGCCGCAGGACCCGCAGTTTCCCCGCGACCTCGCGGGCGGGGTCACCACGCTGCAGGTGCTGCCCGGATCGGCGAATCTGATCGGCGGACGCAGCGTCGTGCTGAAGGTCGTGCCCTCGCGCACCGTACAGGGGATGAAGTTTCCCGGCGCCAAGTACGGCTTGAAGATGGCGTGCGGCGAAAACCCGAAGCGCGTCTACGCGCAGCGAGGCCCGTCCACACGCATGGCCAACGTTGCCGGGTATCGCGCGGCGTGGATTCAGGCCGAGAAGTACCGCCGGAAGTGGGACGAGTGGACAAAGGAAAAGAAAGGCGACGCCCCGGAGCGCGATCTCGCCATGGAGACGCTCGCCGAAGTGCTGCGCGGCAACATCTTCGTCCACAACCACTGCTACCGCGCCGACGAGATGGCGCAGATGATCGAC
>Ga0315281_10004942_pt1 | contig 19196 bp, 14 predicted proteins | sample YL17G07_0_MG_FD_204540 | JGI IMG/M metagenome (GOLD analysis project Ga0315281, IMG submission 204540) | Sediment microbial communities from Yellowstone Lake, YNP, Wyoming, USA - YL17G07_0 | ecosystem: Environmental > Aquatic > Freshwater > Lake > Sediment | place: USA: Wyoming | collected... | reverse complement strand
TTCACACCGATTCACACGTTCATCGCATGGTCGACCCTGGGCATCTCGATCGTCGGGATCCTGCTCTTCTTCATCCCGGCGTACCTCGGGATCCGCTTCGGGACGGTGTTCGCGACGGTGCTCGCGCTGCTCTCGATGATCCCGCTGACCTTCATCGCGATCGCGTGGATCTTCCATCCGTCGGTCGCGCATTGGAGCGAGCTCTCCGGGTTCCATCAGCTCGACGGCACGAGCTTCTTCTCGAGCCTCGGGGGCCACGGCTGGCTGACCATCTACATCGCGTACGCGTTTCTGCTCACCTGGAACGTGATCGCGATGGAAGCGGCCGCCTGCTACATCGGTGAGTGCAAGGACCCGGAACGGGACGCGAAGATCGCGATGAATCTCGAAGGCGCCTACGGGCTCTTCATCTACACGTTGATCCCGATCGCGTTCATCGTCGTTCTCGGAGCGAAGGCGTTGTCGAACTCGTCGCTCGTCGACCCGAAGACGATCTTCGTGACGTTCTCCGGCAAGGCGCTCGGCGGGTCGACCGGGACCGCGATGAACTGGTTCGTCGCGGTCATGCTGATCGTCGCACTCGCGCTGTCGGCGTTGAACGCGATCATGGGGTGCGCGCGTTCCTTGCATCAGATGTCGGTGGACGGGCAGTTCCCGCGCTTCTTCCAGAAGGTCAACAAGCACGGGGTGCCCGACCGCGCGATGTTCTTCAACGTGCTGGCCTCGCTCGTCGTGATCTTCGCCGGCGGCGCGGTGGAGATCTACTCGTTCTCGAACGTCGGCTACACGTTCTCGTTCCTGCCCGTGCTCGTCGGCTACTACCTGCTGAGGAAGTACAAGCCGAACGCGCGCCGGCCGGTGCGGCTGCCGGAGTACTTCAAGTACATCGCTCTCGGGATGGCGGTCTTCTACCTCGTCATCTGGCTCTACGGCGGCATCTACTACTCGGTGATCGGCCACACGCTCGTGTACTACCTCGCGGGCTGGGGTGTCCTCGCCGCCTACCTGCCGATCTACTGGTACCGGGTGTACGTGGAGGACAAGAAGGATGCGCACCAGGCACCGCCGGCGGTCGTCCTGCCGTCGGGAGGCTAGAAGCGTCGTGAGGGGCGTCGGAGTACTCCGACGCCCCTCCGCACCCGGGCAGGATGCGGCCTCGGACGGCCGCATCCTGCTCGCGTCGGAGGGGCGGGCGATCACGCCGGCGGCGATCGAGCTCGCTGCGTCGCTCGCGCGGGAGCACGGCTGCGGGGTGCACGTGTTCTCCGTCGTCCGCGTCTGGGGATCGAGCTTCGGGTTTCCGAACCCGGGGCTGCTGCCGAACAAGCGCGAGTGGGACGCGCAACGCGCCGTTGTCGGAGACGCGGTGGACGCCCTCGGCAAGCGTGGCATCGAGGCGACGGCGCAGGTGCTCGCGACGCGCAAGGCGACGAAGCGGATCGTCGGCGAGGTATCGCGGCTCGCCTGCAGCGCGATCGTGATGGCCGCCGACCCGCCGCGCAACCGCCTGTTGCAGGACATGATGTGGTCGCAGGAGCCGTACCGGGTGAAGCGCCGGGCGAAGGTGCCCGTGCACATCGTCACAGACTGAGGAGCGGCGGTTACGCTTCTGGCGCGCACCCGGCGTCGTCACGACGCCTTAAGCGGTCTCGCCGCCGTCGATCGAGATCACGGCGCCGGTGAAGTAGCCGCCCTCGTCGCTTGCGAGGAACGCGAAGAGGGCCGCGATCTCCTCGGGAGCCGCGTGGCGGCCGAGCGGAATCGACGCGTTCACCTCGGCGAGCATCTCGGGCGAGTACTCCGCCTTCTGCATCGGCGTCAGCACGTAGCCGGGGCACACGGCGTTGACGCGCACCTTCGGCGCGAGCTCGAGGGCCATCGTGCGCGCGAGCAGGATCACGCCCGCCTTCGAGGCGTTGTAGCCGGCGTAGTGCTCGTGACCGGTGAGGCCGTTCGTCGACGCGGTCATCAGGATCACGCCTCCGCCCGCGGCGTGCATCCGGCGCGCCGCCTGCTGCGCGCAGCGGAAGACGCCCGTGAGGTTGACGTCGAGGACGCGCTGCCAGTCGGCCTCCTCGATCTCGAGGAACGGCTTGCGGATCGAGATGCCCGCGTTCGCGACGAGCACGTCGACGCCGCCGAGCAGCTCGTCGACCCGTGCGAACGCAGCCGCGACCTGCGCGGGGTCGGCGACGTCGCAGCGCAGTGCGGCCGCGATGCCGGGGATCCGCTCCGGCGCGGTCGCGACCTCGTCGTCGCCGAGCGCGAGCGCGACGACCTGGGCCCCCTCCGCGACGAAGCGCCGGCTCGTCGCCTCGCCGATGCCGCTCGTGCCGCCGGTGACGACGACCCGCTTGCCCTCCAGCCCCTTCATGCGGGAGCCGACAGTCGCTCGGCGAGGTAGCGGAGCGCGAGCGGGTAGCGGTACTCGATCGAGCTGTGCGTGGCGTCGAACAGCTCGAAGCAGACGTCCGTCACGCCGATGCGTGCCAGCGCGTCGTGAAAGGCGGCCGCACCGAGGTCGAGGAAGAACTGGTCGCGACTGCCGGAGTCGATGTAGATCGCGCGCAGGCCGCGCAGCGCGTCGGCGTGCCGCTGCGCCATCCGCACCGGGTCCCACGCGAGCCAGCGCGCCCAGACGTCGTCGCGCAGCCTGCCGGTCATCGGCTCGAACGGCAGCTCGACGGAGCCGTCCTCGTTCGCCGAGTAGCAGGCCGCCATCGCCCACATGTTGAGCAGCGGAAAGTCGGTGCTCTTCGTGAAGGCGGGGCGGCTGCGGAAGTCCTCCCAGAAGGCGTCGAACGAGCCGTCGTAGGCGTCGCGCAACGCGCGGGCCGCGTCGCGGAAGTCCGGCAGGTAGCAGAGCTCGAACAGCGCATCGCCTGCGTGTGTGGCGAGGCCGGCGAAGAGGTCGGGCCGCAGCATCGGCGTCACCATGGCGCCGTAGCCGCCGCTCGACTTGCCGGCGACCCCGCGGTGCGCGGCGGCGGCGAGGGTGCGATAGCGCGCGTCGACGAAGGGAACGACCTCGTCGCAGAGATACGTGTGGTAGCGCCCGACCCCCGGCGAGTCGAGGAACTGCGAGCCGCCGAGCGACGTCCACGCGTCGACGAACACCACGAGCGCCGGCGGGCAGCCCTCGTCGGCGAAGAGGCGGTCGACGAGCTCGGGCACGGTCGGCCGGAAGGCGGAGCGGTTCCGCCACATGTCGAGCTGGCCGGTGTGCCCCTGGAGCAGGTAGATCGCCGGGAAGCGCCGGTCGGGCTCGGCCGCGTAGGCGGGCGGCGTGTAGACCCAGAGCGGCCGGACGGTCGGGTCGCCGAGCGGGTTCCCGCGCAGCGCGGCGCTCTCGAGCTCGTGCTCGGCGAGGCGGCCGGCGAGCTCTCTCGACCAGGGCTCCATTCGGAGAGTCTCCCACTGATCCGTCAGATCGCGCGGCTACAGTCGAGGCATGGCCCGCCGTTCGCTGCTCGTCCTCTTCGCCGTCGCGCTGGCCGTCGCCGCCGCCGGGTGCGGCGCCCGCAGCAACAAGCCGTTCACGGCGGAGGGCACGGCCGCCTGCCTGGCGACGAAGGGGTTCACGAAGGTCACGACCGACCCGCTGAAGGTGGGCTTCATCGCGGCGTTCGCCGAGAACGGCGGCCTGCGGGCCACCGCGACCGGCGGGAACGTGCTGACCGTCGCCTTCGCCGCCGACGACACGGCCGGCGTGGCGTCGACGGAGGAGGCCTTTCGCAGTCACGCCCCGCCGAGGCTTCGCCCCCGGATGAACGACATCATGGAGTCGGAGCGAAACGCGGTCCTCGTGTGGACGGTCTCGCCGACGTCCGGGCAGCTCGCCGACGCGAAGAGCTGCCTGCACCCCTAGGCTAGAATTCAGGCATGGCCGAATTCGGGACCATGCGCGTGAAGAGCGGCCTCGCCGAGATGCTCAAGGGCGGGGTGATCATGGACGTCGTGAACGCCGAGCAGGCGAAGGTCGCCGAGGCGGCGGGCGCGGTGGCCGTGATGGCGCTCGAGCGCGTCCCGGCGGACATCCGCGTCGAGGGCGGCGTCGCCCGCATGTCCGACCCGGAGATGATCCAGGGCATCCAGCAGGCCGTCACGATCCCGGTGATGGCGAAGTGCCGCATCGGCCACTTCGCCGAGGCGCAGATCCTCCAGGCGCTCGAGGTCGACTACATCGACGAGTCCGAGGTGCTGACGCCCGCCGACCTCGCGCACCACGTCGACAAGTGGAAGTTCACCGTCCCGTTCGTGTGCGGCTGCACGAATCTCGGGGAGGCGCTGCGGCGCATCACCGAGGGCGCGGCGATGATCCGCACGAAGGGCGAGGCGGGAACCGGCGACATCGTCAACGCCGTCACGCACATGCGCTCGGTGTTCGGTCACATCCGCCGGCTGACGACGCTCGCGCCGGAGGAGATCTACAGCGAGGCCAAGAACCTCCAGGCTCCGTACGACCTCGTGCGCTGGGTCGCAGAGAACGGGAAGCTGCCCGTCGTCACCTTCACCGCGGGCGGCATCGCGACGCCCGCCGACGCCGCGCTCTGCATGCAGCTCGGCGCCGACGGCGTCTTCGTCGGCTCGGGCATCTTCAAGTCCGGCGATCCCGAGCTGCGCGCGAAGGCGATCGTCGAGGCGACGACGCACTACCTTGACGCCGAGATCCTCGCGCGCGTCTCCGCCGGCCTCGGCGCGCCGATGGTCGGCATCTCGACGGCCACGCTCGATCCGAGCGAGCTGCTCGAGACGCGCGGCTGGTAACCGGCCGCATCGCCGAGCTCGTCGTCGACGACGTCCGCGAGAGCAATCAGAACGTGAAGCGGACGTCGTGGCGTCCCGCCGGTAGACGAACGGCAAAGCCGCCGTCGGGATCGGCAGCGACAGAGAGGGCCACCTTCCTTCCGTCGACCATGAGCGAGCTCGGTCGACGGTCTACCACCGACCACGCGGACGCGAGAGCGTCATAAGACACGTCGAGGGTCTTGCCTGTCGCCCGTTCGGCGAGCAGGTTGCCCGCGAGGCGGAGCAGGCCCGGCCGACCGTCGTCGCCGGCGAGCCAGGAGACCGTGTGGCGCCCGGCCGGGACGATCGCGCGCCCGTGCGCCGCAGGCCACGGCTTGCCGTCCAGCAGAAACCGGCCGTGGCCGGCTTCCGGGGCGCTCACGACGACGCTCCAGGGGGCGTCCACGTAGGTGTCGCCGGTCACCGCGGCTCCGGCGACGGCTCCGGCGACGCTCCCCAGGTCGCCCGGCAGGAGCGTGCCCGCAGAGAAGAGAGCGACACGCCCCGAACGGCTGCTCGCGTTCGCGATCGACAGGTCGAGCTCCGCGCCCGTCATGGTCGCCGTCGGATAGGCGTACGCGCGCGGAACGACGTTGATGTCCAGCAGGGAACGCTGGGGCGGCATCAGCGCCGCGATCGACCGTGACAGGACCGCGTACCGGGACGGGCCGCGGGTCCAGGTCGTATAGGGGTCCTCGACCTGAAGGGTCGCGCCCCCGTCGCGGGCCGCCTGCGCCAGTCTCTCGATGTCACTCCCCACGCGCCGGCCGAGCTTGGGGTCGAGCTGGTCGTCGATCACCGTCAACTCGACGTCGAGCGGCTTGCCGAGCGAGCGGATCCGCTCGACGATCTTCCGGTTGAGCCGGACGACGAGATCGCGGCGGAACCGGAGCCACTCCTGCGGGTTGGTCGCCGGGTTCTTGCCGAACTGAACGAGAGCGCTCGGGTGATACGGGAGCGAGGGCGACGCGAAGTAGAGCTCGGCGACGTTGACGCCGTCGAAGTCGAAGCGCGCGAGGAGGTTGCGCCACACGCGCCAGGCGATCTTGAAGCAGCGGTCGTTCTCGAGCGCGATCAGGGAGCGCCAGTCGTCGACGGCATCCCGTCCCTGGCTCGTCTTCTCGCGGCACTCGGGATGGTCGTTCCACATGCGGCTGTCCACGAACGGCGGCTCGAGCCAGGCGTAGACGCGGACCCCACGCGCATGCAGGGCGGCGATCAACCGTTGGTACGGATAGTCGAAGGAGGGGTCGAGGAAGCCGACGTTCCAGCCGGCGACGTGGACCGCCACCGCGTCCGAGAGCCGCCCGGCGAGCTGCTCGGGGGTCCCGGAAACCGACCCCGGGTCGAGGTAGATCTCGGCTCCGTACCGGCGCGGTCCCCGCGGCGCAGCAGTGAGCGACGCCGCCTGGCGGCCGAGCAGAGGCAGCACCTCGTGGCCGGTCAGGCCGAACTGGAACGGGTCGAGGGCGGAGGCCAGGACACGGCCGCGGCCGAGACGGGCGCTCGCAAGAACGATCGAGCGACCGTGTCGGGCGAGTGGGTGGACGATGCGCCGCGGTGGCGATCCGACGAGCGGCCGGACGCCGTACGAGGACGGCCAGCGGACGACGCCCGGCAATCCTTCGACGGTCACCCGGTCGAAACGGACGAGGGAGCCGAAGCCGAAGTCGAGCGCGCGGAGGAGATCGCCGTCCGCGGTGACGAGCCGGCCGCCGTCCGTCACCAGGGCGCGGAGACGGCGCTCGCCGTCGGGTGGCAGGCTCGCGTGCGCCGGCACCACGGCCGCGCCGCGCCGGATCGCCTCGTCGAGCGTCCCGATGCGGCTCGCGGCGCCGGAAGCGCGGAGGAGTGAGACCCACTTGGCTGCCGTCGGAGCCCGGACGACGATCAGCGGCAGCTCGAGGGAAGGTCGCTGGCGCGGCTTCCCGCAACCGGCGAGGCCGACGACGAGCACGAGGGCGCCGACGGTCGCGGCTGCCCTTCCGAGCGTGCTGCTCATCGTCGAGTTGCCTCTACTCGACGACGACGGTGTTGGCCCGTCCGTGCGTGGGCGATGACGCGGCATGCTGGACGAGCGGTAGCTCGACCCGAAAGGTCGTGCCCTGGCCCGCCTTGCTCTTCACGGTCACGCGTCCGTGATGGGCGTTGACGATCGCCCTCACGATCGCGAGGCCGAGGCCGATGCCCGGCACCGCCCGCGTTCTCGCGCTGCGGAAGAAGCGCTCGAAGAGGTGCTTCTGGTCCGCGGTGGCGATGCCGACGCCCGTGTCGGAGACCTCCAGCACGGCCTTGCCGCCGACAGCTCTGACCCTGACCTCGACCGAGCCTCCGGACGACGTGAACTTGAGCGCGTTCGAGAGCAGGTTCTCGATGACCTCTGCGATTCGCGCCCGATCCGCCGTGACCGGCGAGACCGGCTCGGCGACGAGCCCGAGGGAGACGCCGACCTGCTGCGCCTTCGGCTGCTGCGCCTCGACCGCGTCGGCGGCCACCTGGGCAAGGTCGATCTCCTCGAGCGCGAGGTCGAGCTTTCCGGCCTCCACGCGTGAGATGAAGAGCAGATCGTCGATGAGCACGAGCAGCCTGTCCGCGTTGCGCTGGACCACTGTGAGAAAGTGTCGCTGCTGCTCCTCGAGGTGTCCGACCTCCTCGTCCAACACGATCTTGAGGTAGCCCATGATCGAGGTGAGCGGCGTCCGGAGGTCGTGGGAGATGACCGAGATCAGCTCGTCCTTGAGCCGGTCGGCCTCCTGCAGCAACTGGTTCTGCTCGTTGATCAACGTGTAGGCGTCCTCGGTGTCGCGCCGGGCGGCCTGCTCTGCGGCAAGCAGGCGTTCGCGCTCGGCCTCGGCGGCTCGGAGCTCGGTGACGTCGCGCACGATTCCCTCGACGGCGGCCGGACGACCTGCCTCGTCGAACACGATCCTCCCTCGGCCCTCGGTCCAGATCACCCTCCCGTCCTTGGCGATCCACCGCACGTCCATCGGCTCGAAGCTGGCAGAGTCGCGCGCCTCGAGGATGAGCGGCAAGTCGTCTGGATGCGTGAGCTTGCGCAGGATGCCGGGGTCGCTGCAGAGCTCCTCGGGTGTGTAGCCGGTCATCGCGAGGATCGCCGGGCTGACGTACTCGAACGGCCTGTCGATCTCCAGTGGGCGGCGGAAGATCACGTCCCGGGCGTTCGCGGCGAGGAGGCGGAACCGCTCCTCGCTCTCGCGAATCGCGTCCTCTGCTTGCCTCCGGTCGGTCACGTCGCGGACGATCCCGAGAACCGCGACCGACGTGCCTGCCTCGTCGAGTATCGGCGCCAGGCGTGTCTCGACCCAGATCGTCTCGCCGTCCTTGCGCAGCCAGCGGAACCGGACGACGGGCGCGGGGGCGGCGACCTCCACGTCGCGTGCGGCTGCGGCGACGATCGGAACGTCCTCCGGGTGCACGAGCTTGCGCAGGATGTCGGGGTCGCTACAGAGCTCCTCGGGTGTGTAGCCGGTCATCGGGAGGATCGCCGGGCTGACGTACTCGAACGCGCCCTCGGGCCCGACCGCGCGGCGGAAGATGACGTCCTGTGCGTGCTCGGCAAGGAGGCGGAACCGCTCCTCGCTCGCCCGCAGCGCGTCTTCCGCCCGTCGGCGATCGGTGACGTCGCGGGTGGTCGTGAGGATTCCGTGGATGTCCGGGTCGTCGAGCAGGTTCTGACCGACCGACTCGACGATCCGCCAGGAGCCGTCCTTGTGCCGGAGCCGGTACTCGACGGTCGCGGATGCTCGTGGCTCGCGCATGCCCGCCGCGAAGACCTCGAGGGCGTCCTCGACGTCGTCCGGGTGCACGAGGTCGAGCACGGACAGGCCGACGAGCTCCTCGGCGGAGTAGCCGCTGACCGCCTGGACGGACGGGCTGACATAGCGGAGCGTCAGGTCCGGCTCGAGGATCGCGATGCTCTCGAACGACTGCTCCGCGAGCGCCCGGAATCGCGCTTCGCTGGCAGCCAGCGCGGCGCCGGCGCGCTCGACGGTCCGGATCCCTTGCGCGAAGCGAAGCATCACGAGGCCGATCAGGACGACCGAGAAGCTGACCTGGCTGGGCTCGACGGGCGAGTCCCGCAGGAGCTGGTACACGAGCATTCCGGGGAAGAGAGCGGCGGCGACCGCCACCAGCGCGAGGCTCCGCATCCGGAAGGGTGTCGGCTCCGTGTCCGTGCCCGGGTGGATCGCTCTCGCCGACGGATGGAGCGCCGCGGCTCCCAGCAGCACGTACGCGGCGAGCCAGCCGGCGTTGGGCGCGACGCTCGAGCTGAACCCGAGAGCCGTCTCGTGGATCGGGCAGCCGTACAGGACGGACGAGACGAGGAGCGCCGTGAAGCCCGCCGTCATGAGCAGGAGCGACCCGTTCTTCCAGCTTCTCGTACCGAACAGCCGGCTGAGAACGACGAGGATCATGACCGCGGCCCCCGGATAGGCGAGCAGGACCGCTCTCCCGAACGCGGTCGCCTCGTGGTTGGCGCGGTTGGGATTGAGGAGAGGCTCCCACAGGAGCATGTTGAGCCCGCTCGCGACGACCGCCGCATCGAGCAGCGCCTCGACGGAGCGCCCGTTCCTGAGCGTGCGCATGAGGTGGAGGGCGCCCAGCACGAGCAGCAGGTAGCCGATGAGATAGGGAACGTCCGGCGTCCAGGAGGATGGGACCGCCCGGCCGGTGGACAGGTGGTACACGCGCCACACGAGATCCCCGGCGAAGAAGGCGAGGAGGCCGCCCGCGAGCAGGTACCAGGCGGCAGCCGGCCGAGCGCGGCCGAGTCGCGCGCCGGCGGCGACGGCGAGCGCTCCCGAGAGGACCACCGCAAGATAGAGAGCGGTCTTTGCGACGCCGGCCGGGGCGACGTCGAAGATGCCGACGGCGAGGCCGGCGAGCGCGAGGTAGCCCAGCCAGAGCCTCTGGCCGGCGGGCGGCCGGATCGTGGGCCTCAATGTCGGTCGCATCGCAGCAAGCCGCCCTTCGTGACATCTGGAGCATAGGCATCGCAGGCGAAAGGGCATCGGGGTAGTGTCTGAGCCGGTTCTCGGTTAACTACGGATCCAGCCGCAGCCACGCCGGCCGGCGTCGAAGGAGCCAGCAGCCACGGAACGGGGTCAGCGAGTGCGACGATCACGCCGCAGCGGGCGCCGGTGGTCGGTGGGGGAGTTGACGGCCGCAGGTCTTGCGCTCGGCGTGGCGCTCGCGCTCGGTGCGTCAGCGGCGAGCTCGGCCTCCCTGCTCCGTCCGCCGCCGCGCGGGTATGCGGTCACCGTCGATCCGGCCGACTACCTCACGACGACCCCCGATGCGAGCGTCCTCGCAGAGCGCCTCGCCGCGAAGTTCGCCGCGAACGGCGTCAACACGATCTACCTGAGCGCCTACAACGTCGAGTACGGCGCGGAGTACAAGACGACCTACCTCTACAACCGCGAGAGCGAGTACGGCCGGCAGGATCTCCTCGGGAAGCTCGTGACGGCCGCCCACGCGCGCGGCATCAAGGTGATCGCGGCGTTCTACGACCACCAGCACCGCGGCGCCTGGGAGGCGAGGCCCGACTGGCGCGAGAAGACGGCGTCCGGCGGCGACTACAACCCGCCCGCCACCGACATCCAGTACTACCTCTCGCCCGGCAACCCGCAGGCTGCCACGTGGTGGCGCGGCCTCCTGCTCGACCTCCTCCATCGCTACCCCGACGTCGACGGCGTCGAGCTGCGCGAGCCGATCGTCAACTGGTGGGGCACGAGCGCCGACTACAACGCGTCGGTGACGCGCGCCTTCTGGGCGGCCCATCCGAGCGCGGCGCTCGGAGACGAGACGTGGCGCCGCTTCCGGCAGGCCGTGCTGACTCGCTTCCTGAAGGCGGAGATCGCGCTCGTTCACCGGGCCGGCCGTGTCGTTCACGTCACGACCGTCGCGGACGCCTACGGCGCCGGCCAGCTGCTGTCGGCCGATTCCGAGGCGCGCGAGACCGGTTTCGACCTCGGCGCCCTGCTGAACGGCCCGGTCAGGCCCGACGCCGTGAAGGTCGAGCTGATCTGGCAGCAGTGGGCGCGCCTCTACGGCCGTATCGCGTTCACCCCTGCGTGGACACGCGTCGCGGCGCTCGCCTTCGCGCGCGAGGTGCGGGGCCGGGCGCCGATCGTCGTCCACGTCGAGCTCACCGATTTCGGTCGCTCGACGATGTCGGTCGAGGAGTTCCGCCGGACGCTGCTCGCCGCCGACGTCCCACAGGTCGTCGGGATCGACTTCTACAGCGACCACCTCGCCGACGAGAAGGGCGCCTGGCCGACAGTACGGGCGGTGTACGCACGGGCTCGCCCGTCCGGGCGTGCGCCTGCCATCCCTCACGATCGGGGTGTCCTCGTCCTCTACGACGAGGGCAGCGGCGCTGCACGGGGGAGACTCGAGCTTGCGAAGCTGGAGCGGACCGAGCTGTTGAACCTCCTCTCCCACTTCAACGTGAAGTGGGAGACGTACCCGATCGAGAAATACCGTCGCGGCGGGCTGGCCGGCCACCGGGCGGTCTTCTACGAAGGCTCGGTCTACGGCAACGCGCCGCAGGCGTTTCTCTCCGACGTCTCGGTCTTCGGCGGCGCGGTCGTCTGGATCGGGCAGAACCTCTTCCAGCTGGAGCGGAGCGGAGTGCGTCTCCCCTTCGCGCAACGATCCCAGCGAGTCGTGACGAGCTACCGGACGATCCGTTACCGCGGTTCGACCCTGCCGGCGAAAGGCGAGGTGATTCCCACGCAGGCCGAGCCGGGAGCGACGGTCGTCGCCGCGCTCGGGGCCGCCGGGCGAGGCACACCGTTCGTCGTCCGTGCGGGGCGCTTCTGGTACGTGGCGGGCTCGCCGTTCTCGTTCCTCAACGTGGGCTCTGCGCTGAACGGGCGCTATCTGGCTTTCGCCGACCTCCTCCACGACATGCTCGGGCTTCCACATGCGAACGCGGGCCGTCAGGCATTCCTGCGCATCGAGGACGTCAACCCGCTCACCGGAGCGGCCGCGGTCCGTGCGGTGACCGGCGTCCTGTTCCGGCGGCACGTTCCGTTCCTGATCTCCCTGACGCCGTTCTTCGTCGATCCGACGCGCAAGCTCTTCGTCTCGCTCTCGCAGCGACCCGCGTTGGTCGCGGCTCTCCGCTCCGCGGTGGCCCGCGGCGGCGCGATCGTCCTCCACGGCTCGACACACCAGTACCGCGGCGTCACCGGCCTCGATGCAGAGTTCTGGGACGTCAGAAGCGACAGCGGCGTGCGGGAGGACGGGGATGCGTACGTTCGCGGCAGGCTCGACCGTGCGCTGGAGGAGCTCTGGCGTGACGGCCTGCATCCGCTCGCCTGGGAGACTCCGCACTACCTCGCCACCCCGTTCGACTACGCGGTGTTCGGCGACTACTTCTCGACGTTCGTCGAACGGCGGACCTACGGTGTGTGGCACGGGGCCTCCTACCAGCAGGCGTTGCCGTACGTCGTGGAGTCGGACGTCTACGGGGGCCGCGTCGTGCCGGAGAACCTCGGCTACGTCATTGCCGGCCGCTCCGATGCGGACGCGCTCGTGGCGAATGCCCGTCGGCTGCGCGTCGTTCGCGACGCGACGGCCGGCGGTTTCGTGCACGTCGGCACGGACACGAGGATCGTCTCCGACCTCGTCACGAGGCTGCGGGCGCTCGGCTACCGCTTCTCCGACCTCTACATGCAGGCGAACGCGGTGGAGACGTCGCACCACGTCGAGATCACCGGCTCGGGGATCGCGTCGCTGCCGGTGCCCAGCGGCTGGTTCCTGCAAGAGCGCATCCTCGACCGCTCCGGCTCGGTCGTCCGCTCGACCCTCGAGCGCTTTTCGAGCTACGCGCGACCGACCCGGACGTTCGCCGGCGCTCCGCGCGGGGGGCTCCTGAGCCTCCGCCTGCTCACACCGCAAGAGGCGGCGGCCCTGCGGCAGCGCGGTGGCGAGCCGAGCGCGTCCGCCGCCGCTCGCACCGCGCGGTCGACCGGCGAGCGTCTCGTCTACGCGATCCTGATCGTCGCCGTGGGGGGGATCGCTCTTCTGCTCGCCTCGTACGTGGGCGTCAGGGCGATGCGCGCGCGGAGAGCGCGTCCGTGATCCGCGTTCTGTTCCTCGTCTCGCTCGTACTGATCTGGATCGCCGTCCTGCACGGGCTCGTCATGGCCGTCGCAGGGGCACGACTTGTCCGCAGCTCGAAGCTACGGGGCCGCTGGCCGACGCTCCCGGACGACGACTGGCCCGGTGTCTCGCTGCTCGTCCCCGCGCACAACGAGGAGCTGGTGATCGAGCGCTCGCTGAGGCGGTACCTCGGTCTCGACTACCCGCGCGACCGCCTGCAAGTGGTCGTGATCGACGACGCCTCGAGCGACCGGACCGGCGAGATCTGCGACCGGCTCGCCTCCGAAGACGACCGGGTGGTAGTCCTTCACATCGCTCCCTCGGAGGGAGGCCGGGGGAAGCCTGCCGCGCTCAACCGCGCGCTGCCCCTCTGCCGTCACGAGCTGATCGGAGTCTACGACGCCGACAACAGGCCGCGCGCCGACGCCCTTCGCTGGCTCGTCGCCGACTACGTGACAGGGGGGCACGACGCTGCGATCGGCCGCATCGTGAAGGTGAACCGGACCGAGTCCATGCTCAACCGCCTCTCGTCGCTCGACTTCGTCAACTTCGAGTGGAGCTTCCAGGCGGGAAGGAGCAAGCTCTTCGACGTCGTCCTGCTGCCCGGGACGAACTACGTCATCCGGGCGGGTCTCCTGCGCGCGCTCGGAGGCTGGGATCCCAGGGCGCTGACGGAGGATCTGGAGCTCTCCGTGCGACTCTACTGCGCGGGCTACCGGATCTCTTTCGTGCCGGAGGCGGTATCGGAGGAGCAGGACCCCGAGCACATCGGGGTCTGGATCCGTCAGCGCACCCGCTGGCTGCTCGGCAACTACTACGTCCTCTTCAAGCGGACAGGGCTGATGCTCCGCTCGCGCCGGCTGCGGGCCTACGCCGTCCTCTGGGAGATGATCCAGCTGTACTGCACGTTCCTCGTCGCGATCTTCCTCTCGCAGACGATCTTCTTCGGCGGGCTTGCGGGCCTGTGGCACGTCGACGTCGAGGGGCCGGTGATGGTGCTCTGGGTGCTGGCGATCGTCGTCTTCGTCATCACGCTCCAGCTCGCCGAGGCGCTCGAGCTGGAGGACAGCTGGAAGACGCCGCTCCTCGCCGTCCTCATGTATTTCTTCTACAGCCCGCTCTGGATGTACGTGGTCTTTCGCGGGCTCGTCATCTACGTGTTTCGAAGGGGTAGCGTGCAATGGGGCAAGACTCCCCGCACCCGCAGCTGAGGCCTCGCCACGGGCGGGCCTTGCGCCTGCTCGTCTTCGTCGGCACGCGCCCGGAGGCCGTGAAGCTCGCGCCGTTCGTGCTCGCGGCACGTCGTCATTCGGACGTCGAAGTGCGGCTCGTCAGCTCGGGGCAGCACCCCGAGGCGATGCTCGAGGTGCTGGACCACTTCGCCCTCGGCGTCGACGGGGACGTGGCGCTCTTCGAGGCAGGAGAGACGCAGACGCTGCCGGGCATCACCGGCGGCGCGCTTCGCGGCTTCTCGTCCGAGCTCGTCTCGCACGCGCCCGACGTCGTCGTCGTCCAGGGCGACACGACGACCGCGTTCGCGGGGGCGCTCGCCGCGTTCTACGCGAACGCGCCCGTAGCCCACGTCGAGGCGGGGCTGCGCACGCACGATCCGCTCTCACCCTTCCCCGAGGAGATGAACCGGCGGCTGATCGACGCGCTTGCGAGCTTCCTGTTCCCGCCGACCGCCGTGGCGGCGGAGAACCTCGCCGCCGAGGGCCGGGTCGGCGACGGCGTGTTCGTCACCGGCAACACGATCGTCGACGCGCTCCGGTCTCTGCTGGAGGGCAAACGGGCCATGCTTCCGGCTGCGGCACGGCCGTACCTCGCCGGCTCCGCCTGGGAGAGGCGGGTGCTCGTGACGGCGCACCGCCGCGAGAGCTGGGGCGCACCGATTGGGGAGATCGCCGGCGCGATCTCGGAGGTCGCAGTGCGCTTCCCGTCGTGCGTCTTCCTTGTCCCGCTCCACCCGAACCCGATCGTGCGGCGATCGTTCGCGCTGCAGGCGCCGCCGGAGAACGTGCTCTTGGTCGAGCCGCTTCCGTACGCGCCGTTCATCGCCGCGCTCGAGCGGAGCGACCTCGTCCTCACCGACTCGGGTGGGGTGCTCGAGGAGGCGACCGTGCTCGGAAAGCCCGTGCTGATCGCGCGGGAGCGGACAGAACGGCCGGAGGCGGTTGCCGCCGGTGCGGCGGAGGTCGTCGGCGTCGGGCGTGAGGGGATCGTCGCGGCGCTTGCCGGAGCGCTCGCGCGACCTGCGCCGCCGGCGGGGGCGGTGGGTGCGGACGTGTTCGGGGACGGGCGCGCCGGGGAGCGTACGGTCGAGTGGCTCCGCTGGCGCTACGGGCTTCGGGGCACGCCCCCCGACCCGTTCGCTCCGCGTGGCGGCTAGACGGGACCGGCTCCCGTCGCCACCGTGAGTGCTCCGAAGCGGGCGAGCGCGTCTTCCTCGTACAACCCGATCGAGCCGGCGGGGAGCGGGTGCGGGTCGACGAAGTCGACGACGCTCGTGCCGTCGATGGAAACCCGGATGTGGCGTCCTGCGACGACGAGCCGGAGGTGCGCGCGGCTGCCGATCGGGAGCCTGGGCGAGCCCCCTGTGGCAAGGAAGATCTGCGTGTCCGACCCCTGCTTCTTGCCGAGCTCCCAGCCGTTCGGCTTGAGCAGGAAGAAGTAGTAGTTCTCGAGATCGCGGAAGCGGAACATCACCCAACCCGTCTCCCATGTGTTGGGCGGGTCGTTGCGGCGTAGCTGGCGTACGGGGCTCACGTCGAGGTCGAGCACGAAGTCGGCCCAGGTCTGTCTCGTCGTGAGCAGGCTGCTGTGGGTCTCACCTGCAGCGGTCGGCGGCGTGCTTCCGAGCACCGCTTCGCCGTGATCGATGGCGAACGTTCCCCACCATTGTCTCCAGTGACTCGCGACGAGGCTCGCCTTCGCAAACCGCTCGCTGAACGCCTGCCGATCTCCGCCGGCGGTGTGGCCTGCCTGCGCCGACGTGACGGCGATCGACGCCGCAAGGCTGACGAGGAGCGCCGCGAGGCCGCGCCGTACCGCTCGGCTGCGGAAGACAGGCTCTTGGCGAGTGGTTGCGGCGATCATCGGAGCTCGGCAGGACCGGTCGTGCCGTGTCGGTTGCCTCCGTCCTAATCGGCGGATCCTGGCAGCAGCCGCGAGGAAGATCCATCGTTCGAGGGAGGCGCGCCTCGAGGGCGGCGGCGACAGAGCGCCAGGGTGGCGAGTGTCGACACCGCTGCGACCAGCGGGCGGTAGACGAGGCCCTCCACCGGGGAGAGGAGCAGCAGGAGCATCGTTGCCGGGCGGAGGATCGAGCGGCCCGAGCCTGCAGACCTGATCGCGCCGGCCGAGACGGCCGCGACGCTCAGGACGGCCGCGAGCAGGGCGAGAGCGGCGATGGACGACCAGGGCAGGGATCCCTGAACGCGCGCTGCAACGACGGCGGCGGTGCCGATCAGTAGCAGCGGCGGGCCGAGGAGTCGGGCGAGCATCGCGGAGGTCAGGCGGTCGGGCGGCAGCCGGCGGCTGCGTCCGAGCGTTCGTGCGGCCGCCTGCTGCTCGCGAGCCCGTCGGCGCAGGAGCTGTCCCAGGCCGGCAGGGGCCGGCCTGGAGCACACCGGCTCGCGCAGCATGGAGATCGCGGCAGAGGAGCGGCGGCGGCGCAGGCTGCGCGCGATGCAGAGGGCGAGATCGAGGTCGGTGGCCCGCAGCCCTGCGTTTTCGGCGCAGACGGTTTCGACGAGCCCGCGCGAGACGAACAGCAGCCCGGTGGGACGGAGGAGCGGGACGAGACGGAGGCGATCTTCTCCGACGAGGAGCTCCGCGCGGAGCTCCTCGATCTCGGCGAGAGCCTGGGCGATGCGCTGCGGCACCTGCCGTCGGAACGAACGGGCGCCGTCGGCGCGGGCGAGGCGTGCGCTGCCAAGCGACGCGCAGACGGCCTCCGGTGCGTCCAGCACGGGCCGCGCCGCTGCAAGCAGCGCGTTCTGCTCGAGCGTTACGCCGGCGGAGACGACCAGGACGTAGGGGTTGCGCGCGGCCCTGACGGCAAGGTCCAACGCCTCGACGTCGCTGCACCGGTTCGCCGCGAGCACGACCAGGCCGGCATGTCGAGGCGTGAGGTAGGTCGCCGGCGAAGCGTGGCTCGGAGCGCCGTCGCGGAGCGCCCGTGCAGCAGGCCTGAGGTCGTACTCCTCTACGAGGAGGCTCAGCGTGTCGTCGCTCGAGCCCCGATCGATCACGATCACCTCGTAGTCGGGATAGCGAAGGGAGAGCGCCCCATGGACTCGCGCGACGACGTGCTCTTCCTCGTCGCGAACCGGAACGAGTACGGAGACCGCGGGCGTCAGCGGCGATGCGAAGTAGTCCCCGGTCGTGTCGTAGGCGTACAGGCTTGCGCTCACCAGCGCGCGGCGTGTCGTGAGCACGACGAGCGCGAGGTAGAGACAATTCGCAGCTATCGCGGCGGCGAGCGTCGCGAGCGCGCCGAGAGATACCGGCTCGTAGACGCTCACCGAAGCAGTCCCAGGGCCAGGAGAGCTCCGGCCTCCCGGAGATGCGGGCCTGCGCCGGCCTCGCCTGCCAGGTCGACCACGAGCGACGGATCGATCCTTGCCGCCGCCGCCGCGGCCGCCACCGCCGGCTCGAAGTCACCGCTCGCGCACATCGCGAGGAGAGGTGCGACCGCTTCGCTGCCTCCCACGTGACCGAGCGCCTCGGCCGCCGCCGCTCGTACGACCGGGTCCGGGTCTTCGAGCAGCAGGAGCAGCCCGGCCGCCGCCCACGCCGTTCCGAGCCGCCCCAGCCCGCGTGCCGCTGTCGCGCGTACCTCGGCGGACGAGTCGTGCAGCAGGTCAGAGAGCCGCACCGCGCTCGACGGAATGCCGACGAGCGCGACGAGCTCTGCGCAGAGGCCGCGGACATGCTCGTCATCGTCTGTCATGAGCCGCTCGAGCTCGGCACGGGCGACCGCTCCGACCGACGCCAAGGCCTGGCCGGCCAGTGCGCGGGGCAGACGGCCGTCGGCGACCGCGCGCACGATCGACTCCACCGTGTCGACGGCCCCGATGCGCCCGAGGCTGTGGGCGGAAGCGGCGCACACGCGTGGGTCCGGGTCGGAGAGCGCGCGGCGGAGCCCGTCGACTGCACCGACCGAGCCCATGTCCCCGAGCGCGTATGCGGCGGCGATGCGCCGCGACGGTCTTCGATCGGAGAGCACGGCCACTTCGAGCGCGACCCGACCCTGCTGCTCGAAGAGTGCGGCGACCCGCTGCCGCGTCGAGCCCGAGAGGTTGCGGCTGTACCGCTCGAGCATGCCGGCGAGCGCGCGGTGCTCGTGAACCGTCAGATCGCCGACGTCGATCACGGAGCCTTCGAGAAACGCGAGGGCGAGTGGGAGGAGCCGCCGCTCGGCTTCCGCCCGCCGCCACTCCATCGGCACGAGCCGCCTGGACAGGACGCTCCAGAGCGCAAGGACGATCGCTTCGCCCGCGGTGAGCCCGGCCGTGACCCAGAGCAACGCCCCGTTCACGGGAGGGCGCGCCGCGGCTCCGGCGACCGAGCGCTTCCGGCGTGTGCGCACGAGGTCGTCGGGACCGACGGTTGTATCATCGAGAGGGCCACATTCCGTACATGGAGGATGTCTCCCCGGTCGGCTGGGAGGTGCTTGATGGGACAGGGACCGGCTTCAGAAGAGGGCTCGCCCAAGCGCGCGGGGCGTCCGGTCATCCTCGTCGCGGACGACGACCAGGACATCCTCGACCTTGTCGTGTTCAGGTTCGAGCGGGCGGGATTCGACGTGATGGCCGCCGTCGACGGGCAGCAGGCGGTGGACCTCGTGCAGGAGCGCATTCCGGATTGCGCCGTGCTCGACATCGTGATGCCGAAGCTCGACGGGCTCGAGGTGATGCGGAAGCTGCGGGCAGACGAGAAGACGAGCAAGATCCCCGTCGTGCTCCTGACGGCGCGAACACGGGAGCACGACGTGATTCTCGGACTCGAGTCCGGGGCCGACGAGTACGTGAAGAAGCCGTTCGACACCTTCGAGCTCCTTGCGCGGGTGCGGGGGCTCCTCGGGATCGAGGTGCGCGCGCAGGAGCAGGAACCCGAGCCGACGTAGATGATTGATGCCACGCTCTCGCGTGTCCGGTTGCGCGATCTGGCCGGTCTGGGCCGCTTCCGGCCGGCATGGCCCGGCGGAGCCGGGCCCCACCGTCCGTCCGCTTCGCCCCGTCGCACCGGCCCCGATGGCTCTGCCATCGCCG
>Ga0315281_10004941_pt1 | contig 19198 bp, 21 predicted proteins | sample YL17G07_0_MG_FD_204540 | JGI IMG/M metagenome (GOLD analysis project Ga0315281, IMG submission 204540) | Sediment microbial communities from Yellowstone Lake, YNP, Wyoming, USA - YL17G07_0 | ecosystem: Environmental > Aquatic > Freshwater > Lake > Sediment | place: USA: Wyoming | collected... | reverse complement strand
ACCGGAAAATTCTCGTAATGCGATCGGGCGAGCGCCTCGCACGCCGCGTACGCGCGCGCGAGCGGTTCGGACCTGTGCGGCACCGATGCATTTTAGTCCGGCGGACGCCGGACACGACCGGTCCAGCCGATGCTACGGGTCCAGCCGATGCGTGACCTGCTCGCGGGCGTTGCCGCGATCGTGCTGCTGCTGGCCGCGGCGAGCCTGGCCACCACCCTGCAGACGTTCCGCCGCCGCCGCCTGCGCGCCCGCGCCGCCGAACAGGATCGGGGCCGCGCCGTCATCGCCGAGATTCCGGGCGACGAGGACCTGGTGCTGTTCACGGCGGACGCGACGCATTTTCATTTTCGCGATCAGGCGATCGACAAAACGGCGATCGTGGCGGTCCGCGTGCTGATCAACGGCGCGCCCATCGCCTCGTACGTCTCGCGGCGCCATGCGGGCGAGGCCGAGCGCCAGGCCACGAGCTTCGAAGACCGGCCGGACGGTATTGCGCGCGACCGGTGGGATGTCGCGATCGAAACCGCCGGCGGCATGACGATGGTGGAGTGCGGCGCGATTCGGGAACGCGTGTCTCAGGAGCTCGCGCGGCTCGTGTTCGACGCAGTCAAGAGCGACCTCGAGCAGCGTGACCAACGACCAACGACCAACGACTAACGACTATCTTTACCACTCGGTCTCGGGAACGCCGCCGCGCTTGTTGACGACGCGCGCGAGGACGAACAACAGATCGGACAGGCGGTTCACGTAGCGGATCAGCACGGAGTCGACCGGCGGGCTGAGCGCGATCATGCGGCGTTCGGCACGGCGGCACACGGTCCGCGCGACGTGAACCGCGGCGCCCGCGGGCGTGCCGCCGGCGAGGATGAAACGGCGCAGCGGCGGCAGCTCGTCCTCGAGGCGGTCGATCAGCTGCTCGAGGCGCTCGACGTCGGCGTCGGCGATGACGGCCTTCGTCACGCGCGGCGCGAGTTTATCGGCGGGATCCGCCAGCTGCGCGCCCAGCGCGAACAGATCGCGCTGGAGCCGGACAACCTCGGCGTCGAGCGTGGCGTCGAGGCCCGCGGCGCGGACGAGGCCGAGCCAGGCGTTGAGCTCGTCGACTTCGCCGTAGGCGTCGACGCGCGGGTCGTCCTTGGTGGTGCGGGTGCCGTCGAAGAGCGACGTCTCGCCGGTATCGCCGGTGCGCGTGTAGATTTTCACAGTACGGGGACGGGTCTCCTCGCCCTTCGAAAAAAGAGACCCGTCCCCTTTATTATGTCCCGTCCTTCGAAGGAGACCCGTCCCCGGTGAAAAAGGCGCGCCCGCTGCCGATTCCGGCGCCCCCCGCCCGCCGGCGGTTCCGCCAGCGCCTGCTGACGTGGTACGGCCGGCACGGCCGCGACCTGCCGTGGCGCAAGACCGACGACCCGTACCACATTCTGGTGTCCGAAATCATGCTCCAGCAAACGCAGGTGGATCGCGTGCTGCCGAAGTATGCCGAGTGGCTGGAGAAGTACCCGTCGATGCAGGTGCTCGCGACCGCGTCCGAAGTCGAGGTGACGGAGACGTGGCGGCCGCTCGGCTACAACATCCGCCCGCGGCGGCTGCAGAGCATCGCCCGCGAGGCCGTCGCCAGCTACGGCGGCGAACTGCCGTCGGATGAAGCCACCCTGCTGTCATTCAAGGGGATCGGCGCGTACACGGCGGGCGCCATCCGCAGCTTCGCCTTCGGCGAGCGCGCCGCGATTCTGGATACGAACGTGGCGCGGGTGCTCTTTCGCGTGTTCGTCGGGAAGGGCGAGCCCAAGAGCCACGCGATGACGAAGCATCTCTGGACGCTGTCGGCCACGCTCGTGCCGATGCGTCACGTCTTCGACTTCAATCAGGCATTGATGGATTTCGGCGCCCTGATTTGCGTCGCACGGAATCCGAAGTGTCTGGTCTGCCCGATGAAGAAAGACTGCACGTGGACAAAAGGGGACGGGTCTCGCCAGAAAATGACACGCGAGACCCGTCCCCTTCCGAAGCGACAGGCGAGACCCGTCCCCAAATGACCCGTCCCCTCATCGTCACCGCTGCCGTCATCGAGCGCGACGGGACGTTCCTGGTCACGCGGCGGCCGCCGGGCGTCCACCTCGAAGGCTGTTGGGAGTTTCCCGGCGGCAAGTGCGATCCCGGGGAGTCACTCGCGGCGTGCCTCGCGCGCGAGCTGCGGGAGGAACTCGACGTCGACGCGCGCATCGGCATTGAGGTGTTCACCGTCGCCCACACGTACCCGGAGCGCCGCGTCGAACTGCATTTCTTCGCGTGCGAACTGCTGGGAGAGCCGCGGCCGCAACAGGGCCAGGCGATGCAATGGGTGCGGCGTGAGGATCTCGCAGCGCTGGAGTTCCCACCGGCCGATGCGGAGCTGATAGAGAGGCTGCGACGCGACCCGTAGCGTCCGGCTTTAGCCGGACCAGAGTCCGCCTGAAGGCGGACCCTACGAGTCACACAAACGGCAACGTCGTCACGGTCGCGTTCGCGCCGTCGACCGTCACTTTCGTTCCTGGCTCGACGAAGTCGCGGTGGACGTAGGCCAGGGCGATCGGCTGCTTCAGGGCCGGCGACAGCGTGCTGCTCGTCACCTGACCGATGTCGCGATCCGCCGCGTGAATCGCGGCGCCGGACAACGGCACGCGACTGCCGTCGAGTGTCAATCCGACGAGCCTGCGCGCCACGCGCCCGTGCCCGCGGTGCATGACGCGAATGATCACTTCCTGGCCCACGTAACAACCCTTGGTGAAGCTGATCGCGCGCCCCTCAATGCCGGCCTCGAGCGGAATCGTCTCCTCGTCCATGTCGCAAAGGAACCGCGGCACGCCCGCCTCGATGCGAAGGGCCTCCGCCGCCGCGACATCCATCGGGAGCGCGCCCGCGGCGGCGACGGCTGCCGACAAGGCCTCCGCCTGACCGCGGTCGACGAACACGTCGAAACCCGCCGCGCCCGTGTCCGTCACACGCGTGACGATCGCCGGCGCGCCCGCGTACCGCACGCGAACGTTGCCGTGCCCGGGCAACGCGTTCAACGTCTCCACAGACACGTCCGGCACGACGGCCGAGACGACGCGCGCCGCGTCAGGTCCGACGATCGAGATTTGTGAGAACGTCTCCGTGACGTCGCCGAGCTGAACATCTTCAGAAAACACGAACTGATCGAATTTCGCGAGGACGCCGTCCTTCACTTCGCCCGCCAGCGTGACCAGCAGGACGTCGCCGAGCTCGTACACGTGCATGTCCGAGATCATGCGACCCTGTGCGGTCAGGTAGGCCGCGTAGCAGCCCTGCCCGGCCTTCAGCGCCACGATGTCGTTGGTCAGGAGCCCCTGCAGGTATGAGGCGCGATCCGCGCCTGACACGACGATCCGCCCGAGAGGAGCGGGGGTGAGAAAGGCCGCGCGGTGGCGCGCAGCGTCGTAAGCAGCGGGAATCATGATGGTATTCTTACGTGTGCGCCTGGCCCATTCTATCCGCGCGTTGCTGGCGACCCTGGCGACTTTGTCGCTCGCCGCGCCGCACGCCGCCCTGGCGCAAACGCCAGCGGCCGCCGCGCAGGCGCCGTTGCAGCTTGCCCCCGGCGACGCGACGTTCACGATTTTCGTCCGCTCCGTTCCCATCGGCACCGAACAAGTCGCGATCACGCGCAGCGCGGATGGCTGGACGATCACCAGCAACGGCCGCCTCAGCCCGCCGGCCGACATCGTCGCGCGGCGCCTGGTGGTGCGCTACGACGCGGACGGGCATCCGTTCGAGTTCGCGTTCGACGGCACGGTTCGCGGACAGACGCAGAGCATCCACACGCTCATCAACGGCACGACCGCGTCGAGCGATTTCGTCGTGAACGGCCAGGCGACGCAGAAGACCGAGACGATCGATCCGAACGCGCTCGCGATCATGGCGAGCAATTTCTTCGGGCCGTACGAAGCCGTCGCGGCGCGGCTGAAGACCGTCGCCGCGGGCGGGGACATTCCGGTCTTCGGACCTGGGCAACTGTCGTTCATGATTCGCGTCGGCGAATCAGCCGCGGCGCCGATTCAGACGACGGCCCGCCTGATTAACTCGCGCCGGACGCCGATCACGCTGATGCTGCCTGGCGCGGCGCTCGACGGTGAGATTTGGACCGACGAGAGCGGCCGGATGATTCGCTTCGCCATCCCGGGGCAGGGGCTTGACGTCGTCCGTCAGGACGTCGCGGCCGTGTCCTCGCGCAGCGTGACGATTTCTCGGGCGAATGACGAGCCGGCGAAGATTCCCGCCAACGGCTTCATCCTCGCCGGCACGCTCTCGCGGCCGATCCAGACGTCGACGACACCGGCGATCCTGCCGGCGGTCGTGCTCGTCGGCGGCAGCGGCCCGATCGATCGCGACGGCCTGGCATTCGGCATTCCCGTCCTCGGGCAGATCGCGGACGCCATCGCCACCGCCGGCTTCATCGTCGTGCGCTACGACAAGCGCGGCATCGGCCAGAGCGGCGGCCGCGCCGAATCCGCGGGGCTCCTGGACTACGCGGAGGACGCCCGCGCGGCCGTGCAGTGGCTGTCGAAACGCAAGGACGTCGACAAGAAGAAGATCTTCGTCATCGGCCACAGCGAAGGCGGCGCCGTGGCGCTGATCGCCGCGTCGAAGGACAAGTCGATCGCGGGGGTCGGCGCGCTCGCGGCCAACGGCGTCACGGGCGCGGAGCTCGTGCTCGCGCAGCAGGCGCACGCGCTCGATCGCCTGAAGTTGTCGCCGGCAGATCGGCAGGCCAAGATCGACCTGCAGAAGAAGATCCACGAGGCGGTGCTCACCGGCAAGGGCTGGGAGACGATGCCGGCGGAAGTCAATCGCCGTCAGGTGGACAACCCGGAATTTCAGAGTCTGCTGGCGAACGATCCCGCGAAGGTGCTTCCCGCCGTGCGGCAGCCGATCCTGATCGTGCAGGGCGGGCTCGACACGCAGGTGGAGCCGTCGAACGCCGACAGGCTCGAGGCGCTGGCGCGCAAGCGGAAGAACGCGCCCGCGGTCGAGGTGATCAAGGTGCCGGGCGTCAATCACCTGCTCGTGCCGGCGACCACCGGTGAAGCGGACGAATACGGCTCGCTGAAGGACAAGACCGTCAGCCCGGCCGTCACCCAGGCGATCGTGACGTGGCTGACGAAGACGCTCTCGGCCGCGCGTTAGCGATCGCGCGCGCGTACATCGCGTCGCGCGGCGACCGCGCGGTGTGGCCCGCGACGACGCTCGACGAGCTTCGCCTTGCGCTTGGCGGCGACCTCCCCGCGCATCCCATCGATCCTGCTACCGTCATCGACGCGCTGGCGCGTGCCGCCGAGCCGGGCCTCGTCACAACCACCGGACCTCGTTACTTCGGATTCGTGACCGGCGGCGCGCTGCCCGCCACGGTGGCCGCCGAGTGGCTGGCGGCGGCGTGGGATCAGAACGCGGCGTTGTACGTCATGTCGCCGGCGGCCGCCGTCGTCGAAGAAGTCGCGGGCGCGTGGCTGCTGGACCTGCTGCATCTGCCGCGCGCGTCCAGCGTCGGCTTCGTGACCGGCTGTCACCTGGCGAATTTCACGGCGCTGGCCGCCGCGCGGCACGACGTGTTGCGACGCGCCGGCTGGGACGTCGAGGCCGACGGCCTGCAGGGCGCGCCGCGTCTGCGCGTCATCGTCGGGGACGAAGTGCACGTGTCGGTCATCGGCGCGCTGCGGTACCTCGGGATCGGGACGAATCAGATCGAACGCGTCGACGCCGATGGCCAGGGGCGCATGCGGCCGGAGTCGCTGGCCTCCGCGCTCGGCGGCGGAGAGGGACCGACGATCGTGTGCGCGCAAGCGGGCAACGTGAACACCGGCGCGTTCGATCCGTTTGAAAAGATCGCGGAGCTCACACACGCGCACGGCGCATGGCTGCATGTGGACGGCGCGTTCGGTCTATGGGCCGTGGCGAGTCCGTCGCTCCGGCGCCACGTCGCCGGCATCGAGCGCGCCGATTCATGGGCGACCGACGCGCACAAGTGGTTGAACGTGCCGTACGATTCCGGTCTGGTGTTCGTGGCGCATCCGGAGGCGCATCGCGCCGCGATGAGCCAAGGCGCGGCGTACTTGATGCGGACATCGTCTGAAGCGAGTGGGGCCCCGCCCCCACTCGCCCCGCGCGAGGGCATGGACTGGACGCCCGAGTCGTCCCGGCGCGCGCGCGGCTTCCCGGTCTATGCGGCGCTGCGATCGCTCGGCCGCAGCGGCGTCGCCGACATGATCGATCGCTGCTGCCGTCTGGCCAGGCGATTCGCGGATCGGCTGCGAGCGGAGCCGTCGATTCGCATTCTCAATGACGTCGTGCTCAATCAAGTGCTGGTCCGCGTCGAGCCGCCGGGCGGTGATGCCGACGCCGCGACGCGCGACGCGCTGAAGCGCGTCCAGGACGAGCGCATCTGCTGGCTCGGCGGCACGCGCTGGCACAACATGGACGCGATGCGGATTTCCGTGTCCAACTGGTCGACGACCGAAGAAGATATCGATCGGTCGGCCGACTCAATCCTTCGAGCCGTGCGCCAGGCCGTTTCGTAGCGCTGTCGCATGCTCAATCCCTCCGCCGCTCCTGCTTCATCCGCCTCGCGCGATCGCATCACCGGCGCCGGCTGGCGCATCGTGCTGCTCGCGAGTCTCGGCGGCACGCTCGAGTTCTACGACTTCGTCATCTTCGGCATCTTCGCGCGTGACATCGCCGACGCCATTTTTCCAAGCAGTTCGCCGCTGGTCTCTCTGATGGCGTCGTTCGCGGCGTTCGCGGCGGGCTACCTGGCGCGGCCGGTCGGCGGCATCGTCCTCAGCCACTACGGTGACCGCTACGGCCGGCGCACGGTGTTCCTGTGGTCGGTGTTCGTGATGTCCGGTGCGACGCTCGGCATGGGGTTCGTCCCGTCGTACGCGCGGTGGGGCGTCGCGGCCAGCGCGCTGATGGTCGCGCTGCGCATCGTGCAGGGCTTCTGTCTCGGCGGTGAGCTGCCCGGCGCGCTGACGTATGTCGTCGAGACCGCGCCGCGGATCGCCCCGTTCGTCTGCGGCGTCGTGTTCGCCTGCGTGACGATGGGCGTCGCCGCGGCGACAGGCATCAGCCTCTCGCTGCGTACGCTGCTGACGCCGGCGGCTGTGCCCGTCTATGCATGGCGGCTCGCGTTCATCATCGGCGGCCTCGGCGGCGTCCTGAGCTTCGTGCTGCGCCGATCGCTCGAGGAGTCGCCGGAGTTCGCGCGCATGCGCAGCCTGGCGTCGCGCCAGCCGTTCCGCGAGCTGCTGCGGACGCACGGGGCGCCTGTCCTGGTCGGCTGCGCCCTGCTCGCCGGCACGGCCGGCTTCAACGGGCTGTTCTTCTCGTACATGCCGGCCCATCTCGCGGGCGTGCTCCATTACGATCCGCGCCAGGCGGTCTACTCGCAGACGGTGGGAGTGATCGCCTCCGCGCTCGGGATTCTCGCGACCGGCTGGCTGGGCGATCGCATCCCGCCTCGCTATCTGCTGCGGCTGGGCGTGACGCTGCTGACCGTCCTGGCCTTTCCGTTCTATTCAGCGCTCGAGGCGCACACGGCGAATCTGACCGTGCTCCTGACGCTCGCCGGACTCGCCGCCGGACTGACCAACGGATCGTTCGCGTGCCTGCTGACGGATCTGTTTCCGACCCGCATCCGCTTCACCGGCGTCGCGCTGGTCTTCAACGTCGCCTTTACAATCTTCAGCGGTACGGCGCCGCTCGTGGCGACAACGATGATCCGCGCGATGGGCACGACGACGGCGCCGGCGCTGCTGATGATGGGATGCGGCGCGCTCGCGCTCGCGGGGAGTTTCTGGAGCGTGCGCTACGGCGGCCACGTGCTCGTCGCTACTCGTAGCGAAGCGCCTCAATCGGATCCAGATTGGAGGCTTTAATCGCGGGCAGCAGGCCACTCACGAGTCCCACGACCATCAGGATCGTCGTCGTCACCGCGACGAGCTGGACCGACATCACCAGGTGAATGTCCGTCACGCGGCTCGCATCGTCTAGCAGTTCGGCGAGAAACGGACGCGGGCTGAGCAGCCAGACGAGACCGGCCGACAGCGAGATTCCCGTGATGCCGCCCGCGAACGTCGTCGCCAGCCCTTCGAGCAGGAACTGCAGCAGGATCTCGCGGCGCTTCGCGCCGAGCGCCTTGCGGACGCCAATCTCGCGCGTCCGCTCCTGCACGTTCACGAACATGATGTTCATGATGCCGACGCCGCCGATCATGAGCGTCAGCACGCCGATGAACGTCAGCACGATCTTCAGGCCGCCGACGATGCCGCTCGTGATCTCGTTGGTCTTCTCCGAGCCGAACATGTTGACGGCGCGCTCGTCCGCCGGGTTATAGCGGTACCGCTTCGCCAGGAACTCGCGCACCTGGGTCTGCGCCTTCGGCTCGAGCATCGGCGACACGGCCTGCCACACGAACGTCGCGACGTACCGGTTGTCGGCCAGTCCACTCATCGTCGTCCATGGGATGAAGATGCAGTACTTGTCCGGCCGGTTGTAGTTCGAGAGCTGGACCTTCTCCTCCATCACGCCGACGATCTCGAACGGCGCGCCGCCGACGCGGATGATCTGGCCGACCGGCGGGACCGCGCCGAACAGCTTGCGCTGGACTTCCGTGCCGATGAACGCCACCCGGCGGCGCAGGCGGATGTCGTCTTCCTCGAGGAAGCGGCCGCCGGCCTGCGGCTTCTCCGCCCGCATGACGCCGTACGACGCGGCGACGCCGCGGACCATGTGGCTCGACTGCTTGTTCCCGTACACCGTCGGGAACTCCTGCATGAACTCCGGGCTGATGTTCTTGATGAGGGGCAACTCGCCGATCGCCAGGACGTCGGCCGGGGTGACGCGCACGCGTTTGCCCGCGCGCTCGCCGCCCGCCTGCAGGCTCGTCTGACCCGGGAAGGAGACGACCGTGCCATCCGAGAACGCCCCGCGGAAGCCCGCGTCCAGCGCGCCGCGGAAGCCGTTGCCGTAGGCGAGCAGCACGACGACGGAGATGATGCCCCACGAGATGCCGAGCATCGAGAGGGCCGCGCGGAAGCGGTGGTGGTAGAGGCTGTAGAAGGCCTCGCGGACGATCTCACGGGCCAGCGACCATGCTTGGTAGTGTCCGCCTTTAGGCGGACGGGAAACGAGCGACTGAGTCCGGCTGAAGCCGGACACTACCATTTCACTCATCTCACATCTCGAACCGCAGCGCTTCGACCGGCGGGAGTTCCGCAGCGCGGCGGGCGGGATACGTGGAGGTGGCGACCCCAATCACAATCAACGTCGCGAGCGACAGCGCTCCGGCCTGCCACGACAGAATCATTCCGGAAAACCGCTCCGGCATCGGCGCCAGATTGACGAGCTGGCACAAGCCGAGAGCGAGCGCCATACCGGCGCCGCCGCTCAGCAGCGTGAGAAAGAATCCTTCGAGAAAGAACTGACGCTGAATCGCCGCCGTCGTGGCGCCGAGCGCCTTGCGCACGCCGATTTCCCGCGTCCGCTCCTTCACGGCGACCAGCATGATGTTCATCACGCCGATGCCGCCGAGCGCCAGCGTGACGATGCCGACGATCGTGAAGAACTGCTTCATGTGATCGATCATGCGCCCGAACATCAGCGTCTCGAGCGACGTGTCCCACATCGCGATCGCCTGCTTGTCCGCGGGGTCGAACTGGTGGCGCCTGGCGAGAATGCCGCGCACGTGCTGCTCGAGGGGCCAGTCGACGTCTTCGATGCGGCCCGTCCGCTCGTCGAGCGCGCGCGGAAGGTCGTCGACCACGAACGGCCTGGGCGACACGATGATGTCGGACAGCGCGCCGGCCGGCGCGTCGCGGCGCGGCATGTCGCGGCTCATCGCGGCGAACGGGACAAAAATCTTGTTGTTGTCGGGGCCGCTGTAGTTGCTGTCCTGGTTCTTCTTCCGGATCTTGCCGATCACCGTGTACGGCGTGCCGTTCAGGGTGATCGTTTCGTTCAGGATGGTGCGCTTGCCGAACAGCTGCTCCGCCACGTCGGCGCCGACGATCGCGACACGCGCGACCTGGTCTTCGTCGGGTGCGGCGAAGTTGCGGCCGTACTCGAGCTCGATGGTCCGGATGTCCTGGTACTGCGGCTCGACGCCGCTGACGCGCGTCGTCGAGGCGTTGTAGGCGCTCTTCACCTTCACCGCGCCGCGCTCCAACTCGGGACTGACCACGGCGACCATCGAGGATTCGGCGGCAATCGCCCGCGCATCGTCCAGCGTCAGGAGAATCTGGCGGCCCGCGCGCTCGCCGCCGGCCTGCAGGCTGGTGCGGCCGCCCCAGACGATGCCGATGTTCTTGCCGAGCTCGCGCAGCACTTTGTCGTTGCCGCGGCGAAAGCCTTCGCCGGTCGCCGACAGCACGACGACCGAAATCATGCCCCAGAGGATCCCGAACATGGTCAGGAAGCTGCGCAGCTTGTTCGCGCGCAGGTTCTGAAAGGATTGTGTGATGGCTTCGTGCATGGTCCTGGGCAGGCCTGAAGGCCTGCGCTACGAGGGAAGAATCACCTTGTCGCCCTGCTTGAGCCCCTCGAGGATCTGCATCTTCGTGCCGTTGCCGATGCCGATCTTGACTGGCACCTTCGTGCGGCCGTTCTTGGCGCCCGCCGCGACGATTTCGACAAACGCGCGCTTCTGCGCGTCGTAGGTAATCGCGGCTTCAGGCACGATGAGGGAATCGGGATGCTCTTCGAGGACGATCTCGGCGTTCGCGGTCATGTTCGCCTTGAGCGCTTTGCCGGGGTTGTCGATCGAGACGCGCACTTCGAAGTTCGTCACGTTGTCCTTCTCGACGCCCATCGGCGAGATCTGCGTGACGCGGCCGTCGAAGGTCTTGTCCTTGAACGTTTCCACGCGGATGCGCGCCGCCTGCCCGAGCCGCACGTGGCCGATGTCCGCTTCGTCGACCTTGCCGCGCACAAACACCCGATCGATGTCGCCGATCGTCATCACCAGCGTCGCGTTCGCGCCCAGGTTGAGAATCGACGACACCGCGCTGCCGATCTCGACGTCGCGCGAAAGGACGATCCCGCGAATCGGCGCGCGAATCGTCGCGTTCGCCAGATCCTCCGCCGCGCGATCGGCCGCGGCCTTCGCCTGCGCCACCTGCGCCCGCGCCTCGGTCACCTTGGCGTCGCTGATCGCCAGCTGCGCCTGGGCCGCATGCTTCCGGTTCGCGGCCATCTCCATCGCGCCATGCGCGTCATCGAGCGCCGACTGCGCGATCAAGTGCTGCGCGAAGAGGGACGTGGCGCGCTCGTACGCGCGGCGTGCGAACTCGGCGTCCGGCCCCTCGGCCTCGACCACCGTCTTCTTCACCTGCGCCTGCGCGCCTTCGAGCGCCGCGCGCGCCGCCAGCAGATTGGCTTCTGCGCCGCGCAGCGTCGCGGCGAGCAATTCCCTGTCCAGTTCGACCAGGACGTCGCCCTCACGCACGGCGCGGTCGACGTCGACGTTGAGAACCTTGATGATCCCGTTTGCCTTGGATTTGATTTCGACTTTCGTGATGGGCTCGACCTTGCCGGTCGCGACGACCGATTTCACCATCGTCCCGCGCTCGACCGTGGCGAGCCGGGACGCATCGACGTTCGCGGACGCGCCCTTCAGCGTGACGAGGCCCGCAGCGCCGACGATGAGGACCAGGGCGGCTGTGGCAACGATGTAAAGACGCCTGCGAGACTTGCGGACTCCAGCACTCATGTGGACTTGTGACGAGGAAGTGAAACGCGATGTTTCAACAAATCGGGCCGGATCGGGCAGAAAAAGGACCTGAAAGGTTAAGATTCCGCCTATGTGGATTCTTCAGAGCGGCGCCCTTGAAGCGGACGCCGAAGGCGCGGTGCCGGCGCTCACGTTCCGACTGAAGTCCGGCGCGATCAAGACCATCGGCCGCGCCGCAGGCGCGGAATTCATCGTGGACGCCGCCCTGGTGTCGCGCGTGCACTGCCGCCTGACGGCCGCCGACGACACCATCGAGGTGGTCGACCTGTCGAGCACGAACGGCACGTACGTCAACGACCTGCGCGTCGAGCGGGGAACGCTGAGGGACGGCGATCGGCTGAAGGTGGGACGCGTGGAGATGACGGTCGGGAAGCTGCCGAACTAGGCGTTCAGGAACGGATTCATCCGCCGCTCGCGCCCGATTGTCGTGTTCTTGCCGTGCCCCGGGTACACGGTCGCGGCGTCTCCAAACGCGAAGAGCACGTTTCTGATCGACGCGATGAGCGTCGCATGGTCGCCGCCGGGAAGATCCGTCCGCCCGATCCCGCCGGCGAACAGCGTGTCACCCACGAACAGGTCATGAGCGACTTCACCGCGCCGGCCGATCTGCAGGCAGACGCCGCCGGGACAATGTCCCGGCGTGTGATGCGGGCGCACGTCGTAGTCGCCGAACGCAATCACCTGTCCCGGCGTGTAGTACTCGTCGATGGGCGGCTGCGGCTCGACGGTCAAGCCGAACACTGCGCCAGACTCCACGGCTTTGTCGTACCAGAATTGATCGTCGCGATGCAGGTAGATGGGCACGCCGAGGGCGCGCTTCGCCGCGGCGACGCCGGTCACATGGTCGACGTGCGCATGCGTGAGCAGGATGTGGCGGATCGCCAGCGTCTCCCGCAACGCGAACGCCAGGAGGCTCGCGACCTCGTCGCCGGGATCGATGATCACGGCCTCGCGCGACCGCTCGCACCCGACCACGAAGCCGTTCTTGAAGAAGGGGCCGACCGCCTGACTCTCAACTATCATGAGGCTCCATGATCCTAGCAGTCCTTGATGACTTGATGTTCTCCTCGAAGATCAAAACCGCCGCGAACCAGCTCGGGGTGGCCGTGAGCTTCGCGCGCTCCGCCGATGCGGCCCTCGGCGAGATGCGGAAAGCGGCACCCGCCCTCGTGATTCTCGACCTGAACAACGCCCGCACCGCACCGCTCGAGATCGTGGCGGCCATGCGGCAGGATCCGGCGCTGGCGTCGATACCCACCGTGGGATACGCGTCGCACGTCCAGACGGACGTCATCGAAGCCGCGCGCCGCGCGGGCGTCGGCGAGGTGCTCGCGCGGTCGGCGTTCACGATGCAGCTTGGAGAAATCCTGTCGCGGAACAGGGCTCAGGGCTGAGGGCAAAAGGCTAGTCTTTAGTCCAGGAACTCATGCCTGAATCTGCCCTCTGCCCTCTGCCCTCTGCCCTCTGCCTTTTGGATGTCTTCCGTGCCCGTCGGCGGATCGCGCCGTACGTGCGGCGGACACCGCTCGTCCCATCGCCGTGGCTGTCGGCGCTCTCGGGCGGGCGCGTGTCGCTGAAGCTGGAATCGCTGCAGCGGTCGCACTCCTTCAAGGCTCGTGGCGCGTTCAATGCCGTCATCGCGCGGCTCGAGCGTCAGCGCGCGCCGGCGCAGCTGGTGACCGCGTCGGCCGGGAATCACGGACGCGGGCTGGCGGAGGCCGCCGAGACCTTCCATCTACCGCTCATCGTCTACACGCCAATCGACGCGCCGCAGACGAAGTTGTCCGCCATCCGCGCGCACGGCGCGGAGCTGCGCGCGATCGGCCGCGACTACGACGATGCGGAGAGGATGGCGAAACAGTTCGCGAGGGAGACCGGCGCCGAATTCATCTCGCCATACAGCGACGCCGACGTCATCGCCGGCGCGGCCACCGTGGCGCTCGAGATCCTCGAGGACGCGGCCGACACGGACACGCTGGTCGTGCCGATCGGCGGAGGCGGGTTGATCAGCGGCGTCGCTGCCGCAGCCAAGGCGATCGACGCGTCCTGCCAGGTCATCGGCGTCGAAGTTGAAGCGTCGTGCCCTTTCCAGACCAGCGTGCGCGCGGGCAGGCTCGTCGAGATCGTGCCCGGTCCCACGCTCGCCGACGGACTCGGCGGCAATCCTGACCCGGAGACGATCACGTGGCCCATAATCCAGCGGCTCGTCGATCGCATCGTGACGGTCAGCGAGGCGGATTTGGCAGCGGCGATTGTCGGTCTGGTCGACGCTGAGCATCTCGTCACGGAAGCCTCGGGCGCGGTTGGCGTCGCAGCCGCGATGGCGAAGCGCGTGGACCTCGCTGGACGACACGCGGCGATCGTCGTCACCGGCGCCAACATCGATCGCGCGAGATTGACGGCGCTCCTGTCGAGGGGCACCTAGGGCGGGTCACCGAAAGAGGCGCAGGATGGCGTCGCGCTGGAACCACGCGGCCGCCGCCAGCGCCGCCAGCGCGAGCAGCAGCAGGAGCATCCCGCTTCTCGATGAAGTCCGGCGCGGCGGACCTGGCGTGACCACGTCCCCGGCGGCCTCGCTGGCTTCACTCCGCATGTCGAGCATGGCAGCCACCGCTCGCAACTCGGCCGCGAGCGTCGCGGCGGCTTCGTACCGCTGATCGAGGCTCTTCGCCAGCGCCCTGCCCAGAATCGGATCGAGCTCCTGCGGGAGCGATCCGATGACGGTAGACGGCGCCGGGGCGGACGCCTGCAGGATCTGGAGCGTCACCGCATCCGGCGATGCACCGGTGAACGGCAACCTGCCGGTCAGCATCTCGAACACGACGATCCCGAGGGAGAAGATATCGGTGCGGTGATCGCCCCGTTCGCCGAGCGCCTGCTCCGGCGACAGGTACGGCACGGTCCCGGCGCCGCCGGACGTCCACGCGGCAAGACCGAAGTCGAGAATCTTCGCGTTGCCCTTGGTGGTCACGATGATGTTATCGGGCGTGATGTCGCCGTGGACGATGCCGAGCGCATGCGCGTCGGCGAGGGCGTCGGCGATCTGCACGGCGAGATCGAGCGCGCGCCTGGGCTTCACCGGGTGGCCGGCGATCACGGTCTTCAGCGACTCGCCGCGCGCGTATTCGCAGACGAGAAACAGGTGCCCCTGGTCCTCGCCGATCTCGTACAGCGTCGCGATGTTGGGATGCGACAACGCGGCGGCCGCCCGCGCGTCGCTCAGGCACCGCGCGCGGCGATCGGGATCGCCCGCAATCTCGGCCGCGATGACGCGCAACGCCACGGTTCGGCCGAGTTGCGTGTCGCGCGCGCGGTAGAGCTCGCCGATCCCGCCACCGCCAATGCGATCGAGGATCTTGTAATGCGTGAGGGTCTCGATCATGCGCGCGCCGATTATAATCGTCTGGTCCGGTTACCGCCGGATACCACCGAATCCGCGCCGCTGGCCCCTTGAATCCTTACATCTCGCTCCTTCGAAACAACCGCGACTTCCGGCTGTTGTACATCGGCCAGGCGATCTCGCAGCTCGGCGACTGGTTCAACGCCGTCGCCGTGTACGCGCTGCTGCTCGATCTGACGGGCTCGGCGACCGCCGTGGCGTGGATGATGATCGTGCAGTTCCTGCCGGTGGCGATCGTCGGACCGCTGGCGGGGGTGGTCGTCGATCGCGTCAACCGGCGGCGGTTGATGATCACGACAGACCTGCTCCGCGGCGGCCTGATCCTCGGCCTGCTCATCGTCCGATCGGCCGATCAGGTGTGGATCGCGTACGTCGTGATGGCGCTGACGGTCGGCGCGCAGGCGTTCTTCGAGCCGGCGCGCACGGCGACGATTCCCAACATCACCAGCGCCGCGGAACTGCTGCCCGCCAACGCCCTCTCGAGTGCGACGTGGTCGGCGATGCTGGCGATCGGCGCGTCCGTCGGGGGCATCGTCACGGCGATCGCCGGACGGAACGTCGCCTTCGGGCTGAATGCCGTGTCGTTCTTCTGTTCGGCGTACTTCCTCGGCCGCACGCGGTACGACGCCACGCCGGTGGCGGTCCCTCGCCCGGCGGGGTTTGCCGCGCTGACGGGCATCACCGATCTCGTCGAAGGCCTGCGCTACGTCCGGCGCGAGTCGCACGTCGCGGCGCTGATGTGCGTCAAAGCGGGATGGGGGCTGGCGGGCGGCGTGCTGCTGCTGCTCACGGTCTTCGGCCAGCGCGTGTTTCCGCTGGCCGGCGGCGCCGCGGCCGGCATCGGCGTGTTGTACGCCGCGCGGGGTGTCGGCGCGGGCCTTGGACCGGTGGCGCTGCGCTGGATCCTCGGCCAGCAGCCGCGGACGCTGCGGCGCGCGATCGGACCCGCGTTCTTCACCGTCGGGCTGTTCTACGTCGCGCTCGCCGGCGCGCCGACGCTCGCGCTGGCCGCGATGGCGGTCCTCTGCGCGCACGTCGGCGGCTCGATTCTGTGGGTCTTCAGCACCGTCCTCCTGCAGATGGAAGTGCCCGACCGATTCCGCGGGCGCGTGTTCGCGGCGGAGCTGGCCTTCGTCACGCTCATCACGTCGCTGTCGAGCTACTGCACGGCGTTCGCACTCGACCGCGTCGGGTGGTCGCCGCGCGCGCTCTCGTTCACGCTGGGCGTGCTCTTCTGCATTCCCGGGGGCTTGTGGCTGCTGATCCTCTCGCGCTGGCACGAACTGGCGCCGGAGAAGCTGGAGAAGCCGGCGGGCGCGCCGACGGCAGAAGAGGAAGCACTCGAGGGCCGCGTCGGCTAGCTTCTGCCTTCTTCCTTGTTCCTTCCAACCTGCTTCATCTCTTCCATCGCCGACTGCACCAGTTGTTTCGCGTCGTCGAGTTGCTCGAGCACGAGCGCGATGTCCATTTTGGGCTTGCCGGGAAAGCGATCGCTCCGGCAGTAGATGCCGTGCTGCCCGACCAGCGCCAGCGAATCGGTGAGCAGATCGAGCGCCACCGCGAGACGCCCGCGCGCCGGCCCCATCATCGTTTCGTGGACGTCGAGCGAGTCGCGATGTTTATCGAAGATAGACATAAGACGTGGTTATTGTTTTCTGGGTTTCGATGGACGGAGCTCGACGCGGCTGGGCAGGCTGCGCGGGTTGTGACGCAGCAGGTTGACGACAACGTCCGCCACGTCGGCGGCGGCGATCTTCCAGTCGGCGCCTTTGGTCTCATCGCCGCTCGAAAACGCGGTCGAGACCGATCCCGGCAGCACGCAGCTCACGCGGATATTGTCGTACCGCACTTCCTGCATCAGGGCCTCGCTGAACGCGTTGAGACCCGCTTTCGACGCGCAGTAGGCGGCGCCGTCCGCAAACGGGTTCTTGCCGGCGAGGCTGCTTATGTTAATGATGAAGCCGCCGCCCCGCCGCTGCAGGTGCGGCAGCGCGGCGTGACACGCGTGGAACACGCCCGTCAAGTTGGTGTCGACCACATCGCTCCACTGCTCTGGCGTCATCGTGGCCACGCTCGCGAAGATCCCGATCCCCGCGTTGTTGATCAAAATGTCGAGGCCGCCGAAACGCGCGACAGCCGCGTCGATCGCGCGGCGCATGTCGGCGCCGCGGCGGACGTCCGCCTGCAGGGTCTCCACCGCTCCGGGGCCCGCGGCTTCGATCGCCGGTTTCGCCGCCGACAGATGTGCCGCGTCTTTCCCCGTCACAACCACCTGCACGCCTTCGGCCACGAGCGCCCGCGCGATGGCGAGGCCGATGCCGCGCGAGCCCCCGGTGACGACCGCGACTTGCCCGCGCAGTGATTCCATGGACATACAATATCGCAGCGATGCAATCGGTGGCCATCATCGGCGCGGGCGAGCTGGGCGGCGCGATCGCGCACGTCCTCGCGCGGCGCGACCTCGTCCGATCGATCGTGCTCGTCGACGAAACCGGACGCGTGGCCGCCGGCAAGGCGCTGGACATCGCGCAGGCTGCGCCGGTGGAACAATTCTCGACCGATCTCTCCGGATCGACGGACGTGTCGGCCGCCGCCGGTGCGTCAGTGGTGATCCTGGCGGATCGCGTGGGCGGTACCGACTGGCAGGGCGACGACGGTCTGCTCATGCTGCGACGTGTCGCCGACATGGCGTCGAGCGCCGTCGTGCTGTGCGCGGGCGCGTCCCAGCGGGAGCTGGTGGACCGCGGCGTCCGCGAGCTTCACCTGTCGCGCACGCGCCTGTTCGGATCCGCGCCGGAAGCGTTCGCGAACGGTGCACGCGCGCTGACCGCGCTGGCCGTCGACGGCTCGCCTCGCGACGTTGCGCTGTCGGTGCTCGGCGTCCCGCCGGCGCATCTCGTGATCCCCTGGGAGAGCGCCACGGTGGCCGGCCGCCCATTGAGCCGCGCGTTTGACGAGCCCGCGCGCCGTCAGCTGGCCGCGCGCATCGCGGCGATGTGGCCGCCCGGCCCGTACGCCCTGGCGTCAGCCGCAACGGCGGTGCTCGAAGCGATGCGCGGACGCTCGCGCCGGCTCGCCAGCTGCTTCGTGGCGCCGGACACGTCGGCGGGCGTGAGGGCACGCACCGCTGCGCTGCCCGTGCGGCTGGGCGTGACAGGGATCCTCGAGGTCGTGTTGCCGTCGTTGAGCGTGGTGGAACAGGTCGCGCTGGATAACGCGATGAACCTGTAGCGCGAGGCTTTCAGCCGAGCGGACGCGGCTCGCCTGAAAGGCTCGCCCTACATCCCGTAGACCGGCCGGTGCAGCGTCAGGCCGCCGGCGAAATCGGCAAGCTGCTTCCGCAGGATCAACCGGCCGCGGTGCAGGCGCGACTTGAGCGTCTGATCCTTCACCTTCAGCATCGCGCTCGCTTCTTCGGTCGACATCCCCTGGATGTCCCGCAGCATCACGGGCGCGCGGTAGATGGCCGGCAGCGCCAGAATCGCCTTGAAGACACGGCGGCGCAGTTGCGAGCGCAGCACGCCCTCGTCCGCCATCTGGCTCCAGTCCGCAATGTCCGGCGGCGCCGGCGCGAACTGATCTTCGTCCGCGGCCGCCGTCTGCCGATCGTGCTCCTGCTCGCGCTGGAACCGCGCGGTCCGGAGCCGCGACATGGCCGTATTGAACGTGATGCGGTAGATCCACGAAGAGAGCGCGGCGTCGCCGCGAAACGCGCCGACCTTCCGGTGCACTTTGAGGAGGACGTCCTGCGCCACTTCCTCGGCGTCTTCCTTGTTGCGCAGGTACCGGAACGCGAGTTGGTGGATCTTCGCGCCGTAGGCGTCGGCCAGGTCGACCAGCGCCCGTTCATCGCCAGATTGCAGCCGCGTAAGCAAGTCGTCGTTCTTGGGGTCCCGCATGATGAATGCCTCGATACGGGGTAGAACACCAACCGGCGCGGGTTTATTCCATGCCTGAACTATCTCCTTTTGGCACTAAGGAATAGCCAGGAAGGCCCCGGGGATGGCAAAAACTGCAAC
>Ga0315281_10004937_pt1 | contig 19206 bp, 20 predicted proteins | sample YL17G07_0_MG_FD_204540 | JGI IMG/M metagenome (GOLD analysis project Ga0315281, IMG submission 204540) | Sediment microbial communities from Yellowstone Lake, YNP, Wyoming, USA - YL17G07_0 | ecosystem: Environmental > Aquatic > Freshwater > Lake > Sediment | place: USA: Wyoming | collected... | reverse complement strand
CCAAGAAATTCTCTCGCCGGTATAGTGCATCTCCTCCGTGGACAAACACCCCTGTTTTTGAGGTGTCAAATTGAAAGTAATAAATTCAATTTGCCGGCCTGGGATAAACAGAAAAAAATCCGTGATCTGTGGTAGACTAAGTTCTGTAATCCCTCTTTTTATAGGAATCCAAAAACTATCCAACCTTACGCGAGATTCTCTCATCTACGATGAGCTGTGTGCCAGTGATGTACTTGGCTTCATCCAAAGCAAGGAATGGGTCGGCAGGGAGATGGAGCTCCTCTTTCCCATGTTGAACTGGTCACCTATGCAGCACCCGAGGAGAAAAAGAAATCGACGATAAAAAAAGCCAAAGAGGTTCTTGAAAAAGTCACTCCCAAAAAGAAAGAAAAGAGTGAAAAGAAAGAGAAAGAAAAGGAAAAGGGAAAAGAGAAAAAAGAGAAGAAGGCGAAGAAGGAAGAAAAAGAAGCTCCAAAGGAGAAGAAAGAAAAACCAAAGAAAAAATCTTCAGAAGAAAAAAGTAAATAGAAACCCTTCTCAATTATTCTATCCACAAAAAGGGATTGCAGAAACTACAATCCCTTTTATTATTGAAAAAATATATCTAAAAACCTCTCAACTTCATCGCGGATCCGCGCATTCATCATAATTTTTTAGGAGTCGACTTCTCAGGTAGAATAAAACTAATTCATAACTAAATGCTTCTCTTCTAAAGTTCACTCCTCTAATTTTGGTGAAAATAAAGAATATAGGGGCGAAAGTCATGAAAACTATTAGAAAAAGTTTCCATCATGGTTTTTTCCCTTTATATGAATAGCCCCTATAAACCTTTAAGCTCTTAGAAATAATCACCTGCCTCAGATATTGGCCATCTTAATAAGCACCGTTTCGTTTGCACTCTTCCCCAAAATGATTATATTTTATGTAGGAGGTATAATCAGATGGAAAAGACACGAATTTTGACAATGGCAAGCATGATTGTTTTAAGCTTCCTCTTGGTAACTCAGGGCGTGGCTTTAGCTGATAACTTTCAAATTCCACGGTTGCTCCCTACTCCCCGAATGATCATGATTTTCGACAAAGGGCTGGATACTCACATCTTATCAATTGACAGATTTACCGAAGTCACATGGATTAACGACTCAGATAGCGCAGTGAAGATAAAATTTGGGAAAGGCCCGAATTGTAGGGAGGTTTCTGCCACCGCATTCCCGGCATTAGGCATAAGAATGCAACCGGACAAATGCTTTATAACCAATTCCATACCCCCGAAGGGAACTCTACGGTTCCGCTTCCAAGAGTTTGGTGATTACAAGTACAAAGTTGAATACGTAGGTAAAAGCGAGGTAGACCACGGGGAGCTTAAGGTATTCTAGACATGGTCGGTTAGTATTCCCGGTGAACCTGGAACAAAAAGAACTGCGAGAGGGTGTTCAATACCAAATGTTCGAATAGCCCTAAATACCTTATCCAGTCTTGGGTTAGGTGGGATGTTGGAGTTTAGAAGGGTATATAGGGCCGGCAACCTATTTCCAAGAAGAAAAATTAGCATTTAATATGACACTATATAATGCCTCGATGGGGAATTAATCAAACTAATCCTTGACCAGAATGTGGACTGTGCAGGCCCGGGTATCCCATTCCTTGTAACCACCCATGATTTGAGCGAGACCTACTCGCGGATTTTTCACCTGCCGTTTCCCTGCTTCTCCTCTTAGCTGCCAAACAATCTCTACCACCTGTGCAACACCAGATGCTCCAACTGGGTGCCCCTTAGCCAATAAACCTCCACTGGGGTTGACAGGGATTCTTCCACTCAATTCAGTCGTCCCTTCATCAATAAGACGGCCTCCCTCCCCAGAGGCACATAGCCCAAGATCTTCATAGTGAATGATTTCAGAAATAGTAAAAGCATCATGGACCTCAACCAGATCTATGTCTTTAGGACCTAAGGAGGCCATCTGGTATGCCCCTTCAGCTGCCCTTTTCTCTATCTCCCAACCTGTGATATCCCGCTGATTGTTATAAGTTCCTGAAGTGAGTATTGAAGCAGCAATTCTCACTGCTCTGACCTTCATCTTCTGAGCTTTCTTCTTACTGCAAAGTATAAGAGCTGCTGCCCCATCACTGTTTGGGCAACAGGAGAAAAGAGTGAGGGGATCGGCAACGACCGGGGAGTTGAGGACTTCTTCCACGGTGAATTGTTTTTGAAATTGTGCATAAGGATTAAGTGCTCCGTTGTAGTGGTTTTTCACTGAAACTTTAGCCAGTTGCTCACGGGTCGTCCCATATCGCTCCATATGTTTCTGTGCAATCAGTGCAAACTGACCAGGAAATACATCGCCTAATTTGGTTTCTAATTCTGCAGCCCCCACGTCAAGCATAGCACCTTTTGACATCACTGTTTTTTCTACTCCGGCAACGATGACCGTATCATAAAATCCGCCTGCGATTGCCATCCAGCCTTCCCTCAATGCTGTCGATCCTGAGGCGCAGGCGTTTTCGATATTGACAATTGGAATCTCATTGATTCCCACTTCCCAAAAAACGTTCTGCCCTACTCCTGTTTCACCTTGAATCGCAGGAGCGAGGGCATTGCCGCAGTATCCGGCCTCGATCTTTTTTGGGTTAACCCCAGCATCTCGGAGCGCATTTTGGCATGCCTCTCGTCCAAGATCCCTCAAACTCCTATCCATATGTTTGCCAAATTGGGTCATTCCTACCCCAATAATAAATACATGCCGCATGTCACCCCCCTATGAAGAGATCTCTGAAAAACTACTTTACACTCTCTTGATTTCTAATCTGTGTAATCGTTTTTATAATCCAAGTAATCAGAGATTTCTGGACTTTTTCAGAAATCTCATGAAACGGGTTTGAATTTATATCCGATAATCTGTTTTCCTTGGGGGTCTATCTTGATAGGTTCCACGACCAGTTCCACTTCCTGACCAGGGACAAAGGATAAAGGATCGCCTCCTGTAAATAGACCAAATACACGCACTTTGTTGACTGGTATATCCACATAGCCATAAGCATAAGGAGCAATGATCCCAGTGGGTGAATTGCGGTGAATCACGGTACAGGCATAGATGATCCCTCGCCTATCAAGTTTTATCTCTTCCATTTTCCCCTTCTCAAAACAATATGGACAAAGGGGACGTTTGGGAAAAAAGGTTTTCCTGCAATTTGTACAGCGATTAGCAAGCAAAGTGGGTATCTGGCCCTCGGCTAAAGGATATTCAAACAATCCTTCTTCAACCAAAACCCACGTTTGATTCGTTTGATTTGGCGAAGTCTTTTCCATTTCAACCTCAAATCCGTTTCTTTCGACCAGCCCAGTAGGGGTCTCTCAATACATTCTTGGTCACCTTCCCAGAAGGATTCTTGGGAAGATCGTCCATAAATTCCACTCTTTTTGGCTTTTTGTAACCGGAAAGCCTGGAGGCACAGAAGTTAATAATTGCCTCCTGATCCAACTGATGTCCTTCCTTCTTGACCACCACGGCACAGACTGCTTCACCATAGATCTCATCCGGGATTCCAAACACCGCCACCTCTCGGATTCCAGGATGACTGCTGATGACATCCTCAATCTCTTTGGGATAGATGTTCTCCGCCCCACTTATAATCATGTCGGTTAAACGATCAACAATCGTAAAGTATCCATCTCCCTCTGCCCTGGCCAGATCCGCAGTATGTATCCAGCCATTCCGGATAACCCTCTTGTTGGCTTCTTCCATTTTGTAGTAACCGATCATGCCTAATGGCTCCTGGGCACAGATGATTTCACCGACTTCTCCTACGGGTGTGTTATTACCTTCTTCATCCACCACCCGGAGATCAGCGTTGAACATCTCACGGCCAGTACATTGAGACCGTTCCCTATGGTCTTCTGGCCGTAGCACCGAAACCATTCCAGTCTCGGTCTGTCCATACCACTGGTAGAACCCTGCCTTGAATAAATCCATGGAGCCCTCAAGCACTGTAGGGCTGATGGGCGAAGAACCATACCAAATCTTATTTAAAGTGGCGACATTATACTTTTTTGCGCCAGGATGATTGATGAGCATGGCCAATTGGGTCGGAACCCACATGGTCATGGTCACACCGTAACGTTCCACGGTATCAAGTATCTTATCCGGATCAAATCCTTTCCCTGTGATAATAACGGTCCCTCCCATCAAAAGCGTGGGCTGAAGCGTGGCATTGAGCCCCCCATTGTGAAAGAGGGGAAGGCATACCAGCGTCACATCCTCATGCTTCAGATCACCTTCCATTACCATACCTGTAAAGATAGCCATGTTGGCTGCGTGAGGGAAGAGCACCCCTTTGGGAAAGCCGGTCGTACCACTGGTATACATGACACTGCAAGGAGAATTGGGGTCTACTTTAACAGGTGGGTCAGCGGTGGACCGGCCCTCCATCATCTTCGTTAATGTCCGTGCTGACTCCAGGGGCTTTTTCGAAATTGCCACCAGATGAATCGATGAAGTAAATTCTATCTGGGACTCTTCCACTAAGGAAATAAACTCGGGCCCAAAGAAGAGCACCTTCGGTTCGGAGTTGTTAATCACGTAGGCGAGCTCTTTCTTCTTATAACGAAAGTTAATAGGAACCAGCATCGCTCCGCACTTGGCCACGGCAAAATTGATAATGGGGTACTCGATACAATTAAAAGCCAATATCGCTACTCTATCCCCTGGCTTTACACCGAGAAAAATGAGTCCATTGGCTATCTGATTGGCCCGCTGGTTTACCTGCTTATGGGTAAGAGACTCATTCTCCATAATCAAGGCAACTTTGTCTGGATAACGCTTTGCATTCAATCGTGCAATATCTCCTATGACTTGCATCTTCGTTACTCCTTTACTTCATAGTCCCTATAATTTTAGGGACAGTTTCTTTATAGAAAAGTCCTACGAAACCGGCGATGAGCGGTGCAACAGCCGAAAAATAAAGAGCTGTTTTGAGGCCATATAGATCGCATAAATATCCTGCCAAAAAAGGCATCAGCGCTGAACCAGTGCATCCTTAGCCTTTGGCACCTTTCATAACTTTACTCTTACTCTCTTACCCTTCGCAGTTCTGCAACCACCCCATTGAATGGATCCTGGCAGTGGAAATGGCCTATTCCACTGTCCTTTTCCCAGTGTAATTCGCCCCCGCATAGAAGGACCAACATAAAAGGATAAATCGCATTAAATAAGCCGGGACAGACGCCAGGAACATTTTTATCTCCCCATACCCCCCGGACCAGAAAATTCTGGCTCAGATCAAATTCCTGACCCTTTTGATGCCCCATCTCACAGGTCCCTTTGACAGAAAGAATCTTTAAGATAACCTTCATCTTTTCTGGAGTTGCCATGAGTCGTTCACCTTCCTTCGCTTCCTTCATTTACTTGAGCGTTCGTATTCCACGAACGCCATCTGGATGCCAAGCGTGTCTTCTTCATTGGTGATGAGTTCCTTATAGTTCCGTAGGGATAAGGTATCCGATTGTGCTACATCAATTCTCGCGTTAACACGGATTCCCTCTCGCTCCGCATCCACAATCGTTTTTTCCACATCTCTCACCCTAAACGTCAATGCCGCAAGGAAGCCCTCTCTATTCTCGAGATTGTTCGCCAAACCCCTGATAAATGGGGGGGTGCTGTCCTTCAGCGGAAAAGAGGACGAGAGAAGCTCCAATTGATGATCAAGGCTCATGCTGCACCTCACGCCTGCTGCTTGTACATGAGGATCCTTAACCTCCACAAATTCTATCCCAAGGCTGCTGGAGAAGAATTCCATTGCTCGATCTAAATCTTTTACCATGATGGTCACATGACTGATGCCTTCAACTTTCATTTCAATTCCTCCTAACCTCTCACCCTCTCCCTTTCCTCCAAGAGGAGGGCGGAAGACTGAGGGGCGCAGTCAATGATTTAATTGCCTCAATGATTTGAGAATAACCCGTACACCGACATAAGTTTCCTGCGATTCTGTTTTGAATATCTTCGTCTGTGGGATTTGGATTCTCATCGAGAAGGGCTTTGGCAGAAAGGATCATGCCCGGTGTGCAGAAGCCGCATTGGATGGCCCCGTGTTCAACAAAAGCCTTTTGGATGGGATGAAGTTTGCCCAGGCCATCGATCAGACCTTCAATGGTTGTTATCTCCTTGTCCTTGCACGTCACAGCAAGAGTGAGGCAGGAGAGAATGGGTTTATTATTCAATAGGACTGTACAGGTTCCACAGGTTCCCAAATTACACCCTTCTTTGGTCCCTGTAAACCCAAGCTCTTCCCGGAGCACCTCTAACAAGGTCTTCTTTGGCTCAATGAAAAGCTCATAGCTATCCCCGTTAATTTTAAGTGTAACGATCTCCTTCAATGCCTTTTGCCTCCTTCCCACACTGATTCTTAAACCCTCTCTCGCAAAGCTCGCTAAGAGCCGCCTGGACGAATACCTTAATCACCCTCCTCCTGTAAGAAGGAGAACTTGCTACGTTTGCGATTGGCTTCGCCATCCTAAACGACAAATCCGATGCCTCCTCGATCAAGGATTTTTCGAGCCGCCTCCCCTCCAAAAGTTCTGGGATACTCTTCACCTCCTCCGGTTTTGTGCCTATGGCGCTTATGACCACTTTCGCCTCACGACAAATCTCTTGCATTCCATCCGTAACGATCATTGCCGCCACGCTCGCCAAAGGAAAGTCGATGGAGTTCCTGATCTGGTATTTGAGATACGTACAAAGGGCTTGTTTCGCGATGGCAGGAATCTCCACGGATACCAAAACTTCTTCGGGTTTCATTGATAATGGCTTTGCACCGTTGCCGGTATAGAAATCGCTGAGAGGGAGGATTCGTTCACCCCAGGCAGAACAGAGTTTAATCTTTGCGCCAAGAAGCATCATGACAGGAGCCAGGTCAGATGAAAAGACAGAAAAACACTTCGTTCCCCCACCGATGGCATTACATGTCTCTCCACCCATTTTGATACACGTTGACCTACATTTTCTCCAGAATTCTGATTGATTATAGTAATAGCAACGGGTATCAAGAGAAAGATTCCCTCCCACTGTTCCCATCTCCCTGATCTGAGCCGATCCAACAGCGCTCGCTGCCTTCCCGATGACAGGGTACTTCTCCAGAATCAAAGAGTCCGTTTCAATGGAGCGAAGCTTAACCATTGAACCGATCGATAAGCCTTTGCCTTCATCGAACTCCATTCGATCAATATTTCGAATGCTACCCAAATAGACTAAGTACTTGGGTTGAAAAATCCTCTGTTTCATTGAAGGAAGCAGATCGGTTCCTCCTCCCATGATCCTAGCCTCTTGACCATGCTCTTTCAGGAAAAGGCAAGCCTCTTCGATCGATCGGGGTTCCACATACTGGAAATCCGGCAGCCGCATCTCACTCCTCCATCTCCTTTAAGCCTTCCAAGATCTTCTCAGGTGTGATAGGAAGCTCTTTAACCCTCACCCCAATGGCGTCATAAATTGCATTGGCGATCGCGGGTGCCGAAGGTACCAATCCTGACTCACCAATACCCTTAGCTCCGAAAGGTCCGTCAGGGTCATTTGTTTCGACCAAGATAGTTTCAATCTTGGGGACATCCTTTGCTGTCAATATCTTATACTCAAGAAAGCTTGGGTTCATCACTTGTCCATTCTGCAGGATCAGTTTTTCAGTCAAGCCATAACCGATCCCCATCACGGCTCCGCCGTAAATCTGGCCCTCGACGTACATAGGGTTAATGGCCCTTCCCACATCATGGGCGGCAATATATTTGAGGATCTTCACCTCCCCTGTCTTTTTATCGACCTCCACCTCCACACCATGCGTTCCAAAGCTATAAGTGGTCGAAAGATTCTTCTTAAATATTGTAGATTCTTTTTCCTCTAGCTTCTTTCGAAATATTTCAAATTCTCCCTCCGCCGGTTTTTTCTCGTCTTTCATTTCCTCACCCATATCAAGATAATCTTCACTATTAGGAGGCTCATAGTAGTGCTCCACCATGAACACCTTCCCGCTGGTGGTATAATGAACTGCGCGCAGCACTCTTTCGAGCGGGGTTTTAACTTCCGGATCCTGTTTCGAAACGATGTTTCGATCTCGGATATCCAAATTTTCAGGACGGTCACCTAAGAATTTGGCTGCCGCTTCGAGAAGCTGTTGTTTCAATTTTTTTGCAGCACCTAAAGCCGAATTTCCAGCGATGAAGGTCGTCCGGCTCGCATGGCAAGCCACGTCCCAGGGGCAGACATCCGTATCGGTGTGAGTGACCACCACATCCTTTATCCTGACCCCAAGTTCCTCGGCCACGATTTGCGTGATCACCGTATCCGCCCCCTGTCCCATATCAGTGGCACCCGTGAAGACGTTTACCGTCCCGACGTCGTCGATTCTCATCATCGTTCCACAGCCATCCGTTTTGAAGAGCCGAGCGCCTCCTCCCACATGGATCAGAGAGGCCATCCCCACTCCTCTTCCATTTCTCCTCCCCTTTTTCTGTCTCCAATCCAACCTCTCTGCAACCGCATCGATACAGTCCCTTAACCCGCACGTAGTGATCCTGCAATTCTGCGGCGTGACCTCGCTTGGCCTGTTGGCATTTTTCAATCGGAAATCGAGGGGATCGATCCCTACCATCTCCGCGAGGTGATCGATCTGAGATTCAATGGCAAAGGTCGTCTGAGGATTTCCAAGTCCTCTCATCGCTGAGGCGTAGACATTATTGGTATAGACGCATTTGGCCGTATATCGGACATTAGGAACTCGATAAAGACCGGAGATCCAGACCATCATGATCGCAGGGGTGAAGGCGCCAGCCGCCGTGTAGGCTCCATTGTCGAGGATCATTCGAACATCCCGAAATGTCAATTCGCCATCCTGAGTACACCCCTGAGCGATATCGATAATGGTGGGCTGCCTTGTTGTAGTGGCAAAAAACTCCTCTTCACGAGTGAAGATCATTTGAACGGGCCTTCTGGTCTTATGCGCCAGAAGGATGGCAATATATTCAAAGGCGGAGAAGTCCAGTTTGCTTCCGAATCCGCCAGGAATCTTCGTCTTAATGATGCGGACCTTCTTCCCAGGCAGTCCCAGAGCAGAGAGGACCTCTCTTATCAGATCCTGGATTCTTGATGGAGATTGGGTATCGCTATATAAGGTAAGATTATTTATTGTATCGAATTGTGCGATACACCCCCTCGTCCCGATGCAGGAATGGGTCACCCAGGTCACTTTGAAACGATCCTCCGCGATATGGCTCGATCTTTTTCTCGCTTCATCCGGATCTCCACAGACGAGCCTCCAGGGGAGATTGAGGACATTGGTTGGCTTTTTGTCCTTGAGGCTGAGGTGCTCTTCGTGGATTAAAGGAGCCCCTTCCATCATGGCCTCTTCAGGGTCAAAAACGGCTGGAAGGGCTTCATAGTCTACCTTTATGAGACGGATCGCCTCTTCAGCCATATCGGGATCTGTAGCCGCCACAGCGGCCACCTCGTCTCGAAAGGATCGAACCTTACCGGCCTTAAGAGGGACGTTATCTCCATAAGGACCCAATTTGACGGAGGGAATCTTGTCGCCCGTTAGTACGGCCTTCACCCCAGGAAGTTTTTGCGCCCTTGACGTGTCGATATTCAAGATCTTTGCATGGGGATGGACGCTATAGAGGATCTTGCCATAAAGCATCCCTGGAACTTTGAGGTCGTGAATGTAGATCGCCCTGCCGGTAACCTTCTCCTCTGCATCCATCTTTGGAATTCGTTTCCCGACGTTGATAAACTCTTTCATAAGATCTCCTGTATATATTCAAACAATCCGAGACAACTCACATCGAAACGTTCTAAAGCACCACAGTCCCTCTTTTTATAAGCTTAACCCAGCAGCTCAAACCCCGCGAAAAGCTACCACCATAGCAGCGGTGTCAAAATACTCGTGGAATCTCAAGACTTTGCCCTCGCACAAAGTAAGCACATGTGCCCAATCGGTCTCAAAAACGGGCCCGGTGGACTTGACGCGCATACGCTCATGCCCAAGCACGACAACCTTGTCGCCCTGAGCGATAAACCCCTATGGCACGAATTGTTCAATCTCTACTGTCTCTGCGACTGTTCCAGAAAATTGCGCAACCTGCTTGCGGCCGTGGAACTTACCTGTAATCGGAATATCCGCTGGTCCAGGTAACAACCAATTAACATCGTCTGCTAACGCATCCAATATAGCCGAGATGTCTCCCTGCCCGATGGCGGCGTAGATCTGCTAGGCCATCTGCATATTTTCTTGCTGATTCATTCTTATTCCCTTCTTCAACTTGGGGGTCAGTGAGCATGCCATTTTACCTAATGTTTCTGAGCCTTGCGAAATGCGAAGCGTTTGGACGAACGAGAGAAGCCTCAAAGTCTGTGATAACTCTTAAGGGAGGTATCTCTCTAAATTACCGGTGGAAAAATAATTTCAGGGCAACCTTGTCCGGATAACGCTTTGCATTCAATCGTGCGATATCTCCTATGACTTGCATCTCCGCTACTCCTTTACTTTATAGTCCCAATAATTCTCGGGGCCGTCTCACTATAGAAAAGTCCTACGAAACCGGCGATGAGCGGTGCAACAGCCGAAAAATAAAGAGCTGTTTTGAGGCCATACAGATCGCATAAATAGCCTGCCAAAAAAGGCATTAAGGCTGAACCAAAAATCTCTCCGATAGAAGCTGGGATACCTGAGGCCGTGGCTGCCAGATAGGGTGGAACACTCTCTGTGGTCAAGGCAGATAGAGCAATAGGTGTGATTCCTCCTATTGCAAATCCAGCAATGGAGATCAATAGAACCAAAAGAAGGAAATTCGAGCCAGATAAGATGAACCCCCAGAAGCACAGTCCTGTAACAAACAAGGAAGGGATAATAATCGGTTTCCGTCCAACACGATCTGAAAGCAGAGGCAATAGAATACAGCCAAAAAATCCAGCAAATCCGAGAAGAGAAATAATAATTCCAGCGTCCGAAATGGACAGCTGGATTTCCTTTGTCAAATAGAGGATGCTAAAGGTCGCAAATACAAACAGACAACACATCATGAAAAAACTGACGATCGAGGAGACAATCACATTTCTATACTTCAGTGGCGTGAAAAATCCAGGTCTCTCTGCTACTCCTTGTGATGAGTTGCCTTTTATTCCTAAGGATACTAATTTGGGTTCCCTCATGTAAAAGTATAAAACGAGGCTGATGACTAATCCGGGGATGCCGACAACAAAAAAGACCATCCTCCAGGACATTATCTTGGTAAGTTGTGTCACAAGGATGGCACCTATTCCTATAGAGAGTAAAGGTGATAAAGCTTGCTGCAAGCCAAAATTTAATCCTCTTCGAGTTGGAGTCGATTCCAATGCAACGGTTGCAATGCTCGCGGGTAAGACTCCTCCAAGACCAATGCCCATCACCCCCCGAGCCAAAAACATTTGCAAAAAACTGTAAGTGATCCCGGAGAACCAAGACATGAGTGAGAAAAAGATTGTCGACGGAATAAGTATGATTTTTCGGCCGACACGATCAGAGAGTCCCCCGAAGAACCAGATGGCAAAGGCCGTTACGATGCCGAGTATCGATGTGAGTGCTCCCGCCTGAGCATAGCTGATCTTAAATTCGGGGATGATGAGGGGGAAAAGATAAACGATGGCCAAGCGGTTCATCATGAAGATGCCCCCAAGAAAGGCGAGCAAGATTACAATTCCCCATTCGTAATTGGATTTCCTCTTTTGAGCCATTTCTTCCCTGTCTTCTTCCTTTTTTACACCAGCCACCTCACAATCATTGTTGGAGCATGGGCTCCGGCACCTATCGTGATCCAGGCGACGATCATGTTCTTTTTCAGCTCCCCGTTTTCCCAGAATTCAGCCAGGTTCACCGGAATCACGGCGTTCGACATGTTGCCATATTTATCCCAGGTATGCTTCCAGATGTGTCTCGGGATCCCTCCTTTTTCCGCTCCATCTATCCACATGTCATACAACATATCAGCGGGCTGATGGAAAAGGATCATTTGAATATCCTGCAGGGTCAATCCGGCCCGCTCCACCGCACCCTTAAAACCATTCAACCCAAAGGTTGGCCCCACCTGCAGCCACCACGCGAAGAATTCAGGGGTACCGTACATGTAGTTCGTGATGGCGGGTTGATTCGGAGCCCCCTTTAGCTGGGGATTGGCAGGTGGTTTCGGATAGGCGCCGGACAGATCGTAAACCTCACCCCAGGTGCGGCTGTAGTAGGAGAGAAATTCACATTTGAGATTTTGAGTGGATACAATGGCTGCTCCAGCACCATCGCCCATGGCTCCACCCATCGGGTCGGTTAAATCAGCCCTAACCTGTCCTCCCAGGGTCTCCCAAGCAGAAACAGTCACGAGCAGGATCCTCTTATATTTACCAGCGAGGATAAGGTTCCACGCCACCTCACAGCCATCCACAAAGCTTGCGCAGGCCTGTGAGATGTTTAAAACCGGTGTTTCCTCCCGGAATCTAAATTTGTGGTGTATGAAGGTTCCCACCATAGGGACCATATATTTGCCGCCGCAGTTGTTGGAGATGATATAGTCGATGTCGGAGGGCTTGAGACCCGCACGATCCAGAACTTTATTGACGACCTTCTCTGTGAGAATTTCCACAGCATCGTTATCCCTTAGCCTCCTCAGCTCGTTCGGGAACCTCATTTTTCCCTGGAGGGGCGGCGGAATAGCGGCTTTCAGATAGGCCTGGTCCTCAGCCCTGACAATGGTATCCGGTAGATAGGACACGACCATTTCCAATCCGACTTTCAAGTTCATTTGTGTACCTCCTCAAGGTGATTTTTTAAAACCAAAGAGCTGCAGTTGTCAGGCGAGCAATCCGCCATCTTCGATAAAGACCTGACCGGTTACATAACTCGAGGCATCCGATGCAAGATATACAGCCATTGCTTTAATCTCCCTTGGCTCCCCTATACGCCCCATTGGGATGCGTGCCTGGATGAGCGGTTTTAGCTCCTCCTGTTTTTCCGGCGAAATTCCCAATCCTACAGGTTTTGTGTCGTGTATGCCAGGGGCAATAGCATTGATCCTTATGCCTTCCTTTGCATAGGCCACCGCTGCGTGTCTTGTCAGACCGATGATGGCTGCTTTTGTCGCTCCGTAAACGGAAGAATCCGGTGCGAAGCCTCCAGGCAAACCGGCTACAGAGGCCGTGCTGATAATGGAACCTTTTTTTTGTTTTAACATGACAAGAAGGACAGCCTTCATACAGAGAAAGGTACCTCTCAAATTGATGGCGACAACCTTTGACCAATCCTCATAGGTCAGTTCATGGGGCGGGACAAAGCGATTGGTTATCCCTGCATTACAGAAAAAAACGTCTATCCTGCCGAACTCACGCAGGCCCTCACCTACCAATCGCTCTACATCTTCAGGCTTTGAGACATCGCCTTGTATTGCGATGGCCCGGTGCCCGAAAGGTCTTAAGTGGTCTAACGTCTCTTCTGCAAGAGTCATGTTGATGTCATTACAGACCACATCCGCTCCAAATTCAGCCATGGCGATGCAGTATTCCCTTCCCAGTCCGTGTCCTCCAGCCGTCACCACCGCAACCTTACCGGAAAGATTAAAAAGTTCCTTCGTTTCCACGGTTCGTCCTCCTATTTATTACCACGTCCTAGTGGATCGATCCTGACTGCTTACTCTTGGCAAACTCCCTTCTATGCAGTAACCCCACCATCTGTTGCAAAAACCTGTCCAGTGACGTAACTCGAGGCATCCGATGCCAGAAAGACCGCCAATCCCCTGATCTCCATCGGCTTAGCAAACCGCCCCATGGGGATGGAGGGTTCAACCGATTTCATTAGCTTCTCACTCTCCTCCAAACTTAACTTCAAACCTACAGGCTTTGTGTCATGCAATCCTGGAGCAATAGAATTGATGCGGATACCGTTTCTCGCATATGTCACAGCCGCATGTCTCATGAAGCCAATCATCCCTGCCTTTGTTGCGCCATAGCAGTATGAGAGGGGTGCATTTCCTGCCTTGATGCCTGCGACCGAGGAAGTACTGATAATAGAACCCTTCCCTTGTTTCAACATGAAAGGCAGGACAGCCCGCATGCAGAGGAACATACTGGTTAGGTTTACCTCGACCACCCTGTCCCAATCCTCCACCGCCAGCTCATGAAGATGCACCAAAGGATTCATAATCCCCGCATTGCAGAACAGGATGTCGATCCGGCCGAATTCGTCAACCGTCCGCTTCACCATCTGATCGACCTCGTTCTGTTTCGAGACATCCGCTTGAATCGCCAGTCTTCGGTGCCCATATTGTTTGATTATTTCAATCGTCTCCTTTGCCAGAGGCGCGTCGATATCACTGCAGACCACATCCGCCCCGAACTCAGCCATGGCGATACAATACTCGCGACCTAAACCATGACCCGCTGCAGTGATGAGAGCGACCTTTCCCGAAAGATCAAAGATTCCCTTTTCTGCCATTTTACCTCCCTATCCTAACCATCTCACGATCATAGTCGGGGCATGTCCTCCTGCTCCAATCGTGATCCATGCCATGATCATACCCTTTTTGAGTTCACCCTTCTCCCAGAATTCAGCCAGATTAACCGGAACGACCGCATTGGCGAGATCACCGTATTTGTGCCACGTATGTTTCCATTTATCCTTGCCCAACCCTGCTTTTTCAGCTCCATAGATCCAGGTATCATAGAGCAGATCCGCGGGCTGATGAAAAATGACAAGATCAAGATCGTGGAGGGGGAGGTTTACGGTTGTCTCCTGAGGAAACTCGAGTTTCCAGTGGACATAACCGCCCACCATGGGAATGGCATACTTGCCGCCGCAGTTGTTGGAGATAATGTAATCTATGTCCGAAGGTTTAAGACCTGCCGTGTCCAAGGCCTTTTTTGCGGTTTTCACCGCCAGGATCTCGGCAGCGTCATTACTTCTGAACCTTCTAATTTCATCCGGGAATCTCATTTTTCCTTTGAGTGGTTCAGGAACGACCGGCTCTAAATAGGCCTGATCATTTGCTTTAACGATACTCCCCATGATTTCTGATACAACTGTTTCCAATCCAACTTTTACTTTTATAATGAGTCCCCCTTCTAAAAAACATCCTTTATCGGTCACTCTTCCTAATTCACTTGGCGTGATTAAGCAGAAAGACCACCATCTGTTATGAATGTCTGCCCCGTAACGTAACTCGAGGCATCTGAGGCTAAAAAAACAGCTAGCCCTTTAATCTCGCTCGGCTCGGCTATCCGTCCCATTGGGATGGAATTAGAAAACCACTTCTCTATCTCTTCATGATTTCGTATTAAACGCGAGACTGACCTAGAACTGTGAGCACCCGGTGCGATAGCGTTTATCCGGATCCCATCTTTAGCATAAGCCACCGCTGCATGTTTGGTTAGCATAATAATGCCGGCCTTGGTCGCACCATAAGGTGCGGAATCGGGAGTTATACCGCACATCACTCCAGCAACTGATGCGGTGCTGATAATCGAGCCCCGCTTATTTTTCAACATTATGGGTAGTACCGCCCGCATACAGAGAAATGTCCCTGTTAAATTAACAGCTATAACTCGGTTCCAATCTTCAATGGACTGTTCATGAAGCTTCACTAAGGTATTTAGAATTCCAGCATTACAAAACAGGATATCAATGGTGCCCAATTCAGATACCGTCTGATTCACCATACGTTCAACCTGATCCAGTTTGGATACATCTGCCTCTATTGCAATAGCTCGGCGTCCGTATTTCTTTATAATCTCAACTGTTTCCTTGGCTAGATCCAGCTTGATATCGGAACAAGCCACATCCGCCCCAAACTCAGCCATGGCGATACAATACTCGCGACCCAAACCATGACCTCCCGCAGTCACCAGCGCGATTTTGCCTGAAAGGTTGAACATCTCTTTTTCACCCATTTTTCCCTCCTTGCACGGATAGGTCATTTCCCGTACTCATAAAACCCTTTTCCTGTTTTCATCCCCATCCAGCCGGCAGTCACCATCTTTTTCAGGAGAAGCGGAGGGGCAAACTGGGGATCCTTTAGCTCTTCATAGACAGCACTGCATCCAAATAAAAGGGTATCCAATCCAATTCCATCAATCATCCCAAAAGGTCCGATGGGCCAGCCCATGCTCTTGAATAGCATATCAATGTCATCCTTCGAGGCCTGGTCCGCTTCCACCATGCGAATAGCGCTCAATAGAAGTGGAGTGATCAACCGATTAACAATAAAACCTGGGATATCCTTGGCCACAACAACACCCTTGCCCAGGGAGAGGCTAAAGTTCTTTGCAATCTCCAAGGCCTCATCGCTTGTGACGATGGTCTTGATGATCTCCGCAGAGGGAAAAAATAAGGGGTTCATGTGGATCCCCAATACCCGATCAGGCCTCTCTGAGGCCATAGCAATATCCAGGACCGAGAGAACAGAGGTGTTTGTCGCCAGGATAATGTCCTTGGGGCAGACACGGTCCAGTTCGGCAAATATCCTTTTCTTCACCTCCATCTTTTCAGTCGCTGCCTCGATGACCAGATCACATTCAGAGAAACCCTGAAACCCTGTTATGCCGCGGATTCGAGATAGAATAAGGTCTTTGTCAGCCGACTCGGCCAGCCTGAATTCGATGATGTTCATCCCCTTTTTCAAAAACTCTTCCGATTCATCCGAGATAACGACCTGGTATCCTTTCTGAGCACAGAGTTGGGCATAGCCACCCCCCATCTGCCCGCAACCCACAATCCCCACTTTCTTGATTTGGTCTCTCACTTTCATTTTGAGTGTTCTCCCGTCACTTGATTAAGTTGCATTTCCTTTTTGTCATTCCGGGCTCGACCCGGAATCTAAGATTTCATCTTCTGGATTTATGCTCTTGCGCCAAGACATCAGTGATCACAACGGAACACCCCTCCTCAGCAAACTTGAGGGCAATTCCTCTTCCAATCCCCCTTGCACCTCCAGTAATGACAGCCACCCTATTCGAAAGCAACATCGAACTCTCCCTTTCTTCTCATCCTTTTTCAATTAGAAATTCTATGACCGCCTGATTAAATCGATCGGGTATTTCAAAATTAAAGCCGTGGGCCCCTCCCTCGAGAACTTTTAATGTGGCGCCGGGGATGGCTGATGCCAGCTCGCGGGCTCCCCAAGGCGGGGACGCGATATCCTGATCTCCCACGAGGACAAGGGTGGGTACTTTCACGGCTTGAAGCCGATCCAGGGTATCGAAAGTTCTGATCGCATTCACCTGTCGGACAAAAGCTTCGACCGGCTGCGGAAAGGGAGGGCTTTGGAAAAATGCCAGCATTTGATTAACCGCTTCACCGTTTTTGAGAAATTCGTGCGTCATGCACTGAGCCATCATCTGAGAGAAAAATATCTTATTGGAAGGATCATGCTGCCGGATGAAAAGGAGGGGCTCAAAGAGGTCGATTTTGAAACGGGCCATCTGCCCGACTGTACACGCAAGGACTAATTTCTTTACTTTACCCGGGTGATGGATGACCAGTTCTTGGGCGATGAAACCGCCCATCGACCCTCCCAGGATAGAAGCCTGCTGAATACCCAAAGTATTCATAAGCCCTGCCGTATCCTCGGCCATATCAGCAATTGTGTAGGGAGCCTTCGCCATCGAGCTCCTCCCAACATCCCTATTATCAAAGACAATGACCTTAAAGTATTTTGAAAACGCCGGTATCTGAAGCATCCACGCAGTGGCATCTCCTCCCAGTCCCATGATCAATAGGAGGGGCTCGCCTTCGCCGTGAATTTCATAATACAACTTCTGCCCGTTGCATTCCTTAAATCCGCTTTCCATCGCTTCGCCCCCTTAATGTCCTATCCGTTGCAGGAAACTCTGCACAGCTCTATTCCACTCGTCTGGTCTGAAGAAAGGTGTGCCATGATCTGTTTTAATGACCACACATTCTGAACCGGAGATGCCCTGGTGTAACAACTCGGTGTATTTAAAAGGTATAACCATGTCTTTCTTAGCGCCGATAATTAATGCGGGGACTTTTATCTCGGAAAGCCTTTGTGTGAAATCAATATCTATCATGCCCTTGCTCACTTCGAGAAGTGAAATCGGGTCGATATCAGCGAATCTCTCAAAGGCACTCTCCATCATCATCGCGCCCACAGGCGTCTTGATCATGCCGGACACTTTTGCAAGCTTAGAGATCATACTTCTCAATGTTTCAACGGCATTCGGCCCTCTCAACACTGGGAGCATCATATCCATGAAGGGCACGACCACAGCAGAGTTGCTGGTTGTATCAGAGAGAATCAATGCTTCTACTTTTTGAGGATAGTCGAGGACGAATTGCAGGGCAACCAGGCCACCAAAAGAACCTCCGCCAATAATTGCTTTTTCAATGCCAAGCTTTTCAAGGAGCTGATTGATGTCCGCTGCCAACAAAGAAGGATGACATGGGGTCTTTGGTTTCGGCGACCTCCCATGCCCTCTCAGATCAGGAAGGATGAGTCGGTATTTATAGGCAAGAGGGACCTGTAGGGCATAACTCAGCCCATCAGCGCTCCACCCATGAAGGAGCACCAGTGGGAACCCACTACCGATTGTGTAGTAGTGTAGATCCACAGGCTCCGTCATCATATTCTCCCCGCTTAGATTATTTGGACTTCGGAGGGATGATGGGGAGTTCGATCCGCGAGGGATGTTTCGCATCGCGATAAACCGTGATAGTTGGAATAACATTCGTTTGATCATTGGGGTCATTCCTCGGAGACAGCTTTGGGTGCAAGTCAAAAATAGGGCAATCTCAACACCCTATAAAAACTCTAATCCGCTGTCCTTCAAAAGATGACGGAGCAATGAAGAGTAGTTAAAAACCCTCCATTGCTCCTTATGTTAGGCTTTTCTATCTATTACTTCCCTTTAATCACCAACCCGCGGAGGCTGATATCTGCGCGGGTCAGCCAGGGCGCCGGCACCACATAACCATTGGTCCAGCTTGTGTGAAGGTCCAGGTGATCACAAGCTATACCAGCGCCAAAACCGAACATGCCCATTTCGGGGATGAAGGGTCGTTGACCTCTAACCAATAAGGATTGAGACGACTTTTGAAGTCGTTTCAATCCGTTGTTCAAGAAGCCCGAAGCGGCAGGCGGCTGTCTATATCATTTATAAGGGTATTGGTTCTGTTGATCAACTAGAGGGAGAA
>Ga0315281_10004936_pt1 | contig 19208 bp, 22 predicted proteins | sample YL17G07_0_MG_FD_204540 | JGI IMG/M metagenome (GOLD analysis project Ga0315281, IMG submission 204540) | Sediment microbial communities from Yellowstone Lake, YNP, Wyoming, USA - YL17G07_0 | ecosystem: Environmental > Aquatic > Freshwater > Lake > Sediment | place: USA: Wyoming | collected... | reverse complement strand
CTCTCAGCGTGTTGATGGTGGACTTGAGCAGAATTGCCAGTGACCTCATAAAATTCTCTTCTGAAGAACTGAGTTTCGTGGAGCTGCCTCAGGAGTTCTGCAGCGGGAGCAGCATAATGCCGCAGAAAGTAAACCCAGATGTTCTTGAGCTGGTGAGGGCAAACTCTGCCCATATTATTGGACTACAGTGCGAGTTAGGATGCTTGATTAAGGGATTGACCAGCGGATACAACAGAGATGTGCAGCTGGGCAAAGGTGCAATGATGGATGCATTTGAAACAACCAAGAGCTCGGTTAAGATTTTCACCAAGTTGATGAAGGGGGTAAAATTCAACCCAAATAATATGAAGAAAGCCTGCTCGGGCGAGATATTTCTTGCCGATATAACTTCCATGCTGGTGAAGAAGGGCATTCCTCTCAGAGATGCTTATATGCTTGTGAAGAAAGGTGAGGGGCTCAAGCATCTTGAAGCAGATGAAATTGAAGAGGTGACAGAACCTGAGAAGAATATTGAGATGAAGAAGCATCTTGGCGCTCCGGGAGATGAAAGCATGCTTGCAAAGCTGGCTTCAAAGTGGAAGAGCATGAAGAAGCAGCAGACGCGCAAAAAACTCAAATTCAACTGGTGCATAGAAAGGCTTGCTACTGGGAAGGTTTAAAAAGAGCAGTCTACAAAGTTGTGGTGGGTTTTTTGCAGGCAAGGAAAAAGGAACTTCTGCTTCTGAAAGGCGTATGCCATTTATTTTGTGCGCTAGCTGGAGTGCTGCCTGAAGGTGAATAAATGCCAAAGAGAAATGAGCTGAAAAAGGTGCTGGTGATAGGCAGCGGGCCCATCGTCATAGGGCAGGCTGCAGAGTTCGATTATTCGGGCTCCCAGGCATGTACCTCTCTCAGAGAGGAGGGGATTAAGGTTGTTCTGGTCAACTCCAACCCTGCAACCATACAGACGGATCATGAAATTGCGGATGTTGTTTACATTGAGCCTCTTAGGTCCGGCATTCTTGCGAAGATTGTTGAGAAAGAGAAGCCCGATGGAATTATAGGCACCATGGGGGGCCAGACTGGCTTGAATCTGACAATGCAGCTTTATGAGAGAGGCTTTCTGAAGCAGTTCGGAGTTGAGGTGTTGGGCACTGGTGTGGATGCCATTGAAACGGCTTCTGAAAGAGGCAAGTTCGCGGATTTAATGCACAGGATAAATGAGCCAGTGCTTGACAGCGTTGCAGCAAACAGTGTTGAGGAGGCGGTTGAATTTGCGAAAAACCACAGCTACCCCTTTATACTTAGGCCTGCGTACACCCTGGGGGGGAGCGGGGGAGGATTTGCGGATAATGAGGTTGAGCTGATTGAAAAAATGAAATTCGGCATGAGGTTGAGCAGGATTGGGCAGGTGCTTGTTGAGGAGAGTGTCACCGGCTGGGGGGAATTTGAGTATGAAGTTATGCGCGATGGGAGGGGGAACTGCATAACTATCTGCAATATGGAGAATATTGACCCAATGGGGATACACACTGGTGAGAGCATTGTGGTTGCTCCATCCCAGACTCTTTCAAACAACGACCACCAGATGCTGAGGAGCGCTTCATTGAAAATAATCAATGCATTAAACATCCAGGGAGGATGCAACATACAGTTTGCCCTGAACCAAGAAACTGGGGAGTATTATGTTATTGAAGTCAACCCAAGGCTTTCAAGAAGCTCTGCTCTGGCAAGCAAGGCTACCGGCTACCCGATTGCGAGAGTTGCTGCGAAGATTGCCCTGGGTTATACTCTTGATGAAATTCCGAATGCTATAACCAAGAAGACTCCTGCGAGCTTCGAGCCTGCTCTGGACTACGTGGTTGTGAAGATACCCCGCTGGCCTTTTGACAAGATGCCAGAGGCAGACAGGAGAATTGGGACGCAGATGAAGAGCACTGGAGAGGTAATGGCAATAGGGAGGAATTTTGAGGAAGCTTTGCAGAAAGCTGTGAGGAGCTGGGAGATAAAGAAAAAGAGCCTGTCGGATTGCAACTTCAAAAACTTGGAGGAGATTCTTGAGCATATAAAAAATCCAACAGATATCAGGCTGTTTGCAATATATGCCGCAATAAAGCAAGGTGTAAAACCTGAGAAAATTGCCGAGCTTTCCGGTATTAATGCATGGTTCATAGAGAAAATGAGGAATATTTTTGAAATTGAAGTGGAGATTGGGAGGGCTGGAAAGGAGATTTACAATGATGCTGGGCTTCTTGCAAAGGCTAAGAAATTCGGGTTTTCCGATAAACAGATTGCCAGCTTGATAGGTTCGCAAGAAATAGAAGTGAGAAGAAGTAGAAAGGCGGCGGGAATAAAGCCTGTTTATAAGATTGTCGATACCTGCGCTGCGGAGTTTGAGGCGTCAACTCCCTATTACTACTCAACATATGAAGATGAAGACGAGGCAAATCCTAAGGGGATTAGGAAAGTCATTGTTATAGGAGGCGGACCCATAAGGATAGGGCAGGGAATTGAGTTTGACTACTGCTGCTGCCATGCTTCATTCGCCTTGAGGGAGGAGGGAGTCCAGTCAATAATAATCAACAACAACCCCGAGACAGTGAGCACAGACTTTGATGCGAGCGACAAGCTTTACTTTGAGCCACTGACTTTTGAGGATGTGATGAATGTAATTGAAAGAGAGAATCCTGAGGGTGTGATAGTTCAGTTCGGGGGGCAGACCAGCATCAACCTTGCAATGCCACTTGCCGAGGAAGGCGCAAACATCTTTGGCACTGGAGTTGAGGGAATAGATATTGCAGAGGACAGGGAGAGGTTCAGAAAGCTTTTGAATGAGCTCGGCATACCCCAGCCTGAGAATGGAAGTGCAAGGAGTTTTGAGGATGCATTTGAAGTTGCAGAAAGGGTGGGCTATCCGGTTGTTGTGAGACCTAGCTATGTCATTGCAGGCAGAGGGATGCAGATTGTTTACAACGCAGAGGAATTGAATAGGTATATACATGAGGCGGTTGCGGTATCTGAAAAAAGACCCGTTCTGATTGACAGATATGTTGAGGATGCAATAGAATGCGAAATTGACGGGGTTTCAGACAGGAAGAGATTATTCATTGGAGGGATAATGGAGCATATTGAGAAGGCGGGAGTGCACTCGGGGGATGCAAGCTGCGTGACTCCCCCCATAGATCTCAGCAAAGAAATTCAGAAGAAGCTGGTGGGCTACTCAGGAAAAATTGCTTCTTCTTTGAAAAACATTGGTGCAATAAACATACAGTTTGCAGTCCAGAAAAACAAGGTTTTTGTAATTGAGGCAAATCCAAGGGCAAGCAGGACAATCCCATACCTGAGCAAGGCAACGGGCATTCCCCTTGCCAAGATTGCAACAAAAATTGCCCTGGGGCATGAGCTGGATGAGTACGGCTTGGTGAACACTCCGAAACTGCCCTATTTTGCAGTTAAGAGTGTTGTGTTCCCATTCCTGAAGCTGCACGGCACTGATTTTGTCCTGGGGCCTGAGATGAAGAGCACAGGCGAGAGCATGGGCATAGACAAGGATTTCGGAAGGGCATACTACAAGGCTCTGCTCGGAGCTAACCTGGACATTCACACTGGGGGGAAGGCCGTAATAAGCCTTAGGCCGGATGACAGGAAACATGCGAGAGGTCTTGCAAAGAAATTCAGCATGCTTGGCTTTGAGATACTTGCAACAGAAGGAACTGCAAAGGCAGTTGGAAAGCAAATTCCTGTCGTGGTGGTGAAGAAAGTCAGCGAGGGAGAGCCAAACATAAGGACGAAAATTCTTGGTGGAGAGGTTGACTTGGTGATAAACACTCCCAAGATGGGGAAGGATGCCTTGAGCGACGGGTTCAAGATAAGGAAGTCTGCCCTTGAGGCGAATGTTCCATGCATAACAAGCATAGAAGCTGCATTTGGAATAGCAGAAGCAATAAAATCAGTCAAGGAGAACAGCCTGACAATTGAGCCGCTTGGGAGCTATATGAAAAATCTGAAAGGTGGGAGGCGTGCCTAAAAAAGCTTTGCTGGTATTGCGCGATGGCTCTGTTTTTTATGGGAAGGGCTTCGGAGCTGAAGCCATTTCAACGGGCGAGCTGGTTTTCAACACAGGCTTCTGCGGTTACCAGGAGATGCTGACAGACCCTTCATACGCGGGGCAAATTCTTACCGCAACATACCCTCTGATTGGCAATTACGGAGTAAATGAAGAGGATTTTGAGTCAGATAGAATTCAGGTGAGAGGTTTTGTTGTGAGAGAGATTTGTGAAAAGCCTTTCCATATGAAGTCAAAGGAAACTGTGGATGAATTTATGAAAAGGTTTGGTGTGCCTGGCATCTATGATGTTGACACAAGGGCAGTTGTCAGGAAAATCAGGGAGTTGGGCGTTATGCCGGCTTGCCTGGCAGTATACTCAGGCAGGGAGCCTGAGAGAGAGGAGCTGCTAGAAAAGGCAAGGAAGCTGGATTACTCGAAAATTGACTTTGTTGAAAGGGTTACAACAAAAGAGAGTAAGGAGTATATGACACGTGGAAAAAACAAGGTGGTTTTGATTGATTGTGGAGTGAAGATGAGCATAATAAAGGAGCTGGTAAAGCGGAATATCTCGGTTGTTCGCGTCCCTGCAAGGATGAGCGCCGAGAAAATTCTTTCAATGAAGTCTGATGGAATTGTAATTTCCAACGGTCCGGGCAATCCGGAACTGCTGACGTATACAGCAAATACCGCAAGAAAACTCATTCAAAAACTGCCAATGTTTGGAATATGCCTCGGGCACCAGATAATTGCCCATGCAGTTGGCGGAAGGACATTCAAACTGAAGTTCGGCCATAGGGGCAGCAACCATCCTGTAAAAGAGTTGGAGAGCGGCAGGGTTTACATAACAAGCCAGAATCACGGTTATGTTGTGGATGAGAAAAGTCTGCCAAAAGATTTCATTGTTACGCACAGAAACTGCAATGATTCAACAGTTGAGGGGATAAGACACAAAGAGCTTCCAGTATTCTCAGTTCAGTACCACCCGGAAGCAAGCCCTGGACCGAGGGACGCTAGGCATTTGTTTGATAGATTTGCAGAAATGATAAAATGAGCTAGAATTCTCTGTTTATGAAGAAATCAGCAAGCTCCAGCAGCTTCTGCCTTGCCTCGCTCTGGGGCAGCTTCTCCAGCCCTTTCTTTGCTTTCACAATAAGCTTCTCTGCCTGCTTCCTTGCATACTCATGGGAGTTGTATTTCTTCAGTATCTCAATTGCATCGCTGATTTTCTGCTGATCCTTTGTCTTCTCAGCGAGAATGGAAGTCAGCCTTTTCTTGTCTTCAATTGATGCTTTTTCAAGAGTATGTAGGACCATGAGGGTTCTCTTTCCCTCGCTTATGTCCCCCCCAATCTCCTTTCCATAGGTCTCCTGTTTTCCAACTATGTTTAAGATATCATCCTGAATTTGGAATGCTATGCCAACTGCGTTGCCGAATTCCCTCAGCGCTTTTCTCTGCCTCTTCTTGCCTCCCCCGAGGAATGCCCCAACCTCGCAGGATGCAGCTATAAGTGCACCTGTCTTCCCGGCAACCATATCTAAGTAATCCTTCTCAGTGATATCCCATCGGTTGTCTTTGTACCACTCTATCTCCCTGCCCTGCCCCTCGAGCACCCTCCTGAATGCATCTGAGAGAATCCTCTGCGCTTCAACTATCTTTTTCGGAGGCATTTCAAGAAGAAGAGAAGTTTCCCACACCATTGCGAAAAGACCGTCTCCAGCGTTTATTGCAAGAGGAACACCGTATATCTTGTGCAGGCAGGGCTTGCCCCTCCTCATCTCGGAATTGTCCTCAATGTCGTCATGTGAAAGTGTGAAGTTGTGGAACATCTCCAGAGCGGCGGCAATTGGCAAAAGCTTCTTTGAGTCCCCTCCCACAGCCTCGCAGGAGAGCATGCACATAACTGGTCGGAATCTCTTGCCTTTCCTCTCAAGCAAATCCCATATCACGCCATAGACTGCCTTTGGCTCCTTGTTCCTGGGGATTACTCTTTCCATCTCCCTGCTCACTTCGGAACCGCGCAATGAAATGTATTCCATGATGTCCATTTACATACCCTGCAGAGTTTCCCTAACTTTAGTTACTCCGATAGCTTCTATAAGCTTACCCATGCGGGGGCCTTTCTCCTTGTTCAGCAGAGCCCTGTAGAGCTGGGTGAAGAGGTCCTCGGGCTTCATGCTGTTGTCTCTGGCAAACTCAAAAACCAAGTTGTGTATCTCCAGGGCATTCATCCCTTCCTTAAGCTTGCTGGCAAATCCCTTGAGCAGCTCCATGTCTGCCTGTTTTGTCGGCTGAAATGAGAAGCTGTACTCCTCCGGCGCAAACTCCTCTGCAATCCACTTCTCGACATAGGGCTTCAGATACATCACGCCTTCAGGGTCGTGGAGCATCTCCCCCACTTTCCCCCAGTCCCCGTAGAGCTGCTTGTACATGAGTATGTCTGCAAAGGATGCTTTCCACCTCATCCTGTCTGCCGAGAGTGAGAATGCAATTGCCTTCTTCCTGTCCGCCCTGCTGAGCTCCTTGCTTGACATGTCAACTGCTGAAGCATGCGCATAATCATCGAACAGACGCATAAGATTGTAGCCTGTTGGGTCCAAGTCCTTGTTCTCCTGTATGTCCGGTCTGAAGAGTGAATATTTTATCAGCTCTGGCGGGATGAGCTGGAGTATGTCTGTCACCCCGAGCCCTATGCCCTTTGATTTTGAGTATTTCTTTCCTTTAAGAAGGACGAATCCGAATTTGTACCCAATTGGCGGCTCCTTCTCGAAAATATTTTTGTAAACTGCAAGCACCGTGTCCCATGAGCCTCCTCTCGTGTGGTGGTCCACTCCCGCCCCTTCCACAGTTGTGCGGAACACCTCCATCCACGCAGGCCAGTGCAGCCTCCAGGTTAATTTGTAGTGGTGCTCTGAAAGCTTGTTTTCTCCCTCGTAGCCGCACCCTTTAGTGTAGCCCACGTCCTTGACATCCTTGTATGAATATCCATTCTCATCAAACTCTGTGACAAGGGTTGTTGCAATCCTCCCGCAGTTCTGGCATACTGGCATCAAAGCATTCCAGTCTGCAGGAAGCTCCTGCTTCAAAGAGGATTCAGAGACTACTCTCTTGGCCTGCTCGTGGTTCTTCAGGAAAAACCTTGCAAGGGAATCAAACTTCCCTTCGGAGTAGAGCAGGTATGCCCTCTCAAGCTTAGGGTGGACATCCAGCATATTCATGACGTCAATTGCTTCTGAGAAGAAATGCTCGCCGTAGGATTCATGGCATCCCACAGGGTCCGGCACGTTGCAGAGCGGCTTGCCCAGATGGGGGGTGAGCTCCTTCTCATACTTCATCAAATTGACAGGCACTGCATCAAATGCATCGAATATGTCTGCAATGAAGTGGAAGTCCGTTTTATACCCTTTGTCACTCAGGTATTTCTCTACTGCGGATGAGAAGAGGAACTCGCAGAGGGTGCCGACATGCAGGCTCCCGCTGGTTGTTATCCCGGAGGTTATTACAAACGGCTCCTCCTTCTCTGCGACTATCCTGTCGCTTAATGTTTCAACCCAGTGCCTAGGCTCCTTTTCCATGCGATCACAATTTTACCTTCATGAATTCTTTTGATGCAAATGTGTTCTTAAAAACTTCCCTCGCGCTCTCCACCATGCGGGAGATTGTCGCATCATCATACTCCGGGTTGAAGTGGAAGAGGAAGAGCCCCTTCGCGCCTGCCTCTTTGGCAATTCTGGCAGCTCCTTTTGGGGAGGAATGGCCAGTGTTTATTTTCACTTTCTTCAAATCCTCATCTGAAAAATACGTCTCGTGGATGAGCACATCGCAATTCCTTGCAAGCTTCACAGTTGCCTCGCAGGGAAGGGTGTCCGTGGCATAAACTAAGCTCCTTCCCCTATTCTCAATCCTTATGCCAATCACGGGGTCTGCATGGGAAAGATGCGCCGTTCTTACAACAGAGTCGAATATCCTCTGCTCTCTCTTCAGCTCTCCGAACCTTACTTTGAATTTATCAATCGGCGAATTGAAGTAGAATGGGTATATGGGCTTCCTCATTATCCTGTCTATCGCCTTCTTCACCCCTTTCTGCCCGTATATTGTGATTTCTTTACCACCAAAAGTTCTTGTGAATGTTGTCACGCCAAGTATGTGGTCCAGATGGAAGTGGGAGAGCAGAAGGCAGGTTGGCTTCTTGAAATTAACTACCTCGTCCATCCAGTATATCCCTGTTCCTGCATCAAGAATGTAATTTCCCTCGTTTGTCTCAGCAACAACGCAGGCGGTCTGTCCTTTCTTTGGATACCATCCCCTTGTGCCAAGAAAAGTAATCTCCGTAGAACCACCTCTGTGATAAGCGGGCCCGGCGCGATTTGAACGCGCGACCTACTGGTTCCTCCCGCTTATGGCTTTAAGAGCTTCGGCCGTTAAGTCAGCCGCTCTGGCCAAGCTGAGCTACGGGCCCGCGAGCTAATATTTAAGAGCTAAGGGAATATAAAAGTTCGTTATGATTGCCGTTCTAAGGCTCGGTCATCGGGTTGGCAGGGATGTCAGGATAACAACTCACATTTGCCTTGCAGCTCGGGCCCTGGGTGCTGAAAAGGTATTCCTCTCTGGAGAGAAGGATGAATCAGTAATAAAGAGCATTGAAGGGGTTGTAAAGCGGTGGGGAGGGGAGTTCGAAGTTGAATACAGGAAGGACTGGAGAGCAGTTATGAAAGGCTGGAAGGGCAAAACCGTGCATCTCACAATGTATGGGGAGCCTTTGAATGACAGGGTAGGGCTCTTGAGGAAAGAGAAGGATTTGCTTGTCATAGTTGGCGCTGAGAAGGTTCCTTCAGAGGTTTACAGGAATGCGGATTTCAACATATCTGTTTCCGGGCAGCCCCATTCTGAAGTTGCTGCTCTGGCGGTGTTCCTTGACAGATTTTTTGAGGGAAAGGAGCTTGAGAAGAGGTTTTCTGGAGCAAAACTGAGGATAGTGCCCCAAGCGCATGGGAAGCTTATTGAAGAGAAATAGTTAATTTTGGCGAAAAACAGCGTTAAGGATATATATTCTTTCGTCCATAATACTAGCATGACGAGTGGGAAGCGCAGGGTGCACTCCAGAGTCAGGAAGCCAGCTTCAAGGAGAAAGGTGGCAGTTGCAAGGAAACATATGATAAGAGTTGTCAGGAAAATAGCAAGAAAAGCTGTCAGGAAAGTAGTGAAAACGGCGAGACCAGTTAGAAAGAAAATAAAGGCAAGAAGAAGCGCTATTTTAACGAAGCTTGCCGAGGAGCATGTCCGAAATCTTATTATGGAGATTGCTGGGGAGAAGGCACTTGCAGTTGCTGTGGCTCTTGAGGAGCCTCTCAGCGATGAGGATTTGGCAAGCACATGCAAGATAAAGGTTAGCGAAGTGAGAGCGGTGTTGAACAAGCTGCATTCCTATGGATTGACTTCATATGAGAGAACGAGGGACAAGGAAAGCGGGTGGTATTCCTATATATGGAGGCTTTCTTTTGGAGACATCAACAAGATCCTTGAGAGAAAGAAGGAAGTTGCTGCAGTCATGGGTGGGGAGGAAAGCTTTGATTTCTACACATGTTCTGCCTGCAAGAAAGGCGAAGGTGTGATGATTCCTTTTGAGGTTGCATTTGAGAATAAATTCAAGTGCCTGGACTGCAGTGCTCCTCTGATTTTTGTTGGGAAAAAGGCAATCTCTAAATAGGTTTTGTTCCATAATTACAGTATGAATCTGCTTCTGAAGTATAAGCTACCGAAGAATGTTGTTGCTCATTCCAAGAAAGTTGCAAAAATTGCCGTTGAGATTGCACGCGAGCTGAAGAGGAATGGGTTTGAGGTTGATTTGGAGTTTGTTGAGAGAGGTGCTCTGCTTCATGACATCGGGAGGAGTGCAACCCACGGGCTGGAGCATGGGTATTTCGGGGGGAAGATACTCAGAAAAGAGGGTGCGGGAGAGAGAATTGCAAGAGTTGTGGAGAGGCATGTTCTGGGAGGGATAAGTAAGGAAGAAGCTGAGAGGATGGGATTGCCTGCAAGGAATTTCATACCTGAAACCGTTGAGGAGAAGATTGTCTGTTATGCAGACAAGTTTTCAGATAGGAATAAAATAAAGAGGATTGAAAAGCACATTGGAAGCGAGGATGCTGGTTTTAAGAGGATGATGAATCTTATACGAGAGGTTGATGACATGAGAGGCAAGGTACAGGAGCTCAATGTGTATGCGGTTGTGAGGGATTCCAGGAAAAGGATTCTTGTAATGAAGAGGAGAGAGCCCAAGGTGTGGGAGTTCCCGGGAGGGGGGGTGGAGTGGGGTGAGGCTCCTGAAAAGGCTGTGAGGAGGGAGGTGCTGGAGGAAACTGGCTTGAAAATAAAGAATTTGAAGCTGCTCTGCACAAGCTCCAAGGTTTACAAGAAGGGGAGGATTACAAAGCACTCTGTTTACATTGTGTTTGAAGGAAGGGCTGACGGGAAGGTGAAGTTTGGCGAGGAGCACAGCATAGCAATGTGGGCTGACCTGAAAAAGATTAAAAGATTGAAGTTAGGTTTGAATGTTGAACCAATAATTGGATTTTTGGATGCAGGATAATCTTGTAACCTTCACAGCTTCAAATAATTTCTTACCCTGCTCAGAAACTCCTCAGCAAAGTCTATCGCTTCCTTTGCGTCATCCTTCCTCACTACACTGTCCAGACCATAAGCCACAGAATGCCTTAGTTTTCGATACAGGTTGAATGAGTTGATGTATTCAATACCAAGTGGCTTATGCTTCTCCTTTAGATATTCGTAAATTGCAAAATGGCTTCTCTCCGACACGCCATCATTGAAAAGTACTGCCCTTGCCGAATGAAAAATTGAGCCGTAGGCACCAATTATGCATTTAGTTCATATGCCTCGACCATAAGGCTCTTTTTTGCTTCTGAGATATACCTCTCTGAAACATCCAATGATTTCTTCACCCGCTCCGGAGACTGGGGGACTCTCTTAAGATGTCCTTCATTGAACAGCTTCTCGATGCTCATCCAACCACCAGGGAATCTCCGTATATGAGAATATGGTTCGACAGGACTTCGAGGCAGAATCTATCTCTCTCCTTCATCATTTTCCTCCACCTTGAAAGCGGGATGACCGTGAGAGATATTTCAGCATTGAACTTATGCCTTATCTCTCTGAATACCTCGAATACTTTTTTCTCCTCCATGTTCGTGATTACCAAAACATCAATATCACTCTTTGCGATGAAGTCTCCAGCCGCATAGGAGCCGTAAAGAGCTACTGACTGGAATTCCTCTCTCTCCCAAACCTCTCTGAATGCAAGTATCATCTCCAGAAACCATGCAGATTTTATCTTTTTCACCAGCGGGTCCGCATTGGCCAAAGAGTAGAAAATTGCATTTCCCTTTTTGTTTTTATTGAGAATCTTCTCATTAGCGAGTCTCTTGCAAATAATGGAAACAGAGCCGGCGCTCACCTTGGCCGCTCTTGAAAGCTCCTTTACATAAGCCTCTCCTTCTGGCTTCCTGAAGAAGAAAGAAAGCAGTTTCCACTGGACTGTCTCGTTGAATAAAGCCATATATATTAAACGATGGTTCAGTATATAAAACTATCGTTCAATTGACTTCTTTTGGCTTTTGGGCGGAGTGGGATGCTGCGCAGGTGTATGAGTGTCTCTCTCAGAAAAGGATATTAATGTATTTACGCCTAATGAATTGAAGGAATATTTGGCACTCAAGCTAGCGGGGTAATAACAAACCCTAAGGGTAGCATGGAGTGCCCGCTGGGCTCATATCTCCTTAGTGAGAAACCCAGAGATCCGTGGTTCAAATCCACGCCCCGCTATTTCTTATTTTTCAAAAGTTTTTTTGCAGTCCTCTCGAATTCCTTTACAAATTCAAGAACGAATCTGGCAGATTCCTTGTCCGCGGAGAAGCCTGAGTACTGGAGGTTGTGCCTTTCGAGACGTATTTTATCAGCTTTGTCAAAAAGTTCTCTGTGCTCCGGATAAAAACGCTTCAGGGAGAGGAACAGACATGCGTGACTTCTTTCGATATATCCTGCATTGAATAGTAGGGCACGGGCGTAGTGGAAAAGCGCGTTGTAGGATATGATTTCGCACACCTCATACTCCTGCATCTCTGAATTCTTTTCTGCACTTTTTGAAAATTTGTCCCCAAGAGAAAGCGACTGCTCCACTCTCTCTTTTGCGCTTTCCGATTTTTTTATGAGCCCTTTCCGAAGGCAGTCTTCGAATGTCATAACGGAGCACCCTTCAGAAGAACGTGGTTCTTTAGTACTGAGAGCATAAATGGGTCATTTCGCTTGCTGCTCTCCCACCTATCCAGCGGCAGCACTGTAATTTGGAGTTTCTTCCTAAGCTTGTTCTCAAGGATTCTGGAGTATTCATCGCGCACCTCTTCCTTTCTTCCGATGATGAGCAAGTCCACATCGCTTTTTTCGTCATATTCACCCGAAGCATGGCTGCCGTACAGCGCGATGGATATGGTAGTGCTCTCAACAAGTGATTCCACCTTCTCCTCGCTCAGCAAATTCAAAAAATATGTCCTCTTCAATGCTTTTACCACATAATGCTCATTGTTGAGGAAAAAAATCCGAAGATTTGCATTGCGTTCGTCCTGCAACCAGTTTGTTTTGAGGAGTTCTTCGCAGTATGCCTTCACTGTAGGCGGTCCTAGCTTCAAATCCCGGCACAATCCCTTGAAATGAATTTTTCGTGTGGGGTGTTTTAAAAACCATTCTAGTACCCTTATTCCTGAAAATGACTCCAGTTTCATACTATAATTACCGTTTGGTATATATATAAACCTTTCGGTATTTATGATTGGGGGGTAGCTCAATTCATTATTCACGGCACCTAATCTTTTATAAGCTCCTCCATCTTTTTGACAAATTCTTTCGCACTCTGTATTGCCTTTCTCGCCTCGTCTTCTCCAACAGAACCAGCTTCTCCATATACTACTTCGTGCCTCCTGGCCCTATATCTGTTGAATGCATTCACAAGTGCCGAGGAGTCCGCAGGCATGACAGAAGCGCAGAATTGCACAACTGCCAAATGATGCGACTCGCTGAATGCCCGGTAACCTTTCGCTGCCATTAATGCTCGGCCTGCAGATAGCATCGCATTGTATGCAATTGCAAGCGTCCAGTCGGCATGTTTCATCTTCAGGTTATCCTCTGCAACTGAGATGTCCCTACGTGCATCTGCCATCAGCTTGGAGGAGAGCTGAACATCCTGTTTGGTTTTCTCAACCAACCGCTTTTGAAGTAATTCTTTCAAATTCATCATAATCACCCGCCAACCATATTTTTTTACCCTTGAGCAGAGAGTTGATGAACGAGCCATTTTCTTTCAGCTTATTTGCAAAGTCCCTTTCGCTCCACAGAACCCAGTTGATCTCCCTCCCGACTCCTTTTTGGGAATTGGAGATGCTCCTTACGACTTCCTCTTCGTTTATATTCCCTATAATGAGAACATCGACATCGCTTTTCTCGCTGAAATTTCCGTTCGCCATGCTGCCGTAGATAAAAGCATACTTCGCATCCCTCAGGTCTAAGATGGATTTTCTAAGCTGCCCAGCAACGCCCTCGGTTTTTATGTAGATGCCCCTGAGTTCATTGAAGAATGGGCATTTGGTGTTCGGAGTAAAAAGAACCTGGTTGCCCCTGCTCTGCTTTTTTATAATTCCGAGGGATACCAGATTGTCCAGCTCTCTCTTTGCCTCTGGCGGGCTGATGCCTGCTCTTCTTGCTATTTCTCGCAGATGCAGCCCGTCCTCAAAAAGAACAATTCCTAGAGTTTTCACCTCTGCATCTGAGCGCATGAGCTTTTCCAACATGTTAATTATTATATAACAATCGTATACTTAAAACTAACGTTTTTCACTCAAATTGTGAGCAAGATCTGATAATATTTTTATAGACCTCTTTGTTGGTAGCTTTCCAGTGAAGTGAATTTATGCGCAGCCTCGTCTCACGCAAAAAGTCTCCCCTGATAGAAACATTTAATAATAAACAATTCGTTTATTAACGCATGTCAGATTTAAAGATTGGAGAGGTGGTACTGAATGCATTGTCGGCTTCCCCCCACGGGATTACAACCCTGGATGTTCTGGAGAGCCTTAGGCTGAGCGGTTCATTCACGCTGAAGACCATCCTTAGCCGCTTGAACAGGTCCGGCAGAATCATCCACCTGAAGCGGGGGGTTTATTCCACCAAGCCTATGAGGGACCCATACGTATGCGCACAGGCTACGTTCAATGGCTATCTCGGTTTCTCAACCGCACTGCACCTCCACGGGCTTATCTCAGAGATGCCGTTTACCCTACTGGTTGCCACGACAAGCACCTCGAAAGTGAAAAGATTTGGCGAATATGAGTTCAGGGCTGTGGCGCTTGGGGAAAAGGCAGTTGGCTTTGCCCGAATTGGGGATTATGTAGTTTCAACCCGCCCCAAAACACTATTCGACTGCCTTTGCCTGCCAAAATATTCCGTTGAGGAAGACAAACTTCTCGATGCATTCAGGCAGGCAAAACTTACAAAGCAGGAGTGGGGGGAGTTTGACGGTTATGTAAAGAAGTTTGCAGGAGGCAGAATCGCCAGAAGAATTGAGGAGGCGGAGAAGTCAATCAGGAGGGGGTGAACATGGAAATCAACCTTGAAGCGTGCAGGAGCATGGCAGTGCATTATGGTCTGCCACTGCAGTTCATTGTGAAGGAGTTCTATGTTTTTGATGTGCTGAGCCAGATAGCTGCGCAGGCATCAAGCAACATTGTTTTCAAGGGCGGAACTGCGCTGAACAAGGTCTACCTCGGAAAGCTCCAGCGCTTTTCAGACGATCTGGACTTTGATTTCGGCACTGAGAGCATTGCCGAAGTGCGCAAACGCTGCAGAGAGCTGTCTGAGAAGATTGCGGGATACGAGATACCCGAATTCCGCAAGGTTGGCGAGTCAATACAGTTCTACTGCATTTATGAGAGTCCCCTGGGAGGGAAGGATCATGTGCGCGTTGATGCAACAGCAAAGAAGATTATAACTGACATGCCTGTTGTTGTGAAGCCGGCAGAATCTTCATATACGCAACAGCTGGTCAGCGGCTTTCATGTTTACTCTCTGGAGGACTTGGTTGCAAGGAAGATGCATGCGCTTCGCACCAGAAATGAGGGCAAGGATGTCTATGACGTATATAATGCACTACCCCTCTGCGGAAAAATGGAGAATGCCGTAAGAAAAATGCTGGAGTCGGAAGTGAGTGATGAGGAGGTTGGGGAGTTTCTGGGCAGGACCGTTCAGGCTGTTAGAAAGGCGGATTACAGAAAACTTCGGAACCTCACAAACCCTTTCATCCCCCTGAATAACAGGCCGAAGGACTGGCTGGAGCTGAGGAATGACTTGGTGCTGAAGCTGGAGCAGCTCCTGTAGATGTCCATTGTATCAAAAGTTATAAATACTCTCACGCAATAATCTCATTACTCAACGGGGTGAAGAAAATGGCGATCAAAAGGATTCCGACTGGGCTTGAAGAGCTGGACAAGATAATCGAGGGCGGTTTTCCCGAAGGTGCTGCGATACTTGTGAAAGGTTCTCCGGGTACCTTGAAGACTATTCTTGGCCTGCAGTATTTGTACAACGGGGCAAAGCAGTACAAGGAGAAGGGGATGTACGTCAGCTTCACACAGGGAGAGGAGAGCCTTAGGCAGCAGTCTGATCTGTTTGGGTGGAATTTCTCAGATACTCAAGTTGAGTTCAAGAATTATGATATCACAAGGGAGCCAGATTTGGAAGGGATGATTGTTTCTGATATAAAGACATTCAAGCCCACCAGAGTTGTGATTGATTCTCTTACATCATTCCTGAGCAAGCTTCCCCTGAGCAGGGAGGAGTTTGTGAATGACCAGATATTCGAGGCACTGAAGAAAGTGGGCGGCATACCTATATCTGAAGACATGCTGCTGAGGGCATTGACTACGAGGTTCATAAGGAGGATGAGGGAGGCATACACAAGCACGGTGATGTATATTTACGAGGAGAGGACTTTCGAGAGCGCCAAGGAGACATGTGAATACCTGGTTGATGGAGTGATAAAGATGGCGAAGATTGAGGCGCTTGGCAAGAGAACCATGGTTGTGGAGAAGATGAGGCTGACCAAGCACGACTTCCTCGCCAGGACGATGAGCGTTGGGCCGAAGGGAATAGTGGTGGAGAAGTAGGCTTCTTTTTTATATTACTTTTAAATACTCATCATTAGAAAATATTAGGCATGGAACTGAAGATGCTGAAGCACCCCCTTGCAAACGTGATTGTGACTGGGAGTCCGAAGAGCCATAAGATACTAATTAACGTGCTGGGTTACTTGGGGAAGAGTGGGATAAACATCTATGGTATAATGCTTGAGAAAGAGCAGCTGAAGTTCTATGTGAAGGAAACTGACTGCGATAGGACTATAGCTATACTGGGTAAAATTGCAAAGGGGGATGTGAAGTTCTATATACGGAAAGGAATAGGTATGGTTACAATTTCTGGGGGGGAGAGGGGGTATCATGTTGATGTGGATGTGCTGCTCACTCCTTTCAGAAACAAGGTGAAGATATTTGACATAATAAGGAGCGACAATTCCGTGCAGATGTTTCTTGAGCTGAAGTACAGGGGTTATGTTTTCCACAAGCTCGTTAAGAAAGTTACGAACGGCTTCAGGGTGACTGGAGGATAAGTATAAATAGCTCCTCTGAGGCTAATTTAAGCTGCGACCAGATGTGATGTAAATGGAGTATTGGTTTCTGCTTGCCAGCTTTGCTTTCATTGGGGCGGGGATAAAGTACATTGACTGTGTTTACGATGAGGGAGTGTTTGACAAGAGAGTTGCAGGAGTGCTGGGATTAATCTGCGGGCTACTTGGCGGGTACGTCATGGCAACTGATGCCGCTTCGTCCTCCATAGGAATCGCAGTTATTGTGGGAGTGGCGGTGACTAGGAAGATAGACACCTCTGTTTTCATGGTTGCCACGGTAGTTGCATTTGCAATTCCGATATTCTTGGCAAATTCCGTAGTGCTGAACTGGCTTCCCATCGCCGCATTGATTTTTGGCGGAGTGATGGATGAGATTGGGAACAACCAGTCTGATTTGGGACTCATAAACTCCAAATTCTGGAGAACGTTCTTCCACTTCAGGTTCAGCATGCAGGCTGTGATGTTACTTCTTGTAGCTTTTGGAGTTTTTGCACCCATATACTTCCTGGCGTTTCTGATGTTTGACTTATTCTATCATCTAGTCGGGGGGTATGCCAACAGGATTATAAGAAGCATGTACGAATTTGTAGTGATAGAGAATCCTGATGAGATTATTGTGAGCCAGGTGAATAAAGAAGAGTCGAACGGGATGTTCAATGGTGGCTCGAATGGATTGTGATGTGCTGGTTGTTGGTGAGATTGGAAAGATGTTTGTTAAAAAATTTATACCAACACTAAAAACTTTTTTGAAAATTTTACGGAGTATTATTTTAAATTAAGCGAGTCATGCACACTTACCATGGCTCCTTCTAGACATGGCATATTCATAAAATCACCGCATATATACAAACCGTCAATTCCATGATTTTTTATTGCATTTTGATTAATGAAAAATTGTGGTGAGGGTACCGGCATACCGTAATGCCAACGTAGAACCATGCTTCCTGTGATGTGTTTTTCATTAAGAGGTAATTTGTCTGAAAGTAGATCGATAGCTAGGTTAGTTATTTGGTCATTTGTCTTGTTGATAATTTTTCCACAATCTGGGAACAGAACGCCTAATGCACCCAAGTTGCTACCTTGAAATTTATGCATCTCATTTGCAGTTCCGCTTATAGGAAATTTCGGGTCAGCGAAGAAAAGGTCTAAGTCTCCTTGGATGTATTTATCATAGAGGAGCAGGAGATATATAGTAGGGCTATATTCGATTTCACTTAGTGGTTTTATCTTTTGGTTTAATACTTTGTACAACATTGGAGCAGGTATAGTTGAAATTAATTTGTTTGTCTTTACATTAACTAAATTATTTTGAAATTCATAAGTGCAGTCAGATACATTGTCATTCTCTATATTTATTTGTTTTATATCCGCTTTCAAGATAAGATGTACGTTTTTTCTACTATTTAAAAAATTCTCGAGTTTTGTATTTATCTCGCCCAGTCCTCCATTGAAGGTATAAATTTTATCTGCTAATATGGCCTTGAGGATTCTAAATGCATAACCGGCTGATATTTTATTGGAGCGTGAGAAGCAAACACCACGTAGGAGAGTATCGCAAAGCCATAGCATTTCATTTCCAATGTGGTTATAGTACCACTCACTAAAGGTAATGTCATTGTCTATATTAAGATTTGAGTTATAATCAAATCGATTTAACTTATAGAGTAGTTTTGATAGTTCTATCTTTTCTTTAAGTGAGGTGTTCAGCAGGATACTCTTTGGTGTTAACAGAAGTCTACGATTTTGATGATAGATATTTGGGATGAGACCTTTGATGATCTTCGGCGTTGAACAGCCAATTGCAGCTGCGAGATTCCAAAATTTATGATTTCCCTTGCAGTAGAACTGAGCACCTAAATCCATGAATCTACCATGATATGGTATGGTGAGTATCCTACCTCCGACTCTGTTTTCGGCTTCTAATAATGAGATGTCATTCTTACTATTCTGCATAGTATAAGCCGCAGCTAAACCCGCCAGTCCTCCTCCTGCAATTATATATTTACTCATGCAGATTCCATAGATGTATTGAACGTTAGCATATTAAAAGTATCTTGTTTAGTAAGTATATTGGTTTGAGTAGTATCTGGGAATTTGATTAAAAAAATGTAGTTACTGAACTTTCTTGACTAGAGATTGGAGTTACTTCGTTCATAAAATGTTCAGAACCACCAAACAAAAATAGAAAATTCTTAATCTGTTTTTTCTCTAGGATATTTTTTACTTCAAAAACTTTGCTACCTACTTCTTCTAAAAGAACTGCACAGCTCACGCCAAAAACGAAGTTGGTTTTTTCTCCACCATCTGTAACTTTATCGAAAGAATTAATTATAGAACTGCCACTTGCTGTCGAGATGTAGATCTCTGAGGTATTTAGAGCGGTAGTTAGACCTAAAAATTTATCAGAGTATAGACCGATAACTCTATTGATAAGTGTAGTAC
>Ga0315281_10004935_pt1 | contig 19208 bp, 11 predicted proteins | sample YL17G07_0_MG_FD_204540 | JGI IMG/M metagenome (GOLD analysis project Ga0315281, IMG submission 204540) | Sediment microbial communities from Yellowstone Lake, YNP, Wyoming, USA - YL17G07_0 | ecosystem: Environmental > Aquatic > Freshwater > Lake > Sediment | place: USA: Wyoming | collected... | reverse complement strand
GATTTAGGGTTTAAGATTTAAGATTTATGATTTAAGATTTAAGATTTAAGATTTAAAATTTAAGATTTATGATTTAAGATTTATGAAAGACATTTATAATTTTTAGATATATGATTTTATAAATGATTTATTTAAATGCTTTAAAATCATAAATCTTAAATCATAAATCATAAATTTTTTAGAGAGATGGTGTGAAGAAATTTAAGATTTATGATTTAAGATTTATAAAAGGCATTTATAATTTTTAGATATATGATTTTAAAAATGATTTATTTAAATGCTTTAAAATCATAAATCTTAAATCATAAATCATAAATTTTTTAGAGAGATGGTGTGAAGAAATTTAAGATTTATGATTTATGATTTATAAAAGGCATTTATAATTTTTAGATATATGATTTTATAAATGATGTATTTAAATGTTTTAAAATCATAAATCATAAATCATAAATCATAAATTTTTTAGAGAGATGGTGTGATAAACAAGATTGCATTAAATATGTTACCATTTATTCTATCAATAATTTTGCTTATTCCTATACAGCAAAATATCGCAAGAATAATGCAGAGCCGGCCTGTTGAAGAAAAACTTGGATTTCTGCCCTCTAATAATTTTTTATCCTGCGCCTCGCTAAATCACAAAGCTGCTATAAGCGAATGGATTTTTTTGAAGGCTTTAACATATTTTGGGATGAAGATTGATAAAGAACGCCCAGAGCTTAGCAAGAGTATAGATTACTATAGTGTCTTTAGATTCCTTGACGCCTCAACCTATATTGATCCTTACAATATTGACGCATATTATTTTACAGAAGCTGTTTTTACTTGGGACTTGATGAGAGTAAAAGAGGCTAATTATATCCTGGAGAGAGGAATAGCATTTCGGACATGGGATTTTTATATTCCTTTTTTTATTGGATTTAATGATTTTTATTTTCTAAAAGACTATAAAAATGGGGCAAAATTTATGGAGATTGCGGCAAGGATTACAGGCGACCCACTTTTTACAACTTTAACCTCAAGGCTTTTATATCAATCAAGTCAGACTGGCGTTGCAATAGGATTTCTTGAGATGATGATTAAAAATATGTCTCCTGAAAATTCAACTGGGGGCATAAGCCCTCTGTTAAGAGAACCCCTTGAGAAGCGTTTAAAGGCTCTAAGGTCTATTGGTTATTTAGAGTGGGCAGTAAAGGAATATTCGGATATTTACAGAGAATATCCATCAGATATTACACAACTCTTAGATAAAAAAATCATAACTGCCATTCCGAAAGACCCATACGGAGGAAGGTTTTATATAGATAAAGGTCAGATTCTTTCTTCAAGCAATTTGGCAGAAGGAGGCGCAGTCAGTGGAAACAGCAATCAAAACTGAAGGTCTGTCTAAGACATTTATTGGACGCATAGATGTTGATGCCCTAAAAGGGCTTAATCTTGAGATATTAAAAGGCGAGATATTTGGGTTTTTGGGTCCAAACGGCGCAGGAAAAAGCACCACCATTAAACTAATCATGGGTCTGCTAAGACCTACAAGCGGGAATATCTATGTATGCGGTCTGCCTTCCTCATCAAGAGAATATAAGAAATACATTGGCTATCTCCCCGAAAATCCAAGTTATTATGATTATCTAAGCGCAGAGGAATTATTGAGATTCGTAGGCAGGACATTCTCTATGAGCGATTCAGAGATAGGATTAAACTCAGAGTATCTCTTAAAGACCCTTGACCTTTATGATTCAAGAAAGAGACCAATAAGGGGTTATTCAAAGGGAATGGTTCAAAGACTAGGGCTTGCTCAGGCTTTAATCCATGACCCCGAAATCTTTATCTTTGATGAACCTATGAGCGGTCTTGATCCTTTAGGCAGGATTTTAGTCAGAAACCTTATCCTTGAGCTAAAGAATAGGGAAAAGGCAGTGTTTATGAGCACGCATATATTAAATGATATTGAAACCATTTGTGACAGGGTTGGCATCATAATAAATGGAGAATTAAAGAGAATCGTTGAGATTAAGGATATCTTAGAAAGGGATATAACCTGTTATGATATCACAATCAGCGTAGTAGGCACACCTGTAAGGGCAATTCGCAGGGCATCAGATTGCGATGAATTGCCCCTTCGTTGGTTTAAAGGGCAATATACCAAACGTGAAAATACCTATAATCTAAAAGTCCTGCCTAATGATTTAACACAAACCTTGACGGATATCTCAAAGGATAGCGGTATAAAACTTCACTTGATTTCGCCAGAGAGAAAGGGACTGGAGCATCTGTTTACAGAGATAGTCAATGAAAAGTCACAATCTGTGGTCTAACAGTTACCTATCAGACAGGTTTAGTATAATCTTCATAGCCTTTGTTACGCTTGGAGTTTATTATCCATTACTCTTCGCTCAGGTCTGCAGTGTTGATGATCAAAGAATGCTCAATTATCTGATGTCTATTGAGACATTTAATCTAAAATCTATATTTTTTCTGAAGGTAGTATATTATTATAGGCCTATATTATATCTAACCTATGTATTTGACCGCTTTGCATGGCTCTGTTTTGAGTCATTTATGCACCTTGAAAACATCTTCATTCATTTGATAAATGGGATATTGGTATTTTTATGCTCAAGGGAAATATCAAAGAGATTTGAAATACATTCATTTAACCTAGCCCCAATGATAATCTCGCTGCTATTTGTCCTTCACCCAATAAACACTGAGTCAGTATGCTGGATATCAGGAAGGTCTGATCTGATGGCAGCAACCTTTATCTATCTTGCAATATATCTCATGCTCAAATGGGGAATGTCAAAGGCGTATGCAATACACCCCTACGTTGAAAAGCAGAATAAAATGGTAGGGGCGTATTGCAATACGCCCTCTTCCCAAACAAATACATTTGCTTTCAGCCCAAATTGGCTTAATATTATTTTAATATCAATATCATATTTACTTGCCTTGCTGTGCAAGGAGACTGCCGTTGGATTACTGCCAGTTGTCTTGATGTTTTTGTTTTTAAAAACCGATAAATTGGAATCAAATTTTCTAAAAAGGCGTTTACTTCTATTTATACCTTTTGTTATAACTACTTCATTTTATATGTTATTGAGAAGTTATGTAATCAATAAAGATGTCGGTTTGAGGGTGTTCACTGGAATACAGAGCCAGCCTGAATTAACCTCAAATGATCTAACTTCTTCTAATATTAGCATTATTGAGGCAATTGGATTTTATATAAAGAAGCTCTTTTTACCATTACCTCTTAATTTTATTATAGTTGATATCAATAGAAGTCTATATTTTTGGTTAGGATTGATGATTATCGCAGTTGTTTTATATATCTTGTATAAGAGAAATCTGTATAGTTTTATAGTGATGCTAATGATTTCCTTTATAGCGCCTGCCCTGATGATATTGATGAGAAATATGACATGGACGTTTGTATCTGAACGCTACCTGTATATTTCAAGTTTTGGAGCTGTATTATTGATTGTAGTTTTGTTTTATAGGATTACTGCCTCTATGTCAGAGAATCTGAGACTCTCTTTGTTATTTTGTTTAATAATAGCCTCATGTTTTATTACTGTAAATAGGGTATATATTTGGCAGTCCAATGTGACATTGTTTGAAGACGTTATTAAGAAATCTCCCAATTCTGGTTATGCTGCAAATGAATACGGGATTGCGCTTGCGCAAAATAAACAATATCTTGAGGCTCTCAATCAATTCAAAATAGCTCGCAGTTTAAGCCGTAAAAGCTATAAAATACCAATATTTAATCAAATCAGCACAGAACTGCAAGAGACTGGCGATCTTCAAAAGGCTAAAAACAGTTATATTGATCAATTAAAAGACCCTCAGACATATAGGTATCCCCTGCTTCTAAAGATTGTTGAGATAACTGATCAACAACTGCTTCATATCAAAAATGACCAAAAAGTAAGAGATATTATAATTGAACAGATATTCTATCTCAATCAAGCAGCTAAATTAAAAAAAACAGGGTATACTTATTATAAACTTGGACAGTTATATCTGAATATCTCTGATAATATCAATGCTCGAGAAAATTTTGAAAAATCTATTGAGCTTGAACCAAATGGTTATTGCGCAGCATCAGCAAAGAAGTTGATTAAATCACTGCAATAGATAATAAGATAGTGAATAGTTAATTATATTATTGCGTAAATTTATGGCATTACTTTTTATATTTAAGTGTGTTATATTAAATCGCCATTTAAATAGGTAATATATCTAACAGCATAGCACACTTGATAAAATATGACACCAGCGCGCATACTTATAGTTGAAGACGAGATAATCATAGCAAATGACATCGAAGAGAAACTGATAAATTTCGGTTATACAGTTATCGGCATAGAATCAACTGGTGAAAGGGCTGTGCAAAAGGCATTGGAAGACCCTCCTGACCTTATAATGATGGATATAATGTTAAAGGGCGCTATGGACGGAATAGAAGCTGCAGGGCAGATAACCAAACGCCTAAATGTGCCTATTGTATTTCTTACTTCATATTCAAATCAAGTGACTGTAGAAAAGGCAAAACAGGTTGGCGGCACATTTAGTTATCTCCTAAAACCGATAAGAGAAAGGGAGTTTCATATCACTATTGAGATGATACTCTACCGCCATTATTCAGAGAAAAAGATACAAGAAAATGAAAAGATGCTGCAGACAGTTTTGGATTCAATGTCTGTAAGTATCTTGATAATTGCGCCTGATGGCAAGATTAAAATATGTAATCCTATGACATCAAATATGCTTGGCATTGAAATATCTATCCTTGAGACACAATCCATTGAAAGTATAATTGAATTAAGAGATATGCCTAACGTAAATTCCTTTATTAGATACCTGCTGAAAAAAGAGACCGTAAGAAATGTGGAGCGGATATATATCAAACAAGACGGCACAAGGATACCAGTATTGTTTTCAAGCAGCTTGATTAAAAATGGAGACGGCTCTCCAAAACATATTATCTGTGTAGCTCAGGATATAACTGATAGAAAGCTCTTTGAAGATCAATTAATACGCTCTCAAAAGTACGCCCAATCCCTGATAAATAGTTCAATGGATATGATAGTCGCAACCAATCGCGATGGCAATATCACTGAGTTTAATTCTGCAGCTCAGCAGAGATTTCAATATCGTTTGGAAGAGGTTATTGGCAAGAGTCTATCGCTTTTATTTATGCCTGTAGAAGGTTCTATTGACGTCTTTGATGAGACGATAAAAAGGAGTAGTTATTCTGGCGAGTCAATAAATTATTGCAGCGATGGCACTGAATTTGTATCTTCCCTTTCTTTTTCAGTGTTGGTGGATTCAGAGGGCGGGATATCTGGAATGGTTGGAGTTATTAGAGACATCACGCAGCAAAAGATGCTTGTGCAGAGACAGATATTGTTGATCAATGAGTTAAGCAATACAAATGACGAATTAGAGAGAAGTCAAGAGCAGTTGGTTCAATCAGAAAAGATGGCATCTCTTGGACTATTAGTAGCAGGGGTGGCTCATGAGATAAATACTCCTATTGGAATAGCATTAACAACAGCCTCGCGTATGGTTACAATTACGCAAAACATTAAGGCAGCAATTGCAAATAATACTATGAAGAAATCGGAGTTTGAAAAATATCTGGCTGATATTGAGATTGGCAATGATCTAACCGTTCGAAACCTAAAACGAACTGCTGACCTGATAAAGAGTTTTAAGATGGTCTCAGCAGACCAAACCAGTCAAGAGATCAGGAAATTTAATTTAAAATCATATTTTGCAGATATAATTATGTCCCTAAGACCAAAACTCAAACAAACAACGCATGAAATTGAGATACAATGCCCTGAAGCCCTTGAGATGGAGAGTAACCCCGGCGCATTTGCCCAGATACTAACCAATCTGATAATGAATTCACTGATTCATGCCTTTGATGAAGGCGTAAGGGGAAAGATTATTATCTCATGTGAAAAAAAGGAAGATAATATAATTCTGAGATATTCTGACAACGGAAATGGCATACCAGAGGAACATCTAAAGAAGATATTTGATCCATTTTTCACAACAAAGCGAGGCTCAGGAGGTACAGGACTTGGGCTGAATATTGTATTTAATATAGTAACTCAAACCTTAAAAGGTAATGTCAAGTGTGAGAGCAAGGAAGGACAGGGGACAACATTTATCTTTGAACTTCCTATCAAATTAGAATACAATACTAGTAAAAAGTGAAAAAACTTTTCACTTTTTACCTGTTTCAACGCGCCTCAATATGACTCTGCCTGCCGCCTTCTAACTTCTTGATTATAGACAGAAATAATATCCGCTCTTCTGATCATGCCAACTACCTTTTTCTGCGCTCTAATATCTACAACAGGCATTTCATCTAAATCCATTAGGCTTAATTTATCAAGGGCAATAAATAGATTATCAGTAGAACTAAGCACAACAACATCTTCAGTACAAAGCTCGCCAGCAGTAACAACTTGTTTTATCTTATCGTCTAGAGCGACAGGTTTAATATCGTTTATTGAAATAATCCCTATTAACTCTGTCTGTGAATTAACTACTGGAAAATACAGACCATGACCTTTGATGATTAAATCCATTACTGTATGCAGGTTTGCATCTTTATTAATTGTAGTAAATGTTGTAGACATAAAATCGCTGACCTTTTTAGAGCTAAGTATTGAGGTCTCTAAACCTTCATGAAGGTTTACCCCGCGTTTGGTCAATTCCACAGAATCTATATGATCATGGAACAGGGCCTTAGCCATAAAAACCCCAGTAACTGACGCAAGCATGATTGGAATCAAGACCTTGTAATTCCCAGTCAACTCAAGCACCAAGAAGATTCCTGTCAGCGGGGCATGTGTCATTGCAGATAAAAAAGCCCCCATACCAATTGCAGCATATGTCCCTGGCTGCGAAATATATAGATGGGTTATGGACTCTGGAAATATATAATTAACCGCAAATCCAAATGCGCCTCCAGCCATTGTTCCAATAAAAAGGGCAGGCGCAAATACGCCTCCTGCGCCCCCAGAACCAAGGGATAGCGAGGTTGCAATTATCTTTATAAATACTAAGGCAAACATAAGAGAGAAGACATAATTTCCTTTTAAGGCATCAACAATATGATCATAGCCATCTGTCATTACATGCGGAAGAAAAATTCCAATAACTCCAACCATAAATGCGCCAATAATTGGTTTCACATATTCATTAATTGGAAGTTTTTCGAAATACCATTTAGTCCAGTAAAATACCTTCGTAAATAAGACAGAAACAGCTCCAAGTAAAAGTCCTAATACTATATATAAAGGCATTTCATAGATACTTTTTATCTCGCTGATTGGCATCCTAAAAGCAGGAGATCCGCCATAATAAGCCTCAGAAAGGGCAGCGGCTACACATGCCGCAATCACGACTGCTATAAAAGACATCATTTCATAATTGCCCAAAAGCAATATCTCAGTAGCAAACATAGTGCCTGCTATAGGGGCTTTAAATGTTGCAGCAATAGTTGCTGCTGTGCCTGCGGCTATCAAAAGGGTTCTTTGTTTAGAAGATGAGCCAAATAACTGCCCTGTAAGAGAACCAACTCCTGCGCCAATTATCGCTACAGGTCCCTCAACTCCAACAGAGCCTCCTGACCCAAGGGATAATGCAGGGGCTAGCATTCTTGTAATTATAGTTTTTACAGATACTATTCCGCCCTTTAGGTTGATTTTTTCAATGAAATTTGGAAATTTATATCCATAAATCTCGCCTGGAAATATCTTGGCTAAAGGGATAAGCAGCAGAGCGCCAAACATTGGCAGCAACGGAAGCAGCAGCCTGGAATTGAAGTCTTGTCCAATGTGTAAAAGCTCCTGACCCCTTATAAATATCAACTCCTTGACAGATTCAAGGATAAAACGAAATATTATGACCATCCCTGCTGATATAACGCCTATTCCTATTGCAAGGATTATTATTAATGTATGCGGGTTAAATACATTAGGATATTTGACTCTTAATCTCTCTATAAAAGTTTTAGCAGTGCGTTTCATTATAAAAATCTTCTCCTTTATAATATAGATTATTCCAAGTGTTTCACAATTCTATCATATAAAACTCTTTTAGAGCATGATTTCCATCATATCTTGAAATTTAATTTCACCTTCCAAGTAGTTTTTCCCATTCTATCTTCAAGTATAATGCCCATTTGATCAAGATCGGAGCGTATTTTATCGCTTTCATTATAGTCTTTATTGCCCCGGGCAGTATTTCTTTTTTCAATGAACTGCGTTATCTCTTCCTCTTTTAAGGGAATATTTTTTGTCTTCATCAGTGATATTTGCCATGTATATGGGGTCTTTGTAAAGATTCCCAAGATATCGCTAAACTTACGTATCAAAGACATTGCCTGCTCAATCAAGTCCTCTGCGCTGCTCTGTTTTGTGTCAAGAAAACGGTTTATCTCTCTTATTAACTCAAATATTATTCCAACCGCCTGAGCGGTATTAAAGTCATCGTCCATTACATCTGTAAATCTATTAATAGCAGATGAAACTATCTTTTGTAGGGACGATATATCTGGTTGTTTTTTAGCCGTACTTTTTAAGGTCATATATTCCTCAACCCTCAACATCGTTGAATAATACCTGTCCACAGATACCTCAACATCCCTTAATTGATCCTCTGAAAACTCAATCGGACTTCTATAATGAGTAGATATCAAAAATAACCGCAAGACCTCAGGGTCATATAGGTTTAAAATATCCCTTATTGTAAAGAAATTGCCAAGGGATTTAGACATCTTTTCTTTATCAACTGTGATAAAACCATTATGTATCCAATAATTTGCTAAAGTCTTGCCTGATAGCGCCTCAGATTGGGCTATCTCATTTTCGTGATGCGGGAATATCAGGTCAGCGCCTCCTCCGTGAATATCAAATGTCTCTCCGAGATATTTTTTAGACATTGCGCTGCATTCAGTATGCCACCCCGGTCTTCCCAAACCCCAAGGAGACTCCCAAGTTGGCTCTGAGGGCTTAGAAGACTTCCACAGAGAAAAATCAAATGGATTCCTTTTACGAATATCTACATTGACTCGTGAGCCTGCCTCAAGTTTAGATATGTCTTTCCTTGATAATTTCCCGTAATTCTTAAATTTTGCTATCTCATAAAACACATCGCCGTCAACCTCATATGCATAACCTCTTTCTATTAATTGCTTTATTATCTCAATCATCTCTGTAATATGCTCTGTTGCCTTTGGTTCAATATCTCCCCTGACAACTCCAAGCAGATCCATATCATGATAGTATTCATTAGTAAACCTTAAGGCTAGCTCATCCCAAGCAATTCCAAGTTCCTTAGCGCGGTTGATTATCTTATCGTCAATATCCGTAAAATTTCGGACAAACATGACCTTATAACCTCTGTCAATGAGATAACGCCTTATCACATCAAAGACTATTGCGCTTCTGGCGTGTCCTACATGACAGTAGTCATAAACTGTTATGCCGCAGACATACATATTAATGTTGTTTTCTTTAATAGGTTTTAATCCTTCTTTTTGAGATGAAATAGTATTATAAACTCTCACTGTATCTCCTATCTTAACAGGAATTTGCTCTATATCATGAAATCTCTTGATAGCATTTTCAAGGCTGCTAATCTTTGTCTCAAGCATAACAAACCGTTCTTCAACAGGGTCTGGCATATGGACATGATCCAAAGACTCAATAATATTGTCTTGACTATCAAAACGGCTGACTTTCCGTTTGATAATCTTTGCTGGAATCCCAACCACTATTGAATGCTGCGGGACATCCTCAAGCACTACTGAATTAGCGCCTATTTTAGCATAACTGCCAATGGTAATAGAACCTAAAATTTTTGCCCCAGCCCCAATTACTACATTATCTCCAAGCGTAGGATGGCGTTTTCCCTGTTCCTTTCCAGTTCCTCCTAGAGTAACCCCTTGATAAATAAGACATTCCCTTCCAATCTCAGAAGTCTCGCCAATGACAACGCCAGTCCCATGGTCAATAAAAAAACCAGCGCCAATCCTTGCTGCTGGATGTATCTCTACCCCTGTAAAAATGCGGACAATCTGAGATAGGAATCGAGGTAGTATTGGTATCTTAAGGATCCAGAGCCTATGAATGAATCTGTGCAATATAATAGCATGAAGACCAGAGTAGTTAATAATTACATCAAGGATTCCCCTTGCGGCAGGATCTCTGATAAAGACTGCCTTATAATCACTGCGGATTTCTTCAAATATTGACATCTTCTATTATAACTTATTGAGAGAAAAAAGTTGTGGTGATAGTTTTTACTTATAAATGGTTTGAGGGAAATCCATATATTTAAACAGAGATAGAAAATATAAAGTAAAAGCACATTGCATATAAGTGTATAGATGATATAAAATATCACCTAAAATATCAATTTGAAATTCATTTTGTAATATTTATTGCGCATTTTCTCTTTGGTGTTTCAAGACTAAGAAAAGATTTGACATATAGCGTGAGTTTATGACAAAATAAATAGTTAAAAGATAAATAATAAATGTAAATTGAAAAATTTTGGAGGCTAGATGCAAAGCACGGTTGAAAATATCTCTGTCACGAAAAAGAGAATTACCATAGTTGCGCCCAGTGATGAGATTGAAAAGGAGATTCAAAAAACTCTACAAAATTTGCGTACAAAATCAAAGATACCGGGTTTTCGCCCTGGCAAGGCGCCTATATCGCTGATTGATAAAAAATATGGCAAAGAGGTTGAAAAAGAGACCTTAGACAGGCTTGTCCCAGAGTATTATGCTTTAATCTTAAAGGAACATGACCTTCATCCTGTTTCTAATCCTCATTTTGAGTCAAATACTTACGAGCGTAAAAACGATCTAAAGCTCGTTTTTACCGTTGAAGTCCGTCCACCTATTGAGGGTTTTGATTACAAAGGCTTACCTGTAAAAGAGGATGAAATCAAGGTAGATGATGAGGAGGTAGAGACTTTTTTAAACAGACTTTTAAAGAGCAAGGCTGCTTATGAGCCTGTCACTCGTCCTATAGAATTAGAAGACCTTGTTATTGTAGATTTCACAGTTACAGAGCAGGACAATAAATCATATAGTGATCAATATATCAAGATAGGCGCAGATGAATATCCAAAGGAATTCTGTGATGCCCTTATTGGTAAAAATATCGGGCAAGAGGTAAAGACTCAAGTAACATTTCCACAAATATTTATAAAGGAAACCCTTGAAGGTAAAACGGTTAACCTGACCATAAATATAAAAGAGGTCAAAAGTCTTGTAACTCCTGCCCTAGATGATGAATTCGCAAAGGATATGGGTCATGAAACTCTTGCGGCATTAAAAGAAATACTTCACACCAATATTCTCAATTTCAAAAAGGATAATGCTGCAAAGGCAGTTAAAGGTGAAATAGTCAAGACACTAGTAGAGAAATATGATTTTCCTGTGCCTGAGACTCATCTTGAAAATGAGATAGATTCTCTTGTTAAAAATGCAAAGTCTTTAAAGGAGTATGCAGATAAATCTGAAGACGAGTTAAAGGTGCATTTTAGGGAAGAAGCGGTCAAAAATGTCAAGGCAATGGTTATCCTTGATATTATCGGAGAAGAAAATAAAATAGTTGTAAGCGATAAAGAACTTCAGGAGAGATTAATTATAATGGCTCAGGCCATGTCTATGACTCCAGAGGCGCTAGTGCAATTTTATGCAACCAGAGAAGGCTCGCTTGAGTCGTTAAGGTATACGATATTTAGAGAGAAGGCAGTTGATGAAATCTATGCAAAGGCAAATTTTATTTCGTGAGGGCAGCGCTTTCACACTTCTAATAATAGAAAGGATAAACTATGAGTATCATTCCAATAGTAATAGAACAGACAGGCAGAAGTGAGCGGGCTTATGATATATATTCAAGGCTTTTGAAGGATAGAATTATATTTTTGGGTACTGCAATTGATGATCACGTGGCAAATACAATAATTGCGCAGATGTTATTTCTTCAAACAGAAGACCCTGATAAGGATATTCATTTGTACATAAATTCACCCGGGGGCGTTGTGTCTTCAGGGCTTGCGATTTATGATACCATGCAGTATGTTAAATCAGATATAGCAACCTATTGTTTAGGACAGGCTGCAAGTATGGGAGCGCTTTTGCTTACAGCAGGGGCAAAAGGCAAGAGATTTGCCCTTCCAAATGCAAGGATAATGATTCATCAGCCAATGGGAGGTTTTCAAGGGCAGGCAACGGATATTGAGATTCATGCAAAGGAGATTTTAAAGATGAAGGATACATTAAATAAAATCCTTCAGAGGCACAGCGGTCAGACCTTAAAAAAGATTCAAAACGATACAGACAGAGATTTTTTTATGTCATCAGAAGAGGCTAAGATATATGGCATAGTTGATGAGGTAATTTCATCAGCCCAACAAAATTTAAAGACAAAATAGACACCTAAGAGGTGATAAATGGCTAAAAAGAAGATGGAGCATTTTAAGTGTTCATTTTGCGGCAAGGACCAAAGAGAGGTAAAAAAACTTATTGCAGGACCATCGGTTCATATATGCAATGAGTGTGTTAATCTCTGTAATGAGATAATATCTGAAGACCTTGCAACAAGCATAGATAAAAAAGACTATATACCTGCGCCTACGCCAGTTGAGCTTCATAATTTTCTCAATAGTTATGTAATAGAGCAGGAACGCGCTAAAAAGATTATTTCCGTAGCGGTTCATAATCACTATAAAAGGATATATAGACAGATAGACTCAGAAGTCGAATTACAAAAGAGCAATATACTTTTAATTGGTCCAACTGGAACAGGCAAGACACTGCTTGCGCAGACTCTGGCGCGGTATCTTGATGTGCCCTTTACAATAGCGGATGCAACTACCCTGACAGAGGCTGGATATGTTGGAGAGGATGTTGAGAACATAATATTAAAACTCCTTCAATCAGCGGATAATGACATAGAGCGCGCCCAGCGCGGGATAGTTTATATAGACGAGATTGATAAGATTAGCAGAAAATCGGATAATCCATCTATCACACGCGATGTCTCTGGCGAAGGCGTTCAACAGGCGCTTCTAAAGATAATTGAAGGAACGGTTGCAAACATTCCTCCTCAAGGAGGCAGAAAACATCCTCAGCAGGAATATCTTCAAGTTGATACCACAAATATTTTATTTATATGCGGCGGGGCATTTAATGGACTTGAAGATCTTATTGAGCAGAGGCTTGGTCAAAGGATAGTTGGTTTTGGGACTAAGTTATATGGGCGCAATAAAAAAGAAAAATTTCTGTCAAAGGTAACGACATCAGATTTAATCAAATATGGCTTGATACCTGAGCTTGTAGGCAGACTGCCTGTTTTAGCAACCCTTAATGAATTAAGCGAGGATTCTCTAGTGGATATATTAGAAAAGCCAAAGAATGCTATCTCTAAGCAGTATGAGCAGCTGCTAAAGTTTGATGATGTAAAACTGACATTTAATAAAAACGCTTTAAGGGCGATTGCAAAAAAGGCTATAGAATTAAAAACTGGGGCAAGGGGTTTAAGGGCGATAATGGAAGACATCATGCTTGATGTGATGTATGAAATTCCTTCAAAGAAGGAGATAATAGAATGTATAATAAGCGAAGAAGTGGTTACAAATGGAAATATGCCTGAATTGATCTATGCTAAAAAGGCTGAATCAGCGTAGGATTGGGATTTAGGATTAGATAATAATTGTAGTTGACGTATTGAACTTTATATGTTATATTATAATTGTATTAAAAATATTCACTGTAACAAGTGATGTAAAATATCAATAAAAGGAGGGCAATAGAGATGAGGATATATTTATATGGTGGTGTTAAAGAATAATTGTATTTGGCCATAAAAGAATATAAAAAGAAGGGTGGTTTCTTTCCCTTCTTTTTTGTTTTTACTATAATTTATTGAAAGGTATTAATTTGAATGTATTAAGTCATGGTTCTTGATAGTATTTGTTTTGAAAGGGGGGATTTATATGAGATTAGATTCGAAAAAATCGTTTATAAAATTCCATAAGTGGCGAGAAAAAATTTTTAGTTTAACAGGTTTAGGCTGTACTATTGGATTTATAATTTTTGGAATTATTATTAAAGGTAAGTCTTTTAACTTTGATACAATTCCTGAAATTCATGGATCATTACTTATTGAACTTGGAATTGCTTCTTTTATAATAGTTATACTTGGATTAACTTTAGATAAGTATCAAAAAGAAAAACAAGATGAGATGCTTGAACAGTTCAAAGAAAATTCCTTTTTTGCTTTATTTGGCTGGATTCTTCCAAATAGCGAGGTGTTTTTAGACACAGTAACCAAACAGATTTTCCATAGTAATTTTATTCGAAAAGATTGGATAATATGTTATACTCTGAATAAAATATCAGATAATATCAAGGCGTCTATAGACTCAACTTGTAACTATAGCGATTCTTTAATAATAGAAATTGATTCCTCATATAAGATTACTAATATTAAATCCTACGAACAAAATTATAATGTAAAGTTTTGGTTAGAAAAAGAGGATGCTCCAACTTTTAATAGAGTCATTTATTTTAATATTCAAGGAAAAAATTTTACTGGAATTGGAAAAAATGAAGAAGAATTAAGAAAATGCTTAGTATCAAAAAATGAAGATATTAGTAACGAATATAATTTAGGCAGTTATCTTATCCAGCCAGGTGAAACTGTCTCAATTAGAACAAAAAGCCTTGCAATTAGATCAATAAATCAAACAACCGAATTCTATACATCAGTTTATCTCTCAGAAAGTCTTACTATAACGATAAAAGATCAAACTTGCAGTAATCTATCTTTTGTATGTGAAGCCAATTCTCCGCATAGATGTAATAAAGTTAATGAGTTTTCTAGTAATGATTGCAGAGAAATTACTTGGTCAATCACTGAACCTCTATTACCTTATCAAGGAATCTATTTAAAATGGCATAAACCAGTACAAGAACTTACAAGGCAGTTATCTTAAACGAAGCGAAGGGCTTTGAATAATAAATTTGAATTTTATAAATATATCTCAATAAACTAAGCAGAATTGGAATCTGATACCATTGACTCTATTAGATTATATAAAATTATTACCGGGCGGGGCAGTTTACACATTAGCGGATAAATCAGCCGTTTTAATGGGCTTTAGGCTTTATGAAGTAAACAGCGTAATAAATATATTATGGAATCAGGATAAAACTGCTCTGTCCATAGATATTATCTCAAGCTCTAATTGTACTGTTGATATATATTTAAAAGGAGAAAATATTAATTATGAATGTGACTGCGGTAAATGGAATCTCTCAAAAAATTGCGCCCATGTAATCTGCGCATTATTAACAATCAAAAATCTAATTCAACCACAACTCTTTAAGTTCAATAGACCTAACACCATACACAGAGATTATCTAAACGAAGCCTTATTAAATGAAAACAAACATAGAAAGAAACCATTATCTATTGGCTATGCCCTCTATTTAGAAAATATTGACGATGATATATCTATATATATTACTAACAAAGGGAAAAAGATTGACTATTATCAATATGACTCTCATCTGATGTCAAAAGATATTAAAAATATTCTTAACATTATATCTTTTGTCAGATTTGACAGGTCTCATATTATAAGTTATTTTACAAAAGAGACACCTTCATTTCCAATAATATTTAAAAATGGCGCTGAGGAGACCATTGTTACATGGGATTCAGACAGGGAATATCTGACCAATACCTCGATTGACACTACCGCTGATACCGTAACCATTAATAAGTCATGCAGTATTGAGAGAGACTCGAAAAAGGAAATTTTGGTGTATGGAGATTTTGTGTTTGACCTTGAGTCAAAAAAATTCAGCATAATTACGCATACAGAGGGTTGGACACTATGGCGTTATATTTTTAAAGCCTGCAAAAGTTCTTTACATATGGAAAATCCTCCTGATATCTCGGAAAAAGATATAACATCTTTCTGGATTTTTAAACGAAATATCAATATGGTTCAGATGAGATTTCCATTCAAGATGAAGGATAAGATTATTGAGAAAACTATATTTAGATTGGATGGCAAAGCCTGTGAGGTTACTCTCCAACCCAAACCTGCATATGAAATAATCATAACCCTTGAAGAAGATTATTATAGACTTACAGCTAAGGCGATAGATTACTCACTACTGCCGTCTATGTATCCATTTTTATTTTTTTCTGCTAAAATGCCCTCTGGATTTAATACCATCAAAAATAAGACGATCCTTTTAAAGTTGTATATTGATGCGGTTAGGCAGCAGTCAAAAAAGAAAAGAGATGAGTTAATTAAGCAGGGTCTAACCTCTGGTTTGTTAAAAAATAAAAAACAGATTAAAGATGCAATGAGAACGCTAAAAGATATAATAGACCAGACATTTAATGCTGAGTTACAGATAGATTACTACAAAGATAGCTGGATACTTATCCCAATTGATAAGACACATGAGATACTTCTTTATTCCATACCTTTTGAGTTATTTGGGATCAAGATATTTGATGATAACGTTGGGCATAATGAAATGCTGGTTAATAAAGCGGAATTCATGCTTAAATTGCCAATCTTGGTTAAAACATTTAACGAAAATGGCATAAATGTCTCTATGGCTGAAAGGCCCATAAAATTATCCAAGATAGATATTGAATTTGATACTGTAAAGACCTCTATTGATTGGTTTGAATTATCCCCAGAGATACGTTGTGACGGGCAATTATTAAAAAAGATTCAATTAGAGATGTTACTTAATGTTAATGGAACTATAGAAATAGATGGAGTAATACATATCCTTGATGAGGCATCCAGAAATATGCTTTCAGCCATCAATCCTTTAATCGGTTCTGGAAAAAAAGATATCCTAAGAGTTCCTCGTCTTCAGATTTTAGACTGGATACACCTGCGTAAAAATGGCGTAAAGGTAAAGCTGCCCATAGAGGATGAAAGGATAATCGAATCCCTGACAGAATTCAAAAAAATAGAGGAAAGACCTCTTCCCAATGGTCTAAACGCAACACTTAGAAGATACCAAATGGAAGGATACTATTGGCTGACATTTTTATATGAACACAAGTTTGGCGCCTGTCTTGCTGATGATATGGGATTGGGAAAGACCTTGCAGGCAATAGCCTTTATTGGCGGACTCATTGAAGGTTTGATTAAACCTCAACTTACTTCCTCAAAGTCTATCCTTATAGTTATGCCTCCGACATTACTCTTTAATTGGGAGTCTGAGATCAAGAAATTCTATCCTTCTCTGACAATCTATTCATATATAGGCAGTGACCGTAAGGCAGTCTTTGATAACTATAACATTATCTTAAGTACATATGCCATAGTAAGGAGAGACATTAAAATACTCAAAGATATTGTCTTTAATATAATTGTCTTTGATGAAGCTCAGGCTATAAAAAATATCTTTGCGGATACAACAGGCGCTGTCAGGCAATTAAAGGCGTGTTTTAAACTTGCAATGACAGGCACTCCGCTTGAGAATCATATTGGCGAATATTATTCAATAATGGATTTAGCCCTGCCTGGGTTACTAGGGCAATATAAGGATTTCAAGGGCAATATTGGCTCTGAAGGCATTGAGAGGATAATACAGCGGACAAAACCCTTTATCTTACGAAGGACAAAAGAGATTATTCTAAAAGAACTGCCAAATAAGATTGAATCAGATATCTATCTTGAACTCACAGAAAAACAGAAGGTTTTATACAATAAGACTATACAAGAGGTGAAATCTACTATAGATGAGGCATATCGGACTAAGACAGGCTCTGTTGCAAAGATAATAGCCTTAACAGCGCTGCTAAAACTGAGACAGATCTGCCTGTCTTGCGAGCTTGTCAATCCTGATATAAATGGCAGATCTCCAAAGATTGAATTTCTAAAAAGCGAGCTTGAAGAATTATTTGCCGAAGGGTACAGCGCATTAGTTTTTTCACAGTTTACATCATTCCTTGATATTGTGGAAGCACAACTTATTGATACAGGCTATAAGGTTTTCAGGCTGGATGGCGGGGTGCCTGTTGCAAAGAGGAAGAGGCTTGTTGCAGATTTTATGGAGTGTGAAGCGCCAAGTCTATTTCTATTAAGTCTCAAGGCTGGCGGACAGGGGCTTAACCTCACTAAGGCGTCATATGTCTTTCATCTTGACCCGTGGTGGAATCCAGCAGTTGAAAATCAGGCATCAGACAGGGCGCACAGGATTGGTCAAAAAAATAAGGTGATAGTAACAAGAATCTTGATGAGGCACACCCTTGAGGAAAAGATAATGGAACTAAAACAGAGAAAACTAGAGCTTTATAAGGCTATTTTAGACAGTCCAACAATGACTGCAGGTTTTGCTATAACAAGGGAAGATTTTAATTACATCTTAAGCCCTGTGTAATAATATTGGTCGGGGCGAGAGGATTCGAACCTCCGGCCTCACGGTCCCGAACCGTGCGCGCTGCCGAACTGCGCTACGCCCCGAGAAAAAAGTGAAAAGTTAGAAACAGTTAAGAAAAATCTTTTTTTTAAATGCTTTTCACTTTCTTCTTAATTACTATAGAGCCTCTTGCAAAAGTAATAAAAAAAGCATATTTATAAGATATATTACTCAATAGTGTTCAGTATGAAAATTTATAGACTGATATAACTTAATATATATTGCGCCATTTCAGGGCTATTTTGATTATTTTATTTTCTTCTTCACAGGACTTACACCCTGTGCTAGTATATTATGCCCTTTCAGGGCTTAAAAAAATAAATGCGTAATTATTAAAACCCTGTAAGGACGAAATATTGCTTTTAAGTGTGAAAATGAGTTATTTAAATTATAGCAATTTTCATACCGAACACTATTGTCGCTGTCCATATTTACCGTTCCTATTTAACCAAATTTGATATCTCTGTAACATTAAGACCTGTTAACACTGAGATCATATTGGGTTCCATCCCTGAACTTAGCATTTTCTTAGCTATTACAAAATTTGCTTCATTTATCCCCTCCTGCCTTCCCTCCTGTCTTCCCTGATCTAAGCCTTGCTGCATCCCTTGCTTTTGAGCTAACGAAATGGCGCCTTGTTGAATATATATATAATCTAATTTCTTATGTTGGATTTCAAGTTCAG
>Ga0315281_10004934_pt1 | contig 19213 bp, 19 predicted proteins | sample YL17G07_0_MG_FD_204540 | JGI IMG/M metagenome (GOLD analysis project Ga0315281, IMG submission 204540) | Sediment microbial communities from Yellowstone Lake, YNP, Wyoming, USA - YL17G07_0 | ecosystem: Environmental > Aquatic > Freshwater > Lake > Sediment | place: USA: Wyoming | collected... | reverse complement strand
AAGATGGCAAAGATAGCAGGAATGTCTTACGGTGAGATGCTGGAAGCTATTTTACGAGCAGCCGAACAGCGATTGGGTATCTAGGTGGACAAGAGAGTAGAAAAATAGGCTAAAATAAATCGGATTAAGCGAGCCCAGAGTTCATCTATGCGGCTGCTAGGCAAAATGGGTGGCTTTAAATACGTAATTATCATATACTTCTGACACAAAGGGGGTAAAAATATGGAAGCAAAACTTAGACGAGCAGACATTGTAATAATAGCCTCGGCTCATAACCCGAGCATAATAGCTCCGCAATGGCTCAAAGATAATTCCCTAATAATCGAAAAACCCAAACACTTTGTACATACCCCTGAACTTTCTCTATTTGAATCGGAGTCTTTTTCATTAGTGGTTGATCATGAACGGCTACAGATCATAGCTAAAAAGCAAGATGAAGGGTCATTAAGATCTTTAGCAAATATCGGTGATAACTACGTGAAATTATTGCCTCATATCCCCTACATCGCCCTGGGATTTAACTTCTTGTGGAGTATTGAGATCGATAAGGGAGAGAAGCTCCCAAAAATTGGGCTTGACATAAATAAAAGTGATTTAATGTCAGCTTTTAAAGGTCATAAGGTTAATTATGGAGGCATCGTTTACGCAGGAAAAGAACCCTATAAGCTTAAGCTTGTTATCGAACCGCAGGGGGGAAATACCCTTGTTCATAATTTCAATTACCATCACGAACTTAAAGGCATGTCTACAGGAGATATTATAAAATTAATGAACGGTTTTTTGATCCGCTATAAAGATTCATCAAAAATTATAAAGGGGCTTTATTTAGGAGGAAAGAAATGATTAAGGTACTCCAGCGAAGTACTGAAAGGCCAGGACTGGGACCGTCGATAGAGGAAATAATAACAGATATAATAAAAGATAAAGAAAATTTAGAGCAAGTCAGCTCAGAACCCTCAGGAACTTCCTCTGGGTCTCTACCTTTCAATTTGATACCAAAAATTGACGCGGCTTATCATTACTACTTTCGAAGTCTTTTAAGCAGAGTAAGAGTATATGATGAACAGTGGCTCCGCAAGATTATTTCTAATTATACGGCTAATTATGAGAAGTCGCTGGACTCTATTTCACGTATGTCCCAAGAAGAAATTTGGGGAGAGACTTTATCACCTTACCCTACTTTAGATTTAGGTTTAGAGGCGTTGGAACAACTTTACATTTTGCGAAGACGCAGCGAAGTTATAAAGTTTCTAGAGGACAATTCCTTTCTTTTCCCAACCCTTAAGGAAGCATATAGGCAAATTAGAAACTATTTTGGAAAGTCAGTGCAACTTATCCTTGAGGTTATTACTGATCCTGAGGTTGCAGGAGAACAGGAATTAGTAATTTTTGTTCATATAAACATTCCACCGGATGAAGCTTTTAAAAAGCTTGAACAGCTTGATGAAGAGTGGTGGTTGGATGCTCCCGCTAATGCTCGGGGGAAAGTATGTATTGATGTGGAATTCGAATGACTTTCGATTGGGCAGAGTATTTGAAATTAGCACAAGAGCTTGCTGGGCAGGCTGTAAATCCAGCAAATGAAGAAGCTAAGTTGCGTTCTTCTGTTAGCAGGGCATATTACGCTGCTTACTGTAAGGCACGAAATTACTTGCGCGACATCGAAGGATATTCAATTCCACCGACTTCAAAAGCTCATACATATGTTCGTAATAAATTCAAGAACAGCCCTGATAGATTACGTAGAAGGATAGGCGATGGTCTAGATCGACTAAGAATACGCAGAGACCAAGTGGATTATGATGATTCTGTAACTGGACTATCATCAATGGTGATAATGTCCTTAAAATCAACCCAAGATATCATTTATATGCTAAGCAGCCTCTAGTTGAAAATCAGTCAGATGCCACCACATCGCCTAATATGGGCTTCACAAAACCCAAAAATGATAAAAAGGAGCTAACAACTTGAAAGAGCCGTTTGGGAAATTCATAGAAAGTAAGTTAGGTTCTGGCATTTTGCTCATCACCTGCGGGCTTCCGGGCACCTGGAAGACCGAGACCAGCGAGGAAATATCCAAAATAAAGGGCTATCCTATCGTCCGAACCGACCTGGTCAGGAAAGAAGTATTGAAAAATGAGGACATATTCGATGAAAAGGTTGCCTCCAGTATGGACAGGCGAACGATGGTCTATGATGAGACTTTCCGAAGAGCAGAGGAAACCATTAAAAGTGGCGCTAGTGTGATAATTGATGCCACCTTTGTTACCCAATCTTTAAGGAGGCGCGCCGCTGAAATAGCCGCTAAACACAACAAGACGTTCGTTATCCTGCAAACAGATTGCCCGCAGGAGGTAGCCATAGGAAGGATACTGAGACGAACCAAGGAGAGTTACGAATCAAATGCACTCACCGAACAGGCCTACCTCAACAATAAAAAAAGGTTCCAACAAGTGGATTTAGATGACCTGAAACGATTGAATCCCAACCTTAACATCATCCATTTGATAGTTGATACCCAGAAAGACCCACCTGAAGAGTGGTATATCACCGGCGTAGAAAAGAGATGAAGATAGATTTACATATCCATACCAGAACCTGCTCTGATGGCAATCTTTCCATTGAAGAAGTATTTAAGGAAGCAAAAAATAGAAATATCGACTTAATGTCGACCACCGACCACGACAACATAGATTGCCAGGAAAAGGCAATTGCTCTGGCTAAAGGGCATGGCATATCCTACATCACCGGGGTGGAATTGAATGTGACTTTCCGCTATCTTGGCGAATCCGTTCCCCTTGATTTTCTGGGATATGGGTATGACATCCACAATCAGGAGCTGAAAAACAAGCTCCAGCTAATACGGGAACACAGGGAGAGAAGGGCACGCCAGATTTTAGAGAAATTGAATGCCGAGTTTGACAAAGAGGGTATTCCGAAGTTCACTGAGCAAGACCTCAAAAATATCCAGGATAGCGTGGATGGTACATTCGGACGCCCTCATATCGCGAACTATCTAATAAAAAAAGGCATCGTCAGTGATACGCAGGAGGCATTCGATAAATACCTGGTTAAGTGCGATGTACCCAAGTATCCCCTTTCGCTTGCTGAAGCATCCAAATTAGTCAGGAATGCTGGCGGAATGCTAGTACATGCGCACCCCAATGACCCAAATGGGACATCTTTAGTAACCATAACGCATGATTTAGATGAACAGACGAAAATAATCCAAAAATATATGCTAGAGTATATCGATGGCGTTGAATGCTGGCATTCCAGATACGATGAGAAAACCACCAGGCATTATATTAAGTTTGCCAGGAAGCACGGGCTAATTATGACTGGAGGTAGTGATTGCCACCAAAAGCCGCTACTAATGGGCACGCTAGATATACCAGACTGGGTTGCTGTACAGTTTAAGCGGATAGAATGACACTGCATTTGAATATTCATTCTTCTTGACACTTTATTGTCAGTAGATAACACTATAAGATTTGGAGCAAAGTTAAATATGAAAAATTATGACATTAAAGACCCTTCTTTAGTTGATGAAGGCAAGCTTCGCATTGAGTGGGCTGGCAAGGAGATGCCGGTAATCAAATTAATAAAACAAAGATTTGCTAAAGAAAAACCTCTCCAGGGGATTCGCATCTCCGCCTGCCTTCACATCACCACAGAAACAGCTAACCTGGCAATGGCTCTGAAGGAAGGCGGTGCTGACTTAGTCCTTTGCGCCTCCAATCCGTTAAGCACCCAGGATGATGTCGCTGCCGCTCTGGTTGACTTCGGCATTCCCGTAAATGCCATAAAGGGAGAGGATAATAAGACTTATTACAAACACATTATCACGGCACTGGAACACAAGCCTCAGCTCACCATGGACGATGGCGCTGACCTGGTCTCCACCTTGCATAAAGAACATACTGAACTGATTCACAATGTCATTGGTGGCACTGAGGAGACCACCACCGGGGTCATCAGACTAAGGAATATGGCAAAAGAGGGGAAGTTGGGCTATCCCCTCATCGCTGTGAATGATGCCCAGACTAAGCATTTTTTCGACAATCGCTATGGCACAGGGCAAAGCACCATTGATGGCATCACCAGAGCTACCAATATTCTCTGGGCAGGAAGGAAGGTGGTCGTGTGTGGTTACGGCTGGTGCGGCAAGGGAATAGCCATGCGTGCCCACGGATTGGGAGCTCAGGTCATCGTTACCGAAGTTGACCCTATCCGTGCACTGGAAGCAGCCATGGACAGCTATCAGGTTATGCCTCTACTGGAAGCTTGCCAGGTAGGAAGTATATTCATCACCGCCACAGGCGATATGAATGTCGTTGACAAAACTCACTTTTTACGCATGAAAGACGGGGCTATCGTGGCCAACAGCGGTCATTTTAATGTGGAGATAAATATTACCGCTTTGGAAAGTCTGGCAAAATCGAAAAGACGAATACGCCCTTACGTTGATGAATACAGCCTGGCTGATGGACGGCGTATCTATTTACTTGGCGAAGGAAGACTCATTAACCTGGCTGCCGCTGAAGGACATCCCGCCAGCGTTATGGACATGAGCTTCGCCAATCAGGCCCTATGCTTGGAGTATCTTGCTAAGATGAGAGGAAAACTCAAGCCAGATGTTTATTCCGTGCCCGAGGAGATTGATAAAGAGATAGGAAGGTTGAAGCTTGCTTCCATGAACATTACCATCGATTCCTTGACTAAGGAACAGCAAAAATACCTGCAAAGCTGGGAAGCGGGCACGTAATATAACTGAAGAAAGGAGCAAAAATGCCGAACAGTTTTAATAAATCGTCTACTTATATGCTTACCTCGGAGTCCGTTACTGAGGGGCATCCCGATAAATTATGCGACCAGATTTCCGATGCTGTCCTCGACGCCATACTGGAGAAAGACCCTATGGCAAGGGTTGCCTGCGAGGTAGCAGCGACCACAGGACTGGTCATCGTTATGGGAGAGATTACCACTGACTGCTATGTGGAAATACCAGACATTGTTCGCGGCGTGGTGCGAGATGTGGGCTATACTCGCGCCAAATACGGATTTGATTGTGATACTTGCGGGGTGATAGTCTGCGTCAAGGAGCAATCAAAGGATATTGCCCTAGGGGTAGACCGCTCTCTTGAAGCAAGGAGTGGGGAAACGATTAATGAGAAGGGAAACCTGGGTGCTGGCGACCAAGGAATGATGGAGGGCTTCGCTTGCAACGAGACTCCTGAGTTCATGCCACTCACCATCACCCTGGCGCATAAGCTATGCCGCCGCCTCGCTGAGGTGCGCAAGGACCATACCCTCACCTACCTTCGTCCCGATGGCAAATCCCAGGTAACGGTGGAGTATAGTCACGGCATACCTAAAAGGGTGGGCAATGTTGTTCTTAGTGCTCAGCATGATGCAGTGACGAGCCATGATGTCATTGAGCACGACCTCATAGAACAGGTGATTAAGAAGATCATCCCTTCCAACCTGATGGACGATGAAACCAAGATATATGTCAACCCCACAGGACGCTTCGTCACTGGTGGACCTATGGGAGACACCGGACTCACCGGACGCAAGATATTGGTGGACACCTATGGTGGCATTGCCAGGCATGGCGGGGGCTGCTTTTCGGGCAAGGACCCAACGAAAGTTGACCGCTCCGCAGCCTATGCAGCACGATATGTCGCCAAGAATTTGGTTGCTGCCGGGTTAGCTGACCGCCTTGAGATCCAGCTTTCCTATGCCATCGGGGTAGCATACCCCCTCTCCATCTCTATCGAGACCTTCGGCACAGGAAAGGTTTCCGATGATGTTATACTTGACCTGATTAAGAAACACTTCGATTTACGACCAGGGGCTATCATCGAGACCCTGAATTTGCGTCGACCCATCTATAGGCAGACCGCCACATACGGACATTTCGGGAGGGAAGACCTCAACCTTCCCTGGGAGAAAACGGACAAGGCGGAAATTCTAAGGGCTGAGGCAGGCTTATAAATTTAAGATTGCCTCGCGGAGCCTGCCCTGAGCAGAATGAGATTCTTCCCCTTCACTTCGTTCAGGGTCAGAATGACAGGAGGCGAAGGGCTCGCGATAACGGAAGAATATCAACCCCCAGTAAACAGCCCCCATCCGCCAACAACGCCCAGAGTGGCTAGAAGAACGATAACACCAGCAATAACTACCCCAAATGCAATGGCAAGAAAAGCCCTCTTCCAATCCACAGCGAGCAGCCAGCTCAAAAAGGTTGCCGTATATACCCCGGTAAGAGGCAGGGGTATCGCCACAAGCAAGGCCAACCCCAAAAAGCCATACTTATCAACTTTCGGCTTGCCTCTCCTCTTTATATTCTCTAAATAGCGATTGAAGAGCTGAAATCGAGACAAAAACTTGTCATAAAATAAACGCAAACCAAAGAAGATCGGGAAAAACAATACCGCATTGGCAATAATTGCGATGAAAAAGGTAAGCAGCGGGTCAAGTCCCAAAGACACACCTAATGGAATCCCACCTCTTAATTCGCTGATTGGGCTCAGTGTAACTGCTATAACTAGAGCTATACTTCGCATAATAGTAGCTAATCACATAGACTACAGGCTGCCAAAGCGACGCTGCCGTTGCCTGTAGTCAAGTAGCGCCTTATCAATTTCCTTCTTGCCAAAGTCCGGCCATAATACCGGTGTGAAGTAAAGCTCACTATAAGCAGCTTGCCATAACAGGAAGTTGCTTAACCGCATTTCACCACCAGTACGGATAAGGAGGTCAGGGTCAGGAATGCCTTGAGTGCCAAGATAGCCGCTGAATACTACCTCGTCTATGTCTCCAGTAGAAACATCACCTTCCTTGATATGACGCACCGCGTTTACTATCTCAGCCCTACCACCATAATCGAAAGCAAGACACAGGGTCATCCCGGTATTATTCTTGGTAAGCTCAAGTGCTTCCGCAATTTTCCGCTTTAGCTCTGAAGGCAACCCGCCCAGCTTACCTATATGCATCAACTTTATGTTATCCTGATGGAAACGTTGAGTTTCCTCATCTATACTCTGTGATAGCAAGTGCAATAGGCCGGTGACCTCTTCCTGCGGCCTACCCCAATTCTCGGTGGAGAAGGCAAAGAGAGTGAGATACTTCACCCCACAGTCGACAAATGCTTTAACTACTCTACGAACGTTCTTGGCGCCGGCTCGATGTCCCTCAAATCTGGGAAGCCCTCGCTGCTTTGCCCACCTGCCATTGCCATCCATGATTATGGCTACATGACGGGGCAAAGAACTATCTCCACTCATGCTCATTGCCTTCCGTTAATATCTATGGAATCAATCTCCCTTCTAAATATGGAGGATATCTTGTCGGGAAGATAATTCCAAATGCTTTTCATAAAGGCTAATATCAACTTGCCATGCCAGTCAAAGGAAAAACTGGGCGAGTCAAGTAAAGTTCCTGCTATGCTATTGGAGCTAACAATATCAAATATCCTCTCGATTTGACCGTCACTCAGTTTTTGGTATAGCCTGCGAGCCAAATAGCCGAGGTAAATTTCCCTCCCCATCTTCGCCTTCCACGCTTTTTGATAACGAGAAAGCTGTTTTGCTCCTAAATTCCCGGTATCAAGTGCCTCGCTCAGTACCTCAACTGCTGCCTTGCTGCCCAGATTTCCGAAATATATTCCCCCTCCTGTAGTAGTCTTCACCTGTCCAGCAGCATCCCCAACAACTAATAACCTGTCACCATAGGTTCGAGGTAAGATCCCCATGGGAATAGCTCCCTGTCTCACCTCTGCTTCCTGTCGTATTACCTTCCCCTGGCAAAAATGGCTAGCCAGTAATTTCTCCAAATAGAATTTGGCATGCGATGTAGCAAGCACGCCCGCTAAAGCTTTACCGTTTAAAATAGGAACAAGCCAGCCGAAGAATCCCGGCGCCATCTCTTGACCGAAATAAATCTCAACTTCGTCAATACCTTGAACCTCAACCACAGTTTGGGCACCCATAGCAAAATGGTCAACGCTCCCTAAACCAAGTTTTCTGGTGAAGGCGGGCTTGAACCCGGCGGCGATTACCACCGCCTTAGCCTTAAACTTCAAACGAGGTGTTTCAACCTGTACCCCATCGCTATCTATGACGATGTCCGTTGCGGGAAGAGATAAAAAGTAATCAGCACCTTCAGCCATAGCTTTGTCAGCTATTGCCTGGTCAAAGGAAGCCCGGTCAACAATATAAGCCTGGATTTCCTGTTTCTCCAGTCTTAGCCACTTGCCCGAAGGACTGAATAGTTTAGCCGCTCTTGCCTTGTTTAATATTACTTCAGGATTAACGCCGAAGGAGTCAAAACACCCAGGGCTAACAATGCCAGTGCAGCAAATATCAACTCCCGGCGCTTTCTTCTGTTCTAAGACAGCTACTTTACAACCTTGAGAAGATAGCTTATAAGCAGTGTAACTCCCCGCAGGACCTGCTCCAACCACGATAACATCATACAAATCGCCTGACAATTCACCCCCTAAAACTATATGGGTTTGTTATTTGCTATTATATAATACTAAGCTCACCAGAAAATATATTACAATCGGAGATTGTTTACTAACCTCACCCCCTTTATCCCCCTCTCCTTCAAAGGAGAGGGGGAAGAGATTTATAGAGAGGGGTTTCACCCCTCTCTTACCTACACGGGGGAGACGACCCCCTTCCCTTGCTAAGGGAAGGGGGCAGGGGGATGGGTTGCTAAACAATCTCCAATCGATCATAGCCGTGGAAAGAAGAAGAGCCGAACTAGGGAGCACTTCCCAGCTCTGCCAGCTTTTCCAGCCACAGACAAAGTTCCTCAGGTGAGCGAACATAGTAATCAGCATAGGTGGCAGCATTTGCCTCGCTCACGCTGATAGAGATGCCATTTATTTGATTAACGAAATTATAGTATCCCTCATAAATTCGTATAAAAATCCCTCTAAATCTCCCTTTAGAAAAGGGGGAGTAAGGGGGATTTGACATTCCAGGAAAGCAAGTGAGATTATAAATAGTTTTGTGCCTAACTATAAATCCATCCTCGTCTTCCACCTCAGATTTTGCCACCAGTCGGTAATGAACGCTTAAGCTAAACTCTTTATCCTCCAGGATGACGCCGTTAATTCCAGCCGCTTCTTGGCAAGCTGGTAATGAAGTCCTTTAAGTACTGCACTCAATTTAGCTTTGCAAGCCAGCGAATCCTTTTTGACAGGGCCTATGCTGTTTACTACAATAAAGTAGCAGCATGAATTCGCCAGCGCAGCTTTACCAGTTGCAGCAGATTGACTTGGAATTCCAAAGAAAACGGCAGGCATTAAATGAAATCGAGCTCCAGTTAAATGACACATCATTAGCTACCGCCAAATCCGACCTTGCTTCCAAAAAAGCACAACTAGCAGAGGTGGAAAGAAGGCAAAAAGGGGCTGAATGGGAGCTGCAAGACCTCCAACAGAAGGTGAAACAAATTAAGGATAAGCTTTATGGTGGCACAATCAAGAATCCCAAAGAATTGATTAATCTTGACCTTGGGATCAAGGAGCTTAACAAAAATGTTCACAAGAAAGAGGATGAATTACTACAGTTAATGAGCGAGGCAGAGGATATTCAAGGTAATATAAGAAGCGACAACCAAAAACTGGAAGGGTTAACTGAGGAGTGGCAACGCAGGCAACAGACGCTCATCCAGAGAAAGTCAGAGGTAGAAGCCAAGCTTGCCAGTCTCCACGAGGACCGTGAAGAATTAACCAAGCAAATTAGCCCGGAAGCACTCCGCCTTTACGAACAAATCAGGACGACCAAAGAGCAAGCTGTAGCTAAAGTGGAACGAGGGAGATGCCAGGGATGTCACATCACTTTACCCACAACCCAATGGCAAAAGGCTAAAGCGGGGAACTTAGTCCAGTGTGACAGTTGTAACAGAATATTATATGTCGAGTGATGTTTAAAGCCATAGCCAGGATGAGCCTGAATGCTTTTGAGCTGATTTAGGATTTCTGGGAGAGTAACCAGCCAAGCTAAAACTTAAGGGTTAATTAAAAGTTAAGGAGGTTAATTATGGCAAAAATTATTGTTCTCGGAGGTTGTGGAACAGTGGGGAGTACTGCGGTTAAAACACTTATATCCAACGATGAGTTTTCAGAAATCGTTATTGGCGATTTTAATATTGAAAAGGCGAATGAACTTGTTGCTCGACTGCGGTCAAAAAAGGTTTCCGCTGTTAAAGTTGATGCTGAGAACGAAAAGAGCATAAAGGATGCTGTTAAGGACGCTGACGTTGTGCTTAATTGCGTAGGACCATTCTATAAGACTGTGAAGAATGTCGTGAGAGCAGTTATCGATGCCAGAATAAATTATGTGGATATTTGCGATGATGTTGACGTAACTATGGATATCTTCAAGATGGATGGTGCTGCCAAAAAAGCCGGTATTACCGCAGTGATTGGAATGGGTAGCTCGCCTGGTGCTACAAACCTGATTGCAAAATTCGTTACTGACCATTTGCTGGACGAAGTTGATTCTATTGGTATCTTCCATGCCCACGGTGGTGAGCCTGTGGAGGGAAAAGGCGTAATTGGTCACAGATTCCATTCTATGTCTATAGATATCCCGATGTTTCTTGATGGGAGGTTGAAGACGGTTAAATACTTCGGAGAGGATGGAATAGCACTTCGCCAAACATTTAATTTCCCTATACTAGGTGAAGTACCGGTATATCCATACCCGCATCCTGAGCAGGTTACCCTCCCAAAGTACATCAAATGTAATGAGGTTACTAACAAAGGTTCTGTCATACCAAATGAGTATTACGACCTGACAAGAGATATGTGTAGGTTGGGCCTTTCCAGCACAGAACCATTGGATGTGGAGGGACGAACCATAATACCGTATGATTTCGCTGTTGCTTATATTCTTAGAGAACGGGAAAGAATCCTGAAAGAAACCAATTTTGGTATACAGCGTGGTTGCTGTTCAACCGTTGTAAGAGGCAAGAAAGATGGGAAATACCGGGAATATAGAGTCCACATGGCTTCTAAAAGCCAAGCATTGGGGGAAGGTACCGGAATTCCAGCAGCTATAGGGGCAATCCTTATGCAGCAAGGAAAGATTACGGAAAAGGGAGTATTCCCTCCTGAGGGATGCATAAATCCACAGGCATTCCTGGACCTTGTTCCGCAGGTTATAAAGTTTGATAAGGCCAAGGAAGGTGGAGAATCGTTTGGGGGATTAATTGCTGAAATGGTAGATGAAAGTGGTAACGTCAAAAAGATAGATATATAAAAAGAGCGTAAAGTTTGCCTGAACTACATAGTGTTATTATTCCCCTGATAGATATTTAAAAAGTATGCGACAAGAAGAAAAGACAAAAAAAGGTGCTGATAACAAATACGTCCTGGCAATCGATCACGGAACATCTGGCGTTAAAACAGCAATAGTTTCCATACACGGAGAGATTGTAGATTTCGAATCTGAAAAGACCCCGGTATATTTCCTGCCAAATGGAGGTGCGGAGCAGGACCCGGATGATTGGTGGAATGCCCTGGTCAAGACCTCAAAACGACTGATTAACAAAAACGTTGTTCCCGCGAGCGATATCGTTGCGGTTTGTGTCTCAAGCACAATGTCCAGCACTGTCGCTGTAGACTCCGATGGCCATCACCTGATGAATTCACTTACCTGGATGGACTCTCGAGGTGCTCCCTATGTCAGAGAGCTGATGGGAGGTTTCCCCAGTATTTCGGGGTATAGTCTATTTAATGTTTTAAGATGGATCCCCAAGACAGGTGGAGGACCTACTTTATCCGGGAAGGATGATATCGCCCATGTTTTGTTAGTAAAACATGAGTATCCCGAGGTCTATCAAAAAACATATATGTTCCTGGAAAGCAAGGATTATTTAAACCTGAGGCTCACAGGGGAGTTTGCCGGCTCCTACGATTCCACAATTCTCTATTGGGTTACCGACATAAGAAATATCAACAACGTTCACTATGACGATAAATTGATAAACAGATTGAAAATTGACAAAAACAAACTACCACCTTTGAAATCATCCATTGATATTTTAGGAACCGTTTCCAAAGAGGTGGCAGATGAGCTCGGGCTCGGACCAGAGGTAAAGGTTGTTATGGGTGCCGCTGACCACCAAGCAGCCCTTGTTGGCTCTGGAGCAGTAAGGGACTTCGAAGGTCACCTTTATATTGGTACCTCGTCATGGGTTGAATGCGTTGTGCCATTCAAGAAAACAGACGTGTTTCATTCTATTGCATCACTACCTGCAGCAATCCCGGGTAAGTATCAGTGTATAAATGAACAGGATATCGCCGGAGGGGTTTTGCCATTCTTAGTAGATAATATTATTTACCACAAAAACCCGCTGAGGACTGACGAGCCCCCTCCAGACATATATAAAAAACTGGATGAAATCGCTGAGCGAGTGCCTCCGGGAAGCAATAAATTAATCTTCACTCCCTGGCTCAATGGGGAAAGAAGCCCGGTTGATAATACCACGCTAAGAGCAGGGCTATACAACGTCTCCATGACTACCAATATGGACCATATTATACGGGCATTTTTTGAGGGTGTTGCCTACAATACTCGCTGGAACCTTAAATATGTTGAGAAGTTCATCGGGAGAAAGATGGATACCTTAAACTTTATCGGTGGCGGCGCTCTGTCCAATGTTTGGTGCCAGATCTTCGCCGATGTCTTTGATAGGACAATCAGGCAGGTGGAAAATCCTATGCAGGCAAACGCCCGTGGCGCTGCGCTCATTGCCTCCGTTGCTTTGGGATATATTACCTTTGATGATATTCCACAGTTGATTCGATACTCAAACACATACTATCCAAATCCCCAAAATAGAAAGATATACGATGAGTTATATATCACTTTCGAGAAAATATATAAGGCATCGGCACCAATCTGCAAAAATTTGAATATTGAAAGGCAAGAAAAATAGAAAAAATTTATAAAGTTTATAAATACCGCTGGGTTGTTCTAGCCACATATATGTATATGGCAGCCCTTACCCAATTTTACTGGCTAAATTTTGCCGCTATTACAACTTATGTGGAGGAAACTCTAAATATCTCAGCGATGCAGGTAGGTTGGCTTGCGAATGTGGCTCCTCTAACAATCATTCTACTTTCCATTCCTGCTGGCATGGTTATAGATAAAAAGGGATTTAAATATGGAGTAGGCATAGGGGCAATTTTTGTAAGCATATCTGCTGCGCTTCGTATCATTAACCCATATTCATTTATTTTTCTATTAATCTGCCAGATAGGGATGTCCATCGGGACACCCTTTGTGTTGAATGGAGTCACAAAACTAGCGACTACATGGTTCCCTAAAAAAGAAGAGGCGACAGCGGTGGGTCTTGGTTCTTTATCCCTGTTTGTAGGCATGGCCGTTGCATTAGGCGCAACTCCTTTCCTGGTAGAATCTATTGGTTATACAACAACGCTCCTAATCTATGGCGTTATGGGAATAATAGGCGGCTTAACGTTCTTAACACTTGTAAGATCCAAACCTCCAACGCCGGCAAGAGAATTAGAGGAGGCAAGAGAAGAAGTTTCATTCTGGGAAGGAGTGAAAAGAATTCTGAAAATTAGAGATTTTTTGCTCCTTGGATTCATAGCATTCATAGGAATCGGCGCATTCAATAGCATCGCTACATGGATTGAAAAAATATTAAATGAAGCGCACAACATTTCAATGACCAATGCTGGCACTATCTCAGCATTGCTAATTTTCAGTGGCATTGTCGGTTGTATCGTTATTCCAATTATTTCCGACAAGATTATGAAAAGAAAACCTTTTGTTATGATTGCCTCCCTGGTTGGAATAATATCTCTTACAGTTCTCATATTTGCCGATAGTTATATCGCTAATGCTTCCAATGCTGTAATCATGGGCTTCTTTGTACTTTCATCCCTCCCAATAATACTTACAATGTCCACTGAACTTACTGGAGAAAAATATGCCGGTATTTCTGTAGCATACATAATGCTGCTGGGAAATGCTGCTACCACGGCTATTGTACCGATAATGGAATTCCTGCACGGAAGAACAGGTAACTATGTTTTGTCCCTTTCATTTCTAGTAGCACTTTTTGGTATAGGTTTCATAATGTGCATTTTAATAAGAGAAACATTTAAGACTACCGGCATCAAGAATACTACATAACTCATACTCTTATATGTATTAGTATATGTGTTAGCTAAAGGCCGGGGCATTTAAAAAGAAAGGAGGCCTATATGGCAGAAGCAAAGGACAAAGTTATGAGTGCGAAGGAGGCCATCAGTAGGTTCGTAAATGATGGCGACCACCTGATTATTGGTAATTATACCGTAGGGACCTGTATGCAACTTGTTTTCGAGGTTATCAGGCAAGGGAAGAAAGGCCTTACCTTGTATTCTCAGTCCGGGGTCCACGATGTAGAGCTCTTGGTAGCTGGGGGGTGTGTGGACCGTCTGGTTAGCACCTATGTTTATCGCGCCGGTGGTAAGGGAGGTGGCTCTGCTGTGGAGCGTGCACTAAAGGCAGGGACATTAGAAATGGAAGACTATACAAACTTTGACTACAATGCCCGCCTGGTTGCCGGTATGCACGGCTTTACATTCATGCAAGTGCTGGAGGGCGTGATGGTTACCGATTTATTCAAGAAGCGCACTTTTATGGGCGAGGATAAGTATCGGGTTATTAAGTGTCCTTACACTGGCAAGGATGTGCTTACTGTACCTGCTGCAAACCCTGATGCCTGTATCGTCCATGTGCAAAGGGCTGATAGAGACGGAAATGCCCAATATTGGGGGGCACTGGGAAGCGTGGCCGCTGCGGCACTCTGCAGTAAACGGATTGTTGTGTCATGCGAAGAAATTGTTGAGCATGATGTTATCCAGTCAAGCCCACACCTCACCATCATACCCGCATATAGGGTGGATGCCGTGGTGGAGGTTCCCTGGGGGGCACACCCCACCGAGGTGCTCGGGTATTACAACATGGACCGTTTTATGTATGCCTTATTTCTCACCTCTGATGCGACAGGTGATGGCCTGAAGGCATGGATGGATGAGTGGATTTATGGTTGTAAGGACCACAATGCCTATATTGACCATTATGTGGGAAAATTCGGGAGCAGGATGCTTGATGCAATCAAGGCAAAGGCATATTACTCTGCACCGGCAAATTATGGAGCGGCATTTACATCCTGTTGGGATGAGGAAGGCAGAGAGAGGACAATGGGTATTACCATGGAAGAGATGGAGAAGATTCTAAAAGAAAGGGGGATGCTTTATGAGTAAGCCATATACACTTAACGAACTTTTGGTTATCGCTGCTGCCAGGGAGATTCATGACTATGAAAATGTTATCTTAGGGGTTGGACTCCCTACTACAGCAGGTGCCGTGGCCAAGGCCTTGTATGCCCCTCATGTCACCCTTATGATGGAATCTGGTATCATTGATTTTGAGCCCCTGGTGCCACCAAACCATATCGCAGATGCTCATTCCTGCCGGGGCTTTTCATATGCTACTGACCTCTTCTCTTCTTTTACCATGGCCTATAAAGGATTTGTAGACGTGTGTTTTCTTGGTGTGGCTCAAATTGATAAATACGGGAACCTGAATACAACAGTAATTGGAGATTACTATAAACCTACATTGCGGTTGCCTGGCTCTGGAGGCGCCGCCGATTTTATCTCATATGCCAAACGAACTATACTCACCATGCGAGGTGGAGATTTTGCTAATAAATTAGATTACTTCACATCACCTGGTTACCTGGATGGCGGAGATAGCAGGGATAAATCAGGGCTTTTCCCTCCAGGTTCAGGACCTTCCATGTTGCTAACCACAAAAGGCGTCTTCAGATTTGATTCCAAAACAAAGGAAATGTATCTGGCTCAGATTCACCCTCGGGTTAGCGTTAAGGATATAAAGAAAGATATACCCTGGGACTTGAAGGTTGCCTCTGACCTCACGGAGACCATACCTCCTACTGAGGAAGAGATTAATTTCATCAGACGATTTGCCCCCACTGAGGTTGCCGGAAGGCAATTGATGTTTGAACTCGGGTTAGCGAATTTCATGAGAAAGAGCCAAAGTTGAGTTTGTGGGTTCCTACGATTCTACAATAGGGCTTACGCTTGTTTAAAACTTCCCGTGTCTTCCAGCCCCATGTTTAAAGCGTTCTGCGCCTTGTAAAGGCTCGAGACTATCAATAACCGCCTTTCCATGACGGAACTCATTAGCCATTGCTTCGTCAAAGTTTAGATTTAACCCTTCGTACGTGGACAGCCGGTCATGCCTCAGGCAGATTTGTGGAAATTCGGCTATTTGTGCCGCCAGTTTTTCTGCCTCTGCCCTGGCAGTCCCATTTGAGACAACCTTATTTGCAAGCCCCATTGAAAGGGCTTCCTCTGATGAGATTGGTCTGCCCGTCAATATCATATCAAGGGCATGACTGAGCCCGATCAAGCGGGCAAGCCGGATTGTACCGCCATCAATGAGAGGCACCCCCCACCTGCGGCAGAAGACCCCAAATACAGCATCCCTCTCAACCACACGAATATCACACCATATTGCCAGTTCAAGCCCTCCGGCAACCGCATACCCCGACACTGCAGCTATGACGGGTTTGGATAGTAGCATCCTGGTAGGTCCCATTGGTCCATTACCATCAGCCTCCACGCGGTTCCCTCTACCCTCCATAATTGCCTTAAGGTCAGCCCCGGCACAGAAATTTCCTCCCTCACCATAGAGCACAGCCACATATGAAGAATCATCTTCTTCAAAGGTCCTGAATGCCCGTGAAAGTGCCTCGGTTGTCTCCCTGTCCACTGCATTTCTCACTTCAGGACGGTTTATGATTACCGTAAATACCTTGCCTTTCTTCTCAGTTTTTACCTTCATGTAATCCCCGATATCTTCTCAGGACATTCAAATTCTTATCATACATCCTGCCCAGAAAAATTAGCAATGAGATTGTTTAGCAACCCATCCCCCTGACCCCTTCCCTTAGCAAGGGAAGGGGGTCGTCTCCCCCGTGCAGGTAAGAGAGGGGTGAAACCCCTCTCTATAAATCTCTTCCCCCTCTCCTTTGAAAGAGAGGGGGATATAGGGGGTGAGGTTAGTAAACACTCTCAGCAATTTGACCTGCTCCCCAATTAAATGTAAATTAATATCGGGGTTAAGTAAACCGGGTGACTGCTCTGTGCTTTAAGCATAGGGAGGAAAGTCCGAGCTCCACCGAGCAAGGTGCTGGGTAACACCCAGGAGGGGTGACCCTATGGAAAGTGCCACAGAAACATACCGCTTCAGAAATGAAGCAAGGGTGAAATGGTGAGGTAAGGGCTCACCAGCAGCCAGGTGACTGGCTGGCTGAGCAAACCCCACCTGGAGCAAGACCAAACAGAGGGCGATTAAGGTGCTCGGCCGATGCCCTGGGTAGGTCGCTTGACCTTGATGGTAACATCAAGGCTAGATGAATGGTCACCACCCTGATATTTTCAGGGCACAGAACTCGGCTTACAGGTTTACTTGCCCCCAAACGAAAGTTTAATTCAGCACTGCCTCGCCTTTTCCCGCCGTTACAACAGAGAGCATGCGCTGGCAGGATAGTTCAGCCGTCCCGAAAGATATTATGTAAAACATAGTTAGAGTTAACCGCGTAACCTCGTATAAAATTCCTCTCCCTCAAAGGGAGGGTGAATTCCCCCCCCCTACCCCCCTCCTGCCATATTTGCCCGGGAAAATTATAAAGGATTTTGCAATTGACTATAATTGTCAACACAACTGCTTTGTTGATAAGATGGCCATGGTGATGATATACGGGTTATGAAGAATTTTTGAAGGGTATATATTATGAAAATAGCTGTGCTCTCTGATTCCCATGTAACCTCTTTTGATGACATCCCAAAAAAGATAATCGATTGCCTCTCTACAGTGGACTTGATAGTCCATGCTGGAGATTTCGTTACCCGAGATGTATTTGAGGGGCTAAGGAAACTGGGAAAGGTAAAGGCAGTTCACGGCAATATGGATTCAAATGAGTTGAGAAATTTATTGCCTGAGAAGGAGATAATCGAGGTGGGAAACAAAAGGATTGGCATCGCTCATGGCTGGGGTGCACCATTGAGGATGGAACACAAGGTCAAAAGCGTGTTCACCGGTGAGAAATTGGATGCCATAATCTTCGGGCACTCCCATTTTTCTCAGAATAAGGTGATTGACGGCATCCTTTTCTTTAATCCTGGGAAGGCGTCACAGTCTTTCGGTATCCTTACCGTTGAGGAAGATATTAAAGGAGAGATAATAAGCTCCACATCCTAACAAATATCAAACAACATCAAAAATCAAACATAAAAAATCAAAATTACAAATTAAAATGTAAAAACCTTCCTCATTTTGAGGTTGTTTATTTGTCATTGCGAGGAGCGTTAGCGGTTGCGAGGCGTAGCCGAAGCAAACTGGAACATGAGATTCCTCGTTTCACTCGGAACAAGCTCCGCAATATCGGCGAAGGGAATGAGGCACGATAAACAACAGCTTTACCGCCTTATCACAATAGAGCCATAGCCAACCACTCTGGAGAAATCCCCGGTAGTATCTCCACTGGTGGCATATTTCAACAAAGTTGCCTCTTTAGCCTTCATCGCCTTAGCGGCGACAATCGCTGCTGCTACGGCACCATAGCCACACATGGTGCAATCAAGTGAAGCACGCCGCTTATATAATTTTCCCTCATCCAGATTAGTTATTGCCTCTATCATGGACTTATCCTTCTCCGAGGCTATGTGATGAGGCTCATAGTGAGTGAAGTCGCTGCTGGCTATGATTATGATGTTATCACCAACTTTAGAAACAGCCTTACCAACTTCCCTGGCGGTCTCAATATCCTGAGCAAGCATGGTTATTGGCACAATGCTAACCTCTCCGTAAAGATACTGAAGCCAGGGCAGCTGCACCTCTATGCTATGTTCATATAAATGGGCTGTCTCGTCCGCTTCAATGACTCCGCCCAAAAGTTTATCAGCAAGCTCCTCGTTTATCTTCACTTCCCCTAATGGCGTCCTCCAGCCACCTTTTATCCACACTGAGACTGCGGCACCATAGCCAGTATGGTTGGGACCAAGTATCACCGCGGTATCGAATATTCCATCATTAGCAAGCTCTTTATAGGCATGTGCTGCTACCGGGCCGGA
>Ga0315281_10004933_pt1 | contig 19217 bp, 19 predicted proteins | sample YL17G07_0_MG_FD_204540 | JGI IMG/M metagenome (GOLD analysis project Ga0315281, IMG submission 204540) | Sediment microbial communities from Yellowstone Lake, YNP, Wyoming, USA - YL17G07_0 | ecosystem: Environmental > Aquatic > Freshwater > Lake > Sediment | place: USA: Wyoming | collected... | reverse complement strand
AAATGGAGTTGGCGAAGGACAGCGATGAGCCCGTCGGCCCCGCCGCCCCGCGGGAAGATTCGGGGGTCACCTGTATCGTCCGCTCGGTCCAGCCTTTGTCCTTCCTCTGGTTCTCGGGAGCCTTGGGGACCGTCGCGGGTGTCTTTCTCGGGCTTCTGGCGGGAGCAACGGACTTCTTTCCCGGCTTGACCGAGACCCTTCCGGCCTTCTTCAAGGACATGCAGGGAAAGCTTGTCGGGGGCGTTGTCTTTGCGGGCCTGGGAGGAGGGCTCGGTTTTCTGGCATCCAGCCTGGCGGGATTCCTGCTCGCCCTCGCGGCGAACGGCATTCTCTCTTTCATCGGAGGGTTGAAAGTCCGGATCGAGCCGCCCGGCGGCAAAGGTTAGGAAGGCCGGTCCTATTTTTCCCGGCGCCGCAGCCGGGCGAGGGCGAAGGCGATCTGTCCCAGAGAAAGAGATTCGTCGTTCGGCGAATACGCTTCCGTCCGCAGGACCGTAAATCCATTCTTGTTGAGCAAACGCTCCGTCCCGATGAGGAGCCTTTTGTTGAGGAAGCAGCCGCCGGCCAGGGAAACGGTTTCGGTCCCGTGGTCTTTTTTCGCCCTTTCGGCCACCGCCAGGATGACGCGCACCAGCGTGTTGTGGAACTTGGAGGCCATCAGGGAAGCCGGGGCGCGGCGCTTCTTGTCCTCGACGATCTCCCGGATGGTCGGGACGAAGCTGATCCGGAAGGGCCGAGCTTCGTCGAGGAAGGCGTAAGAGTAGGACGCCCGGGTCCTTAGGATCGCCGCGGCTTCGAGCCGCATCGCGGCCTCGGCCTCGTATTCCATCTCAAGCGGCGCCGTCCCGCAGAGAAAAGAGACGGCGTCGAAGAGCCGGCCGCAGCTGGACGAAGGAGGGCTTCCGGTCCCGCGCTCCATCATCTGCAGGACGGCCCGGACGCGCCTTTCCCCTATCTTCTCCAGGGACCTGATGGGTGGAATGTCCTTACCGAAAGCCTGCGTCAGGTAGGACAGGGCCATTCGCCAAGGCTGGCGGGAGGCCAGGTCTCCTCCCGGGAGGGGAACGTCATCGAAATGCGCCATCCTCAGATAGGAATCATGGTTCGCGATCAGGAACTCGCCTCCCCAGGCTTTCCCGTCCGCCCCGTAACCGGTGCCGTCCAGGGCGACGCCCAGGACCTTGCGTCCGGGCGGGACCCCATGCTCCAGGAGGGGAGCGAGGACGTGGGCGTGGTGGTGCTGGACCTTCAGGTGGGTGAGACCGGACCTTTCGGCGTAGCGGGTCGTATGAAAATCGGGGTGGAGGTCGGTGACGAGGACCTCAGGCTTCGCTCCGAAGAGCCGCCCGAGGTGCGCCAGAGTCTCCTCGAAATATTGAAAGTTCCTGTAGTCATCCAGGTCGCCCAGGAACTGGCTGGTGATGACGTAGCCGTCCTTGTAGAGGGAGATGGTGTCCTTGAGTTCCCCGCCCAAAGCGGCGACGACGGTCCCGGCCCGGAGTTCGGGGGAGACAGGCTGGGGATAGGGGACGTAACCCCTTGCCCGCCGGACGAAGAGGGGCCTGCCGCCCGCCGCCTTGACGACCGAATCGTCCGACCTCATCTCGATGGGACGGTCGTTGGTGAGGACGAGATCGCAGAGGGCGCGGACGCCCTCTTCTTCGGTCTTCATGATGGGGGCGTCCTTCCTGTTGGAGCTCGTGGCAACGATCAAGCCGATGTGCCCGAGCAGGAGTTCGTGGAGCGGCGAATAGGGGAGCATGAAGCCCATTTCGCCCAGGCCGGGCGCGATCCCGGGAAGGTCCCTTTTCTTGGCCAGGAGGACGATGGGCCGCTGCGGCGAAAGGAGGAGTCTTCGCTCGGCTGCGGAAACAAAGGCGTAACGTTCGACCGTCCCGACGTCCGCTGCCATGAGCGCCAACGGCTTCTTCTCACGGGCCTTGGTCCTTCTCAGCCGCCGGACCGCCTGCTCGTTTCCCGGATCGCAAACCAGGTGGAACCCGCCGATCCCCTTGATGGCGAGGACCTGTCCCTTCTTGATCAGAGCCGCCGCTTCCGGGATCCCGCCGGGAATGCGCTTGCCGGTCCCGGCTTTGAGGAGGCTCAGCCGGGGCCCGCAGACAGGGCAGGCGATGGGCTGGGCGTGATACCTCCTGTCCAGGGGATTGCCATATTCCCCGGCGCAGTCGGGGCACATCGGGAAACCGGACATGGTCGTGGATTTCCTGTCGTAGGGGAGGTCCCTGACGATGGTGTATCGGGGACCGCAGTTGGTGCAGTTCGTGAACGCGTATTGATACCGTCTCTCTCCGGGAGTGTGGATCTCTTCGAGGCAGTCCTTGCACACCGCGATGTCCGGAGAGATGAAGACGAAGCTTCTGCCCGGCTTTGTTTCTCCGATCTTAAAATCCGCGATGCCCTTGAACGGTGCAGGCGCCGATGAGACCCTTTCGATCCGGCAGAGGGGAGGCTTCCGGATCTTCAGGGCGCGGAGGAAGCGCTCGAAGTTCTCCGGATCGCGCGCTTCGAGCCTGATCTCGACGCCCGTGCCGGCGTTCTTGACCCAGCCCTTGAGCCCGAGCTCGCGGGCCAGTCTGTAGACGAAGGGCCGGAACCCCACGCCCTGGACGACGCCGAAAACCACGACGGTGACGGCATGCCCTTCAGCTCTTTTCGTCCCCATCCCGCCGCGCTTTCTCGTGACCGTCGTTTTTACTGTTCCTGCCGTAAAGGCAGCCGCAATAATCCTGGCGGTAGAGGCCCGCCTCCCGGCTCATGATGACGCTCTTGCGGAAGCCGTCCTTCTTCTTGAAATCGGCCTCCAGAAAGCCGACCTTGTACCTGGATGCGAAGAGCCTGCCGATCCGGTTTATCGTCCCTGCCTTCTTCCACGGGCTGAGGCTCATGACCGTCGTGAACATGCCGATGCCCGCGTCGCGGGCGGCCTCCGCCGTCCTCTGGAGCCGCATGGCGTAACAGACGTCGCAGCGCCGGCCCTTCTCCGGTTCGTCCTTGAACTTGAGGGTCAGGGTCATCCACCGGTCCACGTCGTAGGGTCCTTCCAGGAGCGCGATGCCCAGCATCTCGGCCACCTTTCGGGCCTCTTCGAGCCGGAGGTCGTATTCTTCCTTCGGCTGGATGTTGGGATCATAGAAGAACCCGGTGACCTCGTAGTTCTCCCCGAGGGACCGGGCGACGTAGAGGGCATCGGGCGCGCAGCAGATGTGGACCAGGAGCCTCGGCTTGTCCATGGGACTATTCTAGACCGGCGCGCGGCATCGGTAAAGGGAGAAATTTCTATTGCAGTTTTTCGATCCGCGCCTGCAGGTCCTGGATCGTTTTGTTGACGCCGTCGATCTGGAAGTAGCAGAGGGCGAGCTCCTTGTGCTCGACGCGGGACTCGTCCAGGGTCTTTCCCAGGCTTTCATAAAGGGGTTCCGACGTTTTCTTGAGCTCGATGATCCGCTGCTGGACCGTCTCCTTTTTCTTCTCCCATTCCCGGATCCCCTTCTCCTGGACCTGGTCCTCTTCCTTGTGTTCGAGCTCCATCTCGCGGATCTTCCGGTCCCGGGCGTCCAGCTCGGCTTGGACGGCCGCCTTCTCCTTCTCGAGCCTCGCCTCTTCCTCCCCGATGCCGTCAAGCTTGCCTTTAAGCTTCTCGACCGTGGACTCGGCCCTTTTTTTCTTGAGCTCCTTTTCTCGTCTGTTGAGCTCCGCGAGTCTGTCTTCGAAGGGGTTCTTCCTGGCCTCCTCCGTCCGGACGGCCTCAATCCGGCTCTTCCGGACGTCCTCGCGCTGCTTGCCCAAGGCCTCGATCTGAGAATAGATCTCGTGCCATTCCATCTGCCTCGCGTTTCTCTCCTCTTCCAGGACCTTGAGCCTCCGGCAGACCTCCGCGGCGCCTTCGATACGGATGTCTTCGCTCCAGGCCTTCCGGCCGAGCTCCTTCCAAAGCCCGGATTTCTTGTCCCTCTCCTTCCTGAGCTTGGCCTGCAGCCTCAGGCGGAGCATCTTGCGCTTGGCGCCGGATAGGAAGGCGCTCAACCTGCGCCTCAAGTCCTTATCCCGGAGAAAAATGAAAAAGAGGAGAAGGAGGATGATGGACAGGAGGAGCCAGAAGATCCAATAGGGGAGCCCTTCCCGGGCCGTGTCCGGGAGCGGCTGCAAGCTGGATGCCAAAGGTGATATGCCGATCATGGTGCCCAACAGCTTACCGCCTATTTATCCTTTTGGCCCCGGTTTGTCAACGGAGTCCGGACGATGTCCTGCTCCGGACGGGTTGTCGGCAGGCCGCCGAAGTCCAGGATGGCGAATTCCACCAGGCGGAGCATGGCCGGGAGGTTCTCCCGGAAAATGCCTTCGATCTCGTCCTCCGCGTTGAAGAAACCGCCGTGCTGGATGTCGACGGGGGGAAGCTCGATCGTGTAAGAGGGGATCCCGGACACGCCGAACGTCCAATCCGTAAGATCGCCGTTGGTCACGTAGAGAGAGGAAGCGGCCGGGCCGCAGGCATAGGATCGTCCGTTCACGGCCTCGATGAGGCCGGCCATCTCGAGCCCCAATCCCCGGAGGAGGTCGTCCTTTCCGGTGGGGAGGTCGGCGAATCCCCATGGATAGAGGATGGACTGGGAAAAGCTGTGATAGGAGACCGCGGCCAGGAAGTTCCCGCCAAGGAAAAGGTTGCGAACGGCCCTTGTCTCCGGCTCCGAGAACGCGGAAACGCCCCTATAATCCTCCGCGTCCGGAGCGGCGCTCGATCCCTGGTCGTCCCTGCCCCACATGTAGCCGTAGTTCCGGTTGAGGTCCACCCCGAACGTCCCGTCGGCGTTGGCCCGCCGGTTCTTGCGCCAGTAGCGGTAGACGTTGATGGAGTATTCCAGCCCGTCCGGGTTGAGGAGGGGGACGATCCAGATCTCGCTCCGATCGATGAGTTCCCTGATCGCGGGGTCCCCCTCGTAGCCCTCGGCCAGCCGCCGGGCCAGGAGGAACGGGATTTCCACGGAGATCCACTCGCGGGCATGATGGCCGCCCAAGAAGAGGACCTCGGCCTCCTCCTCGTCCAAGTCCGGGTTGTCGCTGATCTTTACGGCGTAAATTGAGCGGCCTTCGAGGCTCGTTCCTATGGTGTGGAGCTTGACGATCCGGGGATAGGCCCTCTCCAGGGATTGGAGATCGGCCTCGAGCTCCTTGGTGGAGTGATAGGCGCCGTTGATGCCGCCGGCAAGCCCGAGCCCGACCGGCCGGGCGGGGGCGAAACGTCCGGTCTCGACGACGAACGGGACCCTTTGGGCGGAAAGATGGAGGATGTCGTCCGGGCCGGCCACGATGAAGATCCTGCCGTCCTGTTCCATCAGCAGGTCGAGGTTCAGGCTGCGCAGGGCCCGGCGCGCGTCCTCCGTCCCCGGGACGCTGATGATCTCCCCGGGCCTGTCCGGTCCGGAGAAAAGGGGGAGGCCCAGTCCGATGCTCAGCAGGAGAACCCAAAGGATGGGTTTGAGGTTTTTCATAAGGACCTCGGGATCATGGGTCAGTCTCCGATCACATAGGTCAGGGTGAGGGCCCCTCGCGTGGCGGAAAGGGAGTGCCCCGAGCCGCTTTCCTTTCCGATGGCGCCTCCGAAATCGATGCGGACCCGGCCGAAAGCGACGCCCGTCCCGAACGTGATGGTGGCGTAAGCGGACCGGGGGGCCTTCATGGGCTGCGGATCATAACTGATCCCGACCCGGAGCGGGGAACGGATGGTGCGGCCGAAAAGGTGGTAGGCGCTCATGTATTCCAGCCCCGCCGCGAGCCTGAGGACGTCCGAGAAGTTCCGTTCTTTTTCTTCGCCGAAATAGACGGCCGAGTAGGACGACCACTTGAAGAACCAGAAGTCGACCGAGACCTTCAGGTCCTCGAAGGGACGCCACGAAGCTCCGGCGCCCGCGGCCCAGGGCTGTCGAACCTCATCCACCGATGAGGCCGAAATGCGGATGTCGGTGCCTGCCGCCGGGACCCTGTACTCCAGGAGGCTTCGGCTGTCGGACCTTCTGGCGTAGGGCGTCCTGATGGCGACGGCCAGGCTGACGCGCTCCGAAAAGAGGTACGAAAGGCCGGCGTTCATGAAGAACCCTTTGAAGTCCTGGCTCTTGCGATCATCGATGGTGACCCCGTCGGCGACGAAATTCTCCGAGACCGTTCTCTCGAGCCTTCCAGAGACCATGTTGAACCCCAGGCCCGCCGCCAGGCGCCGGGATAACCTCCGGGCCGCGGACAGATTGAAATTCCGGAGGTCGCCGCTTTGGGCCGTCTCGATGGAATACATGAGTCCCGCCTGAGAGTTCACCCGGAAAGCCAGGGGGGGCCGCCCGTAGCTTTCCAGGAGCGCGGCCGAGAACGAGAAGGCCCAATTCCCGGCCCTGAAGGACAGGCCCCCAAAATCGAGAGAGGTGAAGCCTTCGGTGAGGTTCTCCCGGGTCGAGAGGACGCCCGTGTTGAGGATGGAATACCTGAACATGGAGGCGGAGGTGCGGGACCCGTTGGCGGTCACCGTGAGTTTGGGGAGACCGCAGAGGAGCGCCGGATTGACCAGGGCCGCCGAGGCGTCCCAAGCCGCCGCCGTCCGGGCGCCTCCGCAGGCCAAGGAGGGTGCGAGCTCGATGCCCAGGGTGTTCCAGGTCCTGACCGGCGCTTCGTCCTCATACTGGCCGAGGACGAGCTGCGGCCGGGCCTGGCAGGGAAAGAGAAGGAAAAGAAAGGGGACGAGACACGCGACAGGGAAGAGGACGAGCTTGTTCATGGGCCCGATAAATCTTATCACCATTGTATTTGCTTTCCAACCGAAAATGTGTATGCTAGAAAACGAGAAAATTCGGAGAGAGCATGCAAAACAATGACCAGAAAAGGATGAAGATCATCGGGATGGACGTCTACGTCCCCGAAAAAGTCCTGACCAACGCCGATCTCGAGAAGATGGTCGAAACGTCGGACGAATGGATCGTATCGAGGTCGGGGATCCGGGAGAGGCACGTCGCCCGCCCGGACCAGGCGACATCGGACCTGGGCGTCGAAGCCGCCCGGGCTGCCTTGGCGGACGCCGGGCTGGGTATCGAGGCGATCGACCTCATTCTCGTTGCCACGAACACGCCGGACACAATCTTTCCTTCGACGGCCTGCTGGATCCAAAGGGGCCTCAAGGCCGGCACGATTCCCGCTTTCGACATCTCCGCGGGATGCACCGGGTTCCTTTACGGGCTGATTATCTCCGAAGGACTGATCCGCAGCGGCACGGCGGGGCGCATTCTTCTGGTTGCGCCGGAGATGCTGACGAAGGTTACGAACTGGGAGGACAGGTCGACGTGCGTCCTTTTCGGGGACGCGGCCGGGGCAGCCGTCCTCGAAGCGGTATCGGATGGGTCGGGCATGTTGTCCCATTATTGGAAAGCGGACGGAAACCTGGCCGATCTGCTCTCCATACCTGCCGGAGGGACGCGGGTCCCCGCCACTCAAAAAACGGTCGAGGGAAAGCTCCACTTCCTCCAGATGAAGGGAAACGAGGTCTTCAAGCATGCCGTCAAGCACATGGGCGAGGCGGCCCTGGGGGCCCTCAAGATAGCCGGCCTAAAAAAAGAGGATATCACCTGGTTCATTCCGCACCAGGCCAATATCCGGATCATCGAAGCTACGGGGGAAAGGCTTCACCTCCCGAAGGAAAAGGTCTTCGTGAACATCCATAAATTCGGCAACGTGTCGGTCGCCACGATCCCTCTCGCCATCCATGAGCTGAAGCAGGGCGGGAAGCTCAAGAAGGGGGACATCCTCCTCCTCGACGCTTTCGGCGCCGGCTTCACCTGGGCCGCGATCGCCTATCGTTGGTAAGCTTCTTCTGACTCCCGGCTTGCGGGTCTTCCGTTATTTTTCGTTATTGTACTGGTTGAAGAGCCGGACCAGCGTATTTTTGTCCATCTGGCCGACGTGCCGGCGCCGGAGGATCCCCTTCTTGTCGATGATGATCGTCGCGGGGATATAATCCCCCGGTTCGTAGTCCTGGACGATTTTCGCGTCAGCCAGGACGACGGGATAGTTGATCTTGGCCTTGTTGACGAAGGGCAGGAGCTTGTCGGCGGTCATTCGGTCCACCGAGAGCCCGAGGATCTCGAGGCCCTTGTCTTTGTTGGCCGTGTAGGCTTCGACGAAATCCGGGATCTCGGCCCGGCAGGGAGGGCACCAGGTGGCCCAGAAATTGAGGACCAAAACCTTTCCTTTGTAGTCGGCGAGCTTGATGTCTTTTCCTTGGAGGTCTTTCAGGGCGAAGTCCGGGGCGGGGACGTTCTCGCTCTGGGCCCGCAGGACGAACATGCCGGCCGCCAGCAGAAAGAAAATTCCGATCCATAGGCTCAAGGTCTTCTTCATATACATCTCCTCCGGCCTCGATATCCGGTCAATGTCTTAGCAGTTCTTGTTCAACTTCTCCCACTTCCGATCAACCTCGGCCTGCATCAGGGCGATGTCCTCTTCCTTGAGATGACGGAACCTCCCCTGGAGCCGCACATAGTCGTTGATGGGCTTCTTATCCTTCAGCTTGATATTGATCGTATATCTTTCGCCGTCCTCGATCTCAAAGAGTGGGAAGACGGCCGTCTGGACGGCCAGCCGGGCCAGCTTGACGGTGTCCTCGGGCCGGCTCTTCCAGCCGGATGGGCAGGGCGCGAAGATGTGCAGGAACTTCGTCCCCCGGATGTTCTTGGCCTTTTGGGCCTTCTTGAACAGGTCCTCGGGATAGGCCACGCTGGCCGTGGCGATGTAGGGGATACGGTGCGCAGCCAAGATGCCCGAGATGTCCTTCTTCGGCCGGTTCTTGAAGTGTTTGACCGGGGTCGTCGTGGTCCAGGCCCCATAAGGGGTGGCGGAGCTTCTTTGGATCCCTGTATTCATATAGGCTTCGTTGTCATAACAGACATAGAGGATATCGTCGTTCCTTTCGGCCGCGCCGGACAGGGCCTGAAGCCCGATGTCGAACGTCCCGCCATCACCTGCCCAGGCCATGACGGTCGTCTCGGTATCGCCGACCATTTCCAGGCCGGCCTTGACGCCGGCGGCCGTGGACGCGGCGGTCTCGAAGGCGCAGTGGAAGATCGGGATGCTCAATGAGGAGTGGGGAAAGGGCCCGTCGATGACCGCCCAACAGCAGGCCGGGATACAGACGACGGTCTTCCGCCCAAGGGCCTTGAGGACGTACCTCATGGCCATGGTCGCGCCGCAGCCCTGGCAGGCGAGGTGACCGGGGCTCATCAGCTCTTCTTCGGGCAGGGACAGCTTCATGGTTCTTTCTTTTTTCATCGCTTAACTCCTATCCAGCCGATCTCTTCATCGGGCGTGTTCTTGGAGGACGCCAACCGGTAGATCTCCTTGAAATCTCCCGGCGTGATGTCCCTGCCGCCGAGGCCGGCGACGTACCCGAAAACGGGGGGCATCCCGTCCTGACCGTAGAGGGCCGATTTTACTTCCTGGTAGAAGATGCCGTGGTGGCCATAGGAAAGGTTCCTGTCGACAACGGCCGCTTTTTTCGCTTTTCGGACGATTTCCCTGACCTTGTCAAAGGGGAAGGGCCTGAAAGCCTTCATCCTGAGGTTGCCGGCCTTGACGCCTTTCCGGCGCAGGTCGTCCACGGCGACCCTGGCCGTATACCCGGGCGTCCCGGAGGTGATGAACAGGAATTCCGCGTCGTCACACAGGTATTCGTCGACGAGCCCAAGATAGCGGCCGAAGATTCTTTCGAACTCGCGCCCCGTCTCTTCAATCAAAGCGGGGGCCTTCTCCATGTCTTTCTGGAGCTTATACCGCAGTTCGAAATAATGTTCCGGCCCGGTGAGGCCGAAGAAGGCATGAGGGTCCGACGGCGAGAGTCGGTGGGGCGGATGGAACGGAGGAAGATACGCATCCACGTCCTTCTGCTCCGGGATCTCGACGACCTCATATGTATGTGAGAGGGCGAAAGCGTCGAGGACGACCATGCTCGGGATGAGGAGTTTCTCGGAGACCTTGAAGGCCTGGATGACGGTGTCGAGGACCTCCTGGTTCGAAGAGCAGTAGAACTGGATCCAGCCCGTGTCCCTCTGGGATAGGCTGTCGTTCTGGTCTGTCCAGATGCTCCATCCTGGGGCCATGGCCCTGTTGATTTCCCCCATGACGACGGGCAGCCTGCCGCCCGAAGCCCAATGGAGGAGCTCGTGCATCAGGGCGAGCCCCTGCGAGGAGGTGGCCGTGAAGGTCCTCGCTCCTGCCAGGGAGGCCCCGAGGCTGGCGGCCATGGCCGAGTGCTCGGACTCGACCTTGATGAACTTGGCGTCGAGCTTCTTGTCCGCGCACATCTCCGAGAGAAGCTCCACGACCTGGGTCTGGGGCGTGATGGGATACGCGGCGATCACCTGGGCGCGCGACAGCATGGCGCCGTAGGATAGGGCATGATTGCCCATGATGACTTTTTTCATTTCTCCTCCTCGACCATGATGATGCACTTGGTAGGGCATTCCTCGGCGCAGATGCCGCAGCCCTTGCAGAAGTCGTAGTCCACCACCGGCCAGTTGTCCACGATGTCGATGGACGCGTCGGGGCAGAACTTCCAGCAGATGCCGCATTGGATGCACTTGGTGCGGTCGACCTCCGGCCGGATGTTCCGCCAGGCCCCCGTTTTGTTGTAAAGCATGGAGCCGAGCGACATCGCCGTGACCGGCATTTCGCTCTCCGATTGGAAGACGATTTTTTTCGTTTCTTTTTTCTTGGTCATTGTTCTATGCTCCTTCAGGATCCCTCAAGCCTTCTCATAGGCTTCCCTGGCGGCCTGGACATTCTCTTCGGGCTTGATCGGAACTCCTTCGCGGATGGCCGTGACGAGGGATTCGAGCTTCGTCAGTCCCATGATCTTGACCACGGCGCCGATGATGGCGGTGTTGACGATCGGCGCGGCCAGCGTCCCCAACTTGTTCCGGACGGCAATCTCCGTGGCGTTGATGGTGGCCACTTTGAACCTGGGCGGGAACTTGAATTCGGCGGGCTTCTTGTCGCTGTTGATGATGATCCAGCCGCCGTCCTTGAGCCCGTCCGTCACGTCGATCGCCTCGACCAGCGTCGGGTCCACGACGACGACATGGTCAGGAGCGTAGATCCGGCTCTTGTCATAGATGGGCTTATCATCGATTCGGATGAAGGCGAAAACGGGGGCCCCCCTCCTTTCCACACCGAACTCGGGATAGGCCTGGACGAAGCTCCCTTCTTTGGCCGCGGCGTCCGCCAGGACCTTCGAGGCGACCACGGTGCCCTGGCCGCCCCTCCCGTGAAATCGAATTTCTATCATGACCATCTCCTTTCAATCCCCCCGGGGGGAAGGCTTATCATTCAAAGCTCAACGCTTATTCCTTGCGAATTTCAAGGGCTATTCCGGCGGGCCGAATTTTTCGCTCTGGGCCCAAAAAAGTTTCTTGAGCATGAGGGCGTCGATCTCCCGGTTGGGACTTTCGCAAATGACCAGGCCCTGGACATCGAAGTCTCTGAGCGCTTCGATCCAGTCATCATAACGGAAGTCGGAATCCTTGAGGTCGAGGTGCTTGAGCTCGCCGGCCGGGCCGTAATGGCTCCCGGAGATATGGATATGGGCGTTCCGGAGAGCGGCCCGGCCGAGTTTCTTTTCGACCTTGGAGAGGACCCGGGAAAATTCCTCATAGGAGTTGAACCTCCCTTCCCGCGCGTGGAGATGGGAGAAGTCCAGGCAGGGCTGGAGGCCCTCGATCTCCCGGCAAAGCATAAGGACCTCTTCCAGGCTCCCGAACTGCGACCTTTTTCCCATGGTTTCGATCCTGAGGGTCACGGGGACCCGTTCCGTCCGGAGGAGGGAGACGACCTGGGACAGCTCTTTCCGGATCTCCTGGTAAGCCTGCTCGGGGGAGCTTTTTCCGTAGAACGCGGCGTGGAAGACGACGTCCTCGGCCCCGCAGAAGTGGGCCATCCGCGCCGACGCCAGGATCCGTTCCTGGCTCTGGAGCCGTTTTCCCCGGTCCTCGGAATTGAGGTTGATGAAGTAGGGCGCGTGGACGCTGAGGCGGACCTTTCTGGCTGCGGCCTTGAGGGCGACCTTGCGGGCCATGTCCAATCCCATCTTGACGCCGTTGACGAATTCGATCTCCTGGCAGTCCAAGCCGATCTGGAAGATGTGTTCGATCCCCTGGACGGTGGACGCATCGGCGCTGCCCAGGGGGACGCCCGCCGTGCCGAAGAGAAGCTTCCTAGGAGCAGGAGACATCGGCCTTTCCCGTGGAGTCCAGGAATTCGCTGACGAGGCGCATGGCGCAGAACTCCCCGCACATCGAGCAGGCTTCCGTCTTCGTTCTCCTCTTCTTGCGGACCGCCTCGAACTTGTGCGGGTCGATGACGAGCCGCTTTTGTCCCTCCCAGTCGAGCTTCTTCCGGGCCTTGGAAAGCTCAAGGTCCCTTTGGCGCGCACCGGGGACTCCTTTGACGATGTCGGCGGCGTGAGCGGCGATCTTAGAGGCCACAAGGCCCTCCCGGACGTCATCGATCGAAGGGAGACCAAGGTGTTCTGAGGGCGTGACATAACAGAGGAAATCGGCCCCGGCGGCCGCTGCGATGGCGCCTCCGATGGCCGCTACGATGTGGTCGTAACCGGGAGCTATGTCCGTGACGAGCGGGCCCAGGACGTAGAACGGGGCTTCGTGGCAGATGCATTTCTGAAGTTTGATGTTCATCTCGATCTGGTCGAGCGGAACGTGACCGGGTCCTTCGACCATGACCTGAACGTTCGCTTCATGGGCGCTTTTCACCAACTCCCCCAGGGTCAGCAGTTCTTCGATCTGGGGCCTGTCCGTGGCGTCGATGATGGAACCAGGCCTGAGCCCGTCGCCGAGGCTGAGTGTCACGTCGTACCTATGGGCGATATCGAGCAGGCGGTCGAAACGAGTATAAAAGGGGTTCTCTTTCTGATTATGAAGCATCCAGGCCAGGTGGAACGCCCCGCCGCGGGAGACCACGTCGGCGACCCGGCCCTGCCGTTTCAGCCGGTCGATGGCCTTCATGGTCAGGCCGGAATGGACGGTCATGAAGTCGACACCCTCGCGGGCCTGGGTTTCGATGGCCTCGAAGAGGTCTTCTTCGGTCATGTCCACGATCGTGCCGCGCGTCTCGATGGCCTTGATGGCGGCCTGGTAGATCGGCACCGTCCCCAGGGGAAGAGGGGTGTCGGCGAGGATCCGACGGCGGATCCTGCGGATATCCCCCCCCGTGCTCAGATCCATGAGCGTGTCGGCCCCGTAGAGCAGGCTGACGGCGACCTTCTTGAGCTCGGCGGCGAGCGCCGGGAAGTCCTTCGAGGTGCCGAGGTTGACGTTGACCTTCGTTCGCAGCCCCTTTCCGACCCCCGACAGGCGGGCGGGCGCGTGGATGGGGTTCCACGGAATGACGGCTTTGCCCACGGCCACGAGATCGCGCAGGTGTTCAGGGGACATCCCCTCGGCCTTGGCAATCTTCCTAAGCTGCAGGGAAATGATCCCTTTTTTAGCTTTTTCTATTTGCGTCATAGTCTTTCAGGCAAGAAAAACTCAGTATAGATGAGGGGTCGGGGACTGTCAAGGAAAGCTGGATCAGGGGCTGGCGTTTGCCGGAGAATTGCCCGGTCATCCGGGACCACGCCGATTCAAGCCCTTCCTCCTTGAGCGCCGCTGCGATCTCCACTTCCGAGAATTCGTTCCGGAGGGATTTGAGATAGGCTGCCGCCTCGTTCGCCTTGTTGAGATGAAACAGGCACAGGCCCGCCCTTTCCCAGCGCGCTCCCGGGAATCGCTTTGCCCGATTCAAGGCTGAGGGTTGCGGATCGCGGCCCATTTTGGATATAATCCTTAGCTCTAAGGGCAAGCGATGATCTGAAGAAAGCAATCCGCAGGAGTCAAGGATGGGAAACGTGGACAAAGGGGACAACAAGGACCTGTCGGCCATCAAGTCTTCCTTAAGGACATATATCACCGATTCTCTGCTGCCCGGCTCGGGGATCGAGTCGTTCGAAGATGGGGATTCGTTCCTGGGGAAGGGGATTATCGACTCGACCGGGATCCTGGAGCTGCTGGAGCTCATCGAGGGCAAATTCCAGATCCATGTCGAGGACGAGGAGGTCGTCCCTGACAATCTTGATTCCCTCGATAAGCTCTCTTCGTTCATTCATAGGAAGACCGGGAATGAGCACCCCTGAAGTCAAAGGAGGGAGGGTGATGACCGAATTCCGCAGCAACATTCTCGACCTGGACTGTTCCCGGGAATCGGAACGGATCTCAGAATTCATCAAAAAATGGGTCTTGTCCATGAGGCGCGAGGGCGCCGTCATCGGTCTGAGCGGGGGGATCGATTCCGCACTGGCTTCCGAGCTCTGCGTCAGAGCGCTGGGACAAGAGCGCGTCCTGGGGCTCATCCTTCCCGAGAGGGAGTCGAACCCCGTGAGCCTCGAATACGCCTTGAAACATGCCCGGAAGCTCGGCATCCGGACGGAGGTTATTGACATCACTCCTGCTCTCGCAGGGTTCGGGGCATATGAAAAACGGGATGCGGTTGTCCGGGAGTTCGCCCCGGAGTATCGGGAGGGCTTCAAGTTCAAGATCACGCTTCCTCCGGACCTCCTGGCCAGGGACGCGTTCAATTTCTACACTCTGACCATCAGCGACGGCAAGGCGCCGGTCAAAGCCGTCAGGCTCAACAAGGACGCCCTGAACGGCATCGTCGCCGCCACGGATGTCAAACACAGGATGCGGATGACCCATCTGTATTACTCCGCGGAAAAGATGAATTATCTTGTCTGCGGAACGACGAACAGGTCCGAGGTCATCCAGGGCTTCTTCGTAAAATACGGTGACGGCGGTGTCGACATTGAGCCCCTCGCCCACCTTTATAAAACCCAGGCCTTCCGGCTGTCCGAGCACCTGGACGTTATCCCGGAAATCCTTTCCCGGGCGCCGAGTCCGGACACGTTCAGCATCCCGGTGAGCGATGAGGAATTCTATTTCCGGATGCCCTATGACAAGCTGGACCTCCTTCTCTACGCCTGGGAACATCAGATCCCGATCAACGAAACGGGCCGGGTCATGGGATTGACCGAGGAACAGGTCAAGAGGGCCTTCCGGGATTTCGCCTCCAAACATGCCGCGACGAAATATCTCCGGATCCCACCCCCAACGATGTCCGATGAGCGTTCATAGAAAGCCCTGGTGATCATGAAAACCTGCGCGAAGTGCGTTCTGCCTGAAACCTTTCCTGGGATCCGATTCAACGATGAGGGCGTCTGCAACTATTGTCTCGAGTTCAAAGGGAAGAGGGACCTTGAAGCGAGGAAAGCCGACTATAGGGCAAGGTTCGAGAAGCTCATTTCGAAACATCGAGGCCGGTCCGGCTATGATGCGTTGATGAGCTACAGCGGGGGCAAGGACAGCACCTACACGCTGGCTCTCCTGCGGGAATCGTATGATTTGAACGTGCTGGCGGTAACTCTCGATAATGGCTTTATGCCCGAGCAGACGACGAAAAACATCCGCCTGATGAGCGAACGCCTGGGCTTCGACCATATCCTGTACAGGCCGCGCTTCGATGTCTTGAAGAAGATCTTTTCCGCTTCCACGCTCAAGGATTTATTTCCGCTGAAAACGCTCAATCGAGCGAGTTCGATTTGTACGTCATGCATCTCGCTTGTCAAGTTCTTCACCCTGCGCACGGCCGTGGAAAAAAGCATCCCCCTCCTTGCCTTCGGCTGGTCGCCCGGCCAGATCCCCATGGCGTCATCGATCCTGGCGAATAATCCCGACATGGTCAAGGCCTCTCAAAAGGTTATCTTCGAACCACTCCATAAGCTGGCCGGCGACGCGATCCGCCCGTATTTCCTGGAAGAGGCGCACTTCCAGCCGTCCTGCCGGTTTCCTGTCAACGTCAGCCCTCTCGCGTTCTTCGACTATGACGAAGAAAAGATCATGGAGAAGATTAAAGGGCTCGGCTGGATCGCTCCCGGCAAGGTGGACGCCAATTCCACCAATTGCCTGCTTAATTCCCTGGCCAACTCGGTCCACCAGGAGCGGCACGGCTTTCACCCCTACGCTTTCGAAATGGCCAAGCTGGTCAGGGAAGGCTACCTCGACCGACGGACGGCCCTCGAGAAGCTCAATAAGGCCGAGGACCCGGCGACCGTCGATGCGGTGAAGAAAAAGCTGAGTTCTTGAACCCGCAGCGCCAAGGGAGCCGCCCCAGATGGCGCGCCTCCCGTCAGTCCTCGTTGTTTTCGGTTTCGCCAGGCGCGCCGGGGTCCGATGTCGTCTTTCCCTCCCGGAGAGCGGCCTTCAGGACTTTGCCCGACTCGTTCCTTGGCAGGGCCTTCCGGAACTCGATGTATTTGGGCAGCTTATAGGGGGGGAGAGCCCGGGACAGGGCTTTTCGAACCTGCTCAACATCCAGGCCGCCGTTCTCTTCCTTGGGGACGATGAAGGCCTTGACGGCCTCCCCGAGCACGGAGTCTTCCACCCCGAGGACCGCGGCTTCGTGGACGCCCTCGAGCTCGTAGATCGCTTCCTCAACCTCTTTGGCGCTCACCCGGAAACCCCCGGGCTTGATCATATCGTTGGCCCGGCCCGTGATGTAGAGATAGCCTTCCTCATCCTCGTAGCCCAGGTCTCCGGTGCGGTAAAGGCCGTTCCTGACGGCCTGCGCCGTGGCCTCCGGGTCCTTCCAGTAGCCGACCATGATACTGGGGCCACGGGCGACGAGTTCCCCGGCCTGCCCCGGCGGGAGCCTCCGTCCACCCTCATCGGCAACGAAGAGGTCCACGTTGGGAATGGGCTTACCGACGGACCCCCATTTTTTGGGCAGCATATCCGGCTCCAAATAGGATAGGCGGGCAGCGGCCTCGGTGGTCCCGTACATCACATACAGCCTGGCCGGAGCGAAGACGCGGGCGACCTCTTTCTGCACGGCGGGGGCCAAGGCCCCTCCCGCTTGGGTCACGTATCGGAGGAACGGAAAACGGAATTTCCTCACCGCGGACTTGTTCAGGAGAATGAGGTAGGTCGATGGGACGCCGGCGAACCCGGTGACCTCCGTTTTTTGCATCGTCTCCAGGACCGTCTGGGGATAGGCGAAGCGGTTGTCGATGACGACGGATCCTCCCGCGAAAAAGTGCGTGTTGAGGAGTGATATGCCGTAAATGTACGGAAAAGGCAGGACAACCATGACGCGGTCCGAGGACGTGAGTTTCAGGTATTCCACGATAGAGCGAGTGTTGCTGACGATATTGAGATGGGACAGCGTGACTCCCTTGGGTCGGCCCGTGCTCCCGGATGTGTAGACGATCGAGGCGATATCGAGGTCGATCGTCCGGACGTCGGGGCGGGCCGCCTTTCCCGAAGCATAGACGGTCTCCAGGGAGATTCGTCGCGGGCGGCCGATCCCTTTCTCTTCCCGGGAATCATCCCGGTCCAGAATGGCCAGCTCCACGCCCGGCGACTCCGCCAGGGCGGGATTGATGAAACGTGCAAAGCGCGGATTGGTGATGATGGCCCGAGCCCCGGAATGGTTCAGCAAGTCGGCGAGGGCGGTTGCCGTCGTGTCCGTGTTCAGGGCCACGGTGATCGCTCCGGCTTTCAGGATCGCGAAATACGCGATGATGTAATCGAGGGAGTTCTCGTAAAGAAGGGCGACTCTGTCCCCACGGGAGATGCCGTTGTCCTTCAGGGCATTGGCGAGTTTATTGGACCGGCCGTCGAGCTCCGCGAAGGTCGTCCACCGGTCCTGATACCAGACGGCGGGGCGCTCCGGGGTACGATCGGCGGAAGCTTCAAGCAGGTGATGGACAAGCATGGACGGTTTCACGAGGCGCCCCGGAGTCCTTTCCGGGAAGCCTCTTATTTCCGGCATTTCTTGAGGGCCGAATATAACATTGAACTCGGAAAAATTCAATATGGGCCCGACCGGGGGCGGCTGGGCTTTCCGAGCCATCAACGTATCCATGTGGGCTTGGTGCACGCAATTGGAATACTATTCCGAAAGCGAAGTCCGCGAGTACTTGGACGTCATGTCCTCCCTGGAGAGGTCCTATCCCCAGGTCAAGTTCGTCTATTTTACCGGCAATGCCCAAGCCACGGGCGAAGCCGGATACAACCGGCACCTAAGGAACGAACAGATCCGCAAATACTGCCGGGAAAACAACAAGTCTCTTTACGATTTCGCGGACCTGGATGCCTGGCACGGCGATGAGCAGGCGACATATCTTTACAACGGTATGATAATTCCCGTGGAGCATCCTTTCTATCACGGGGGGGAGGCGGCCCACACGACCTATTCCAGCTGCGAAAACAAAGGCCGGGCTTTGTGGTGGCTTTTAGCCAGGCTTTCGGGTTGGGATCCGGATCAAGGCGCCTCGGATTGCGACGGCAATGGCGACGGGGTGGTGGACCGGAGGGACTTTTTTCTGAAAAGGATGCAAATCCTGGCCGAGCTCACGGACAGGACCGGGATCCGGGGCCATGAAAAACAGGAAGCTGATATCGTTCTCGACCGGATAGACTTTTTCAAGCGGTTGCAGGCGGTCCTTTTAGAACTCCAGACTTGGGTGAAACGGTGCGGCCTGACCGCGGATAAATAGCCCCCCGGACCGCTTAATCCGCCATCGCCGCAATTGTGATCATCACGGGGATGGTCTGGACGGGATGAAGGGCCTCCGGCGCCCAGACACTGATCGTGGCGCCATACGTCCCTGGGGTAAGGGTTGAAGCTTCCAGGCCGGCAGGAGATGTCCGGTTTAGCTTTTTCTTGGCCGTGCCGTGATGATCACGGAAGCGGAGCCCCTGGCCCCTTTGCTGTCGGATAATGTCAGCGTGGCCGCGTAGGTGCCGGGAAGAGAATATTGATGGGTGGGCATGCCGGCGGCGGACACTTCCTCGTCGCCGAAGTTCCAGCTGTAGGTGCAAGGCGCTGTTCCCCCCGTCGCGCTGGCGGTGAAAGTCACCCCTAGCGGAGCCTGTCCAGATGTCGGATCGGCGTCAACTGAGGCGCTTAACTGCGTCTGGGTTTTGGATTAATATTCGAGCTTGTTTCAAAGTTACGTGATGGCATCGATCCACCGGTATTTGGAGATGAGAGACGCAAGGTGCAAGCTGCGATGAAGGTGGAGATATTGGCGCCACAGACTTGTCCACAACGCGGGGTGAAAG
>Ga0315281_10004932_pt1 | contig 19218 bp, 19 predicted proteins | sample YL17G07_0_MG_FD_204540 | JGI IMG/M metagenome (GOLD analysis project Ga0315281, IMG submission 204540) | Sediment microbial communities from Yellowstone Lake, YNP, Wyoming, USA - YL17G07_0 | ecosystem: Environmental > Aquatic > Freshwater > Lake > Sediment | place: USA: Wyoming | collected... | reverse complement strand
CGCGTGTGCGGGCGGGACATGCCGGTGCCGGCAGGTCTGGCGGTTCGGGCGGCTCTGCCAGGTGAGGCACGCATCGAGGCGGGCGTGCGGGACGTGCTCGGGCGCTGAGCGGACGCTGCCGGGTCGTCGCGTGTCGTCAGCCGCCCCGGGCGTGAGGCGGTGGGTCAGCGGTTCCTGAGGCGCGGGTCGAGGACGTCGCGGAGCGCGTCGCCGAGCAGGTTGAAGCCGAGGACGACGAGGCTCAGCGCCGCCCCGGGGAAGATGACCATCCAGGGGGCGTGCCTGAAGTAGGTCGAGGCCGAGCCGCTGAGGTCGGCGCCCCATGAGGGGGTCGGCGGCGGAGTGCCGAGCCCGAGGAAGCTCAAGGCCGCTTCGACGAGGACGGCGCCGCCGAGCAGCGACGTGGCGATGACGATCAGCGGCGCAGCCACGTTGGGGAGGATGTGGCGGAACATGATGCGCTGCCAGGTAGCGCCCGTAGCACGGGCAGACTCAACGTAGAGGCTCTGTCTCTCGGACAGGACGATCCCGCGCATGATGCGCCCGACCCCGGGAATGATCGCGATGCCCACCACCATCATGAGCTTTTCGATGGAGTTGCCGAACACGGCCACCATAATCAGCGCGAGGATGATGAGCGGAAACGCGAGCAACGCATCCATGATGCGCTGCAGGACCATGTCGATGACTCCGCCGAAGTAGCCGGAGAGGAGCCCGACGAGCGCGCCGCCGACGGTGCCGATGACGGTTGCGATGATCCCGACTTCGAGGGAGGTGCGGCTGCCGAGGATGACGCGGCTGAAGATGTCGCGGCCAAGGTTGTCGGTGCCGAAGAAGTTGGTGCCGTTGGGGGACTGGATGCTCTTGAACTGGATGTCGGTGGGGTCGTAGGGGGCGACAAAGTCGGCGAAAATCGCAACCAGGATGAGCACGATGATCACGATGGCGCCGAACACGCCGAGTGGCTGCTGGCGCATCACACGGCGGAGCTTGGTCCACCGGCTCGGGCCGCTGATGTCCTCGTGCGCGCCGAAGATGGCCCGTGATTGCCGCGCGGCGCTCATGAGTAGCGAATCCGCGGGTCGAGGAGGCCGTACGACAGGTCAACGAGGAGGTTGATCGTCAAGAAGATCACCGAGAGGAAGAGCACGAGGCCCTGGATGACGGGATAGTCGCGGTTGAAGATGGAGCTGATGAAGAGCAGCCCGACACCCTGCAGGTTAAAGATGGTCTCGATGATGACGGCCCCGCCGATGAGCGCCGCCGCCTGTAGGCCGAGCACCGTGACGACCGGGATAAAGGCGTTCTTGAGGACGTGGCGCCAGATCACGGTGCGCTCGTTCAGGCCCTTAGCGCGCGCCGTGCGGATGTAGTCGTTGCGCATGATCTCGAGCACGGACGAACGGGTGAGCCGCATGATCCCCGCGGACGCGCCGGCGGCGAGGGTGATGCTCGGCAGGAGATACTGCTCCAGGTTCTTGAGCGGGTCGTCGGTGATGCCCACCTTGCCGAGCGGGGGCAAGTAATCCCACCAGATAGCCGGGAGGGTGAGCAGCAGCCTGCCAAGCCAGAAGCTCGGGATAGAGAGCCCGGCGATGCTCAGGAAGCGAATCAGGTAGTCGGGTGGTGAATTCTGGCGGATCGCCGAGAGGACCCCGAAGGGCACGCCAACGATGATCGTGAGGAAGAGGCTGTAGAGGAGGAGCTCAATGGTGCTGGGCAGGCGGGTGCGCAGCTCGTCCGTAACGGTCGTGCGGTGGACGACCGACTTGCCGAGGTCGCCCTGGAAGACATCGCTCCACCAGCGGACGTACTGCACGGGGAGTGAGTCGTTCAGGTGGTAGGCCTCGCGGAACTTCTCCCGGTCGGCCTCGGTGGCCGCCTGACCGAGGGCGAGGGCGGCGGGATCGCCGGGCACGAGCCGCATCATGCTGGCCACGAGGATGGTGACGAGAATGATGACCGGCACCATCAACAGCAGGCGTCGCAGGGCATACGTTCGCATCAGGCGGAACTCCTCTCGAGGGTGAGCCCGGTGGGCGGCGCAGGAACGTGCGCGAAGGAGCGGCCGGGCCAACAGGCGCCGGCCGCTCCTTCGGGAGGTGCAGAGGTCAACTCGGCTTGAGGTACTCCCCGTAGAGGAAGTTGCCATACGTGCGGGCGGTCTGGTCGATGCCGCCAACACGCTTGTTGTACGAGTTGTAGAGTTGCGGAGAGGCGAAGTTCAGCAGCGGGGCACCGTCATCCAGGAGCATCTTCTGGATGGCGAGCACCTGCGTCTTGCGTGCCTGCACGTCGAGCTCCTGGCCCTGCTTGTCGATGGCCGCGGTGACGGCCGGGTTGTCGTAATGCCACCAACTCCCGCCGCCGAGACCGTTCTTGTGATAGAACCCGAGCGGGATCTTCGGGCTCTCGTACGGGTTGTGGGTGAAGACCGTGGCATTGAAGCTGGCGGCGAAGAGGTGGGTGGTCAGGTAGGTCGTCAGGTCGCTGAGCTTCAAGGTGGCGTTGATGCCGATCTTCTTGAGCTCGGAGACGGCCACCTGGGCATGGTCCAGGTAGATCTGCAGGGCGCCTGACGTTTCGATGTCCATGTCGAAGCCGTTGGGGTAGCCGGCGGCGGAGAGGAGATCCTTCGCCTTCTTGATGTCGGGGCCGATGTACGGCTTGAGTTGGTCCTGGGGGAGCGCCCAGAAGTCGAGACCTGCGCTGAGCGGGCCCATGGGCACGGCGTCGCCCTGGAACACCTTGTCGATGAACTGCTGGCGGTCCATACCGACGTAGATCGCCTGGCGCACCTTCGGGTCGTTGAACGGCTTGACGGATGCGTTCAAGCCGAGCGAGCCGTAGTGGAGCGCCGGGATCTTGTAGTTCACGAGGTTCTTGTTGTTCAGCAGGTCGTCGTAGTCAAGCTTGGTGAGGAGGGCTCCGCAGATGTCGTGCTGGTCGGCCTTGTAGGCCTGGATGAGGGTGTTCATGTCGAGAATGGTCTGCCACGACCACTTGTCGACGTACGGCCGAGCCTTGTCGTAGTAGTCCGGGTTGCGCTTGAGGGTGACCTTTTCGCCCTTGACGTACTGGTCCCACATGAAGGGCCCGGCACCCACGCCGCCGGTCTGGAGGTCCTTGCGCTGATCGACGTCTTCCTTGGCGACGATCGCCTCCTGGATCCCGGTCAGCTCCGCCAGAGACTCGGCGTAGGGCGCCTTGGTGGTCACCTTGAAGGTGTTCTCGTCGGGCACTTCCATCTTGTCGACGATGGTTTTGAAGAAGTCGTTGTTCTGGGCCTGGGGCAGATCCCGGAAGCGTTCGAAGCTGTACTTGACGTCGCCGGCGACGACGCGGCGGCCGTTGACGGGCGCCAGGTTCTGGAACTTCACATCCTTGCGCAGGGTGAAGACGAACTCCGTCGGGGAGGGCTGCTCCACCTTCTCAGCGAGCATGCCGTGGAACTTCTGATCGCGGCGATCGAACGCGCCGAGGTAGGTGTAGACACGCGCAAGTTGCGTGAGGCCGATGGAAACTTCGATGTGCGGGTCGATGCCAAGCACGTCGAGGAATGTGCCGATGCGCATGGTCCCGCCCGTGGGAATCTTTTCGGCGGGTGTTGCGGTTGCGCTGGCCACTCCCGGGGCGGCCGGCGTGGGCTGACCGCTCGTGGGCGTCGGCTGGGTGGTCCCGCCACTGTCGTCGTCGCCGCAGCCGACGAGCGCGAGTCCCGCGACGCCCGCGGAAACTGCCGCAGTGCCACCCAGTACGCCCCGGCGGCTCACCCTTTGCGATTGCCAGCGTGTCCAGTAGTTCGAGCGATCCAAAGTCGTCCCCCTGAGTGTTCGTCCCAGGCGGCCCACCGTCTCCGCGGGACCGGCGCTCCAGCGGCAGCAGACATCGACCGGGGTTCGGCGAAGTTATGCGCCGTTGGGCGGGCCTTGTCAAATCGCAGCCCTTGCGGCCCGAACCTGCGGAACTGGCAGGCCGCTCCCCGAACTGCGGGGACGCAATCGGGCCCGGCCGATCAGTCTTCGGCGCGGGCGAGGGCGGCCGTGATCGCCTGCATGAGCGCAAGCGCCGACTCACGCGTGAGCTCGACGGACACGCGAGCGGCGGGTCCCTGCTCCTCGTTCACGAAGTCGACGTTCAGGGCGTGCTCGGCCGGGACGTGGAACGGGTGGTCGTACGAGACGTAGGCACCAGTGAGGGCAAACCAGCCGTTCGTGCCCTTGCCGCTGCCGGAAATCGCGGCCCGTTCGACGATCATCGTGCACATCGGTTAGCTCCTTTGCCGGTCAGGCCGGGCCGCCGAGGTGGCGGGCGAGGAAGTCGAACACCTTGTTCCAGCCGTCCACCGCGGCCTCTTGCCGGTACAACTGGGTGTGGTGATAGAAGAAGCCGTGGCCGGCGCCCTGGTACATGTGGAACTCGTACTGCTTGCCGTGCTGCTTCAGGGCCGCTTCATGGACCTCCACCTGCTCGACCGTGGGTGCGCGGTCCTCAGCACCGAAGAGGCCGAGCAGCGGGCAGGGGAGGTCAGCCGTGTAGTCCACGGGCGCGACAGGCCGCATAGGCGTGAGGTCCTTTTCGGCGACGACCACGCCGCCGCCCCAGAGGTCGACACAGGCGTCGAAGCCGGGCGCGCCGCAGGCAGCCAGGTAGGCGTGGCGGCCGCCCGAGCAGGTGCCCATGACGCCCACCTTGCCGCTGGCGTTGACCTGAGCGCGGAGGAAGTCGCGGCTCCCGGCCAGGTCGCCAGCGGCCTGGTCATCGGGAATGCCGCCCTGCCCGCGAATCTTGACGGCCATGTCCTCGGGGGTGCCGTGGCCGGCGCGGTGGTAGAGGTTGGGGCTGATGGCGAGGTAGCCGTGGTAGGCCATCTTGCGGGTGGCCTCCTTGTACCAGTCGTCCCAGCCCGGGAAATGATGAGCAAGGACGACGCCCGGGAACGGCCCGGCGCCGAGAGGGCGCGCGTAGTAGGCGGTGATCGGGTCGCCGTTGTGGCCCGGGACGACGACCGTCTCGGCGAGCATCCCTTCATACATGCCGGTCTGATACATGTGTCTCTCCTTCAATGAGGTGACGGGTGCTAATGGCCGGCGGCGCGCACGCGCGGGATGACCTCGCGGGCAAACAGCGCGAGATCGTCGTCGGGGTAAGGCGCGCGGACGCTGAGGATGACGTGGTCCACGCCCTGGTCGGCGAGTCCCAGCAGTTGGGCGGCGATGTCGGAGGGCGTGCCGACAAGGGTGCGTGCGCGGACGGCCTCCGGGGTCGTGTTGCGCTGTCGGGCGACGTTTCCGAGCTTCGCGTCGAGCTTGCCGGGGTCGGTGTCGATGACGAGAGGCGCTGCCAGCGACTTGCGGATGACGGCAGGGTCGCGGCCGGCCTTTTCGCAATGCTGTTCGAGCGCCCCGAGGAGGAGCTGGTAGTCCTCGCGGGGCGCGAGGAAGGTGTTCCAGCCGTCGGCGTGACGGGCAACGACGCGCAGGGTGAGCTTCGGGCCGGCGCCGCCGACCCAGAGGGGGATGTGCGGCTTCTGGACGGGCTTCGGCTCGCAGAGGGCGTCGGTGATGGTGTAGTGGCGGCCGGCGAAGTTCGCGCGCGGCTCCGTCCAGAGGGCCTTCATGATCTGCACGGACTCTTCGAGGGCGTGAATCCGCTGGGCGACGGGAGGGAAGTCGAAGCCGTAGGCGCGGTATTCCATCTCCCACCAGCCCGCGCCAATGCCCATCTCGAGGCGTCCCCCGGTGATGACGTCGAGGGTCGCAGCCATGTTGGCCAGGAGGGCGGGGTGCCGGTAGGAGTTCCCCGTGACGAGCGTGCCAGCCCGCAGACGTGGGACCTGGGCCATGAGCGCGGTGAGGGTCGTCCATCCCTCCAGGCAGGGGCCTAACGGGTTGCTGAAGATGGGGATGAAGTGGTCGAAGGTCCAGGCGTGGTCGAAGCCTTCGCGTTCGACGAGTTGCCAGACTGCCAGGAGCTCGGGGTAGGTGACGTGCTGCGGCGCGGTCTGGATGCCGAATTCCATGCGCCGGGCTGCAGGCATGGGAAACCTCCGGGGGACAGTGCGCGTAGCCTACCAGAGCACCCGTTGACTGTCGGGGTGAAGGCAGTTGTGCTGCGGCCCTGCGACAGCTACCGCGCGAGAGCAGGTCCTGCTGAACCAGGCGTTTGGCCGGGGCGTGTAGACTTCGAGCGGTGAATTGCCCACGAGGCCACGGAGAACTGCGCGCAACCTCCCACAGCGGGATCGTGATGAGCGTCTGTGCGGCATGTGGAGGGGAGTGGCTCGCCCACGAAAGCCTCCACGCACTGGAGGCCGCGGTCGTCCGCGACGCGGTGGTCCTCAGCGGCATGATCGAATACCAGCCGCATTCGAGCGTCCTCGCCTGCCCGGTGTTCGAGAAGGCGATGTACGGGTTCGACTATCGCGGCAACTCGCTGGAGATCGACGCGTGCGGCGAGGGGCACGGGTACTGGCTCGATGGCGGGGAGGAAGAGCGTCTACAGGCGCTCGTGAGACAACGGGCACGTGACCTCCATCGCGCGAGCCTGGCGGAGGCGACGTTCGGAGGCTTCCTGGACAAGATGCGGAGCCAATTCGGCGGGCGGCGCTTGTAGTCCCGTCGCCATCACCGGAACGCGCTGCCCGGGGGCAGGCGCAGGCGGTCGGGGTGCGAAGCCAGTGGCTATACTCGCCCCGTGCCGAACGTCCAATCCAACGGAGTCCGCATCCATTACGAGGTGGCCGGCGACGGGCCGCCGCTGCTGCTCCTGCACGGCCTGGGCGCGAGCGGCAACCTGAACTGGCGCCTCCCCGGCTGGGTCGACGAGTTGAGGAGCACCCACCGGCTGATCCTGGTCGACCACCGCGGTCACGGGCAGAGCGGCAAGCCTCATGACGCCGGCGGCTACTCCATCCCGCTGATGGCTGGCGACGCGCTCGCGGTCCTTGGCGCTGCGGGCATCCAGCGGGCGGCCGTGATGGGCTACTCGATGGGCTCGATGGTCGCCCTGGAGCTGTTGCTGAACTCGCCCGATCGCTTCAGCGCTGCCGTGCTCGGCGGCATGGGAAGCGCCTGGCCGAGGCGGGGCGAGGTCAACCGCTGCCCTGACGAGCCGGAAAGCGACCCCGCGCCCGGGCGTCCGCATTGGCGGCCGGGCCGCAGGTTGCGCCTCGTCGGGTCGTTCATGCGCCACTACGACCCGATCGCCCAGCGCACTATCCGGCGGGCGGTGTTCCGCGGACGGCCGCCGGTGGACGCGTCTCGACTCGGTGAGATCAAGGTGCCGGTGCTGGTTGTCGCCGGCTCCCGCGACTTCCTCTGTGGCGCGAGCAAGGACCTGGCGGCGCGCATCCCGAACGCCCGCCACGTGACGCTCTCCGGTCGCGGACACATGGGAGCGGTGCGGGACGAGCGGTTCAGGGCTTGCGTGAAGACGTTCCTGGCGGACGTCGATCGAGGTTGATTCCGGGCCCGGCGGCCCTCGCCCCCGACCCCTCTCGCGGTCTGCGGGAGCGGGGAGATTGGGCCACAACGTGTCGTCGGGGAAGGGCCGTTGGGGCCCTGGTACGTCACCCTCCGCCCGTGCCGGGCGGGTACCTCCGTGGGCTACGGTGGCCATGGTCCAGGCCGGCGGGCGCGGGCCAGGGAGGCGTGCAGCTGGTGAAGCGTCCACGGATCGCAAGCGCCACGGCGATGATGCTCGTGTGCGCGGCAGGCTTGGTGGGCGGAGCCGTGGCCTGGGCCGCGGGATACGGTACCGCCGCTGACGCCCTCTGGGCGGCGACGTCCCTGGGAGCGCTGGCGCTCGTTCTCGTGGTGATGGTCCGCAGCCTGCTTCGCCGGGCCTTCGGCGTAGACGTGATCGCCGTGTGTGCGATCCTCGGGGCCGTCGGCCTGGGCGAGTACCTGGCCGGGGCGGTGATCGGCCTCATGCTGGCGACTGGCCGGAACCTCGAGGAGTACGCCGCGAACCGCGCGGAACGCGAGTTGACGTCCCTGCTGAAGCGTGCGCCACGAATCGCCCACCGGGTCCGCGACGGCTTGATCGAGACGGTTGCCGTGGGCGAGGTCGTGCGCGGAGACCGGCTGATCGTGAAGGGGGGCGACGTCCTGCCGGTCGACGGGATGGTGAGTGAAGGCCCGGCCGTGCTGGACGAGTCCGCGCTGACGGGCGAATCGCGCCTGGTCGAGCGGCAACCCGGGGACCAGGTGAAGAGCGGCACGACGAACGCGGGCGGGTCGTTCGAGATGCGCGCTCTCGGGAGCGAGGAGGAGAGCACGTACGCCGGGATCATCAGGATGGTCCGCGAGGCGCAGAAGTCGAAGGCTCCGCTGGTGCGCCTCGCCGACCGGTACGCGCGGTTCTTCGTGCCGGCAGCCCTGGCCGCGGCGGGGCTCGCATGGGGCATTTCCGGGGATCCTGTCCGGGCGCTGGCTGTGCTCGTCGTGGCTACGCCGTGCCCGCTGCTGCTCGCGGCGCCGGTGGCCGTCGTCTCGGGCGTGTCGCGGGCCGCGAGGCGGGGCATCGTCGTCAAAGGCGGGGCGGCCATCGAAACGCTCGCGCGGGCCGAGGCCCTCTATATGGACAAAACGGGCACGATCACGCTCGGGTCTCCGCGGCTGCGGCGCTCCCTCCTGGCGGACCGGAGCTTCGACGCGGCGGAGCTTTTGCGCCTGGCCGCGTCGCTGGACCAGATGTCGTCGCATGTGCTGGCGAGCGCGCTGGTGGCCGCGGCCCGCGCGCGCGGGCTTCCGCTGACTATCCCGTCCGACGTGGTCGAGACTGCCGGCGCTGGCGTTGCCGGGGTGGTGGAAGGACACACTGTGCGGCTCGGCAACTTCGACTGGGTGGCGGGACCCGGCCCCTGCTCCGCCGCCCACGAGCAGTTCCGGCGGCGCGTGATGCGCGACGAAGGCTCGATCATCTTCGCCGCCGCCGACGGACAGCTCGCGGGGGCCTTCGTGCTCGACGACCCGATACGTCCCGACGCGCCCCGGGTGCTCCGGCTGCTCAAGCGCAGGGGCATCACCGAGACCGTCATGCTGACCGGCGACCACGCGGTCGTGGCCGAGTCCGTCGGCGGGGCGATCGGCGTCGACCGGGTGATGGCGGAGCTTGCGCCCGAAGAGAAAGTGGAGGCCGTCCGCCGCTCGCAAGCGGAGCGCGTGACGCTGATGGTCGGCGACGGGATCAACGACGCACCCGCGCTGGCCGCGGCCGACATCGGCGTCGCGATGGGCGCACGGGGGTCGACGTCGTCATCCGAGGCTGCCGACGTCGTACTCGTGGTGGACCGCCTGGACCGGCTGGTCGAGGCAGTCGAGATCGCTCAGCGCACGCGGGCGATCGCTATCCAGAGCATGGTCTTCGGGATGGCGCTCTCGTTCGTCGCCATGGGATTCGCGACCTTTGGGCTCCTCGCCCCGGTCGCAGGGGCCGTGCTGCAGGAAGGGATCGACGCGGCGGCCATCCTCAACGCGCTGCGCGCCCTGGGCGGCGGCCGGACGCGGAAACGGGCGCAGCTGCCAGCCGGGCTCGCCAGCTCTCTCCGGCAGGAGCACCGCGAGTTGCTGCCTCGGATCGAATCGCTCGGGGACCTGGCCGACGCCATGGGCGACATCCCGCTCGCGGAGATCCCGGCGCGGTTGGAGGAGGCCTCCGGGGTCATCGCCGACGTGCTGGCACACGAACGGGTGGACGAACGGGAGGTGTACACCGAGATTGCGGCGACGATGGAGGGCGAGGACCCCCTGGCAGCGATGAGCCGGACGCACCAGGAGATCTTCCACCTGGCGCGGGCGTTCGAACGCCTCCGAGGCTCGGTGGCGCCGGATGGACCCGACCCGGAAGACCTGGTGGACCTGCGGCGCACGCTCTATGCGCTCTATGCCGTCTTGCGGCTGAACGTCGCCCAGGAAGAGGAGTTGTACCTCTCGCTCGATCCGGGCTCAGGCGGGGCAACTCTGTAGCGGTGCGGCGCGGGATGGTTGCGCCGTGGAGAGTGGGGCGCCGCCCCGCCGCTCGAACTGAGGGCGGTGGCTACACGCCGCACGGCGAACGAGTCCCGTGTGCGCGGGCGCCAGGACCGCAGCGCGGCGCCGTGCGGCCTAAGATGCGGAGGCCAAAAGGAGGCTCGCCATGAGTGAGAAAGAAACGGCACCGTTGAGCGAAGCCGTCAAGAGCGGGAAGTCGAACAGTTCTGACCGGATTGCGGGCCCGCCAGGTGGCGGAGCGGCTGGCCTGGCGATCGGCGACCAGGGGACGACCGAGAACCCGCAGGGCGGGAGTGGAGGGGGTGGCGGTGGCGGTGGCGGGAGTCACGGCCATCTCTTCGGCCAGGCCGGGGAGCTGCCAACCAGCCCGGAGGCGGGAACAGCAGACGACGCTTCGGGCCTGTCCCCCGGCGGCGAGGCGGCCGGGAAAGCGGCTGATGCGAAGAAGGGGCCTAACGCCGTCAACGTAAAACTGGCCTAACCGTCACGACGCGGGCCTCGTGAGGCACTGGGGCTCCCCGGGCAGCCGCGTGAGATAGCTTCGTCCCGGCCTGTCGCGGCGCTACGGCGAGGCGCTGCTGCCCCGCCGCCAACCCGGAAGAGAAGAGCACCGGAAGGAACAGAGGGGATGGGCCCGGATCGGAGCGTCCATCCCCTCTGCCGCAGTCCTCGACAGTGACGAGGGCGTGCGAGCGGCGGTTTACCTGTGTGGCGCGGTGTTGTTGCCGAGAGGTGAGCAGTGGGGCACGGGACGCTCGCGGCTCGACGGCTAATGCTGGCCGCGCCGAGCGCGCAACCCAACCGGAGCCGCAGTCGCGCCCCGCGATTACAGTTGCATCTGTAAATACTGTGATAACATTAGAATGGTACCAATTCGCCACCGCAGGCCGTAGGGTACGCGGGCCAGCCAAGCCAGGTAATCGGAAAGGGGTATGCCATGGAGCTTTCGAACCGGGAAGCCTGGACCGCCTTCCACGGCATGATCCTCGGCGCGATCTTCCTCCTCGCCTTCAGCGGAGGCGTGGCGTCGTTCTGGAGCCTTCGCCCGCAGTGGGTGACCAGCGCTGGCATCAAGGAGCGGACCTACCGCCTCTACGCAGGCACGACCATCATGGCGATCGCTGCCTGGCTGACCGTGCTTACGGGAACCTACAAGGTCTATGTGTGGTACCGGGCGGCGCCGCCGAGTGGCACGACAGACTTTAGCAAGTACCCCAAGGCAGCGCTGCTGGCGAACCCGGATAAAGCTGACTGGCACGATTTCGGGATGGAGTGGAAGGAGCACATCGCCTGGATAGCGCCGATCCTCGCTACCGCGGTCGCAGCGATGGTCATCTACTACGGCCCCCGCCTGGCCCACGAACCGAGAATCCGAAGCATCTTGCTCGGAGTCTTCGTGCTGGCGTTCGGGATAGCCGCAGTCGCCGGCATGATGGGCGCGTTCATCACCAAAGCCGCACCGGTGCTGTAGGAGAGAGACGATGGCAACGATGAGCCGATCCCAGCCAGAGCCCCAACCCATGCCGTCTGGCGACGTTCCCCCGGCGAAGCGAGATGGCTTCCCGGCCGCGACGCTGATGGCGGCGGGCGTCGGGGTGTTCGTGCTTGGCCTCATGACGACCTGGGCTGAGGCGAGCGCGAGCATGAAGAGCCGCCTGCAACTCAACGACGACGTCGGACCGCTCTCCGGTAAGACGACCTGGGCCGTGATTGCTTTCGCGGCCAGTTGGGTGGTGTTGTCGGTCGTCCTGTGGAAGCGCGACAAGTGCCTGAACATCGCCCTGGGCGTGTTCGCTGTCCTCACCGTCGCCGGTTTGGTCGGGACATTCCCGACATTCTTCCAGGCGTTTGGGTAGACCGCCGAAGGTCCCGAGTTGCCGGCGCCGGGCTTGACGCCGGGGTACGCGATTCGCCACGATTCGTTATTCGCCCGGCTGGCGGCGCCGGGAACTGGAGACTGCACATGGCTACTGTCACAGCAACCAAGCCCTCGTACCTCGGCGTGCTCAACGCCATTTCGCTGGCGGAGGCGGGCGCGGGCGTCTACCTGAACGCGTGGGCGAACGCGACGAACGACGAAGACCTGGCGTGCGCGCTGCGATTCGTCGCCGCGCGCGAAGCGAGCCACGGCGACGTGTTCTGCCGGCGCATCGCGGAGCTCGGCTTCAGCCTCTTGCAGAGGCCGGACCCGGGCGCGGCCGAGCGGCTCGCGAAGTACGCGAACCCGAAGATCTCGGACCTGGAGAAGCTCGGGCCGGAGCGAGAGGAGGCCGACCCCTTCGCCGACATCGAGCGTCAGCTGCAGGACGGCGTGTTCGACCCGCTCACGGCGAAGCTGATGGTGTGGTACATCGGCGAGGAGCGCGACTCGGGCAAGATGCTGCGCGAGGCGTACGCCTGTGTCCGTGCGAAGGCTGGCGGCACGTCGACGAATGGCCGCAGCGCGAGCAACGGGACTGCGCCAGCGGTGGGGTCGATGCCGAGCGCCGACGCGCAGGCGATCATGTCGTGCATGACCGCGGGCTTCGACCGGCTGGAGAAGGCGCTCATGAAGGCGGGGCGCTCCCGGAGCTGAGGGGGCGGCAGGCGCTGAGTGAGCCGAAACCCGCCTTCTGAACACAACGTGAAGGCCCGGCCGGTGGCCGGGCCCTCACTGCGCATGGGAGGCGCTTCAGAAGTGCGATCGCGTCAGTCGGCGAGGACTGCTTCGAATGCCTGGGCGACCTTGGCGTGGCCGACGTCGTTGGCGTGCAGGCAGTCGGGCCGGACGTCGGTGGGGCCGATGATGGCGTAGGTTTCGGCCACCCGCACGTCGTACGCAGCAGCAGTGACGCGGATGATGTCGTTGATGCCGGCCGGGATCGGGCCGCCGCCTTCGAGGACGAGGTCCGCCGCGCCGGCGAGGTAGTTGACCGGGCAGCCCGGGTTGGCCAGCGAGTTGTAGAGCGTCATGACGACGATGGGCGTGTCCGGGCCAGCCGCTGCGCGCAGCTGCGCAAGGGTCACGTTCAGGTTGAACGCGAACGTCCCGAGGGTGGTGCCGATCTGCGCCTGGCAGGCCGGCGTCAGCCCACCGGAGCAGACCGGGATGAGACCGGCGACGTCGTTGCCGCCGATGTCGACCGTGATAGCGGCAACGTCGTCAGCGAACTTGTGGTTCCCCGTGCGCTGGTTGATCAGCGCGAGGGCCCCGGGGAGCTGCCCGGCAACGAGGTCGCCGCTCTCGTCTCCGCTGACGGCGAAGCTCTGGAGCGTGACGCGATGGCCGGGAGCGTTCGGGGCGAGGAAGTCCGCCACCTGCGGGACGTACCCGAGGGACGGGTCGGACGCGCCCACGCCAACGGCGAGCGAGTCGCCGAGGACGACGTAGGCATGCTGGGACTTGGCCGGCGGCGAGGCGAAGGCCGGGGCCGCGGCGATCAGCGATGCGGTGACGATGGAGGCGGCAGCCAGGGCTCCCACCAGGGTGCGGTTCATTGCGGGTCCTCCTGTGTCGATGTGACGCCCGCATGCTGCGCGCCGGCGGCTCGCCCCCAGAGAGTCAACCGCCCCATTTCGCATGGATGCGGCACTCATCGGTGATGGGTCAGATGTCCTATTGCCCGCAAAGAATCGCCGGGCGCGCGGTATTCGAGACGGCCCGCAACCGGCTATGATGTCCGCGAGATGCAGGCATTCACCGTTGAGATGACGTTCGAGAGGCGGCAGAGCCTGCGCATCCTCGTCTTCACCCGGTGGATGCTGATCGCGACGGCCCTGTTCGTGATCGACTACCGCCCGTCGACCGAGCCGTGGCAGCTCATGCTGCTGAACGGGCTGGTGCTGTTCGCCGGCGGCCTGAACGCGGCCCTGCAGGCGCGCATCTCGAGCCCGCGGGCGCTGCCGCTCGCCCTGCCGCTGGCGGTGTCGTTCTACGACGTGGTGGCCGTGACGGCGAGCATTGGTGCGCTGGACGGCTTCGAGAACCACTCGTACCTGCTGTACTTCCCGGCGCTGCTGGGGTTTTCTATGGCGTTCCCGGGGCGCCTGAGCGCGGTCTACACCACGCTGACGGCAATCGTGTACACGGCCGTCGTGGTCACCACGCCCGCTGGGCCCGGCTTTCATTGGAGTTACGCCGGCGACCAGCACATGCTCGTCCTCCGTCTCGCGACGATGGCGGCCACGGCCGCGGCGGCGAACCTCATCCACCGGGTCGAGCACGAGCGGCTGCGGCGCGCGATCGCTGCCGAGGGCGAGCGGCGGGACCAGGTGGCCGAGCTCGAACGGCGCGCGGCCGAGGCCACGGCCGAGGCCGACCGGGAGCGCGCGCGTCTCCTCAACGAAGTGCATGACGGCCTCTCGCAGGGGGTGTACATGCTCTCCCTGGGGCTCGAAACCACGGCAGCAGAGCTCGCGGCCGGCACGGCCGGGCCGCAGACCGCACTGCGGGTGAACACGCTGGTGGGCGTCGCCAAGCAGGCGCTCCTCGAAACGCGGAACCTGCTGATGGACCTCGACAAGGCGATGGCGGGCGAGACGAGCCTGAGCTCACTGCTGCGCCACCAGACCGAGGAGTTCACGGCCGTGACCGGGATTTCAGTCCGGCTGGACGTAGCGGGGGAGGAGGTGCCCCTCCCGTCGCCGGTGGTGGGGCAGGTCCATCGCGTCGTCCAGGAAAGCCTTTCGAACGTCTTTCGCCACGCGCACGCTACCGGCGTGGAGGTGCGGCTCGACTACGAGCGGGGCGTCCTGCGGCTGGACGTGGCCGACAACGGCTGTGGCTTCGACGCCTCAGCCGTCCGGGAGCGGGGCCACGGGATCAAGAGTATGAAGGAGCGCGGCGGCGCATGCGGCGGCACGCTGACGGTCGACTCCTCAGTGGGACGCGGCACGCGGCTGCGGCTCTCCATTCCCTGCAGTGAGGGCGGCCATGGGAACTATCCGGATCCTGCTCGTTGACGACCACGAAATCGTGCGCTTCGGCCTGAGGACGGCGTTCGAAGCGGAGCCCGACCTTGCGGTCGTCGCGGAGGCCGGGGACGGCGAGCAGGCCGTACGGGCGGCGCACGCCCATCAGCCGAACGTAGTGGTGCTGGACATCCGCATGGGGGCGATGGACGGGATTGAGGCGTGCCGCCAGATCCGCGGCGTTGCGCCGGGCGCGGCGATCCTGATGCTCACCTCGGTGGCGACCGACGAAGCAGTGCTGCAGGCACTGATGGCGGGCGCGAGCGGCTTCTTGCTGAAGAACACGGCGCGCGCCGAGTTGCTGCGGGCGGTGCGGCTGCTGGCGGCGGGCGAGTCGTTGCTCGACCCGGCCGTGACCCGCCGGGTGACGGAGAAGCTGGTGTCCCTGGCGAACAGCCACCAGCCGGCGGAACTGGCGGCACTCTCGGTGCGCGAACGCGAGGTGCTCGCGCTCGTGGCACAGGGCCGCAGCAACCGCGAGATTGCCGACGCGCTGGTCATTTCAGAGACGACGGCGCGCAACCACGTGAGCCACATCCTCGAGAAGCTCGGGCTGCATCGCAGGGGGGAAGCAGCGGCCCTCGCCGCCCGGCTGGGGCTGCTCGACCCGGGGCCGTGAGCCGTGCAGCGGCCTACCTGGCGCCGCGCGCGGCAGACTCGCTGTGCTTGCCCGGGGCCCAGCCGTGCTTCTGGAGATGGTCCGAGGCGAAGGCCCGCGGCTCTTCTTCGAGTTCCGTTGCCATGGTGTCGTTCCAGCGGTTGAGCCAGCCGAACAGGCTCACGACAGCCACGATCTCGACGATGTCCGGCTCGCTGTAATAACGCTTCAGCTCGGCGAAGTGCGCGGGCGTCGTGCAGTTCGGCACAAGGGCCGCGTCGCGCGCGAGGCGTAACGCTGCCCGCTCGGCGTCGTTGAACAGCGCACTCGTTTCGAAGTCGTAGAGCGACTCGATCTTCGCGAGGTCCACGCCCCGGCGGGCAGCTGTCGAAGCGGTGTGCGCCTGGCAATAGCGGCAGCCGGCGGCAGTGCTGGCCATCAGCGCAACCAGCTGCTTGAGCCCGAGGTCGACCGTACCGGGCCCGAGCACGGCCCCGGCAAGCGTGGCGAATGCGCTGAGAATTTCCGGCCGGTGGGCCATGGTCGGCAAGCTGTTGGGGACGAACCCCATCGCATCACGGACGAGTCCGAAGAAGGACGCGAACTCTGGGAGTTGCGAGCGAGGCACCGGCTCGATGTTCGGCATGGACGTTCGCACCTCCTGGACCCGGGAAGGGCATTGTTGACTACGGAGCCCGCGCCGGTCCACCCGGTGCCGATGGTGCCGAGCGGCGGGGCGCGGCGGCCGCTGGCCGGATCGCGGGTTCCGGCGACAACGCGGAGCGTCATGGACTATTATCAGGCGCCGCGCCCCCGGCCGGGCGTGGGGTACGGACCGGTTCGCTGCGGCTCCCTGCGGAGAGACGCGGGAGGAGGGCGATTGTGGGCGAGATACTTGGCCTCGGGATGACACACTACCCGCCGCTGTGCGGCAAGGACGCCAACATGGCGGGCCTGCTGCGCGGCATCCTCCAGGACCCGGGGCTGCCCTCGGCGTTGCGCGACCCGGCGAACTGGCCCGCGCCGATGAAGCAGGAATATGGGGAGGACGGCGGTACGTCCTCAGCGGCGAAGCACCGCCAGCAACTTGTGGGCTACTTCCGCGAGGCGCGTAAGGAACTCGACCGCTTCAAGCCAGACTTCGTGGTCGTCTGGGGTGACGACCAGTACGAGAACTTCAAGGAAGACCTCATCCCGCCGTTCTGCGTCTTCGCTTACGACGAAACCGAGGCGCACCCGTGGGCACACGCCGGGCCGGCCAGTGGCGGCGGCGGCAACGCGTGGGGCGAGCCCGAGGACAAGACCTTTCTGATCAAGGGAAACCGCGAGGCAGCGAAGTACCTTGTCAACGGGCTCATGGAGCAGGGCGTCGATATGGCGTACGGCTACAAGCCTCTGCACCACGACGGGCTCGGCCATGCGTTCGTCAACACCGTGCTCTTCCTTGACTATGACCGCGTGGGCTTCCCCTACCCGTTCATCGGCTTCCAGGTGAACTGCTACGGCCGGCGGGTCATCGCCCAGAAGGGCTTCCGTTCGAGCCTGGCCAACCCCCTTGCGGAGGCCGACCTCGACCCGCCGTCCCCCTCGCCAAAGCGCTGCATGGATGTGGGCGCGGCGACGGCACGTGTCCTCCGGGACAGTCCCTGGCGGGTGGCGCTGATCGCTTCGTCGAGCTGGTCACACGCGTTCCTGACGAACAAGAACTACCAGCTCTACCCGGACATCCCGGGCGACCGGCGCCTCTACGAAGCGTTGCGCAAGGGCGACTACGCCGAGTGGCGGAAGACGTCGCTTGGAGACATCGAGGACGCTGGCCAGCAGGAGATGCTCAACTGGTTCTGCCTCGCAGGCGCGATGGAGGAACTCGGCCGCAAGCCGTCGACGTGCGAATTCGTGGAGACGTGGGCGCTGAACTCGAACAAGTGCTTCGCCGTGTTCCCGTCCGGCGGCTGAGGGGGCGAGTCAGCCCAGGTCATCCCTGCACTGAGAAGGAGGTCGGGTCATGAAGTTCGGCATCTGTGTCGCGGCGAAGATCAGCAACATTGAGCTCATCGAGGTCGCCGACGAGCTCGGGTACGACAGCGCCTGGGTGGCGGATTCGCAGATGATCTGGTCCGACTGCTACGCCACGCTCGCTGTCGCGGCGCAGCGCACGAAGCGGATCAAGCTGGGAACGGGCGTGGCCATTGCGGGCACGCGCATCGCGCCGGTGACGGCAGCGGCAATCGCCACGATCAACCAGCTGGCGCCGGGACGCGCGTTTCTCGGGCTTGGCACAGGCCACACGGCGATGCGGATCATGGGCCAGAACGCGATGCCGCAGCGCGAATTTCAGACCTACGCGCGCACCGTACGCGACCTGCTCGACGGCAAGCACACGACGTATGCGTACGGCGGCGTGGCGAAAGACATCACCTTCATCCACCAGGGCCAGGGGTACTACGGGCTCGAACCGAGGATCCCGATGTACATCGCCGCGGCGGGACCCGTCGGCCAGCGATTCGCGGGACGGCTCGCCGACGGGATGGTCCTGTTGGGAGCGCCCGACGGGGGGGCGGCGGCGGCGGCGATGGAGTGCGCCCGCAAAGGCGCCGCCCTTGCAGGCAGGGCGCTGAACGACGACTTCGAGGTGACCACCCTGACGGGGGGCACCGTGCTCGCGCCGGGCGAGGATTGGACTGCGGAGCACCTTGCCGAAGATGTCGGACCGATGGTGACGGCCTCTTTTCACTACTACTGGGAAGTCTCCCCGGAGTCGAAGCGTGAAGCGACGGTCCCACCGCTCTACGCACCTGCCTGGCGGAGCTACCTGAACTTCGTCGACGACATGGAGACGCCGGAGGACCGCCGCTACCAGCAGGTGCACCTGGGCCACTGCAGCTACCTTGTGCCAGAAGAGCGGCAGTTTGTGACGCCAGAACTGATAAAGGGTGGCTGCCTCGCGGGGACGCCTGAGCAGATCGTGGAGCGCATCCGTGCCGCTGAAGCTGGCGGCCTTACGCAGGTGATGCTCATGTCGGACGAGAAGTACGCGGTGCGGGTCATCCGGGACTTCGCCAAGCAGGTTTTCCCGCTGCTGGAAGAGCGGCGAGACAGCCTGGCGAGCACTGGCCGGAGAAGTTCCTGACATGCGCCGTGCCTCGAGGCTGCCTTCCCGGAAGGGCGGCTGCACGGCGGCCTGGCAGGGGACGTTTGCGTGAAGCTCGCTGGCCGGGTGGCGCTGGTCACGGGCACGAGCCCCAACATCGGCGGAGCCATCGCCGAAGGCTTCGCGGCCGAGGGTGCGCAGGTGGTTTGCGTCGACCGGCGGCCGGACAACGCGGAGCAATGTGCGGCCGCTATCCGGAAGGCCGGCGGCGACGCGCTCGGCCTCGTCTGCGACGTGACGGACGAAGAGGCCGTGGCAGGCGCGTTCAAGGCGGCCCGCGAGCACTTTGGCGGGCTCGACATCCTCGTCAACAACGCCGTCTTCTTCAATCAGAACGGCCTGCTGGACATGCCATTCGCCGCGTGGCGGCAGCAGCTGGCCGTCATCCTCGACGGCGCGTTCCTCTGCGCCCGGGACGCGGCGCAGATCATGATCGAGCAGGGCCGTGGCGGCTCGATCATCAACATCGCCTCTACCGCCGCCCACCAGGGTCAGCCCGGCAACATCGGCTACTGCACGGGCAA
>Ga0315281_10004930_pt1 | contig 19219 bp, 22 predicted proteins | sample YL17G07_0_MG_FD_204540 | JGI IMG/M metagenome (GOLD analysis project Ga0315281, IMG submission 204540) | Sediment microbial communities from Yellowstone Lake, YNP, Wyoming, USA - YL17G07_0 | ecosystem: Environmental > Aquatic > Freshwater > Lake > Sediment | place: USA: Wyoming | collected... | reverse complement strand
TTCCGGAAAACTTTGTTTGGGGTTTACTTCTTTAAACATAGGCTCCTAATTACTTATTGAATATTGAACATTAAATATTATTTTTTGAGTTCTCTTTAGAATTTTCAATATTCAATTTTCAATGATATAAAGAATAAAACACTCGAAAATTCATAGGAATTGAGTGCTTCGGATCCCGTAGGGGATAGGTACCACCGAGGCATGTACTTGATTTATTTGTTAACGCAGTCACGTCTGCGGGCAGGTCTACTCGCTCGGCAATGACCAATGACCAATGTCCAATGACCAATGCAAAGTTTTCTTCCGCCAAGCTCGTCCGGTGATGCCAGACTCGATTGCTTTGGCTCAATTCTATCTGAATTCAGGGCAAAGTCAATTTATTGACATACACCTATATATAGGTTAAAATACGCATCAATTGTAAATCGAATAAAGATGCCCGAGAGAGAACGAAATTCTGAAATCCGCCGGAAGTCTCCTGAAATAGCCATGAAGTCCGGTCAAAAGCCGGGGGATTTGGATATGCTTAGGTCAGAATTTCCGGATGCTTTTTCGGGCACTGCCTACACAGAATCCCTTTGTCAGGAGGCTGTGAAACTGTCTCAGGAAATTTCTGCCTTATTTCAAAATATCCGAATGATAAGGCGATCAGCCGGCTGCGATCCTTTATTGCTATTAAGATGGGAGATCTTGAAGGTAAGCTCATCCCTGTGCTGCCAATGAAAGTGAATGTCGTTTCGGAACCCGTAGTCGAAAATCGACCGGAAGGAGGCGATTCTGCTTTATCGATTTCCGAGCGATCCCGAACCTCACATTTCCTAAAGACTTCCCTTGAAGCACCTGAAACCACGGAATCGAACATTCAGCCGAACCTTGTTGCCGTACGCGATTTACTAGCCCTGGCCACGATTCTTACGGAGCTTATTAAAGACTCAGAAAGCATGGATCTTGATATTGCCCGCTTTGATGAACACTTGACCAGCTTTGAGACGGATAAGGATTCTTTGGATACGGAGATAAAAGGTTTAGAGAACGGTGTCAGCGGGCATTATAAAATTAAACTGACGGTGGATTTAGCAAGGATTGAGGAAAGAATTGTGCAGACCCGTGAGAACCGTTCAAAAAAGGAAAGGCGTAAGGAGGAGCTTCTGAAAGTCATTTCTGCCATTGAGGACTGCCTGACGCTGAGTGAAGATCATCATTATAGGGTGGGGGGTTTGGCGCATGCTCTGATTTTGCCTTACCTGAAGCGGGCCCTTTCGACTCATGGGTTAACAGGGCGCATTGATTCCATGGAAACGGAGTTTCTTGGAGTGGCTGGCAAAATCGATATTGAGAAAAGATTTCTTTCTATCCTGAAATCCAAAAAGGAACTGAACTACACGGTTCATGATCCTGAAAAGGAGTTTATCCTCAAGCTGGAAGAGCAAATCCAAAATCGGCGCAGGAAAGTTTCTTATTGGTTGCAGCGTTGTTCTGTCGCAGGCATTTTATCGGGCGTCATCACGGCCGGAATCTACACGGCGACTAAACCGCATGCCAGTATTCCGCGAGGACTGAGGCCCGTATCTCAGCCAATTGCTCCGTCCCGACCCTGGGTCAGTCAATTCGGTGAGCGAATCAACCCTGATGGCAGTAAGACGGTAACTTTGCCTGCACCTGAAGTTGACGCGCAATTAAATTTTGTCCGTCGAAATGTATTGGGTTATTTAGAGCATGAAGGCCTACTCGACGAAAAATTTAAACGGGATATAGCCCAAGCCGATGATTTTATGTTGCTGGAGGGCATAATTATGGGTCATTTTACGGACACCTGGCTTGTGCCTGCCGATAACCCTACTTTTGATCACCTGTCCCTCACAGTTCACCCTCAAATGAAGCGTCTCATTCAAGTGATGTATGGGCGTGAGGCGGAGGTTAAGGTCTATACAGACAACACTACCCGGGAAAATGATAGAGGGGCATCACTCGATGTCAGCCTGAATAAAAATCTGCTCTGTTCCGATGATTACAAAATCGGCCTGTACGTAAAGCCCCATGCCGAGGCTAATGGCCAGGCTCATGTGATGCATTCAGCCGTAAAGAAACGGCTTTTCTGTCAGTAGATTATTCTTCGACCTTGATCACTTCGCCTTTTTCAATCTTGAAGAGTTCGATGCCGACTTCTTTCAGTAAGGCAACGGATTCTCTTTTTCGGTAGTCTTCTTCAAAGAACACTTTTTTCACATTGCCAATGTTGATCAGGCGTTTGGCGCAGGCAGCGCAGGGGAGGTGAGTGACGAAAACATATTTTTCTACATACCGTGGCGAATCGCAGTTGATGGCGGCGTTTTCTTCGGAATGAAGACATCCGCAATTTCCGGGTTCATCCCGATCACAGCCGTTTTTCAGTCCCGCGGCATTTCCGTTGTAGCCCACGGCCAAGACCTTTCGAAAGTCGGTACTCGTAATGACCGTTCCCACGTTCAAGCGGATACATGAAGAACGATTGGAAATAGCCTTGGCGAAATCCATGTAGACGATCTCAAACATTGGCCTTTCTTTTTTGTTGTTACTCATATTTTTGTAGTACTAAGAACTAAGGACTAAGAACTAAGCTGGAACTTGGGTTACCCCTGAGATTTTATCCAGCCCCTTAAAACCCTTCCTGATTCATCTTCTATTTTACATATTTCCTGATACAAATCACTACTTAAATAATTCAGGTCGTGAGCAAGCATAGTTTGACACTTTACTTCTTCTAAAGAGCTTTCCGCTATTTTATAGAAATGAACCTGATCCTTTTTGCTCATCCGCTTAAAGCCTTCCGCAATATTTGATATGACCGAAACGGTGGCACGTCTTATTTGCGATTTTAGTCCGAATTCTTCGGAGCTCGGGAAATCTGATGTAGCTTTATAAAGCCTTAGTGTTAGGGTATAAGCTTTTTGCCATGCAATAATATCTTTGAATGTTTTCATAAAATTCAATTAAATTCTAAAATTCGCTTAGTTCTTAGTCCTTAGTCCTTAGTTCTTAGTTCCAAGTATTTTATTATACAGTTTCATAAATGCTTCTTCCACTTCATCGATTGGCATGGTGTTTTCAAACACGTAATCGGCCAGCTCGATGCACTTTTTAACCTGCTGACCCTCGGGCGGTTCACCTTCGCCCATTTCGCGTCGTAACTTTTTTCGGATACTCGCTTCGTCCAAAGTATCATCTGCCCGTTTGCGGGAGAGTATCCTTTTTACAATCAGATCCTCCGGGGCGGTGTTGGCGATCAATACAAAATTTCCCGTCTTCTTTAGCTCCTCGACTTCTGCAGGGTTTCTGATGCCGTCAGCAATCCAATTGCCCTTTGGTTGGGCTTCAATCTTTTCCCGGACTTTTTTCCCGAGTACCCCTGCTCCATGTTCTTCTCTAAAATGCTGCCCGATTTCCATTAAAACCGAACGCTCCTCTTGTTTGCCTTGTTTCTTTGCTTCCTCCCGTAAAATGTCTGAAAGCGTGATATGCAGAAAACCCTCCTTTTCCAGAGCTTCAACAATCGTTGTTTTTCCGGAACCCATGGGGCCGGTGAGGCCAATGATCATTTTATAAGCTTTAAGTGGTAAGCTCTAAGCTGTAAGCTTAACACTTAACGCTTACGGCTCACAGTGGCGTTCCTTTCTTCGGACAATGCTTTGGCGGTTCTATCGCGGGTGGAACCGGTCACTTTTGCCTGCTGAATCGTTCGTTCGAGCAATTCCCACTGCCAGTCCTGGTCGGGAGCGTCCATACCGTGGTCGTTAGATTCATTTTTAGGTAATCCCATAATATTATTTATTAAGGTAGGTAAACCGAGGGATCAGTTTACCATCGATTTGTACATTTTCCATGAACATTTTTAAGGGGCGTACCCAGAGCTGATGTTCGTCGTCAACGGATTTATACACGACCAGTTCTTCCTGCGTTTCAGAATGTTTTGCAAGACCAATGACCTTATATGTTCCGCCCTTGTAGTGGCGATAGGTTCCGGCCTGTATTAGGGTTTTTTTATTCATTAGAATTTGTCGGCCAGACCGATATAGTTATTTGGAGTCAATTTCAGGAGCTGAACCTTATCTTCCTTGGGGATATCCAGATCTTTGATGAATGCCCAGACTTTTTCCCGGGTGATTTCCTTTCCCCGTGTGAGTTCCTTGAGTTTTTCATAGGCTCCTTTGACTCCGTTTTTGCGCATCACCGTCTGAATGGGTTCGGCGAGTAAGGCCCAGTTTTCCTCCAATTCTTCTTGAATAACTTTTGTGTTCAACTCAAGTTTGTTTAGCCCCTTTAAGGTTGATTGGTAAGCCAAAACGCTATACCCATAAGCAACACCAATATTTCGCTGAACCGTTGAATCTGTCAGATCGCGCTGCATTCTGGAATTTGGCAGTTTTTCCGAAAGATGCCGGAAGACGGCATTGGCTAAGCCCAGATTTCCCTCGGAATTTTCAAAGTCGATGGGGTTCACCTTGTGGGGCATGGTGGAGCTTCCGACTTCACCTTTTACCAAAGTCTGCTTAAAAATACCCCGGCTGATGTAATTCCATAAATCACGGTCGAGGTCGATCAGAATGGTGTTGAAGCGGGCGATATGGTCATACAGTTCCGACTGATAATCGTGGGGTTCAATCTGCGTGGTGAACTCGTTCCACGCGAGCCCTAGGTTCTGAACAAATTTTTTGCTCAACTTCTTCCATTCTACTTTAGGATAAGCCATCACATGAGCATTGAAATTTCCCGTGGCTCCGTTGATTTTTCCTAAAATCTCCTGCTTTTCTATCAACTTCTGTTGCCTTTCTAATCGTGCCGCAAATACCATCAGCTCCTTCCCCACAGTGGTGGGCGTCGCGGGTTGTCCGTGGGTGAGCGATAAAAGAGCTACGGATTTCCATTTCCTGGCAAGCTTATCGAGCTTATCTGTAATTTCTTTCAGCATCGGTTCTAGTACATTCCGGTTAGCCCCCTGAATCATGAGCGCTACGCCTAAATTGTTGATATCTTCCGAAGTGCAGGCAAAGTGAATGAACTCCAAATGTGATTTTAGGCTGGTTTTCCCCAGTTTTTCCTTCATGTAGTATTCCACGGCCTTTACATCGTGATTGGTGGTCTTTTCTATTTTCTTTACTATCTCTGCCTCTTTTTCATCGAAACCTTTAATGAGCTGTTCCAGAATCTTAATTTGGGAGTCGGAGAAGGGCGGAAGTTCGGGAATCCCTTTTTCTGCTGAAAGGGCCATGAGCCAGCTGACTTCTACTACCAGGCGGTTTTTAATAAGCGCGTATTCCGAAAAGAAAGGCGCAAGAGACTGGGTTTTATCCGCGTATCTTCCGTCGAGAGGGCTGAGGGCGCTTATCATTGGCAGGGGATTAGTTTGCACTTATTATAGCGAAAGGATTGCACTTGCACAATTCTAATAAATCTGCCACAATAAACTCTCTCTTGAATTATACCCGAATGTCCTCTGATAAAAAGCGTCCTTCAAGTCACGATCGTTTAGTTAGTGTACCGGCCGCCTCGGTTAAACCGTCGAGCCCCGGTTTTCGGGTGCAGCATGTTCCGGAGGACTCAGTAGAATTTTCCAGCCCCACCGTGCCACCCCCGGTTCATTCCGATCATCCGGAGTACAAGGGGCAGGAATCCAATGAAAATGATCGTCCGACCAGTGAGTTTGACCGCGTTGTTCTTGATATCCGTGCGGCCCTGGAGGAGGCGATTATACAAGGGGACTTAGATAAAGCACTTACGAATAATGATGATTTATTCCGGAGAGCGGGGGAGAAGAATGACCTTTCTAAGATGTCAGGATTTCGCAGGCGCTTGTTGAATGATTTGGAGGGTCTTTTGATTGCCGGGGAGAATGGCCGTGCGATGCGGCTTCTTGCTATATATGGGGATCAGGTGAATTTAACCCAGGCTTTTGATAAGGCGCGTGATTATTGTAAGAGAAGGGATCAGGGGATTCAGGCGCGCGTGATTTATCGTCTGCGGGCTGAGCATGTACACAAATGGGAGGGGAAATAGTTGCTGATTTGTTTTTGGAAGAAAGTTGGGGTAGTGTGAATTTAGCTAACCCTCCACTATGTCTACTCTTCTTGAGCATAGTTCTGAAAATGTCATTGAGGCCTCGACTCCAGTGCTCAGCGAAGCACAGGTGAGCGAGTTTTTAAGCGATCTTCGTTCCGGTCGCTTTCGGTCGGTGCTTGCCCGTCCCCAGCTTGTGGGGATTTCGGAACGCCCTGAATACATCGAAGCGTTTCGGGCTGGCTTCCGGCGCCTTTTACAGTCGGGCAATTTTTCTGATGCGGGTTTTACGATGGAATTGTACGGGCGGGACATCGATACGAAGGAAGATCTGAGAAGTACTTTTTTCGGTCTACTGGATGCGGTGGATGCAAATCAGGAGTTCCCTCTGGACCAACTTAACAGTTTCAAAATTTTCTTCAAGGATTCGGATCTGGAATCTGCACCCGATTATGCTGAGCGCGTTTCTGCTGTGTTTGTCAGACTTCTCGCAACAAAGAAGATTGATCATGCTCTTCGGTTCCGGGAGATGTTCGGAATGAATGTTCCCCTGTCTCGTTCTTCGGCCTTAGCGCGGGATCATTTTATTCAGGAGTCTGAAACTTGCATTGCGGAGGATAAGGGTAAGCCTCGTGCTGAAAAAAAGGGACCTTTGCATTTCCTGCATATTCCCCTATACCGCGGTATGACCTATGTTTTTAAAATCATCGAGGCTGCCAAAAAGGAGGACTACGGTCTGGCCGTCGAACTTAAGAAGGAATACGACGCTCTTGTGGCGGAGGATATGGGTGAAATTTCATTTTCCGGGATGTTCGATAAAAGAAGCTCTTACCATCCCCGTGTCATTGAAGGCTACGCGGAAGTTTTGGAGACTCTGGATTCTTATGTAGCGGTTCCGATGGAGGTAGAAAAAAGCAATTAGAAGGATTCCTTCACCGATTCAATGTGCTTTGCAATTTCCTTCTGCAGTTTTTTGTTGGTGAGTCCCAGAATCCGAACGGCCGCCATGGCGGCATTCTGGGGATCCACCACCAGCATGCTGGGCGTATCGCTTGGGTAAAGCACGGAAGAATGAACATTGGCTAAATAGTCCGCTTTATCTTTAAAAGGCGGGCAGGCAATGACAGGATGAATGGAGCAGGCAGCCACCACTCCGCTGAGGCCGTTTGAACGCCCCGCAATGGTGATGTACACGATTTCTTCATCGGATTTGTTGAACTCGTTCACGATATCTATTACCAGTTCCGGTACTTTGTGAGCGGATGCTACATAAAGTTCAGCTTTGACACCGAATTTTGTCAGATAATCAGCGATTTTGCGGGCGTGATCTTCGTCGACCTTGGAGCCCATTATGATTGGTACTAGCATAATTTTTTGATTAAATATTTCGGCTTTCGGTTAGGGTCACGATGCCCGTTTGGGTTTCGTCAGTCGTCTTTCGGTACCGTTCAACGATTATCGTCAGACGAAACGGGCTTCGTTGCCGATAGACGTTAGCCGATTACTGGAAGTACTTATCCAGATTTTGCTGGATTCTTGTCTGAATTGCAATATCTGTATGGTATTCAAACTTTTGACCCGTGAGTTTTTCGTAAATATCCATGTAGCGGAAGGAAAGTTCTTCCACCAGTTCATCAGGCGCAGGAGGTAGCTCAGGATCGTTATAAGGATCGCAGTTGTCCTTGAACCAGAGGCGTAAAAATTCTTTGTCAAAGTTATCAGGCTCTTTTCCTGCTGCAAACTTTTCTTCGTAGGTCGATGCAATCCAGTACCGGCTGGAATCGGGAGTATGAACTTCGTCGGCCAGTACAATGTTACCCTTTTCGTCCTCTCCGAATTCATATTTGGTATCGACCAGAATGAAGCCCTTTTCAAGCGCAATCTCCTGGCCCCTTTCAAAAATCTGCAGAGCAATCTTTTCAATTTTTTCCCACTTTTCTTTGGCTACCAACCCCTGAGCGATGATTTCTTCCTTCGAAATCTTTTCATCGTGGCCCGTTTCCGGTTTGGTGGTAGGCGTTATAATGGGAGTTGCGAATTTCTGATTCTTTTTCAGACCTTCTTCCAGTAAAACTCCGCAGAAGTTCCTTTCTCCTGCCTGATAGTTCATCCAGGCGGAGGTGTCGGTGCTCCCTGTAATGTAACCCCGCACAATCACCTCTACGGGAAAGATTTTGAGTTTTTTTACGATAGCCACATTGGAATCGGGAATCGCTATGATGTGGTTTTCCACAATGTCTTTGGTTTTATCAAACCAGAAGGCGGCAAACTGATTCAGAACCGATCCCTTGAAAGGGATGGCAGCTAAGACCCGATCAAAAGCGGACTGTCTATCGGTCGTAATAATCACCCTTTGCCCGTTTTTTTCATAGGTATCACGAACTTTTCCCACATGGACTTTTTTGAAGCCTTTTAGGTCGGTTTCAGTGACGGTGTTCTTGAGATTGGCTTTGATAATTGCTCGGTCGGCCATAAATCAGTTAAAAATTAAAAGTTAAAAATTACAAATTTGTGAAGGTATATTAGCAGATTTTTTTTTGTGCACCAATTATCATTGCTTTTTGTCATTTCGACTAAGCGTAGCGCATGGAGAAATCTGCGTTTCAACTTAATTACCGTAATAGATACTACGCAGATTCTTCCGCGAAGCCTGTCTCGAGCGGAGTCGAGAGAATCGGAATGACAGCAGGGATATTGTTTTGAATTTACAATAATTGATGTATTTTTACTTAGCCATTGTTAATTGACTATCTTCCCGATGAACCAGCGTGTCAAAAAACTTCAAGGTCAACTCAAGAAGCTCAAATGCTCCGCTTTGCTTGTTTCTGACCCCTATAACATCCGCTATCTTTGCGGTTTTACGGGGACGAACGGAATGCTCTTGGTAACCCTCAAAGATGCCATTCTTATTACGGATGCCCGTTATTTTGCCACGGCCAAAAAGGCGGGGGTAAAATACTACGATCAAACGAAAGGACTCAAAGGATTGATGGAAAAATATAAATCGATGGGCCTTGAAGAGCAGCACATGACCGTAGCGAAGCTTGCCTCCCTGAAAAAGATACTTCCCAAAGCGAAATGGAAGGCCATGAGCGGAGTGGTGGAAGGACTCCGAATCATCAAGGATGCCGGAGAAATTAAAATCATCAAAAAGGCCGTTCAGATTGCGGTTAAAACCCTCGCCGATTTTTCCAAAACCATCCAAGTGGGCCAGTCGGAGGCGGATATGGAATGGAACCTGCTTTCGCTTGCGCGTAAGAACGGAGCTGACGGATTTTCTTTTCCTCCCATCATCACTTTTGGCAAAAATACTTCCGACATTCATGCTCAACGGGGAAATGCGAAACTGAAGAAAGGGGAAGTGGTGCTTATTGATTCGGGAATCATTTATCAGGGGTATATCACGGATATGACGAGGATGTTCTACCTGGAAAAAGGCAAAGGCATAGGCAAAGGCAAGGGTATTGAACAAAAAATGTATTCAATAGTTCTGGCTGCCAATCAGGCTGGAATCAAGGCCATCAAAGTGGGGGCAAAATTCTCGGATATCGATAAGGCTGCCCGTAAAGTGATTGAGGATGCCGGTTACGGGAAGTATTTTTCTCATTCCACCGGACATGGCACGGGCCTCGAGGTTCACGAGGCTCCTACGGTTTCCGTTCATTCGAAGGACAAGGTAGAAAAGGGCATGGTTTTTACAGTGGAACCGGGGGTTTATATCGACGGAATAGGGGGCGTTCGGATTGAGGATATGGTGTATGTGAACGAGAAAGGTGGGGTGGAAGTCCTCACGGACTATCCCAAGATTATGAAATAATATGGGCTTTTTTCAAGGGCAGTCGGTCGACAAATCTTGTTATTTGGGGTAGAATGACAAGATTTTTCAACTTACCTGAAAAACAAAAATACATGAAAGCTCTTAAAGTATTTACAGGCATTGCCCTACTTGTTTCGCAACTTTTTACCTTTTCAGCTCCGGCTATGGCCGAGGTGGCCGGGGAGATGCGGAAACTTTTGGTGACCGCTTACTATTCACCTCTTCCGGATCAAACCATGTATATAAGGGGAAGTTATGACGGAGATGTACGCCTGAACGGGCGGGGGACCAATGGTGCTAACGGAACCGAGGTGTTTGAAGGCATGCTGGCGGCGCCTAAAACTTACCCTTTTGGAACCCGTGTCAGAATTCCCGGCTTAGGTGTCGGAGAAGTTCATGACCGTGGCGGGGCGATACTCGCTAACCAGGATTATGACCGAATCGATGTCTGGATGGGTAGAGGAGATGATGGACTGTCGCGAGCGCTTAACTGGGGCGCACGTATGGTTATGGGAGAAATTTTCTGGAACGCGGATCAGGTTGAACCTGGCTTCGACTTTAGCTGGGTCAGTCCTGTCCTTCCGGAGAGTCTAGTGAAACGATTGAGCGATCATACTTTGCAGAATCCCGCGGTTTTTGATCGGCCTATCACTCCGGCTTCCAATCAAGAAGATTTAAAAGAACTTCAAACCGCCCTGACAACGCTGGGCTATTATTTTGGTGAAATTGACGGCACCTATACGGATATCACACGTGATGCTGTGAAGGCCTTTCAAATGGATCGCGGTGTCATCAGTTCCGACCAGGATGCAGGCGCCGGTAACTTTGGTCCCCTGACAAAAAGTACCCTAAAAGGGGCGCTCGAGGGCTACAATTCCGCGGTGGTAAAAGAAAGGAGCCGAATTGAAAACAATTTGACTCTTCTTACCTTGGGGCTTGGAAAAGATTCTCAGGGGGACGATGTTATGGCACTTCAGCAGATGCTGTGGGAGCTGAGCTATTACACAGGCGAACTCAACGGCCATTATGATCAGGCGACGATTGATGCGGTTTTTGATTTTCAGAAAGCTCAGGGCATCGTTGCCAGTGAATGGGATTCCGGAGCAGGCTACTACGGTAAAAAGACCCATGAAGCTCTGGTTGCGGCGGTTCTTACTAAGATATCGATGATTGGGTCATACCCGATGCAGATTCAAGCCTGGGTTCCCGCGGCACGCGAGCTTCCTAAGATTGCGAGCTTAGCGGCGCCGGTTGAATCGATGGAAAGACAGGCTCTGTATTTTTCACCCGATTTAGCTGACAGTCACCCTGTTTTTGCCGATGAAACCGAAACGCCTACTGATACGGGTCTAATTGTTCATGAACTGGATTTAGAAGATCGGAATGCGGAGGTCGTTAAACTTCAGAACATTCTGATCGAGGGTGGGTTTCTTGCTGCGGATATGAATACCGGTTACTACGGCGCTCAGACGGCGGATGCGGTGACGGCTTATCAGGTTAAAAACGGAATCATTACTTCGGCAAACGATGTCGGGGCTGGTCGCGTCGGCCCTAAAACACTAGCGCGCTTAAATTCATAAAAATACTTTTAAGAGCAGTATTTAGCCAATAAGTCTCGAGCTTCATCGGGACTTTTTGGTAACTCATTTATATTGACAATATACAAAATAGTGTTATAATATACACTTAATAACCCTCCACCTTTCTTTAAGTATGGCCAAACTTATCCCCAAAGATCAATTGCCGTTCGAGATCAATATGACCAATCGGGTCAAATTTGCCGAGATGCTTGCAAACCGTGATGGACGTACCGTCAGTCGGCGCGAACGGATTGGTCTAGCACTTCTTAATCCCGAATTTGTGAGACGTTTGTATCACGAGGTGTATGAGGTTAAGCTCATTTCTTCAGAGAAGTCTGCTACAAACGATCAGGTGGATGATGTAATCAATTAAACCCAAGTATTCCTAACTCTATATTTGCTATGGCTACAAATTACCCAAAGGGCGAAAGACCGTTTAAGCTAACCATGAGTCTTACCGCCCATGCCAAAATCAATCAGGTGCTCAAAGCGGAGTATGGAAGGAAATTTACTATGCACGAGATGTTTCTGCTAGCTGATTATTGTCCGGAGCTTGCCCAGACTCTGATTGATTCTATGGATATGTTAGAAGTTGCTACTACTACGAGAGACCGACTGATTCAGCTTCAATACCATCAGGCGGAGGCCGCTTTAAAGGCTTATCAGATGCAGCAAGAGTCTTCGGAGGAGGATGAGGGTATACAGGCCTAGTGTCCTTATGCGACTCCTGATATCAGATATGTTCATTAGTGATATCGGACTTGTTTTGATATAATTGGGTATCTTAAGTGATTTCCTATGGCTCGTGTTTACCCGGATTACAACAGATTACCCTATACCAATACGCTCGAGGACGAGGCCCTTGAAGCCTTCAAGCAATTGATTATTGACGCCCGAGAAAAGTATCCGAAAATCGGCCCGAATGAACACTCTATTTTGACTTTAGATCCCGAATTCCAGCGGAGATTTTTCGCAGTGATCACGCTTGTAGAGAATGGGCAGAAGGGGAATACAGGGCCTTTTGCGAAAACCTGGGGTAGTATTCAAGGTATGAAAATAGCCATTTTTGACAAACCCTCGGCCAATGAAGATAAGTGATCTGCTCAACGGGGGCGCGCGTGAACTGGTTGCCTTTCATTCAGCCCGTCTGGATGCGGAGCTACTTCTTTCGCGCGTTCTTGGTAAACCCCTGACATTTCTATTGGCTCATGATGAGACCGAAATTGGGTTTTTCACATTATGGCGTTATCGCCGACTGGTTGCGAAGCGAAAAACGGGAATTCCGATTGCTTACCTTCTGGGCCACAAGGAATTTTATTTTTTGGATTTCGAGGTGAACAAACATGTACTGATTCCTCGGCCGGATACCGAGATACTCGTCGACTCTGTCGTCTCGTATCTCAATGACCAATTACCCCGCCCGTACCGAACGGGTACGCTCGGGCGGGCAATGACCAATGACCAATGCAATGAGCCATTGCTCTTGGATATTGGTACAGGTTCTGGCTGTATTCCGATTTCAATCTTAAAGAATGTCGAGGGATTGAAAGCAGTTGCGACTGATATTTCTTCCAAAGCGCTTTCCGTGGCTAAACGGAACGTTGCGAAGCATCATCTAAAATCCAGAATCCGCTTGTTTAGGTCGAACCTGATGGAATCCATCCCTGATTCAGTTTTTCATGGTAAGGAAGTGGTTCTTACGGCAAATCTGCCTTACATTCCTGTTGCGATGGAACTGACGCCCGAGACTAAATTTGAGCCGACGCTGGCACTTTACGGAGGTATGGACGGCCTTGATATCTATCGAAAATTGCTCGAACAATGCCGTAAAATCCAGCCTAAAGCCATTTTTCTGGAGGCGTTTTCCGATCAGATCGCCATTCTGGCCGCTGAAATGCCGGAATACAATCTCAAATTCTCAAAAATCCTTTCAGGAAAGGCGATGATGATGCATTTAGAACGGAAGCGATAAAATAAGTTTTCAGTTTTGATTTCTCAGTTCTCAATCGTTTGAAAACTGAAAATTGAAAACTAGAGCGGATAGCGACTTAAATAAAGGACTTGAAAAATCGTCTTTTTGTTGTGTAATAATGCCATTGACCATTGATAAAATGGCTTATTTTTGCTATAATAAAAGGATTACAAAATTACAAAATTAAAAATTACAAAATTAATTTTGAATCTTGAATCGTAAATTAAAACAAATGAATACAAAAATAAAAGCATTTATAATTACATTCGCGTTGGTTGTTCAGGCGGCGCTTATGCCTACCGTTCTTGCGGATTTTCTTTCCGTCCGGGCTTATGGTGCGGATTCGGTTGCAGGCTATGCTTCCCGGCTGCGAACATCATTAGTTAATCCCGGTCAGGAGGTGGTCTTTGTGGTTGAAAAGCCTGATATGTCTGTGGTTCGTGTGCCCGCAAAAGCGGATCTGGAAGGAGCTGCAGCTACGGATCTTTACGGTTTTCAGACCAAAATCGCCGGAACCTACAAAGTGGCCGTGCTTTATCCGGGTTCTACAGATTCTTCGCCTCAGAGCACTTTCAAAATCTATCCAGATCAGGTTTCTACCACTCAGTCTAAAATCAGTTCCACCAGTCAGATGGTTACTGCCGACGGCCAAGAAAAGACTTTTGTGACCATCACTTTGTACGATAGTTATCTGAACCCTGTTTCCGGTCATACGATTCAAATTATTTCCAGCCGACCTGAAGACACCGTTACTGCCATCAGTGGCGGGGCAACCGACGCATCGGGGCGTGCCAACTTTAAAGTGACTTCGGAATTTCCCGGCGTCAGCGTATTTACCGCGCTGGATGCAACCATGAACAAGGTTCTTGCGGATCGCGAAGAGGTGGTCTTTTTTGCACCTACAGCGGATACCGGTATCGGAGGAAATTCTTTAACTGCTGATATTTTTCAGTCCAACATCGGTCAGGGTGTTACGGATGTTCTTCCCGGTCCGGTGGATCATTTTGATATACAGGATCTGCCATCAGGCATAAAGGTTAATACCGACCAAACCATTACGATTGTGGCTCGTGATAAAAACAATAACATCGCTAAAAACTATACCGGTACGGTTCTTATCTCCACTCCGGATGATGAAAACGCCGTATTGCCGAGCAATGGTGAATACTCCTTCAAGGAATCTGATCAGGGGCAATTCACCTTCAATTTGGCGCTTCGATTCTCCAAAATCGGGAATCAGACGGTTCAGGTTTTTGATAAGCAGAACTGGCGACTTGCCGGGGAAAAGGCTGTAGAAGTCATCCCTCCTCAGGCGGTATTCACTCCTGAAATTTCTGGCAAACTGGTCATTAAATCTCCGATTGATGGCGGTGAATTCGGCAACAATATGGCTGTCATCACCGGTCAGGGCGATCCAAATATCAACCTTAAAGTTTTTGATAACGATGTAAAAATTGGCGATACAGAAACCGACAGTGATGGATTCTTCAGCTTTTCCGCTGAAAACCTCATCAGCGGTTCTCATACCTTTTATGTCCTTTCTGAGTCCGGAGATGTATCTAAATCCGTAACGATTCAAATCGATACGCTACCTCCTGTTCTCAATGCATTTACAATCAGTCCGGATGGCAATGTCGCTCCCGGCACAGCTTTACAGATCAAACTTCAGACCGAACCCGGTCTGGAACAGGTCAAAGTAAGAATGCAGGGCATTGAAGTCCCTGTCGTGGAATCAGCGGATGCCGGCACTTATACTGCAACTGTTTCTGCACCGGCCGTCGACGGATCTTTCCCTGTGGACATCATCCTGGTGGACAGACTTTCCAATAAGGCCGAGATTCTGAATAAGGCGGTGGTTTCCGTAATTTCTGTCAGCGATATTACTCCGCCTCCTACCGTTCTTAACTTAGAAGGCGAAGCAGGGGACTCAAAGGTCACCTTGAAGTGGGACGATGTTGCATTAGATGAATCTCTTATTTCCCGCTATCGCGTTTATTACGGTACGGCTTTTGATCAACTCAATAAGATGATGGAAACTTCATCCAATGCCTCCACGCTTACCGTAGATTCCCTTACCAATGACAGTCAGTACTTCTTTGCTGTCACAGCCATTGATTCCAAGGGGATTGAAAGCGGCGCAAAGAGTACAGTCATTGCGGTTACTCCATCCGCTGATGAGACGACCGGAGAGCCCGTTACAGGCACGGTTGATGAGACCGGTACTCCTGTTGTTATGACTTCCGGAACCCTGCAGGGTTCGGCTACTGCGAATGCAGTCACTTTAAACTGGCAGGCTTTCCCCGGCGATCAGGCGACTTTTTATAAGATTCTGTTTGGATTTCAGTCCGGTCACTATAGCGATTATCTCATTACAAATGCTTCAACTACCTCAACGGTGGTTCGGGATCTGATTAACGGGGTGCCTTATTACTTTGCGGTTGTGGCACTCGACGTTACCGGACAGGAGATATCATCTCTTTCCTCTGAGCTTCGCATTGTTCCACAGGGTGCAGGATTCCATTCGGCTCCTTCTGAGTCAGGTGGTTACACCGCTCCATTGACCAACGACCAGTTCGGACAGGTTCCTTCCAACGAAGCGGCCGGTCCGGAATCGGTATGGCTCGTTCTGATTTCCATCGTCGTTTCATACGCCCTGTATAGCCACAAACGAAGAATCCTTAATTCGTAATCAACCTGAGTGATTTCACTCCTTCCCGCATGCGTCACTTTTTCAGGACGATCATTGAAGACAATAAAAAAATACCCACTGGCGTAAAGCTGCTGGTTTTAATTCTCTTTTTCCGTGCCCTCGGGTGGGGTGTGGTCGATCCTTATGTTTCTGTCTGGATTTCCGGATTCACCGACAGTTATAAAATGACAGGATTGCTTCTTTCGTTTTATAGCCTGATATCTTTGTTTTCCATTATTCCGCTCATTCGGCTGGCGGATAAAGTCCGGGATGTAAGGATTGTGCAGGATGGAGATATCTTTTATCTTTTTACCATCCTTTTTTACATGGGTGCGGGGTACCTCCATAGCCTTCCTTTACTTGTTATTGCCCTTCTTTTAAACGGCATCGCTCATCCGCTGGTTTTCGTCGGTGTGGAAAGTTATATAAGGAAACACACGGAAGACGCGGGCTCATCCCGCTGCTTTAGCTACTATATCGCCTTGCATTATTTTGGCTGGATTCTCGGTATGGTTATAGGATCTTTTGCGATTAATCACTTTAGCATCACTCAGCTTTTTGCCTGCGTTCTCCCCAGCATTCTAATGGGGATTTTTATCCTTCCGCGTATTCATGATCAAGGATACCGATCTCTTTTTTCTGCGTTTTTTGCGCTTTTCCACCGGCCTCTTTTTCTTACCCAGGTCTACGAGGATTATCGGAATCTGGATAAGCGAATGAGTTTTCTCATGTGCCTTGCCTTCTTTGACGGTGTCATCGTTATGTTCAGCTATGTCTTCATTCCGCTTTTTGCGGTAACGGTGGATGTACCCCTTCCTCAGGTAGCTCTTTTAATGGCTACCATGCATGTTCCTTTTGTATTCAGTTTCTTTATTACGGAACTTACTGACCGTTACAGCAAGATGGATGTTATTGCCTGGGGGCTCTTTGTCGGGGCGATAGCCTTTGTTTTACTTTCGTTTATCGTGGTGCAGCATTGGGTGGTACTGCTATCGGCCATGACCATGCTTTCTTTAGCCATTGTGCGTCCTGCATACAACGGGCTCATTACGCACCTGACTCCGCGTCGTATGATGGGGGAGGTAACAGGACTTCATAATCTCGCTCAGCGCCTTGGTTTTGTGGTCGGTCCTTTCTTTTCTGGTATAATTGCGGATGCCTATGGCATTCAATTCACTTTCTTTGTGATAGCCCTCTTTACTTTTATTTTGGCTAGCATAACCTTCCTGTTACGCGGCTACACGAATGTCATAAATCCTGTTACCCCCCTTTTAGCGCATGAAAAATAGAGCCAAAATTTTCAGCATCGGCGGTGCTACCTTCGATATTTTTGTGCAGCCTGCGGATCAGAAAATCATGACCCTTGAGACCCCCGAGGCTAGGGAAAAATACCTTTGCCTGGAGCACGGCGGTAAGGTTCAGATCAAACAGGTCATTGAAACATTTGGCGGAGGCGGTACCAATACCTCCATTGCTTTTTCCCGGATGGGTTTTGATGCATCTTACGTTGGTATGATTGGTTCTGAATATGGTGACAGGGTGATAGCAAATTTACTCGATAACGGAGTGGATACTAAGTATGTTGCCGAGACCAAGCGGGATAAAACCGCTTTTTCAAATATCATCAATACTTTTGACGGTGACCGGACGGTTCTTGCTTATGCCGGAGCCAATCAGTATTTTTCCGCTAAGGATTTACCGATGGACGAGCTTGCGGAGGCTGACTGGATTTTTCTGAATCATCTGGCTTCTGATAATACGGATGTGCCTGCCGCTCTTATTAAGCTCCTTAAGGCGAATCCAAAAATCAAGCTGGCGTGGAATCCTGGACATGAACAGCTGACTCAGGGGTTAAAGAAATGGAGTAATCTTCTTGCTCATACGGAAATCCTTTTTGTGAACAAACACGAGGCATCCCTTTTTGCCCGAATGAAATACACTCCGGCGGATTCCAAGAGCGATTTTCCGAACTGCCATATTCATGATGTGAAGAAATTTCTTCCCCCTTATGCGGCGGATGTTTCGGGCATTATGTTGGAAATCCTCAAGTACGGAGTCAAAAACGTGGTTATCACCGATGGCGTCAAAGGCGCTCAGGCAACGGATGGCAAGTCTGTCTATTTCTGCCCTGTTACCAGCAAATCCCGTGTGGATACCTTGGGGGCGGGGGATGCCTTTGCGAGTGGTTTTACTTCCGCCCTTGTTACAGGAAAAAACTTGAAGACCGCTCTTATTTATGGTAGTCTGAACGCGCACTCTGTGGTTAATACCTATGGTGCTCAGGCTGGACTCCTGACAATAAGTGAACTAAATAAGGCGTTTCAGGCCACTCACTTGTGCGTTACCAGCACCAGACTGATGGATTAATACAAAAAAAAATACGAACAGGGATCTTAATTTAATAATACAAAAATAGAAATGAGCGACGATTTATCTAAAATACATGAGGCTTTAGAAACAGCTGAAGCGGCTATTAAACTGGCCCGACAGATTCTTGAAGGTGGCGGAGGCATGGCTGTACAGAAACGAAGTGATTCAAAACACTATGCCGGTAAGGCATCGGCTTTAACTAGCACAACTTCGGGTGAAGGCAGGGTGATAGAAGGCGTTTTTGACGGTCAGAATATGATTGATAAAAAGGGGACGGTTTATCCTGTGCCTGCTAACTATGCCAGCAAATCCAAGCTAATTCCGGGGGATGTCCTTAAATTGACAGTTACCGAAGAAGGTAAATTCCTTTATAAACAAATCGGCCCTGTTGAACGAAAAACGCTTATCGGCCCTCTGGTTTATAACGACGGCCAATACCAGGTGCTTGCTAACGGCAAGGCTTACCATGTATTGCTTGCCTCTGTCACTTACTTCCGTGCTGCAGTGGGCGATGAAGTGACCGTTATTATTCCAATGAATGATCCTGAGGCGGAATGGGCTGCTATAGAGGCGGTTCTGCCTAAGTTCGGGTCAGACGATGCACCTACACCGAAAAAACGCAGTAAAAAGCAAGAAGCTCTGGATGATATCGAGGCAGAACTGGATATTTAGCTCTGGTTCTCTTCCACGATGATTGTTTCATCTTCCCCGAGTTCAAATTCGGCGGCATCTTTTGGAGGTTGTATACCCTGAATGCCGGA
>Ga0315281_10004929_pt1 | contig 19220 bp, 16 predicted proteins | sample YL17G07_0_MG_FD_204540 | JGI IMG/M metagenome (GOLD analysis project Ga0315281, IMG submission 204540) | Sediment microbial communities from Yellowstone Lake, YNP, Wyoming, USA - YL17G07_0 | ecosystem: Environmental > Aquatic > Freshwater > Lake > Sediment | place: USA: Wyoming | collected... | reverse complement strand
GGCTAAGGTGGCCCTCACCGCCTGTATGCGAAAAATCCTCGTGATCCTTAATGCCATGCTCAAAAATCGTACCTACTGGAACCCACAACTGCCTCTGGCAGCTTGACAAACAAGACAGTCGCTCTCACCCAAGGGGGAGAGGGAAAGATAGTCTCGCGCCCAGAATCGCCACCAGCTTTCCCCCTCTCCCCCCGGTTATCGGGGGGAGAGGGCTGGGGTGAGGGGGGCGGAAACGGCCCCGACGCTGCCTCCGCCGGTTCCCCATCGGTCTTGACCATGAGCCTTTGCAAAGTTTTTCGGAGCCAGGGGAATAAGCTGATAAAATAATTCTCTAGCCTGAATGAGACTGGGGACTGATTATGGAACGGATCCTCCTTTTCCTGGAAGACCCGGAAACCCGCAGGCGGCTCCAGGAGTTGCTGGCGGCCCACTGGCAGGTGGCAGTGGCGGTGGGTGGGGCGGCCCTAACGCAGCCGTGCGACCTGGCCATCGTGGATTTCTCACACCTGACCCGGATGCGAGACCCCTTGAGGGCCCGGAAGCAGGTGGAAGAACCGGTGCTGTTTCCCGTGCTCCTGGCGGCGTTGCCCCAGGAGCTGGAACCGGCTGCTGCGGAGTTGGGGCTGACGGCGGATGAAATCATCCTCTGGCCGGTGGAGCCGCGGGAATTGCAGGTGCGGGTGGGAAATCTGCTGCAGCTCCGGCGGCTCTCCCGGGAATTAGAGGCCCGGCCGGGGGAACCGAGGCGCGATGCCGCCAGCAACCTCACCGGCTTCATGGGGGTTCAGGAGGACATCACCGAGAAGAAACGCATGGAGGAGCAAGTTCAGCGACTGGCCTCATTTCCCCAATTAAACCCCAACCCCGTTTTAGAGGTGGACCTTTCCGGCAGGATCGCTTTTCATAATGACGCAACCGTTAAGACTCTGGAGAAGTTAGGGCTTTCAGAAATAACCGACTTTTTGCCGCCGGACCTGGCGGAAATCTTAAACGCGGCAACCAAAGGCAAGGAAAATTACTTTTACCGGGAAATAAAGCTGGGGAACGCCTTATTCGGACAAGCCATCACGTATGTCGAACCATTTAAGGTGTTGCGTATTTACGCCATGGACATCACGCCGCGTCTGCGGGCCGAGGAAGCTATCCGCCGGGTCACAGAGGAATGGGAGCGCACCTTTGACGCGGTGCCCGATCTCATCGCCATCCTGGGCCAGGACTATCGGGTCATCCGCTGCAACCGGGCCATGGCCGGGGTTTTGGGGTTGAAGCCGGAACAACTGGTGGGCCGGCATTGCTACGAGGTGGTGCACCGGCTGCCGGAGCCGCCGCCGTTTTGCCCGCACGCCCGGTTGTTGCGTGATGGGCGGGAGCATACCACGGAAGTCCACGAATTGGACCGGGATTTTATGGTGACCGCCACCCCCTTAACCAACGAGCAGGGGCGTACGGTGGGCAGCGTCCACGTGGCCCGGGACATCACCGAGCGCAAGCGGGCCGAAGAGGCCCTGCGCCGCCAGGCGGAGCTCCTGGACCTGGCCCACGACGCCATCTTGGTCCGGGACTTGAAAGACCGCATCGTCTTCTGGAACCGGGGGGCGGAGGAGACCTACGGCTGGACCCGGGAAAAGGCAGCGGGGAAAGACTGCCACCTGCTGCTGAAGACCGAATTCCCCCGGCCTTTGAAGGAGATTGAAGAGGAACTGGTGGCGACCGGCCGCTGGGAAGGGGAACTGGTCCACCACACCAAAGACGGGCGGCGCCTGGTGGCGGCAAGCCGCTGGGCCCTGCACCGGGGAGAACCGGAGCACCCGGCCCGCATCCTCCAAATCTGTACCGATATCACGGCCCGGAAGCAGGCGGAAAAGGAGCTGCAAAGAGCCCACGCCGAACTGGAGCGGCGGGTGGAGGAGCGCACCGCGGACTTGAAGATGACGGTGGAGCAGCTACAGCGGGAAGTGGAAGACCGGATGGCGGCCGAGGAATCCCTCCGGGAAAAGACCCGCCTCCTGGACGCCTTTTTTGAACACTCCCTCACCCCCCAGGTGTTCCTGGATAAGGACTTCAACTTCATCCGGGTGAACCGGGCCTATGCCCGGGCCTGCCAGCGGCAGGCGGCGGAGTTCCCGGGGCGCAACCACTTCGAGCTTTACCCCCACGCGGAAAACCAGGCCATCTTCGCCAAGGTGGTGGAGACCAAAACGCCCTACCAGGCCGTGGCCAAGCCCTTCGTCTTCCCGGACCACCCCGAATGGGGGGTGACCTATTGGGACTGGAGCCTGGTGCCCATCCTGGACGAGGCCGGCGAGGTGGACTTCCTGGTTTTTTCCCTTAAAGACGTGACGGAGAGGGTCCAGGCGGAGGAAGCCAGATCCCAACTCATCGACATCCTGGACGCCACCCCGGATTTTGTGGCCACCGCGGATGCTACCGGAGAGGTGCTTTACTTAAATCGGGCGGCGCGAAAAATTTTGGGAATCGGGGCGGACGTGGATATTTCTCAAGTTAAGATAGGAGATAATCATCCTCCATGGGCCGCGGACCTGGTTTTACATGAAGGGGTGCCCACCGCGGCCCGGGAGGGGTTATGGCAGGGCGAGACCGTGATGCTAAGCGACGATGGCCGGGAGATCCCCCTTTCCCAGGTGATCCTGAGCCATCGGGGTCCCCAGGGGCAGGTGGATTTTATTTCCACCATCGGCCGGGATATCAGCGACATTAAACGAGCCGAGGAAGCCCTGGAAGCCCAACGCCAGCGGCTGTTTGCGGTGCTGGAGCGCATCCCGGCTTATGTAGTCCTGCTGGCCCCGGATTACACCATCCCCTATGCCAATCGTGAGTTTGTCCGGCGCTTCGGGGACCCTGGGAACAGGCTATGCTACGAATTTCTGTTCGGCCTAGATGGGCCCTGCGAGGGCTGCAAGGCCCTGGAGGTATTTAAGACCAACACCCCGGCGATCTGGGAATGGGACGGCCCGGATGGCAACACTTATCAGATTTACGACTATCCCTTCACCGACGTGGACGGCTCTCCCCTGGTGCTGGAGCTGGGGGTGGACATCACCGCCCACAAGAGGGCCAAAGAGGCCCTGAAAGAATCGGAGCAAAAATTGCGCTTTCTGGCCACCCAGATCCTGATGGTTCAGGAGCAGGAGCGGCGGCGCCTCTCCCGGGAGCTGCACGACGGCCTGGGGCAGGCCCTCCTGGTCTTCAAGCTGCAGCTTAGGGCCATCCAGAAAAAGCTGCCGGGAGAGTACCGGGAGCTCAGGAGAGACGCTAATTACGCCCTGCAATACATTGACGAGATCATTGAAGATATCCGGCGCCTGTCCCACAACTTGAGTCCCACGATCCTGGAAGACCTCGGTCTGATCGCGGCCATCAAAAACCTCTGTGAGGATTTTAAACGGCTGCACGACCTGGAGCTCTTGCTGGACCTGGACGAAGTGGAGGGCCTGGTCCCCCGGGAGTCCCAGATCAACATCTACCGCATCTTCCAGGAAGCTCTGGCCAACATCAGCAAGTACGCCAAGGCCCACCGGGTGCAACTGGCCGTCAAGGAAAAGGACGGCGAGATTGCTTTTGCCATCGAAGATGACGGCGCCGGGTTCAACGTGGAGGAAGTCCTGGCCCGGGACGCCGCGGACAGGGGGCTGGGTCTGGCGGCCATGGACGAACGGGTCCGGACACTGGGAGGGGCGCTTATGGTCTCCAGCAAAGGAGGGCAGGGCACCCGCATCACCTTCACAATTCCCGTGAGTCGCGGCCGCTGAGACCCCCATGAGAAGCTGCGGCCCCCGGGCGGCGGAAAGAACCACCCTCTATCCGGCAGATAATTGGATGAAAAATCGGTTCACTTAAAGTGACAAGGTGCCGTTGAATGAGGCATAATCTAGTGTCTTGTCTCGTAAGTTATATGACAAATATTTCGACGCATTTTCCCAGGGACTTTATTAAGTCCCCCTTTTCTAAAGGGGGATTTAGGGGGATTATCAAGGGGTTAATTATAATCCCCCCTGGCCCCCCTTTAGGAAAGGGGGGTAATACTCCTAATTTTAAAGGTCATATTAATTACGAGACGCCTCACTAGGAGTAACACCACCGACGACACCCGGAGGAGAAGATGTTCGGCAAACGCATCAAATTGTTCAATCTCCTGGGCTTTGAGGTCCGCATCGATCTCAGCTGGATCATCATCGCCGGCCTGGTCACCTGGTCCCTGGCGGCGGGGCTGTTTCCCTACTTGTACCACGGCCTGTCCACCGAGACCTACTGGTTCATGGGGGGCGCGGGCGCGGTGGGGCTCTTCGCCTCCATCATCTTCCACGAGTTCTGCCACTCCGTCGTGGCCCGGAAGTTCGGCATGCACATGAAGGGCATCACCCTGTTCATCTTCGGGGGGGTGGCGGAAATGGGGGATGAGCCGCCCACCGCCAGGGCGGAATTCTGGATGGCCGTGGTGGGGCCGCTGTCCAGCCTTTTCATCGGCGGAGTCTGCTACCTGATTTATCTGGGGGGCCGGCAAGGGGGCTGGCCGCTGCCGGTGTACGGGGTGATTTACTATCTGGCTTACATTAACGCCCTGTTGGCTACTTTTAATCTGATCCCGGCCTTCCCCCTGGACGGCGGCCGCATCCTGCGGTCCATTCTCTGGGGCCTCAAGGACAACCTGCGCTGGGCCACCCGGATCTCCTCGGCCATCGGCTCGGGGTTCGGCATCTTTTTGATAATGATGGGGGTCCTGGAGGTGGTGCTGCGGGGAAATCTCATCGGCGGCATGTGGTGGTTCTTGATCGGCATGTTTCTCCGGGGCGCGGCCCAGGCGTCCTACCAGCAGCTGGTGGTGCGCAAGGCCCTGGAGGGCGAGCACGTCCGCCGTTTCATGAACCCCAACCCCGTCACCGTGCCGGTCTCGGTCACGGTGCAGGAGCTGGTGGAGGATTACATCTATAAATACCATTACAAGATGTTCCCGGTGATGGACGGGGACCGGCTGGCGGGCTGCATCACCACCCGGGAGGTGAAGGAGATTCCCCGGGAGGCGTGGAGCCGGGAGAGCGTCGGCCGGCTGGCGACCCGGTGCTCGCCGGAAAATACCATCGGTCCCGGGGCCGACGCCATCCAGGCCCTGACCATCATGAACCAGACCGGGGTCAGCCGGCTCATGGTGGTGGAGGGCGGCCACCTGGTGGGGATCGTGACCTTGAAGGACCTGTTAAGTTTCCTGTCTCTCAAGGTGGAATTGGAGGAGCAATAAGGGGGTCCGGCCGGCAGGCCGCGCCTGCCTTAACGGCTATGAGGGCCAATGGTAATATGGAGCAGAAAGTGCTTCGGTGCCGTGCCGATGCCCTCCCATACCCGGTAGTAAGCCATCTTGAGCTGAGTCTGCCCCTCCTTTTTCGCCTTAAAGCGCCAGAGGTACAGAAGCGGCCCGCCCACCATTCTTTCCGGCGAGGCTTGCCGAATCTCATGGGAGACCAGCTCCAGGTAACGGGAATCGAGATTGTCGAGGTACCAGCTGTAGCCGGTGCCCCCCGGGCCCGGGAGTTCCACCTGGAAGATTTCTCCCACCCGGAGGGTTAATTGCTGCCCACTCTGTTCTTCCCCCACGGTTACTCCTTGGTCGCCGGCTCCGGCATTTGAAGGAGATAGAACCACCAGGGCGGACAAAAGTAGCATGAATTTAACGAGATCGGTTATCTGCACGACGGATTCTCTCCCGGAATCAAAGAGGTTCAAAACTTTTAGGCCCCTAATACTAATTTTACGTCATAAATAGAGTATTGACCCAACCATGATGAAATCCCCCCCAGCCCCCCTTTTCCAAAGGGGGGAGCTAAAGGGGGTTTCCTTAAAAGTCCCCCTTTGAAAAAGGGGGATTTAGGGGGATTTGTTAAGCTTTACGTGGCTATACCATCGGCTTTAAATGCTCTAAGCTTGACGTAAAATTAATATAAAAAATTAGCATCCCGGCGGCAAAAATTCAATTTATTTGCCCCGCCCTGGCTGGACCCTCATGCCATGGAGGGATGCCGCCTCCCATGAAAAGTAGTTTTAAATTAACCTGGTAGTCGGCTCCCGGAGTTGCTGCCAAAACCTGGACAGGGCGCCAGGGCAGGCCGGGCTGCGGCAGAGCCCCGGGGCTGGTGGTCAGGCCTTCCCCTGCAAACAGGGGGGCACGGCCCCTTGGGGGTTATCCGACCAGGTATAGGCGCAATGATAATAGAACAGCCCCTCACCGGAGCCCACGGAGAATTCCTTGTAGGAAAGAAAGGGGCAGGCCAGGCAACCGGGAGGCAGATCGTCGGGGTCGGTGGCGGGGATGCTCAGTTGTCCGGTGCGAAATTCGTCTGGCCAGGCCATGCGCTATTTTACCATTTAAATCCCAAAGAATCGCCGGGCATTTAGGGTGGTGACCTCCTTTATCCGCTGGGGTCCCACGCCTTTGAGGCGGCTCAAGGCGGTGGCGGCCGCCATGAGGTCGGCGGCCTCCGAGGTCTTTCCCTGGTAGGCCGTGGGGGCGTCGGTTTCCAGGAGAATCCGCTCCAGGGGGACGAATCTCATGGCTTCCTGGTGGGGCGGGCTGTGAGGCAATTGGGTCACATTTTTTCCACTTCCTGCAAATATGCCGCATAAACATCCAGGTCGCCACTTTTAGCCAGCTGCTGGTCTTCGTACGGTACGGCGACCCGCCGGTAAAACTCGTCGGCCAGGTTTTTGAAGATGCCGCAAATGATGGCAATGAGCCAGTAGCGCAGGGGGCCGAACCGCTGCCGGGCCACCTGCAGGGCCAGGCGGGTGCAGGCGTAATTCAACAGGCCGGCAAAGGCGCCGTCGTAGTCGTACCCTTTGGCCTGGTCCACCAGACGGTGGGCCAGCTGGTCAATGAGGGGATCCAGTTGCTGTCGGTGTTGCGGCGCGATGTAGGGCATGTCTCCTCTCCTTGTGGCGGTTAACCATACCTTAAGCAGGCGTCAACCTTTTTTAATGATTCCCTTGGTAAATGAGTTTTGGCCTCAAGTCCTGAGCAGAAATCCGTCTTTATACCAGGTCGAGACCTCTGCAAAATTATCAAGATCAACGTTCTCACGGGTGGAAGGTCTTATAATCCCCCCTCCCCCCCCTTTAAGAAAGGGGGGTAATTAAAGGCAACTCGTTGATAAATCATGGAACCCCATATTAAGTCCCCCTTTTCTAAAGGGGGATTTAGGGGGATTATGAACGCCTTCCTATTTCGAGTTAGGCTTTTTCAGAGGTCTCAAGTCGCGGTCAAAAAATATGGCGCCGTAGGGCCGGACCTGCGTGTCCGCCCTTATTGGGGCCGGCCCATGGGTCGGCCCCTACAGAATATGTCCCCGTACCCGTTTCAGTGCAACCTGGCATTAGGCTAGTACTTAATTGCAGAAGTTGGCGCATTATTTGAGACCCATTTTTATTCCCCCCTTTTCCAAAGGGGGGTTAGGGGGGATTTTGTAACCCCTTTAAATCCCCCTAAATCCCCCTTTTCAAAGGGGGACTTTATTTGTTCTGGTCTTTGAGAAGGCTCGCAATTATTTACGCTGATTTTCGCAACCAAGTACTAGGCCTGGGCCGGTGGATGCATTCCTGGTAGGTTGCTCCAGACGTTGCTTAGGAAAAATTTGCTGACTCGAAATCCCGGTGGCGGGCCCCCATGGGCTTCAAGGCGGCCGCGCCGCGGTTGCCGGCTCAGTGCGGCGAGGTAGCCAGCCGGTTTCAGTCAAGATAATTTCTTTTGAACTTTTTTCTCCATCCCGGTCCCATCCCGAGATAATATTTAGTGAGCCTTTGCAGCATAGTAACACGTAAAGGAGACCTTGTATGGGTCTAACGGCGCGCCACGTGATGCAGACCAGATTTTATACTCTAAGGCCGGACACCCTGATTTCGGCAGCGGTGCAAGTCTTCCAACAAGCCAGCCAGGAGCAGCAGACCGTCCTGGGAATGATGGTGACCGATGAGTCCGGCCGACTGGTGGGGATGCTGTCGATGTATGACATTTTTTTGCTCCTGCGCCCCAAACATATCCACATCTGGGGCGAAATGCAGGACCTGGAAGTTGGCGGCATCCTGGAAGCGGCCTGCCGGCGCGCCAAATCCATGCGAGTGGGCGATATCATGACCACCGAGGTCATCACCATAACGCCCGATACCCACCTGCTGCTCGTCATAGACATCATGATCAAAAAGCATGTGCGCCGACTGCCGGTTTTGGAAGATGGCAAACTTTTGGGCATTGTTTATCTTTCCGGGGTGTTCAATCATCTCCTGGAACTTCTGGCCTGACACCGCCGCCGCCAACTACCATGCCGATCATAGATTATAAGAACGTCCTGAAGGGCCTGGAAGTGCGCGAAGCCATGCGCCGCCAGGTGATCCACCTGGCCGAGGCGGCTTCTCTGGCACAAGCCATCAGCTACACCATTAAATACAAAGTCAATGCCATCCTGATTATCAATGACCGACAGGAAGGCCTGGGGGTGGTTTCTAAAACCGACCTCATGGGGGCCTATTATGCGGGGTTACCCCTGAGCACGCCGGGGGGGGCCGTGATGGGGGGCCCGCCGCTGTTCTGCCAGGCCGACGACAGCCTGGACTCCGCCCTGGATGCCATGCGGGCGCACCAGGTGCATCGTCTCTATGTCAGAGGCGACGCCCCCCGCCGGGCCCTGGGGGTCCTGGCTTATCCGGACATCGTGGGCCTGCTGTACCGGTACTGCTTTAAGTGCGAAAGGAGCAGGAGATCAAGTTCCGGGTCCCATGAGCCAATGCCGGACCGGTTCCAGATTCGGGAAGTCATGTCGCCCACCATCTATGCCCATCAGGAAAGCGACAGCCTGCAGACGGTGATAGAAGGTCTGGCAGCCTATCGCTTCGGGGCGGTTCTGATCACCACTGCGGATGGTCTGCCGCTGGGGGTGGTCTCCAAAACCGATCTGATCATGGCGTATAAACATGGGATGGCGGCCGAGGCCACGGCCCGGACGATTATGAGCTCTCCGGTTCAGGCGGTTGATGGCAGCGCTCCGCTGGTTTCCGCCCTCAAGACCATGATCTTTGGGGATGTGCACCGCCTGTTTGTCTACCAGAAGGCTCCTCAAACCCTGGTGGGGGTTCTGTCTCTGTCCGACGTGGCCCGATTCCGCTCGGGAACCTGCCGGGCGTGCCTGGTCAGCCGCATCAAGATTTGAGCGCGGCGCCAGGGGGTGATGGAGGACGAGCAGGGCCTCCGCCCACCCATCAAGGCAATGGGGGCCATTTCCTGCGGCTGGCCAGCCCTTCAAGGTCAGTTCGGTTATTTCATAAAAATTTATTTTCAGCCCTTGATTTGTCAATTAAAGATAGTTATTACTATAGAGTAGATATTATCTGAAAATAAATTCTATAAACTTGCAGCCGGGGGCTCAAACCCGAGTACGGAGCCCCCGCCTCAAAGACTCAGGCAAACAAATATCTATCCGAAAAGGAGCTTGCTCATGTGTAATTGTGGTTGCCAGGCCAAGAAGTCCGACAACGGTTCATCCGCCCCCCAGGGCGGGAAGAAGAGTTACATCTGTTACCAATGCAACACCTTCAAGGAATCCCCGGCTGCGGCTCCGCCTCCCGAATGTTGCGGCAAGAAGATGCAAGAGATGGATTAACCGCGTTTGGGGGGGCGAGGGGGGCGGGGGGGGCACTTCCTCGCCTCCTCCGTGGTTGCCGTGAGGGACCCCCGGGGTCGCTGAAGCTAACCTGGTGCCCGATATTGCCAAGCAAAGTCGGGCCCTGCTGGGCCCAAAGATGCGGCCCAGGTACTAAGAACCTGTTGATGGAGGCCAAGATGTCCAAACCTGAAGATATGTGGCAGTGTCAGACCGCCAACTGCGGGTATATTTACGACCCGGCCCGGGGGGATAAGAAGGGTAAGATCCCTCCCGGGACCCGGTTTGAGGACCTGGAGGACGATTGGCGCTGCCCCTGTTGTGGGGTCGGCAAGAAAATGTTCCGACCGCTGGCGGGACCGGGGTCCGTGGCCGAGAAGGCGGTGGCCTGCGCCGATTAATGATTAACCGAGGATAGGGTTCTCAAAACCCTATCCACCCTAAATGTCTGGAGGCCTCCATGCTGCCGGTGACGCCTGGAACCTGGTTGGATTTTGTCGGGCTTTATTTATACCTGGCCGGTTTTATCGTGGGGCTGGGAGCAGTGACGGTCATCGACCTGCACGGTTTTTTGGGGAGAAGATCGTCCTACTGGACCGAAGCTACCACCCGGACCCACAAAGTCACCAAACCGCTCATCTGGGCCGGCCTGGGTTTGGCGGTCATGGGGGCGGCCATCTTTAACCGCCACCAAGCCTGGTCGCCCCGGTTAGGGGCCCAGGCCGCCATCGCCCTGGCCCTGGTCAGCAATGGCTGGTTTTTATCGTTTCGGGTGAGCCCCTTTTTGCTGCACCGGGAAGGAGAGGGGCGTGCGGCTGAGCTTTTGCCACCCTCCTGGCAAAAGAAAATTACAGTCTCCTTTATCATTTCTTTTTTGGGGTGGTGGGGCGAACTGGGATTACTGGTTTGGCAACTGGTGGCCCCCCACTGATGGCCCGACACATCCCCCGGGGTTCCCTGGCTGAGGGCGCCTGGGGCCTGGCGGTCGCCGCGCCTGGATGATTTCCCAGGCCGGCGCGGCAGGATCAGCCCTTGCTAACCGGGAGGACCATTTCCCCTTGCTGGCTCTTTGGTACTATTTAAGCTCGGATACCAGTTTATCGAACTCTTCCACCGTTATGGCCGGGGAGGTGGTGAATGAGATCCCGGTCAATTTGCTCAAGGCCAGGGAAGCCTTCATGGCTTCTTGCACCCCGGGAAGGGTGAGAATGACAACCACGTCTTTTTCTCCCAGCAAGGCATACATCGCCTTGATGTCCCCGCCAAGTTTCTTTACCAGGCTGACCGCCTTTGCAGTGCGCTGGGGGCTTATGCCCTTTACCGCCTCGGCCGAGTATTTCCCAAACATAATAAACAGATCCATCACCAGCCTCCTTTTGGATTAATGCTGCCTTATTCCCGGGACCCCAAGGAGCAATCAAGGAGCAAATCCTTTCCCGGGGCTTTGAATCCGGGGTGAAAAAAATTAACGGAGAAATGGCGGCCAGCAAGCAGCGGCGGCCGGCTTCACCTCCCTCTGCCATAGGGTCAACCACAATCTAACCTGTAAGAGAATTTTTAACAAGAGAATTAGAATTGGGCTGATTTCCAGTCATTATCTTCCCCGCCACCTTGCTTCACCATCTTTCCTCCCCATTTTGATGTCACCCTGAGCCGCAGGCGAGGCGTCTCTTGATTGCCTGTAAAGAGGAGATCATTCACCGCCCGCCGCGGCTCAGAATGACAAACAGGGGAACCCGCCTTGCACATGCGCACAAATTAATGTCGCGATAATTAGTTAAGATTGTGGCATCTTAACCCCGATATGCTACGATTATGGGAAATTGCTTCGGTCCCTGATCAGGAAGCGGGGCCGACGCTGATAGGTATTTTCTGCAACGCCAGCCATCTTGACCATGATTGTGCACCCCAAGAGCCGGCAACCCCCGTCAGATTCGAGCGGCCTGGCGGAGGCCAGGTAACGGGGAACCTAAATAGGTAACTGCCATCCCTGGCCAATGACGCGGCCCCCAGGTGGGCCTTGGCCCTGGGTCTGGAAAATGCCGCATAATCCTGGTATTCATTAGGTAGTGCCTCCCGGCGCGTACTTTGCTCCAGGGCAGTGAAGTGGTTTCTGGGAGGCCAGACCCCGATGCGGCCGGGGACATGGAGTGGAGAACCATGGTGGAAAAGCTGATGTTCGAAAAGATCCTGGTGGCCAACCGGGGCGAAATCGCCATCCGCATCATGCGGTCCGCCCAGGAATTGGATATCAAGGTGGTGGCCATCTACGAAGAGACCGACAAGGACGCCTTCCATATCATGCGGGCGGACGAGGCCATCTGTGTCGGACCCGGCCCCCGTAAGGACTATCTCAATATTGCCAGGATCATTGAGGCCGCCCGGAAAACTGGGGCCCAGGCGATCCACCCCGGTTACGGATTTCTGGCGGAAAATCCCGATTTCCCCGAAGCCTGCACCAAAGCGGGGCTGGTTTTCATCGGGCCGCCCCCGGAGGTTATTCGGAACCTGGGAAGCAAGGTGATCGCCCGCCGCATCGCCCAAGAGGCAGGAATCCCGGTGATCCCCGCCACGACCACGCTCTCGCCGGGGCCGACGGGGGAGCGGCAAGCCCTGGCCTTTGCGGCGGAGTATGGCTACCCCCTCATGATCAAGGCCGTCTCCGGCGGCGGGGGCCGCGGCATTCGCCAGGTCATGGATGAAAAGGGTCTGCTGGACGGCCTGCAACGCTCGCGCTCCGAGGCCTTGATGTCCTTTGGCAACGATGACATCTACCTGGAAAAATGCGTGCACCGGCCCCAGCACGTGGAAGTCCAGATCCTGGCCGATTCCTATGGGAACGTGGTGCACCTGGGCACCCGGAACTGCTCCATTCAACGGCGGCACCAAAAGCTGGTGGAGATTGCGCCCGCCGGTTTAGAGGCGTCCTTGACCGCAGAAATCTGCGGCGCCGCGGTCCGCGCCGCCCGGGCCGCCAACTATCTCAGCGCCGGGACGGTGGAATTTCTGGTGGAGCCTGACGGGACCTTCTATTTTCTCGAAGTGAATACCAGGTTGCAGGTGGAACACACGGTGACCGAGGTGGTGACCGGCATCGATATCGTGCGGGAGCAACTGCTCATCGCCCTGGGGGAGCCCATCAGCTTTTCCCAGGACCGGGTGGTGGAGCGGGGCTACGCCATCGAGCTCAGGATCAATGCCGAGGATCCCAAAAACGACTTTCTGGCCAGTCCCGGAGTGGTGCAGGTCTATCAGTCCTCGGCCGGTCATGGGGTCCGCCTGGACGGGGCTATCTATCAAGGCTACGAGATCCCCCCCTATTACGACTCCATGATGGTGAAACTCACGGTTTACGGGTTAACCTGGCAGGAGGCGGTGGACCGCATGTCCCGGGCCCTCAAGGGGTTCCTCATTATCGGGGTCAAGACCACCATTCCCTATTTTCAGCAAATCGTCAATGAACCGGATTTTATCATGAGAAAGTTTGATACCTCCTTTATTGATAGCCACCCCCACCTGATGGATTATCAGGAGGAAGAGCGGGAGGTGGATAAACTGGCCCGTCTCATTGCCGAGATTAATGCGCGCCGCCGGAACCCTTATGCGCAATGAGGAGGCGTGGGGGGCTTAGCCCCCTTTGGGGAGCAGGGAGCCATGGCAGGACGAGTTACCCGGGACATGAGCCCGCGCCAGATCATCGATACCTTACGGCAGGTCGACGGCTACTACCTGTGCAACAACGAACGGGATGTGTCGCAATCGGACTTTAAAAACCGACTGATGCCCATGACCACGGTGCGCGTGGCCCCCTATCGGGATGCAGCCGGATTTTTCTCGGTGGAGGTCAGCGGCGGCGCTTCGGTCCATATGGATCTCATGCACAAGCAGGTGAATCCCTTGGAGCGACTACGAATCATCCGTAAGGCCATGGCCCGCCCCCTGCTCCAGACGGTGTGCCGGGGAGCCAGCCTGTTTGGCTATCGCCATTATCCCGAAAGCGTCATCCGCATGACGGTAAGGGAGTTCGCCCGCTATGTGGACGTCTGGCGGGTCTATGATTTTCTCAACCATGTCCCCAACATGGTGCCGGTGTTTGAAGAGGTGCAGCAGGCCGGACGGCTGCTCATGCCCAGTGTCTGTTTCTCCACCGGCAAAGAGCACACCGACAGCTACTATGTGGGCAAGGTGCAGGAGATCCTGGAGGCAACCGGTCCCGACGTCATCATTTCCATTAAGAATTTTGCCGGCCTGGGAACGCCGAAACGCATCAGCCAGTTGGTGGAGGCCATCTGTGCCGCCTTCCCGGGGATCATCCTGCACTATCACGGCTGCAACACCGACGGCAACGACATCGGCCGGATGAGCGCCGCGGTTCTGGCCGGCGTGAAACTCTGTGATGTGGCGGATCACGGCTACGGCGCCATCTATGGCCAGGCCCCCGCCCTCACCCTGATCCAGAACCTCAGGGACTATGGCAAGAAGGCGGTGGGGGTGAATATTAAGGCCCTGTTGCAGAGTTCGGATATCCTGCGCCAGGAACGCAAGATCTATGAACCCTTCGAGAGCCCTTTCCGGGGGCATGACCCCACCGTGGCCCACTATAAACTCACCGGCGGGGCGGTGGGCAGCGCCTATGAGCAGGCCGACCGGGGCGGTTTTCTGGAGCGGATGCCGGAGATTCTCCAGGAGATGGCCAGGGTGCAACTGGAGTTGGGGAACTGGTGGTCGGTGACCCCTGGATCGCAGATTCTCTGGACCACCGCGGTCAACAACGTGCTTCACGGGCGGTATGAGAGGCCCTCCCTGGACCTGAAAAACCTCATCCTGGGGCGCTATGGACCGCTGCCGTTCTATGAACCGGCGGACTGGATCTGTGAAAAGGTGCTGGAATATCAACGAGCCGACGGCCAGAAGTGGCACCGCATCCTCTATGACGAGGGGGGGTTGGTGAAGCCCCCGGAACCGGACCTGGAGCGGGAACGGCGCCGCCTGCAAGAGGAACTGGGACGCCCGGTCTCCCAGGAGGAACTGGTCCTCTACCTCCAGTTCCCCTTTGACGCCATCTCCTTTTTCAAGTTCGAGGCCCGCTATGGGAAGACCTGGCTGTTGCCCACCGAGGTCTGGTTCCGCCGGGGCGGCTTCCAGGATGGCGAGCGCATCACCTTCGCGGACGAACGGGGGGTGCCCCACTATATCGAGGTGGTCTCCACCCGCCGGGAAGGGGCCAAGGTGCTCACCACCCTGCTGGTGGACCACAGCTTTCAGACCATCAGTGTCAAGGTAGAATGAATCTAATGTGACGCTTCATAATTGCTATGGCATTTAAAACCACGGTTTTCCCCCCCCCTTTTATAAAGGGGGGCAGGGGGGATTTTATAATAGCCGGCTGAAAATCCCCCTAAATCCCCCTTTTTCAAAGGGGGACTTTAAGCCGCTCAGACCTCAGGTTTTCATATGAGTTGCCATCATATTATTTATGAAGCACTACGCTAACCATTCCCCCTGATTTTTCAGGGGCAGCCCAGGAATCCCAGCCGCCACCGCCGCGGCGAACTATAGGGGGAGCTACTTGGGAAAAACCCTCCGGCAGGAGTTGCAGAGTAACCAGCGGATCTTTTATTATATCAACGACAAAGCGGCATAAGCCCAAGACCATCGAGGTGCAATAAATGACCATTGAATCCGACGCCTTGTCGTACCGCCGCCGTTATCGGGGGCTGATTGGGATCAAGAGCAAAATGCCCATCCGGGACACCTCGGTGTTAAGCCGGATCTACACCCCGGGGGTGGGCGCGGTGTGCAAGGAGATCGAACGCCATCCCATCTCGTCTTACAGCTTAACGTGCCGGGGCAATTCCATCGCCCTGATCTCCGACGGCAGCGCCATCTACGAATTTGGCAACGTGGGGGCTTTGGCGGCCTTGCCCAAGCTGGAAGCCAAGTCGGTGATCTATAAGACTTTCGCCAACGTGGACGCGGTGCCCATCGCCTTGAAGACCCAGGACCCGGAAGAGATTGTGGAAATCGTCCGCACCCTGGCGCCCTCCTTTGGCGGCTTCTGCCTGGAAGGGATTGCCGCCCCCAAATGCTTCACGGTGGAGAGCCATATTCGGAAGGCGGTGCGGGTGGCGGTGTTGCACCATGAATTCCACGCCGCGGGGATCATCGTCCTGGCGGCGCTCACCAATGCCCTCAAGGTGGTGGGCAAGGAAATGGACCAGGTGCGCGTCGTCATCAACGGCGCCGGCGCCTCGGGCATCGGCGTGGCCAAGGGACTGCTGGTGGCCGGGCTTGATAATATCGTGATCTGCGACCGCCATGGGGCCCTTAGGGTCTATCGCCAGTTGGGGATGAATTGGGCCAAATCGGAAATCGCCCGGTTGGTGAGCCCCCAGGATGTCAAGGGCAGCCTGGCGGAGGTGATCAAGGGAGCCGACGTGTTCATTGGCTTCTCTGCCAAAGGTCTGGTGACCCGGGAGATGATCGCCAGCATGGCCCCGGCCCCCATCGTTTTTGCCCTGGCCTTGCCGGAGCCGGAAATCAGCGAGGGGGAGGCCAAGGCCGGCGGGGCCGCGGTGGTGGCCACCGGGCTGGCCGACAGCGACAACCAGATCCGGTCCTCCCTGGTGACCCCGGGATTTTTCCGGGGTTGCCTGGACGTGGGGGCCAACCGGGTCAACGTCCAGATGTATCTGGCCGCGGCCCGGGCCCTGGCCGCCATGATTCCCCAGGAAAAATTGGCCCCCCACCATATCATCCCCCGGCAGATGGACTGGCACATTTCCCCGGTGATTGCCGAGGCCGTGGCCCAGGCGGCCCAGGAAAGCGGCGTGGCTCAACTGAGCTCCCAGCTCATCACCCCGGAAAAGATTCATGAACGGGTCGAAAGTTATATTTACGAAGGAGAGCTGGCCTGGCTCCCCTTGGAAGGCCAGGATTACGGGAAGCTCAGCCACGATGAGGAAGCCCTGGAACTGCACCGCCGCTACCAGGGGTGTGTCCAGGTCTATGCCAAGGTGCCCATCAAAGACGAGATTATTTACAACCGGCTCTATGCCCCGGGAGCGGTGGCCGAGGTCTGCAGCAAGATCATTCAGGACCCCATGGGGGCGTATGACTATACCTGCAAGAACAACCTGGTGGCCATCGTCACCGATGGCAGTGCGGTGCTGGGGTTCGGGAATCTGGGGCCCCGGGCCGCCCTGCCGGTCATGGAGGGCAAGGCCATCCTGTTCAAAACCTTCGGGGGGGTGGAGGCCTTTCCCATCTGCATCAGCACCCAGGAAACCGACCGGGTGATCGAGGTGGTGGAAAATATCTCCCCGAGTTTTGCGGGGATTAACCTGGAGGATATCTCGTCGCCCCGCTGCTTTGAAATCGAGAACCGGTTGATCGAGAAGCTGGAAATTCCGGTGTTCCACGACGACCAGCACGGCACCGCGGTGGTGGTCCTGGCGGGCTTGACGAACGCCTTGAAGATCGTGGACCGGAAGCTGGCGGAGGTCAAGATCGTGTTTAACGGCGCCGGCGCCTCCGCCATCGCGGTGGCCAAGATTCTCCTGCAGGCCGGGGCGCAAAACCTCATTGTCTGCGACACCACCGGGGTGGTCTACCAGGGCCGGGCCCAGGGGATGAACTTCATCAAGAACGAGTTGGCGGCCATCACCAACCGGGACCGGCTGAAGGGCACTCTGGCCGACGTTTTGCGCGGGGCCGAAGTCTTCATCGGCCTTTCCGGGCCCGACGCCCTGACCCAGGACATGGTGCGGTCCATGGCGCCGGACCCCGTGGTCTTCGCCCTGGCCAATCCGGTGCCGGAAATCCACCCAGAAGCCGCCAAACAGGCGGGCGCGGCGGTGGTGGCTACGGGCCGCTCCGATTTCCCCAACCAGGTGAACAACTGCCTGGCCTTCCCCGGCATCTTCCGGGGCGCCCTGGACATCCGGGCCAGGAATATCAATGACGCCATGAATATTGCCGCGGCCCATGCCATTGCCGGGTTGGTGGGCGACCAGTTGCATCCCGGCTACATCCTGCCGGGAGCCATGGATTTCAGGGTGCCGCCGGCGGTGGCCGAGGCCGTGGCCCGGGCCGCCATGGCCACCGGCTCCGCCCGCATTCAGATTGAGCCGGAAAGGGTGGCCCGGCATACCCGGGAATTCATTTACGACGAGCGGCTGTCGTTGATCTGAAGGTTGCCCCTATTAAAATCAGCATTTATTATCAAAGTCCCGGTTGCTTCGCCTCAGCTAGAATCCGGGTCCAGGTAGCCCTGGTGAACTTAGGCACTGGGGCTTTTCTTTTGTAAATCCTGATTCGATAAAAATCTATTGACAACCTCTTCACTGATGATTATAAATCCATTAGTGTATTTATGATTAAGGAGGGCGGCGTTATGATTTTCGGCAAGAAGGCGGTAATAGCCTTAACCGGGGTGTCGGGGCGGCAGGTGGAGCACTGGGCCACAACCGGCGTGGTCAGGCCCTCTATACCGGCGGCGGGCAAGGGCACTAGGCGGGGATACTCCTTCAAAGACCTGGTGGCCCTGAGGGTTGCAAAACATCTTAGAGATAGGGGGATTAGCCTTCAAAAAATCCAGAATTGTCTCTCTTGGCTAAGAAAGCACTTTCCAGATGTTAAGCACCCTTTGGCGGAGATGCGAGTTGTAACCGATGGCGAAACCCTCTTTGTTGTGGACATGGACCGGGACCGAGAAAAGATTATAGATGCACTTAAGCAGGGCCAGCAAGTTTTCCCTGTGGCCCTGGGAGAAATCATCGAAGGACTCAAGGGCGAGCTAAAGAAGCTGGCAACCCCCAGGGAGGAAAGGGTTATGGTGGAGGGCAGACATTTTACCGTTATCCTCACGCCGGACTTGGAAGACGGGGGCTTTACGGTGCAATGTAAGGAGGTCCCAGCGGCTATCTCCCAAGGGGAAACGGTGCAAGAGGCTCTTGACAATATTGCTGAGGTTCTGGAAGAACACCTTGAATATGTGAAAGAGCAACAGGCCGGGGAAGCCCAGGCCGTATGAAGCGGGCATATACCGATTACACCGGGAAAGACTTGGTGAGGGCGGGCCGCAAGCTGGGATTTAACCCCGTGGAGGGAAGAAGACACACACGAATATACGGGCCGGGGGGAAGGTATATCACCACCATACCCCGGAGCAAAATCAAGAAAGGACTCCTGGCGACTATTCTTAAGCAAATGGGATTAACTGAGGCTGAGTTAAAGAAACTGATTTAATATGAATTTGGCCCTCTAACCCGGGCAGTCATGACCCCGGGGACAGGGCGCCAATCTCTATCTCCTTGGCGGCCAAAATCTTGGGCCCGTAAGGAGAGGCGGCGGCTATGGGCAGACACTCAGACTCTAAAACCACCATTCATTATAAGGGGGCATAGTATGCCCAAGCTTCTGTTAACTATAATTTTATACGCTTATTGCCTTAGCTCCGAAAAGGTAACGGTTTGAGCATTAAGACACGCAGTGATCATCCGGTTAAACATTTGGGGTTCCCAGAAGCGCCGGTTGAAGCGGTAGCAAAATTCCGCCAGATAA
>Ga0315281_10004928_pt1 | contig 19226 bp, 21 predicted proteins | sample YL17G07_0_MG_FD_204540 | JGI IMG/M metagenome (GOLD analysis project Ga0315281, IMG submission 204540) | Sediment microbial communities from Yellowstone Lake, YNP, Wyoming, USA - YL17G07_0 | ecosystem: Environmental > Aquatic > Freshwater > Lake > Sediment | place: USA: Wyoming | collected... | reverse complement strand
CATCCCCATCATTGCCCGTACAATCTGCCGGGCGGTCACCGGGTCAATAATCCGTGCCAGGACCAGCCCCGCCATCGCGATGAACACGGTCCAGAAGACCTTCTTTACCTGTTCGTTTTTCCCGAACGCTTCAATGAGAACCTCAGGATCCACCTTCATGCCCCGCTGAATAACCTTTGGCAGGAACACAAAGAGCGGGAGGAACATCACCGCCGCCCCGATGAATGCCAGGGTGGTCTCTGCTCTTCCCGCAAGGAAGATGCCGAGCGGGACAGCAAAGGTGCCGGCCAGGACTGCCGCCACAGCCACCTCACCGAACCAGAAGTAATGTTTTTTCTCAGCGTAATTCGTGATTTCTGGCGGGGTCAGGGATGTTCCATCGAACATGCCGAGACAATTCAGTATCCCGTACCACACGGCATGGGTCTCTTCCGGGTCCGCAACAATGCCCAGGAACACCACCGCAACCGGCATGATGAGAAGAAAAAGAGGGAGTCCGGCCAGCACAACAATGATGCCAAGAAAAATCCCGGTACCGCCGATTGCACACCGTGTCTGCAGCTCATTCTCGAACATCAGTGTCACCCGCGATCATGATCTCAAACACCGGGCTCGTGTACCCGCCATTCTCCGGGCTGAAATCCCGGACCCGTCCCATCTGCGCAAACTTCCGCCGCCCGGTCCGGATCTGCACCGTGTGGAGACCCGGCGCCCGGGGATACACCAGACGGCCATCCGTGTCATGCATCTCCCTGTACGGGGGAATATCGAACCAGTCCGGCCAGAACCGGACCCCGCGGGGGATGTCAGTTCCCCGCCGCAGGTCCTGCAGCCGTAGGGGTGAGAGATTATCGTAGATCATATCGATGATCAGGTTCTCGTTGCAGGTGTCACTATTGAGGTCAAGGATATAGAAGACCGGGTTACGGCGTACCTCATCGGCTGTAAGCGGTGTTCCGGGACCGATTGGTTCAAACCCGCCGGATTTTCCCCGGAATATGCCGATGACCTCGGCGACTGGGCCGGGTATGCATTCAGTTTCCATGCCAGTTCTCCCGGTGGGCTTCATGTTCAGCCCGGAGTTTCCTGAACTCCTTCACAATCTCATCGTACCTGCCAATCTTCTGGTAGATGGCATACAACATCGGGTAGATGGGGAGCACGAGCCCAAGGACAATCCCCAGTACTTCGGTTTCCATAACGGTCCTCCACCGCAATGACGAGAAGACCATAAAAGAAGGAGGACCATACGGTCTCCTCCCTTCCGGGCCTTTTCGTCCCTGCTCCGTTACGCGAGGGCCGGGACGGTATCCGCCCAGGTCTCGACCGAAGTCCGGATTGCCTCATCGGAATAGGATGTGAGGGTGACCCGGTTTCGGCTGAAGTTCACCATGTAGAGTTCGCCGTTCGCATCGTGGCACCTGAGGGTTGCCGTGAACGAATCATTCTCCGCATCGTGGAGCACCGTACCGCCATGTGCCGTGCTGACAGCCGCAGCCGCCAGCAGTGCGGTAACCCCGGCGTTGAACCCGGCAAGGGTGCTGAACCTGTGCGACCCGTTACCGATGGTTTTGGCATTCCCGTCCTCGTACACGAGCCGTGCCGTGTACCATTCCCGGGACTTTTCCACCGGGGCATGATTCTCCCCGGCAGTCATATAGGCTACACATCCAAACGGGTTGTCGGTGATGACCGACTGGACGATCGTGTTGAACGCCGTTACGTCTGGTATCGGGCTCGCGAGTTCGCGTACCGCGGTCTTGGTTTGAGAATTTTGGATAAAGTCTCCCATGTTTGTCTCCTTTTTTTGTCTTTTTTCTTTTCTTGTCGCGGGGCCCTTTGACATACTTATATGGGATGCCCGGGGGTAAGGGCTTTTATTATGAATTGAAATTACCGGGAAACGGGGAACGCTGGTGAGGATTTTGAGGAAACGGGGCGATTTACTCTGGGGAATGGAAGGAACATATATGTTCCTTGTTCGAAATGTCCAGACCCGGACCGGAGATCCGATCCAACCTGCGATTCGATAAATCCGGATGAATACCCGTATTTTCTCCTGGGGATTATCCACCCTGCCAATCTTTTTTCGATCAGAAGAAGGGCAATTTTACCTTTAACAAAGATTTCAGGATAGAGCAATCAGATGAGATTCCGGAGAATATCATTCAACGTTTACCACCGTGCTCCACGAAGAGGGTTTCCTATAGAGAGCAGAATGTCCCGAAGCGGGTACGGCCAGGCAGGGAAGTAAAATTTGAAAAAGTGGTCAGCAACCTTAAGGAAGCACCTGAACTCTGCCTCGAAGAATTCTTCCTTGTAAAAAAGAGACGGATAAAAACGAGTTGTCAAAGCACTCCAATGGCCAATTCTTAAATACAATCGTTCGTAATAATGAACATATGTTCAGAAAATTGAACATTCTTGTAACCCCCTCCTTTCATACCCTGACGTTCCTTGGCCGGCATTACCGTGAAAGTTATTATGTGAGGGAGCTTGCAAAGACCCTGTCCATCGGTATCGGTTCTGCAAGTGTTCAGCTCCGGGAATTGTGTGAATCGGGTCTCATCACCAGCGAGCAGAAAGGCAGGACGCTCCTCTATCGTGCGAATATCTCCGACCCCCTTGTCCGTGAAACCAAGATTCTTGCATCACTGCTTGAACTATCTCCGCTTATAGCCGGTTTGAAACCGTATGTCTCGCGAATGATCCTCTTTGGCAGCTGTGCATCCGGGGAGGATTCAAGCGAAAGTGATATTGATCTTTTTATTGAAACCGCTGACCGTCCTGAGGTATACCACCGGATTTCACAGGATGAAAAAAATCTTTCCCGTAAACTTTCCCCGATTATCGTCTCACCGGAGGAATCAGCCCAGCTCAGGACTCGTGACCGCCCACTCTACGAGAGGATAAGCCAGGGGAGGATACTTTCCGGTGAGCACCTGTGAGGTACCGTTTTGAAGAATGCCTCGAACGGGGTAAAATCGTCACAATCCGTGTTGATCCGGACCTTATCCAAAAGGAACTTCACGAAGCAGCCGCAGACCTTGCAGCTGCTGAACGATCGCTTGCAGATCATAATGAGAAATGGGCAATTATCCAGGCGTATTACTCCCAGTTCCATTCACTCCGGTCAAAGGTATTGGGAAAAGGATACCGGGAGAAAAGCCACCGGTGTCTCAAGTATGCGGTAGAAGCCTTGCTGACAGACGAGGGAATTCTGGATCCAAAAATTCTTGAGCATTTTTCATTCGCCATGGATCTTCGTGAAGGTGCGGATTATGGGTGTATTTATAACGTGGATTCAGCTCGTATTGTAGTTGCATCGGCCAGGGAGATATTTGAAACAATCACGAAATGAAATTCAATCACCCTCATGCCGCGGGGTAGAGGCTCATCCGCTCACCCTGACCAATCCGGTGGAGATCGTGCACCATATCGCCAGGGATAACATTCATCGAACCGAATGCGTCCGCTCTATTTAACTCCTGACAGTGCCTGTTGGTTACAACAATGATCAGGGAATTCTTCATTAACCTCGTACACCGGGCAAAGAAGGCGGCACATGCCATCAAAGAACAATTCAATGCCCTGTCTCACCGGCTTCTGCCGTCAGCTCCCCAGGAGAAATTCCTTATACCGGCGATCTCACCGGAAATCGATATGGCGATGGATATGGGCAAGCGTTACCGGCTTACCAGCGACCATTCCCCTGTCTTTTCCCTCTTTACTTTTTTCCCTGATCGGTTTTAAGCGCCGGTTTACCGAAAGTCCCGGTTTGCGTTCCTGAACAGGTTACCTGCCGTTTACCTCGTACAGACTGACCGGAAAGATACCCAGCCGGGGATACTCTCTGCTCACCCCGGAACCCGGCGTTATCGTCCCAACGAAGCGAAAAGCGTACGCTCCCGCTCTCGAAGATTTGCCCGGAACAATGAAACCATCTCACCGCGATCACTCATGACAGAAAACCTCCAGGAACCATCAACAACAGGATCCCCCGAGATCCAGGCACAGCACACAGGGAACACCCGCACCCGTACTTCCCCCGGGAAAGCCAGGACAGGTGCGGGAACAGCCAGGGAGGACACGACAACCGTACAGGAGAAAAACCCTCATCCCGGTACGCAGGGGTGGTCCTGATGCCCCGGCGACCGGCGAAGATCGAGCGGGACATCCCCCTCTGGCTCATCCCGGGTATGGTGAAGCGGGGTGTCAGCGTCCATGGTGTGAGACTGAAGAGAGTGATCGTGTGGGAGTCACGAAGTCATTTCTATAACATCAGCATCCGGACAAAGCCCATCAGGAAGGAGCGAAGGGGTGCGATTACCCGATGCGGAGAAGGGGAACCCATCGAACGGGATAATAAAGACACGAGACCGGATGATGGCAGCGGGAGTGAGCCGGAATGACGAGAGGACCACAGCCCCTCATGGCTATTCGCGGGGCACAGGAGATTGCATGCCGGCGGGGAGTAGTGCTGGACAAAACAGTCATACAAAGATCGCACTATGATTTTGTCCTCTTTACTGCCAGTTGCACGTCATTTGTCCGGGTCAAGCGGATACGCTCCCATGTCAGCAGCCCGCAGGAGATCGCAATGATGTTCTGGGAGGAGATCCTGCAGATTCGGAAGATACCGATGACTGCTGTCATATCCCGGGAGATCTGGGTACTCTCTCCCTGGAAAACGTGGCAGTATTTCCAGATTCTGGATGACCGGATTGTTGAGATCCGGTGCGACGGGCAGCCGGTCCTGCAGTGAGAAGGTTCCTAATTGATGAATGGTCTTCCACTCTGATCGATTGGCATGGATCGGCCACAAGGTAGTAAAATTACTCTCCCTTTTTCGGACCTCCGACGGTGAGATCTCCTTTTTGGACTTACGAACTCCCCATGTACCGAAAAATGCCCGGAATGGCAATCGGGGCTCAAAATGGGCGTTTTCTCTTTTAGATCGGTCTTTCATGACCGGCCTGAATGGAGCAGTTTTAAACATGTATTTACGGATATCTATGGATTGGACTTATAATTGAGAATAATCGATTTTAACATGAGTAAAACCGGCCTGTTTAAACCTGTTTGGCTGGCGGATCTCCTGATCGGACGGATTACTTACTGATAGCTGAGAGCGAGCAGTATGTAGCTGAACGTGTTTTTTTTGGGATTGATGGCAGGGCCGGACAGGCAGGATTTTCTCTTTCACCCTCCGCACCTGAGCATTTATCACATGATAAACTGGTGATTACATGGAGTGCAATAATGCCGAAGATCCAAGTGCTGGATAACGAAATTTCTATTTACACATTCAATGATGAGGATTATATCTGCATCACTGATATTGCACGATACAAAGATCCGGACAGGACTGATTATATTATCCAGAACTGGTTACGGAACAGGAATACCATTGAATTTCTGGGAATATGGGAGCGTCTCAACAATCCGGATTTTAATCCCATCGAATTCGATGGGTTTAGAAAACAGTCAGGGCTGAATAGTTTTACTCTTACTCCCAAACAGTGGATTGAGAAGACATCTGCTATTGGCCTCATCTCAAAACCGGGACGTTATGGAGGTACATACGCTCATAAGGATATTGCATACGAATTTGCCTCCTGGATATCAGTGGAATTCAAACTCTATCTTATCAAAGAATTCCAGCGGCTGAAAGATGAAGAGCTGAAACAGCTCGGCTGGGATATCCGGCGCAACCTGGCAAAGATTAATTATCGGATACATACGGATGCTGTCAAAGAGAACCTGATACCGGCTGAACTGACCCGTAAGCAGATTAACACTATTTACGCCTCTGAAGCAGATGTGCTCAACATGGCATTATTCGGCATTACTGCGAAGGAATGGCGGGAGGCAAACGCTGACAAGACCGGAAATATACGGGATCATGCCGACATCTCCCAGCTTGTATGCCTCTCAAATCTGGAAAACCTGAATGCCCTGTTTATCAACGAGAATCTTTCCCAGCATGAACGGCTGGTGAAGCTGAATGCCATCGCGATTCACCAGATGAAGCTCCTGACTGATGATACGGGAGTCAGGAAGATCGGGGGAAAGGTGTAGTCAGGCAGAACTTTTGGCGAAAGATCCTGGAAATCATGAAAATGGTGGATATAGTGCCTTAGAAGAGTATGGCAGGATGAAACGGGTGGACGATGAATGGAATGAAACGACGGGAAAAATGAATATGTTGGACATTCAACCCGGATGAGAGATGACTGGTGGACCATGATCCCGGATTTCCGGACCCGGTTTGATATGAGTGCAGGAAATACAATCGGATTGTGGAAAATCTCCCCAAGGCTTATTTTGGCAAAAGAGTTCTGTTTGGATTTGACCGTATCTGATCAGTCTCAGCTCGCCGCTTTCTTCACGAGCGCGGCGATCTTCGCCTCTTCGGCGGCAGTCAACTTTTTCAGCGCGAAGGCTGTCGGCCACATGTTACCCTCGTCGAGGTTCGCCTCGTGCATGAAGCCGAACGTCGCGTACCTCGTTTTGAATTTCTGCATGCTTTGGAAGAAGCAGACTATCCTGCCGTCCCTGGCATACGCGGGCATCCCGTACCAGAGTCTCGGCGAGAGGACCGGCGCGTTGGCTTTGATGATCTCATGGAGCCGCTCGCCTATGACGCGATCCGGTTCCGGCATCGCAGCGATCTTCGCGAGCACGGCGTTTTCCCCGTTCGCCGTGTCCGCGTGCGGGTCGGGCTTTTGTTGATTGAGAGTTGTTGGTTTTGTTGTTTTTTTCATACGTTACCTCTTTTAGTATTTTTCATTGTATGTACGCTGAGAGAATATTCTGATGATTCTTCCCAACGATAAAAAGTTAATTGTACTTCTCCCTGTGTCTGTATACCATATGTCGTTTGAACGTTACTTTCGGATCTCCTGAGGATACTAAAAAACCGCTGTCATACCCGGGAGATCCGGGTACTCTTTCCCTGGAAAACATGGCAGTTTTTCCCGGTTTCCCGATGACCGGATCGTTGAGACCCGGTACGACGGGCAGGCGGTCCTCCAGGAGGAGAATGTACCCAAATAATACATGGTCTACCCACCCTGATCGATGAGTATGATCTGAAAATGTATGGACCGGCCACCCGGCATTAAAAATACTCCTCCTTTTTCGGACCTCTGACGGTGAGATCTCCTTTTTGGACATACACACTCCTCATGATCCGAAAAATGCCCAAAAAGGCAATCAGGGCTCAAAATTGGCGTATTTTTCTAAGAACCGGATTCCCATGACCGGCCTGAATGGGGCGTTTCTGTGAACATTTTTCCGTGTTTCTGGTTATTGGGCGCAGAATCGGGAATAATCGGTTTTAACTGGAGGAAAACCGGCCTGTTTAAACCTGTTTGGTTGGCAGATCTCCCAGTTGACCAGACTTATCACCGATTGAAGATCGAGAAATAGTGGTTAAAATGAGTGCATAGGAAGGTGGCCCGTCCCCAGCTTTCCGGTTATTATTCGTTTTTTACATCCCCCTCATCATTTTCTGTTTCTAGATGATCCATGCTACATTCAAAGATGTTTAACATCAATTTCTAGGTTGAGTTGATAATAATCAGGCGATTTTTAATCCGGAAGTCCAGCTTTAGTTGTTGCATCCGCCAAAAGATGAGCCACATATCCTAGAAAAAAACACGAAATAATATAGAATATTGAAAATGTAGAGATTAAAAAAGATATCAGTCCGATTATAGCTGTTATACCAAATATTGAGGTAACAAATTTCAAGGCTCGTTTGCTATGGCCTAATCCCCGATGCATCCAGTTTGTGGCGGGCTCTAAAAAATCCGGAAGGACAGAACCAAAAAGGACACTAACAAAACCGAAAATACTAGCATCTGTTGGAATTCTGACGATAAGAGAAAGAAAATATGTGTATGCTAAAAAAGCAATTACACCGATAAACAAATGCTCACTTTTTTTCATTTAGCTTGTTTTGCAACCTGAATTGTTCGATACAATTCTAAAATGTCTGATCGATCCCCTTTAATCTTCAAATCGTTCAACTGAAGGTACATTTTTTTAAGGAGAAGTCCTTCCTCAACAATTTTAAAATAATTAATTTCTTTCAAGGGAATTTCGTGTAAACGATCTAATTTAAAAATCAATCCCTTACTTGCATAAAAAATCACCCGATTGTTTGTAACGTACCCTTTTAATCCCTCTTCTCCGCCGACGTACAAACTACCTTCAGTCGAATATACAACAATTTCATTCGGTAAAAGAAATTTCTCAATTTTTAAATTCGACAATCTTGAAGTTTCGGTAATTGGCTTCCGTTCAACATTTATGTTTACAGGAATTATTGGTTCAGATTTTTTATACCCTCGTTGAACTGACGAAGATATTACAGGCTTACCACATTCAGGACAAAATTTCATATTTTCATTGGGTAATTTTTGTCCGCATTCAGCACAAAATTTGGACATATTGATAACATTGCATATTGAAAGGAAAAGACTTGTTACCAGAAAATTTTTTTAAAGAATTAATTGAATCATTTTCAGAAATGGGAAAATGCAGTTTCGCTGTTAGAATGATTGCATTGAATGATAGTTAGAAATTGTCCTTGTCTGAAAAAGCTGATTTGACATGTCCTATAAAAATCGGTGATGAAAATAATTGGAAATTTTTTATTTCTCTTTTCTAACTCCTTTGAAAGGAGTTCCATCTTGTTTGACATCAATAAACTTACCCGTGTCTGCATCACGTTTTACGAATTGTCCTGTTTTAGTGTTTAATGTCTGACTCCGGTCATCAACGGGTCCCGCCCTGTATCCTTTTCCGGTATTTTTTGCCATCTTTAATTCCTCCAATATTTTCTCATTGATCTGTGAGAAATATTGTTAATATCTTGATAATAGTTTCAAGATATAAAAGAAATCATCATGTAGTGAAAGTAAATTAAAAATTAAAAAAAATCAAATTATTTCAAAAGGTGGTGTTTTAGCTCTATAATCAAATGCAAAAATGCCAATTCCAACTATGAAAAATATTAAACATAACAAAAAATTTACATAATAACCGACCAGGCCGAGTATAAAACACCCTCCTCCGACAATATACCTTTGATACATATTTTTTGAAACCGGAATCATAGGTTTGCCACTTTTTTCTGCACATTCTTTGCATACTTTATTGTTTATCCCTAAATCGTAAGAACAATACCGGCAGATTGTCTTACCACACATTTTACATTTAAATCCATGAGCATCCAGAAGACGTGAACTATGAACCGTGCCCCCGCAGGAATTGCAGAGTAACCCTTTGGAACTAACATACGAATTACAGACTTTGCAATTCAGCATCGTTGTATAACTAAGCAATTTTTGGGCATTTTCAACTCCTTTTAATCCATAATTCTGAGTCAGGATATTGAAACTGAGATTCTGATATGGGATGTAAACCTGCTTGATGTTGGAAATGAAAATGTCTTTTTCACTTGGGATACAGACTTTTGAATAATGTTGATTATTCCTTCCATAATACGATACCGTTTTCGTATGACGATCAATAATTATCTTTTTTGATAAATTCGCTAATGTACGATCATCGATGACAAAATCAGAACGGCTGAATTGAATCCGGGAAAAATCTGATTCGTTGTATACAGTAAGCGGTGCTGAATTCAGATGATTTGCAAGTTCCTGTTTCAGAAGGGCTCCTGAATTTCCGTCGACCAGAAAAACACCATCCTCCAGGTGTTCCTTATGAATCACGCCAACATTAGTTTCAAAAATCGAATTGATATCATACTGGATCATGTATGAGGGTAGTAGTGCGACATTTCTTTGGGAAATTGTTAGCATATCAGAGGGCTTCTTCGGATTGCTCTCGCATCTGCTGTCGATAAAAGATGAAATCTTATTTTTTACCGCATCAATTTCAGATATTGGGTACCTGAGGACTGTATGCCGTTTGCCTTCAAGAATCAGTTCTATTCCGGAACGTGTTGCAAGGTCGGCCAGGATCTTTTTATCAACCATTTCAATTTTCGGTGAGAGAGTGTTTGCATGTTCGACTGCCTGGATCGAAAATTTTCCGCTCGTGATTAGTATACCCTTAAAGGCATTCGAAGATATCACTGCTGAATGCAGTTTCTGCACAATAGGTCGTCCGACACTCGAATGAGGCTGGTGCTTGCATTCAACAATGATCACTCCTTCCGGTGAATGAATCATCAGGTCCCGGCCGCCATCCCCGACATAGGGCATCAGCTCAACAGTTCCGTAATTTAATTTCTGAAAAATTTTAGCACATAATTTTTCGAATTCTAATCCATCCAATGTCTCCAATATGACGGTTTCATGAAACGCTGATGTTGAATTGTCGGATTCTTCCTTTAGTACAGGATTCAAAGAAAAACCGCAATTTGTACAAAAATCTGTGTCGAATTTTGTGAGTTTCCCACAATTATTACAGATTTTTTCCATTAACGGTCAAACTGATTCATATAATGAAATCAACGAGAAAAATCATTCCATTTGATTTTTTTATTTTTTGAAAAATGGAAGAACTGCAATCCATCGATAGTAAAAACTATGATGATTCATTCAAGCGAAATTGATTTAATGCTAAGTTTTAGTCGTTGTGATATCTTCCCATTATCTGGCCTTTTCTTCCGTTCTTCGTTGTTTTTTGACGGATTCGTGAGGCTGTGTGAGTTTTGGGATTGACAATCTTCTTTATTGCCATAATTCACCTCCCAATAACTTGATATTATAATTTTTAAATTATAAACTTTCTGGGATTTGGAATAATCTTGGTTACTCAATAAGATGAAGAAAGAAAAGAGGGGTTTTAGAGGATTGAAATGTTTTATATTGTAATCAAAAATGGAGAGGAAACTGAAATATTTCTCATAAGGCATTGTATCTTGATATAAAATTAATATCATAATGCTACAATATTTCATAACTTCTTATAGGGATCTTTCAATGGACATTACTAAATTAAAGGAAAATGTGCTGTCACTGGCAAAAATAACAGTAGAAATTGTTGAAAATGAAAGATTGCATAACAAACTCGAATATGTTTACGAAAGTTATGTCAGAATTAATGTAGTAGATTTTCGATATGATGATAGTGGCCTAGATATTAAAAAAAACATAGAGCCCTTTCGAAAGCCTTTTCTGAATAATTTACCGAAATTATTGACAGAAATTCAGAAAACAGAGGCGTATCACTTACTCAATGATTATCTCAGAGTCAATTTACCTCCGGATGAACCAGAATTACAGGAAATTTCTTTTTTTGTTCAAAGAATAGTCAACAAATATTGCGAGAATAATACCATTTCGCAGTCAGAGATTGAAATGATAGCACAGGGATTTATTTCAGATCTCACTAAAACACCTGCAGAATCGGGGGCAATTGTCCAATTAGTCGGATTAATTCTTCATCCAGAAGAGATCGATCTCGGATCCGAAATAAAAATACGGAAACCGAAGAAAGAAGATTTTGAAATAGAACGGCATATGTTCCATTTCCTTCCCGAACCCGTATTTCTTAATCCCACCGCGTTTCTGGAAATATCAAAAAAAACGAGTAAGCCGATGGAAATTCAGACGGAGATTCAGAAGGCCATTACTTTGTTACAATTTTTTAGGATCGGGAGTGTAAAATACATTTCCTATCAAATGAATTCATCATCCCGAACACTTTTTGGGAATATGACCGTGGGATCCGGAGATACCAGTTATCCGGTTTATACATATATTATTAGTCAAAAAGATTCAGAAAAACTGCAATATTTCTGGACCGCACTTTCTGAATATTTATCTCAAAATATTTACCAACCGGGTGGGCAGGAAAAAGATCACGTATCCATAGCTTTTGATAGATACAAAGATGCACTTATTCAGACCGAGATCGATGAACGAAGAATTACAAACATCATGATGGGGCTCGAGGCCCTATATTTTGGAGAAAATGAACGTCAGGAAATGGATTACCGGTTACAACTGCGTATGGGCAAAGTTTTAGGAATGCTCTCGTTCGATCCAATTTTAGTAAAAAACGCGGTTAAAGAAGCTTACAATATCCGGAGTATTTTCTCTCATGGGGGGCTTTTGGATGTTAAGGATAAAAACCGGTGTTTGAAAAAATTTCCCGGGGGATTAGTTCCACTTACAAAATTTATGATTGATCTTCTGCGAGTTTCTTTAATTATGTCTATAATCATTAAAACGAAAAAGACTCAGTTAGTCAACCTAATTGATAATTCAATGGTTAATGAAAAAGATAATCAGGATTTAGTCAATGTGCTAGATCCGATAAAAAAATTAATTGAGAAAACGAAAATAAATTAGGAAAGACTCATTTTGTGCTAACATTCATCGGGGCTTAGCCCTTCGCAATTTAGATAGCCCCGGAGACTATCGGAGAATTATACTAAATTTATTATTGGAAATCCCAGACCGTGTTCATTTTTTTGATCCAAAGACATATCGTCAACCGCGTTAAATCGCTAATCAGGTGCTAAATGGCAGAATGTATCCCGGATCGTCTTTCTTCTAAGGCGAGCCGGGGAGAAGAACGAACCTTCGCCCTCTTAAAAAAGCTTCCTGATGACTACCTTATTTATTATGAACCAAATATCGATAACCGTCATCCCGATTTTATTGTCATTGCCCCGGATCTTGGGGTAATTGTTGTCGAAGTAAAAGGCTGGCATCTTGATGATATAGTCCGGGGAAATCATTCAGAGATAACGATAAATACCGATAATCGCGAGCGGCAGGAGACGAACCCGCTCGAGCAGGCCAGGAATTATAATGTGGAGGCTGGCCAGGGCTTGTGAGAAAAGCCCGAATTGCTCCCTGCTTTTCCATCAACCAAATTAAGAGATTTCCATTATTATTATTTAATTTTGCTTTTGCTGATAATTGGAGGTAAATATTTTATTAGATGGGTGTGGGAATGAGAATATTGGTTATTTTAGATAAAAAATAGAAAATTACTTGTTTTCGATGAACGAAGAATTAATAATGTATAATGATAAAATAAATAAATCAGGTTTATGATGAGTCATCATAACTGCAAAAACTTGCCAAAGGACTATTCTTATACACATTATCAAATTAATGATCAAGATTCTGCCGACTTTATTCAATATAATATCGAAGCCTTCAGGGTCTCAATTGAAGAATTCGAAAGAGCCATGAAAGAAATTGGTGTTGACGATAAGACAATTGAGGAAAATATTGAAAAAATTAAAGCTGATCTTAAAGAGAGTGGATCGAAAGATAATGCCAAGGGGAATTTTGGAGAATCCCAAGCATCTTATTACTTAGAAAAAAAAGAGAATTTTGTTTTCACTCGCTATGGGTGGTCCGATGATCCATTTGCGGGGCATACATCTATCGACGTTTACGGTGTCGATCCATCGAGGAGATACGTTGCATATATTGAATCAAAGGCCGCTCTATCAGATTCATCTATTGCGACATTGATCAGTCAATTGGTAAGGGATCAATTGCATCTAGAACGAATTCATTCTTTTACAAAAAGAGGTGCCACCAAAATCCAGGCAATTTCAAAAGCCTATCACAATAAAATTTCAAAAATGCCATCAATTGAAGATCCAAGAAAAATGATAGATACCATCTATAACGATCGATTCATGAGAATTGGTGTCATCATCCATAAAACCAAGAATCGGGATCATTCCAGAAATCTTAAAAAGTTGAATGAAGAAGAACTGAACTTCAAAATAAAACATCCTGAGTTTTCAACTGTTGAATGTTTCCCAACCCGTATTATTGATATTAAAAATTTAAAAATCAAAGAAAATTTTGATCATTGGTTGTTAACCGTAGACATACTTTGCCAAATCAGAGGCTAAATGTCAAAATATATTGTTCCGGAAAGATATCAAAATTTCATTTATTCGGATATTATTAAAGAGTTAGATTCTGCGTTATCCGCGTTGGATGAAAAAACTGATGATGCACATTCAAAAATTAAACTCCTAAATTTTTTTAATCGTTTAGATGAAATTGAAAGAAATGCTGAAGCACTTTGTATTTATTCAGAATATCTGAAAAATAATGATATTGCTGAGGTTTCAGGTTATACGCAAGATGATTTTTTAGTTATATCCGCTCGTCTATACCAAAAAGCACTGGAAATTATCGACGATGCTAAAGAAAAAGGAATTGAAATACCTCCTGAACAAATTTTTCGATATCGCATCTATGCATCAATTAACTTTTATGCAAGTAGAAGGCATGCAATAACCGCAGCGATCAGTCAAAAATTAGAGACAGATATCAAAAATCTTCAATGTAATTCTGAACCCATATTTTGGTTTTATGAAATAGTTATCGATCTCATGAAGTCAAAAGATTACGAATCCTGCAAAGAAAAATGTAAAAGTGCCTTAAATCAAATAAAACAAAAAATATCAAAATCTCATGATTTAAATTCTGAAGATTTTGTCATATTACCGTTTCTTGGAGTATCAATAAAATCAATTAAGGATTTTGTCGAGTCGATACAGGTAGGAAATTTAACGCTTGCTCGAAAATCAGTACGAAAATTAAAAGATCAGGCTATAATTTTTGATAAGCTCGGTTTTACAGAAATTTCGTTTATACTCTTCAAATTATCTTTTGCTATAAATCATCTGAATGATTTCTCACTTTGGCGTTTAAGAGAAGTATTACCTTATCAGACTGAGGAACAAAAATTAAAAGTTGATAATTTTATCCAGCAAAAGATACGAATTGGACAATATTACTTATTTAATTCCCAATATGAAGCGATATTTGTGGAGAAAATCCTCCAAAAAGATCATCATCAAATTTTATCTATGCCAACAGGTGCGGGAAAAACATTACTTGCTCATCTGCTCATCTTAAAAGAATTATTATTACGTCGCACCCCTCAATCAAAGATAATCTATTTAGTTCCGACGAGGGCGCTAGCTCACGAAAAACTTTCAGAATTTGAGGAATTTTTCTCCAAAAAAGGAATGAATTACTACGTTTATAAGATTACCGGTGAAATATTAATTGAATCTCAGGAGGTTCTGGAAAAGAACGATATCCTGATTATGACCCAGGAAAAATTCGATATTTTGATGAGAGAAGAAAATTTCTTCGGATTTCCCATTGATTCAATAATTTCAGATGAGTTTCATAACGTGTATTTGGATTATCGGGGAATAAGGCTTCAATTAAGTTTAGAGCGCTTCAAGCGGAATTCCCAAAATAAGGAAACGAAAATATTTTTGATCAGTGCGATACTTCCAAAAGCAGACCAAGAAAACATTTCCCGGTGGCTTTATCCCGATGATGATACGCTACAATTAATTTTTCAAACAGAATGGCAGCCAACATTTACAAGAAGAGGTTATTTTGATTTTATCGCCGAATCGCAAGATTCTCAATGGCATATACAATTTAACGATGGCAGAACGTTAAAATTTAAAGCACCTCCGGAAAAAATCCGACGAGATGGAATCAACAAGGCATCTGCATATATTGCAGCACAGCTATCTCAAGAAGATCAAGTTTACCTTTATTCATCATACCGAATGGGAATATTAGATAGAGCTGAAGATGTGGCTCATTTCATTGAAAAGTTTGATATTAAATATATAAATCAAGAAAAAAAACAAGAGTCCATTAAAAAAATTAAAAAAATAATTGGTAATAACACATTTGTTGATCTCTTCGAAAGAGGTGTTGCGGTTCATCATGGTCATTTACCTTTGGCCATTCGAAGCATTGTCGAAAGTGCAATTAGCGCGAAAGCCGTACCGATTGTATGTGCGACAAGTACTCTTGCACAAGGTGTGAATCTCCCTATAAAATCTATCATAATTCCAAAACCGCAATCAAGAGAAAATTTGATGGAATTAGGTTTTTTTCTCAATTTGATTGGAAGAGCGGGCAGACCTGGTAAAACTGATGAAGGACAAGTGGTTCTTCTCACTTCAAAAAAGAAAAAGAAAGGCTATCCTGATTTCCCAAAAGAAGTTCTCGATACGTTCCTTAATGCTAAATCGGAGGATATAACGGAAAATCTTAGTCCTGTTAAATTTATTAAAAAATACCGTGAGATGATTCTCTTGGATTTACCTGAAAATTTAATGGCAGAATATTTAGTATTATTAGGAGTTCTGGAATCAATGCTTCTCGCAGTAGTCGCTGAAAATATTTTTGATAATTTAAAAGATGAAGCACTGATAAATGCAATTACGATCGGTAGTAAAAACGAGGAATTTAGGGAATTTGTTCGCTTTTTGTTGATAGAAATAGAAAACAGATTTGTGGCCGAATATGGGATTGTAACAAAAGATGGTGAAAAATTAAAAGTAACTCCAAAAGGTATAATCATTTATCAATCTGGGTTCTCCCCGTCTACATCTTTAAAATCAGCCATGTGGCTAAAATCTGAAATACATTTATTGAACGAATTGAACGATATCAACTATGATCTATACAATGCTGGTTTCTGGAAGATTTGGGTAGAATTATTAACTAATATTATGACGACTCCCGAAGGTCAAGTAATTCTGGGGAAAGATTACAAAAAAACCTATAAAAGAGGTCTTTGGGCGTTAAATTTGTGGGCGAAAGAGATGCGAATTGAAGAAATTGCCAATAAATGTTATGATGAGAATGTTCTTGAAGCATTATCAGATGTAGATGGAAATCTCAACGGATTTGCAGCTTGGGGTTTATCGGCGATGAGCAAATGGGTACATTTATTGGATATTCCAGATGCAGATGAACATGAGAAACAATTATTCAATTTATCAAAATATGTCTGGTTTGGAGTAAATCATTCTTCTCCAATGAGATTGATGAAAAAAGACGATTCGAAGAGATTGCTTCGAGAGGATGTTTTAACTTTAGCATCAGGAATTCAATATCGGCGAATTCCAAATTTTATTAATGATCCTGAATTATTGAGGGATCCGAAAGTTCAATCAAAAATTAAAGGGATTCCTCAATTGAAAGTTGATGGGAATGAAGTGCTTGAAAATTTATTGAAAATCTATGAAATAGCCCGATAATGGATGGTTTTTATTGTTATGAAACCATACAGAACGTTCATTGGTATTAATTGAAAGAGTCTTTGAATTCAATCCTATAATCGTAAGGTAAATCTTCAAAACAGAGGGGAGCATATGGAAATAAAAACAGAAAAAGAATCAAACGGCACAACTATCGGCTTCGAAAAAGAGTGCTGGAAGATGGCGGAAGCGGAAATGTTATGTAAAGATTTGTCTGGGATAAGATTTGTTGAGATTCAATTTTTCGGAAAGATTATGCTTTTTTAATAATTATTAAGAAACATGACCAATGATTCGACAAGCGGGAAAGAAAATCAAAGAAAAAAACAAGCCGGGGAGTATATTGTTGCGGCGGAATTATGCAGAAGAGGTTTTTTTGCTACAACTTTCACGGGTAATATGCCAGATTTTGATATTTTAGCAATTGATGATTCTGGAAACTTAATGAAAATACAAGTTAAAAAAAAACGACAAATAACTGGAATCTTAATGCAGAAAAATTCTTATAAATCGCAAAAACAGAAGATGAGAATATTGTAATTCAAAAAATACTGGGCGTGAAGAAAAACATCGATACTTCGATAATTTTTATTTTCATCGATTTTAATCAGAATTTTCTTAAAGATGCTCCTCAAAAAGATGAATTTTTCCTTATCTCAATCAATGAACTTCAGAAGATCATTGAAGTGAATTATCAAAATCATTTAATAAAATGTAATGGGATTCGGCCAATAAATAGTAAATCGGTTCATACTAAGGTTACAAACATGGATTTAATCAAATTCAAGGACAATTGGGAAATATTACATCCCCCAAATCATTTTACCTAATTTAATATAAGAAAAAACTAAAGTGGGCCATATTTTGTAGACTATAGTCTGCGGTAGACATTAGCCTGTTTTCATTGAATCACATTCAGTGAAAAAATGGACAAAAAAAGATTTTTGGCAAAATATTGCAAGAAGAACGAAAAGCCAAAAAAATTACTCAAGAAAAACTTGCAAAACTCACCGGTCTTGACCGGACTTTCATCAGTCTCATCGAAAATGGGAAACGAAGCCCGACCTTTTCCACGATTTTGAAAATTTGTTCAACCCTTGAAAGGATCTTTCCTATCTTTCTTATTTACGAAGAACGATTCGACTTACAAGCGGGTGTGAGTGGGACGGTGGGTTTGAAATGAAGAATCTTGTTCGAACTACACTCCTGAATTGAAAAATTCATACAATAGGTCTTAATAATAATAAAAAATCCAACCATTGCTTATGTCAGACAACCAGCGTGAAATTATTGAGTCCTTAATCAACTATGGTCTCGAACTTCACAAACGGCCTCGGGAAAAAATCACCTTTTCGATGAATCCTGAATCTGACAATTATCTTAATGACATCGAAACATATCCGCATTTTTTTGTTCTTGGTTGTGTGATGGATCGACAGGTAAAAGCTTGGCGGGCCTGGCTGATTCCGTATAAAATTTCCCAATTAGTTGGAGGGGTTGAATTTTCAGACTTTTTAATACTCGACCTTCCTGAAACAATCGCAATATTTAATAAATATAAACTCCATCGAATGCCGACGAAAATGGCCAAATGTTTTTACGATGCAGTTCAGAAGATTCATAATGAATATTCCAATAATGCCGGGAGCATCTGGAAAAAGGGAAACCCGTCCAGCCAGGAAGTTATTGACAGGTTTGCCCAATTTAACGGTGTCGGCCAGAAAATCTCTACGATGGCAACAAACATTCTCGTTAGAGAATTTAAAGTTCCATTGCGCAATATATCAGCCATCGATATTTCTGTAGATATTCAGATTGAGCGTGTTTTTAAACGGCTGGGTTTTGTTCCAAAGAGTGCCTCTAAAAATGATATCATACAAACTGCCAGAAATTTGTATCCGCAATATCCCGGTGTATTTGATTCTGTGTGCTGGGAGATTGGCGAGGTATGGTGTAAACCGGAGTATCAACAATGTGAAAAATGTTTTATGAATGCGGACTGCCCTAAAATATTATAATTATTTCAGACGGTTTAGTTCACTTCTGGTCGATGAGATCTTCATACGAGAAGAAATCATTAAGATCCATTCCCTTATCGGTCCAGAACACCTGGATCCCGTTCTGGAATTTTTTACTGCCGGTAATCTGCTGCATGCTCTTCCTCAGG